>Ga0074193_1000357_pt1 | contig 79860 bp, 73 predicted proteins | sample EPASupsiteHSE605_FD_64523 | JGI IMG/M metagenome (GOLD analysis project Ga0074193, IMG submission 64523) | Bioremediated contaminated groundwater from EPA Superfund site, New Mexico - Sample HSE6-05 | ecosystem: Environmental > Aquatic > Deep subsurface > Groundwater > Contaminated ... | reverse complement strand
CAATGAACAAGACGCCAAAGTGACCGTAGCGTTCGGCTTATAAGCAACAGCATCAGCCCACAAGGCTGACAATCGCCCCAGCCTGATCCGAAAGAGGAAATCCGGCCGAGGGTGTCACGGATTCAGGGAAAAGTTGTTATACAAGCAAAGCGATACAAGAATACTGTCGGTGTCTCAGCGGTGAGGGATCTTTACGGGACCATGCTCAACGAAGGGGCTAATAAAGGAATCTTGGTTGCAACAAGCGGGTATGGGCCAGATGCATTCACCTTCGCAAAGGATAAACCAATAGAACTAATTGACGGTGGAGGGTTGCTCTATTTGTTGGACCAAGTTGGCATAAAGGCGAACATAATTTTTCCAGATGATTTTGCATAACAAGTAATTGTAGTAAGAGCATTAATAGGGTCCTCCTTGTAAAGGATAGACCACGTTGTACATTGAGAATATTGTCAGAAAAAATCCCCTGAAAACGAGTCCTTGATTATCCTTTGACGCCGGAAAACACCGCCGCGTTGACGTGGCAAGTTCATTCAGTGGCGCATGTGACCTTGATCGTTGTGCCCCATTCTCACCAAACCAATGAAGGAGCAAATTTGAAAACCCTATCCCTATGTGCCTTCCTTGTTGCTGTTGTCCTGACAGGCTGCGCCCCGCACCAATCCAAACCGGCAAACGGGCAAAACACCTATATAGAAACCTGCAAAGTCACCTCGGAAGCAGAAATTGCTGCTTTGTTTGATCGTTGGAATCAGTCGCTGCAAACCGGCGATCCGCATAAGGTGGTTGTCAATTATGCCGAGAAATCGATGCTCTTGCCGACCGTTTCAAACAAGCCCCGCCTCACTCCCACCGAGAAAGAGGACTACTTCCATCACTTTTTGGAGAATCGTCCCTCAGGAACAATTGATCTTCGCACGATTGAACTCGGTTGCAACACGGCGGTGGACGCAGGTCTGTACACCTTCACCTTTTCCGAGACAGGCGTGGTGGTCAACGGTCGCTATAGCTTTACCTACCGCTGGAATGGTTCGCAGTGGCTGATTACCAGCCATCATTCATCGGCAATGCCCGAGAAATAAGAGCAACAGGCATGATAAACCAATACACCTGACCGGAATACAGCGCATTCGTAAACAATCAACCGCCAACAGTTCCCTGATTCTTCGTGCAAACCCCCATATTCCATAGCGATCAACCCTTTGAAATCGTTTCCGCCTTTACCCCTTCCGGGGATCAGCCTGCGGCCATTGAACAACTGACGGCGAACATAGAAGCCGGGGTGCGCGAGCAAATTCTGGTCGGCGTCACCGGCTCGGGCAAGACCTTCACCATGGCCCAGGTGGTCGCTCGGGTGCAGCGGCCAACTCTGGTGATGGCCCCGAACAAGACCCTGGCCGCCCAGCTGTTCGGCGAGTTCCGCGAGCTGTTCCCCCATAACGCGGTCGAGTATTTCGTCTCCTACTACGACTATTACCAGCCCGAGGCCTATATCCCGGCCTCCGACACCTACATCGAGAAGGATTCATCGATCAACGACGCCATCGACAAGATGCGCCACTCCGCCACCCGCTCTCTGCTCACCCGGCGCGATGTGCTGATCGTGGCCTCGGTTTCCTGCATCTATGGCCTCGGTTCACCCGACGAATACCGGGACATGCATCTGTTCCTGCGGGTCGGCGAGGACCAGCCCATGGAAGAGGTGCTGCGGCGGCTGGTGTTCATGTTGTATGAGCGCAACGATTATTCCTTCCATCGCGGCACGTTCCGGGTCCGGGGCGACGTGCTCGACATCTTCCCGGCCCACGAGGAGGAGCGGGCGGTGCGGGTCGAGTTCTTTGGCGACACCATCGATAGTATCGCCATCATCGATCCCCTGCGCGGGGTGGTGCTTGAAGATGTCAACGACATTGCCGTCTTTCCCGGCAGCCACTTTGTCACCAGCCAGGAGAACCTCAAAATCGCGATGCGCTCGATCCAGGATGAACTGCAGGTCCGGCTGGCCGAACTGCAGGCGGAGAACCGGCTGGTCGAGGCGCAGCGGTTGGAGCAGCGCACCCTGTTCGATCTGGAGATGATCACCGAACTGGGCTACTGCAACGGCATCGAGAATTACAGCCGTCACCTCACCGGCAAGCCGCCGGGGGTGCCGCCGCCCAACTTGCTCGACTATTTCCCCGATGATTACCTGCTGATCATCGACGAGTCGCACATCGGCGTGCCCCAGATTGGCGGCATGTTCAACGGCGACCGCTCGCGCAAGCAGACCCTGGTCAATTACGGTTTCCGTCTGCCTTCGGCCCTGGACAACCGGCCGCTGCGTTTTGACGAATTTGAAGCCCGCATCCGCCAGGTGGTGTATGTTTCGGCCACGCCCGGCCCCTATGAGCTCAAGCATGCCGGTGCCCATGTGGTGGAGCAGCTGATCCGGCCGACCGGCCTGCTCGATCCCCGCATCGAGGTGCGGCCGGCCACCAACCAGGTGGACGACCTGCTGGAGGAGATCCGTCTTCGGGTCGAGCGCAACGAGGCGGTGCTGGTCACCACCCTGACCAAGCGGATGGCCGAGGACCTGACCCAGTACTACGAGGAGCTGGGGGTACGGGTCCGCTATCTCCATTCGGATATCAAGACCCTGGAACGGGTGGAACTGATCCGCGACCTGCGCCACCGCGCCTACGATGTGCTGATCGGCATCAACCTGCTGCGGGAGGGTTTGGACATTCCCGAGGTTTCCTTGGTGGCGGTGCTCGACGCCGACAAGGAGGGCTTTCTGCGCTCGGAGCGCTCCCTGGTGCAGACCTGCGGCCGCGCGGCCCGCAACGCCGAGGGCATGGTCATCCTCTATGCCGATAAAATAACCCCGTCGATGCGCTACACCATCGACGAAACCAACCGGCGGCGCGCGATTCAGGATGCCTATAACCGTGAGCATGGCATCACCCCGCAGACGATCATTTCGGAGATCAAGGATTCCATGGCCCAGCACCTCAAGGCCTCGGGCTGGGTGAGCGCGGAGGACGCGGCTGGCCGTCCCCTGGCGGTGACCGCTGAACCGGAGATCCTTTATCACAGTGTGGCCGAGATTCATCGGGAGATCGCGGCATTGGAAAAGAAAATGCAAGAGGCGGCCCGGCAGTTGGCCTTTGAAGAGGCGGCTGGTTACCGGGACCGGATCAGGGAACTTAAGATGATGGAGCTGGCGGTTGGCTGATTTTTGGTATAGATGTTCTTTGGTGGTGGCCCCGCGGATCGTGTACGGTCTGATTCGCCTGTGGTTTGCCACCTGCCGGGTCAAGGTGCGGGGTGACGGACCGTTGCGGGAGTTTGTCCGCCAGAAGCATACGGGGATCGCCGCGTTCTGGCATTACTCGTTCCTGTTCCTGTTTCACTATTTCAGGAATTTTCCCGCCGCCGTCATGGTCAGCGCCAGCAAGGACGGTGAATATATCGCCCGGCTGGCGCAACTGATGGGGCATGTGCCGGTGCGGGGTTCCTCGAACCGGGGCGGGGTCAAGGCCCTGCGGGACATGATCGAGCAGTTGCGGCAAGGCAACAACAGCGCCATCGTGGCCGACGGGTCCCAGGGGCCGGCCCGGCGGGCGCAGGCCGGATGCATCCTCATGGCCAGCAAATCGGGCAAGCCGATCTTTCCCGTGGCCTGGGCTGCCGATCACGCCCTTATTTTCAAGAGCTGGGACCGGACGGCGGTGCCGCTGCCCTTTGCCACCGTTGTGGTACGGATTGGCGAGCCATTGGTGGTGCCGCCAGCGGTCACCTCAAAAGAAGTGGAAATGTATCGTCTTGAATTGGAACAGCGCCTTAACCGGCTGTATGCCGCCGCCTGGCATGAGGTCGGCCGGCCACCGCACGATGCGGATGCGGCCCAAGACAGGAAGCATGCAGGTTGACGAGAGCAGCACAAGCTGCCACAGTGCGCGCTGTGATCATGGTGCGCTCAGGGGCAGATTGCTCCCGGTGGTCGAAACAGGCCGGGTAGTGGCTAGTTGAGAGCGGACAGGAACAACAACCTTATAGACAACATAGACAACAGAGGTCGATCGGTTTGGAAAAAGTGAGGAGTCTGGTGCTGGCCGGATTAAGCGGCGGGTCAGGAAAATCGGTGGTGTCGGTCGGCCTGATCGCGGCCTTGAAAAACCGCGGCAGGGGGGTGGCGCCCTTCAAAAAAGGGCCGGATTATATTGATGCCGGCTGGATAAGCAAGGCCGCCGGTCAACCCTGCTACAACCTCGACCCCTATCTGATGGCACCCGAGGCCATCGTCTCCACCTTTCAGCGCCATATCCACGGCAGCGGCTTTGCGGTGGTCGAAGGCAACCGGGGCATTTTTGATGGCGTCAACGCAGCGGGCGAGTTCTCCACCGCCGAATTGGCGCAGCAGTTGGATCTGCCGGTCCTGCTGGTGGTCAACTGCGCCAAGATGACCCGGACGGTGGCCGCCCTGGTGCTGGGCTGCCAGGCCTTTGATCCTCGTCTCCATTTTGCCGGCGTGATATTGAATCAGATCGCCACGTCCCGGCACGAATCAATCATTCGCCAGTCCCTGGAGAACTATACCGATCTGCCGGTGCTAGGGATCATGCCCCGGCTGAAGCAGGATATCTTTCCCATGCGCCACCTCGGGGTGACGCCGCATCATGAATATGAGGCTGCCGGCGAGGCGGTGAACAATCTGGCGGCTCTGGCGGAAACCCATTTTGATCTCGATGCGATTATCGCCCGTATGCGCGAGGTCATCCCGTCGCCGCCGAAGAGGGCGTCACATACCACGGCCAAGCTGACGGTCGGTGTGCTCCGCGATGCCGCCTTCCAGTTCTACTACGAGGAAAATCTGGAAGCTCTCGAATCCGCCGGGGCGCGGCTGGTGATGATTGACGCCCTCCATTCCAAAGCGTTGCCGCCGGATTTGGATGGCCTTTATATCGGTGGAGGGTTTCCCGAAACCAGCGCCCGGCAATTGGCCGACAATGCCAGCTTTCGCCAATCGGTCCGTGAGCACATTGATGCTGGCCTGCCCGTGTACGCCGAGTGCGGCGGCCTCATTTTCCTCGGCCGGTCCATCGTTCTTGAGGGGCAGGAATATCCGCTGGCCGGAGTTTTTCCGGTAACCTTTGCCCTTGCCGCCAAACCCCAGGCCCATGGTTATTCCTCATTCACGGTGGAAAAGGCCAACAGTTTTTATCCCATCGGCACCCGCATCAAGGGGCATGAATTCCGCTATTCGGTGGTTCATCAGTGGGATGGGGCGACCGGCGACCTGGTGCTCAATATGGAGCGAGGCACCGGATTTTGCGAGTGTCGCGACGGCCTGGTGAAAAACAACACCCTTGCCCTCTACACCCACGTAATGGCCTCTGGCACCCCCCAGTGGGTGGAGGGATTCATGCATGCTGCCCGCGAATTTTCAGCGCACAAACAGCCTCTTGGCCCGTCGTCTTGATGAGCGAACCATCTTGCTCTGCCGTTTTCCCGTCTCCTTCCGCTCGCCTCGATTGAGCCCCAGGCGCGGCGGGAAAGAGGCTGTTTGGGCAGGCTGGTTTTGACAATGGCCCTGGTGGGTCCTATAATGAGGCTAACGATAATTTTTCCTTTCCTCTGGTTGTTACTATTTTGAAAAAACAACTAATTACCATCGCTGGCCTCGTTGCTTTTCCGTTCTCCGCCGTCGCCGCTGCAGAGGATGTATTTGCTGGCCCGTCGAGAGCACCGTTGCTCTTTGCCTCTCTCAGCCTGCTCGCAGCCGTTCTCTGGCTCGGGCTGCGAACGCGGCGACTGTTGCTGGAAAAAAATGTTCTGATTGCCCGGATGCAGCTGGTTGAGCAGGTTGTTGAGCAAACCCCCCTGCCCATCATTCGTCTTGATCCTTCATTGACGATTATCGCGGCTAACCGCTCTGCCCTGCACGCCCATCAACGGACCTCCTTAAACGGACTCAGCCTGCTCGACCTGCATCCGGAACTGGCTGGTCATCCTGTTGTCGCTGCCCTGCGAGCGGCGAAAGAGGAAGGGTCGGCAGAGCCTCTTGACCCGGAATTAAATGAACAGGCAACCGAGACGCATGGTGCATCGGGCCTGCACACCCTCGCGGGACAGACCGAAGTCCTCTGGTTCGGCACCCCGCCGGAGGACAGGCTTCGCTCTCGGGAGGGCAGTGACGCGGTGGCTCTGGCCGAGGAATCCGCCAGCCGGATGAAGAGCGAGTTCATCGCCAACATCAACCATGAAGTCAGGACCCCGATGAACGCCATCATCGGCTACACCGAGATGCTGGTCAATTCCCAGCTCGGGCCCAGGGAAAAACGATTCGTCGCCATTATCCACAAAAGCAGCATGGCGCTTGTTTCTATCTTTAATGATATTATGGAGCTGTCCAAGATCGATTCCGGACGGCTGCAGATCATGGTCGGCACGGTCCGGCTGAGCTCGATCATGAACGAGGTGGAGGGGTTGTTCAAGGATCTGGCCGAGGAAAAAGGCATTCGTCTTTCCTGCCGGATTGCCGGTCATCTGCCCCAATCCTTTATCTGCGATGGCCTGCGGTTGAAGCAGATCCTGCAGAATCTGGTCAGCAATTCCGTGAAGTTTACCCGTGAGGGTTCGGTGACTTTGCAGGTCGACGGCGGGCCTTCCGCGGTAAACCAGGAGTGTTTTGACCTTAAGTTTCTCATCGAGGATACCGGAATCGGCATTTGTGCGCCGGATCAGCAGAAAATTTTCGAACTGTTCCGCCAGGGCGAGGATGTTATCACCAAGCAATACGGTGGCGTTGGCTTGGGGCTGACCCTGTGCAGCCGATTGACCAAGATGATGGGGGGCAGCATTGATGTGCACAGCGTGGAGGGGCAAGGCACCCGGTTCACCGTGCTTCTCAACGGCATGCAGATTGCGCAGCCGGATCCCGCCGATTTGGACTCCGACAGGCTTGCAGCCGGCTTCGAGCGGGGCGGAAAGCTGTTGGTTGTCGATGATGTCGATTTGATCAAGAATGTCTTTATCGATTATTTCCAGGACAGTCCGTACAAGGTGCTCACCGCCAACAATGGCGAGGATGCGTTGGCCATTGCCATCGCGGAGCATCCGGATATTATTTTCATGGATCTCAACCTCTCCGGCACCGATGGCCGCAGTGTGACCGAGCAGCTGCGCCGAATGGCTGAAACGGGCTCGATTCCGGTGGTGGTCATGACCGGTGAAATGTTGGAGGAGGAAGATTTCAGGCCCCTGTTTGACGATTTTCTCCAGAAACCGTTCCGGCTGGAGGCCCTCAAGGGAATTGTGGCCCGCTATGCCCGGCCCTCGTCAAGGCAGGAGCAGCAACCGGCAGTGCTTGCCAGCGATGAAGAAGCGGAACACCTCCTCTCCTCCCAGGTCGCTGCGGCATGGAACATGGAGCTGGATCTGCTGCGCCAGCAGGCTGCCTTTTCCGGAAGCCTGGCGGATGCCGCTTCGCTGGGAGTGGCCATGCAGCGGCGAGGCGAGGCGGAAAATCAGCCGGTACTGACCAGGCTGGGCGAGGAATTGCTGCTCCATGCCCATGAACCCAATATTCTTGGCGTGGATCGCGTCCTTGCCAAATTGTCCGGTATCGTGCACCGCGAAGAGTCATGAACAAGAAAAAACCCCTGATTTTTATTGTCGACGATGTGCCCGAGAATATTCAGATAGCGATATCGCATTTGAAGGAGCTTGACTGCGATTTTGCCTATGCCACCTCTGGTGAGCAGGCTCTCGAACGAATTGCCGCCACTCTGCCTCAGCTGATCCTCATGGATGTGATGATGCCCGGGATGAGTGGCTTTCAAGCTGTGGAAGCGCTCAGTCTCAACGAGAAAACTTCGTCAATTCCAGTGATTTTTCTGACCGCCAGGGCAGAGTCCGATGATGTGGTCCGTGGGTTCAAACTTGGCGGGGTCGATTATGTGACTAAACCCTTCAAAGGTGTGGAATTGCGTTCGCGTGTCCGTACCCACCTGGAACTTCATGCCTACCGAACCAATCTCGAACGGTTGGTGGAAGAGCGCAGCCGGGAGGCCGAACTGCTCAAGGATGTCATCATTGAGGCCATGGGTGAGTTGGCCGAGTATCGCGATCCTGAAACCGGCAGCCATATTCATCGCACCCGCGCCTATGTGCGGTTGTTGGCTGAAACCCTGGTCGCCCGCGGACATTTCCACGATCAGCTCACCAAAGAGTATATTACCTTGCTGTGGAAGTGCGCGCCGTTGCACGATATCGGCAAGGTGGCTATCCGCGACTCCATTTTACTCAAACCCGGCAAGCTCACTCCCGAGGAATTCGAGGAGATGAAAAAGCATGCCCTGTATGGCGAGGAGGTTATCGCCAATCTCGAGCAAATGGCCGGACAGCCCACCTCTTTTCTCAGTTGCGCCAAAGACATCGCCGGCAGTCATCATGAAAAGTATGACGGCAGCGGTTATCCGCGCGGCCTGTCGGGCGATGCCATCCCGCTGGCAGGACGGATCATGGCAATTGCCGATGTCTATGACGCCCTTATTTCCAAACGGGTCTATAAAAATTCCATGTCCCACGAAGAGGCGATAACTATCATGATCGAGGGAAAAGGCACCCATTTTGATCCGATTCTGATAGACGCCTTTGTCGTAGTGGAACCGCACTTCAGAAATATTGCGGCTAATAACGTCGATTGACACCCAATCCGATTGGTTGTGTTGGTTATCTTTTTCCTGTAAACCCAATCCGGATGATGTGGACAGCCAGAATAAACATTCTGGAGCAGTATGAGTTGTTTAGAACTGAAAAATACCAGGAAGGGCTCCTGATGTGCCGGCAACCCGGCGCGATTCAATTTTCAGCCTCTCTTCGATAAACCATCTAACCATCTGTCTTATATTATGAAAAGTTTCCATAAGGAACTGTGGTTCCATGTCCCTACCCGGCGCGCCTTTATCAACATCACACCAGAGGTGGAACAATGCCTGGCGGAAAGTGGTATTCAGGAGGGGCTGCTGCTGTGCAACGCCATGCACATTACCGCCTCGGTGTTCATCAACGACGATGAACCGGGCCTGCATTACGATTACGAACAGTGGCTGGAACGGTTGGCTCCTCACGAGCCGGTCGGCCAATACCGCCATAACGGCTATGAGGACAATGCCGACGCCCACCTGAAACGGCAGGTCATGGGACGGGAAGTGGTGGTGGCGGTCACCAGCGGGAAGCTGCACTTCGGCACCTGGGAGCAAATTTTTTACGGTGAGTTTGACGGCCGCCGCAAAAAACGGGTGCTCGTCAAAATCATCGGCGAATGAGCGGCAACCGGCTCCCCACACCTGGTTCCAGGATACCTCGGAGTAATCGCATCATGTTCTTGTTGTTTCGTAAATGCCTGCTGGTGCCGGTACTGTTGCTCATCCTGAGCGTTGTTGCCGGATGTTCTGACCAGGGGGAAAGGAAGGGGGCAACCGGTTCTCTGACCCTGTACGGCAATGTTGATATCCGCGAGGTCCAGCTGGCTTTTCAGGACACAGGCAGAATCCTCAAGCTGGCTGTGGATGAGGGCGCCAAGGTCAGCAAAGGGCAGGTGGTCGCCGAGCTCGATCCCGCCCGGTTTCAGATGGAAGCCAGTCGTTTGGCCGGCGAGGTGGCGGCGCAAACCCGGCTGGTGGAACGGCTCAAAAACGGCAGCAGGCCGCAGGAGATTGATAAAGCCAAAGCGGCTGTCGCCTCAGCCAGGGCCAATCTCAAAGATGCCGAATTGACGCTTGTCCGCAAGCAGTCGCTGCAGATTACCAACCGTATTTCCATCCAGGAGGTGGACAGTGCCAGAGCCAGGGTGCAGACCTGGATGGCAACCTTGAAAACCGCTGAGGAAGAGCTGTCACTGGCAACGGAGGGACCGCGCAAGGAGGATATTGCCGCCGCCGAGGCGAGCCTGATGGCCCTGCAGGCCGCCAAGGATCTGGCGGAACAGCGTGTCCTTGACTCCCGGTTGCAAGCGCCTGCGGACGGGTACATCCGCAACCGCATCCTCGAGCCCGGAGCCATGGCCTCGGCAGGCGCGCCGGTGCTGACCCTGGCTCTGACCAATCCGCTTTGGGTCCGGGCCTATATCAGCGAACCGGATCTTGGCCGAGTGCGGGAAGGGATGCGCGCTGAATTGCATACCGACAGCATGCCCGGCAAGGTCTACACAGGCTGGGTTGGCTTCATCTCCTCGACCGCCGAATTCACCCCCAAAACCGTGGAAACCACGGAACTGCGCACCAAACTGGTCTACCGGGCCCGCATCTTCGCGTGCGATCCACAGCAGGAACTTCGGCTGGGCATGCCGGTGACAGTGACGATAGCCACCGCTCAGAAAGAGGCAATGCAATCTAACGATTCAGCTCATTGTGATTGATTGACGTTGAAGAGCCGGGAGCGGGGCACTGCTGTTGTTAATCGATGCCCAGAGTAGCGATCGAAAATTGCCATTTTCTTGGGATGGTCACAATTAAAAGATGTAACCATATCGTTCTTTTGCCGAGCTGTTTAGCGTTATTAAAGGAAAATTGACCACAAGGAAAGAATGGATAAAGTGACATATATATGGAAGGCAGATTACGCGTTGGGAATTGAGGATATCGATTTCCAACATCAATTTTTCTTTAATTTGATTGTGCGGCTTGCTGAGGAACTGGTTCAATCAAAGGATCAGATGTACAAGAATGCGCTTGTCGATGAGTTAATTGCCTATGCTCGTTTTCATTTTATCAGCGAAGAAAATATTATGTCGCGAGCTAACTATCCAGAATTGAGCGACCATAAAAACCAACACCTTGAATTGATTGATAAACTGTCGTCGAAAACCAGCAAGCTGGATCTGAGCAATTCAGCGCAAGATTCTGCCGGGCTCATTGACTTTTTAATGGATTGGTTTTTTCATCATACAACCAGCGTGGACAAAATATTTGCTCAGTATGTGCACGGGAAAGAGGAGGGGAGGGCGTGTCGGTGAGTTGTTTTAATTCGGCCTTGCCCGCGTGTTGTAACGGGTACCTATTGAAATTATAATCAATAAAATCTTTTCCCTGGCTGGTTGCCTGGAACTCTTTGGTTGGATGACAATTTTTTCCGCCGCATATTGCACTGGTTAGTAACTGTTGGCACTGCTCATTATTTCTTTGCTTTTCCTGATTTTTTTGCGGACAGGGGCGTCCGGGGCGGCATAGCCGAGGCTGATGAGCAGACCGATCCGTTTGTGTTTGGGGATTTGCAGCAGCTTCCGTACCTTTGCCTCGTCGAACCAGCCGAGCATGCAGGTCCCCAGTCCCAATTCCGCAGCCTGGAGACACAAATGGGCGGCAGCGATGCCAATGTCAATCAGGGGAAAGTCCCTGTTCTTCAACATGGCCCCGATTTGGGTGATCACCTTGGGCTTTTCAATAACCAGCACGGCAAGGACAGGGGCTTGCGGCACAAATGCATTGAAGGCCACCAAGGTGCTGTAGGTGGCCTTCGCCACCTGGTCCTTGAGCATTGGCTCGGTAACCATGATCAGCTTCCAGGGCTGCGAATTGGAGGCGGAAGGGGCCAGGCGGACCGCCTCGACCAGGAGGTCGAGTTTCTCCTGCTCAACCGGTCGATCCGTATACTGTCGCACACTTTGTCTGCGGGTGATCAAATCGGAAAAATGCATGGTGCTCCTGAGTGGGGGCTAGAGAGAAAAGAAAATTGGTGGCGAAGGGCGGTTCCGGCCAAACGGACCGGCTTCCAGATCATCTATCATACCAGGGCTTGACGCGTGAGGAAACCGGCTTGTGCAGCACACCGGTGGCACCAGGCGATGGAGAGCCGAGCGCAGCGCGATGAACGCCCGGCGCGGCTGTGCTTGGCGCTCCAGCTCACGCTCTAACCCGGAACAGGAGGAGACAAATGAAAAATATGGGTGAGATGCTGCTGACTCGGACCGGGTTTTCCGAGATCGTCATGGGCAACACCGCCCTGGTGCGGGCCATGATCGAGGCCGGAACACGGGTGGTGACCTCCTATCCCGGTTCGCCGACCCCAGAGATTGCCACGGCGATCCAATCGATTCCGTTGGCCGATCGTCCTTTTTACTTCGAATTTTCCACCAACGAAAAGGTGGCCGCCGAGGTAGCCTTCGGAGCTTCGCTCAATGGTCACCTGGCAACCGTTTTTTTCAAGAGTGTCGGCCTCAATGTGGCCGCGGATGCCTTTGTCCAGTTCAGCCTGATGCACTGCATCGGCGGCCTGGTGATCGTTCTTGGCGACGATCCGGGCGCCAATTCCTCACAGAACGAGCAGGACAACCGCCACTATGCCCGCATGAGCTACACCCCGATCCTGGAACCAGCTAGCCCCGCCGAGGTGTACAGCTATTACAAGGAGGCCGCCTCCCTGTCGCAAGCCATGGGTAAACCGATCATTCTCCGCTTGACCACCCATGTCTGCCATGCCAAGGAGCGGGTTTCGTTTGCAGGCTGGACCCGGCCCGAGCACTTCGACAACACGCCCCGCTTCGATCCGGCCAACGGGCCGTACATCCCGCTGGTCGCCAAAGTTTTTCCGCGGAAACGGGAGGCGCTGGAAAGCCTCCAGCGGGTCGCGCAATGGGTGGATGAGAACCATCTCCACCAGGTGATAGACCATCAGAGTGACCGTGGCATCATCACCTCCGGCATGGTCACTCTATCCGCCCTGGATGTGCTGGCCGATCTGCCCGGTAAACCCGACATCCTCAAGCTGGCCATGCCGTATCCGCTGCCGGTGCGGGTGATCGCCGAATTTCTCGCCAGTCACCGGGAGGTGAAAATCCTGGAAGAACTCGACGACACCCTGGAAAAGGAAATCAAGGCATTGGCGTATGACCGGGGCCTGACCACCAGAATCCGGGGCAAGGCCGAGCTCGAAGACTGGGTGGGCGAATACACGCCGGACAAGGTGCGCGACATTCTCCATCGTACCTGGCCCGACACCATCCCGCCGCGAACAACCATTGCTGCGGGCACCCTGGTGCCGGCTCCACTGAGACCGGCCCAGATGTGTCCGGGCTGCGGCCATCGCAGCGCCTTTCACGCCATCAAGCAGGCCCTGCCCGCCGACGGCGCCATCACCGTGGCCGACATCGGCTGCCATACCCTGGGCTACCAGGAGCCGTACCTGATGGGCCAGGTGCTGCTCTGCATGGGCGCGTCCACCGGTGTCGCCTCCGGGCTGGCCCTGTTCAATGATACCCGGCCGGTGATCGCTTTTCTCGGCGACTCCACCTTTTTCCACGCCGGTCTCCCCGGTATCATCAACGGGCTGTTCAACCGCCATAATCTGATCCTGGTGGTGATGGAGAACGGCACCACGGCCATGACCGGGCACCAGGATCATGCCGCTTCCGGCCGCAATGTCAACGGACCGGTCGAGGCCATTCCGATCCGGCGGGTATTAGAAGGGTTGGGCGTGCAACATATCTTTGAGATCGACACCTACCGCCAGAAGGAACTCACCGAGATGCTGCGGCAGGCCCTGGCGGTGGATGGCTTCAGGGTGGTCATTGCCCGCCATCCCTGCATGCTTCTATTTACCCGCAATCAGCGCAAAAAAAGCGGCTATAAGGCCCGCCACGTCCAAATCGATCAGGAGAAGTGCGCCCGCATTCACGCCTGTGTTTCGGAGTTTGCCTGCCCCAGTTTTGCGCGGGCAGCAGACGGCTCGGTGACGGTGAACCGGGAGCTGTGCATCGGCGACGGCTCCTGTCTGCAAACCTGCCCCGCAGGGGCGATCATCCGTTAACGCCACTGGAGGAATTGTATGCAACCTTTTAATATCTATCTCTGCGGTGTCGGCGGCCAGGGCATCGGCCTGCTCTGTGAAATCCTGCTGCGGGCTGCCGATTATGCCGGGTATACCGCCAAGGCGGTGGACACCCATGGCCTGGCCCAGCGCGGCGGCACGGTGGTCTCCCATATTCGATTGGGTGAGATTGTGCAGACCCCGCTGATCCCCGAATTGGGGGCGGATTTGGTGATCGGGCTTGAACGGCATGAGGCCCTGCGGGGGGTGCAGACAATGCTGCGGGATGAGGGTGTTCTGGTCTATTACGACACGGTCTTGCAACCCCTGGGCGTCCGCCTGGGAACCGAGGCCGAAACCAGCCGGGCCGATCTTGACCGGGCTTGCGGCCTCCGGGGCATCACCATTCATCGGGTGGTGCAACCGGATCTGGTTGATCCCCGGATGCAAAACATTGCGGTGCTCGCCCGTATCCATCAACAACGCCTTGTTCCCGGATTGGAAACGGAGCATTTCATGCGGGCCATGGACGATTTGCTCGAAGGTCCGATGCTGGCCGCTAATATCCAACTTTTTCAAACGGCCCAATAGCGCGGTCACTTATGGCCACTTCCAGGCTCCGTCGTTTCCTGCTGCCTGATCTGTACCGGAAATTTATTTTTCGGCTGCTGCTGGTTGCCCTGACGGCGGTGGTCGTTTTCACTCAGTTCCTGATCCCTCTGCGGATCGAAGGCAAGAGCATGGAACCGACCTATGACGACGGCGGTTTCAACTTTTGCTGGCGCGGACGTTATCTCTTTTCCGCACCGGAAAGGGGCGACGTGGTGGTGATCCGATTTGCCGGACAACGGGTGATGCTGCTTAAACGGATCATTGGTCTGGCCGGGGACACCGTCGAATTCCGCAATGGAGCCTTGTTTGTCAACGGCGTCTGGGTCAAGGAGCCGTATGTGCGCAGCCCCTCGGATTGGAACCTGGCCCCGCGCACCGTGGAGCCAGGCAAGGTGTATGTGGTGGGCGATAACCGCACCGTGGCCTTGGATCGCCACCATTTGGGCCAGGTCGAGCAGGAGCGGATTCTGGGAGGTGTGGTGTGGTGAGCGGAAAGATTGTCGTTGCCGTGGTGATCGTCCTGGTCGCGGCTGTTTGTACCTTCCTTTTCTGGCCGAGCGATGACCGGGCGATTCGCAAGCAGTTGGCCCTGATCGAGGAGGCCGGATCCAAGGCGGCGGCGGAACAGCCGATAGAGGCGCTGTTCAAGGCCAGGCAAATTGCCGAACTTTTCGCCGATCCCTGCCTGCTGACAATGGAAGCGGTGCGATTTGCCGGTTCCTATCCCCGCAAACAGATCCAGGACCGCATCGTCATGGTGCGTGCCTTCTATGCCCAGGCACGGGTTTCGCTGCACGATGTAAGCATCGAGATTGCCGAGACCAACACTGCCGCAGTGCGCGGCACTCTCCGCCTGCGTGGCGAGGTCAAGGGCGAGGCCATTGCCGATGTCCATGAAATCCGGGCCGAGATGAAAAAAATAGGCGATACTTGGCTGTTTACCTCGGTGACCATTGTCGAGGTGCTGGAGCGCTAGCGCTATTCACCCCGTCATCGGTGGGATGCATAATCAACGAAATGGGGTTGTTTTTTTGTCATTCCGAACACTGGTGCGGTATCTCCAGCTCTTCTCCCTTCGTTCAAAAAAACAGCAAGGGACAGATCCCGGCAGGGCAAGGGGTGGCGGATACGGGTTCCCTTACCCCGCCGCCAGCAGGATGAGCGCCATCGAGCCGAAGGACATCAGGGTCGACATCACAATCACCGCCGAGGCCAGTTCGGTGTCGGAATGGAGCTGGGAGGAGAGGATATAGATGGCGGTTGAGGTGGGCAGGGCGAAAAAGAGCATGCTGACCTTCCAGGCCAGGCCGGTGACCCCGAACAGCCACAGAAAAAACAGGCCCAGCAGCGGCAGTACTGCCAGTTTGAACATCGCCGAGGCCAGGGCCAGGCCCATGTTGTCGCGGAGATTGGCGAAGGTGAGGCTGCCGCCGATGGAAAAGAGGGCCAGCGGCAGGGTGACCTGGGACATCAGCTTGAGGGTGTTGTCGATGGGCACGGCAAAGGAGCCGATCATCCGGGAATAGACAATGCCGCCGACGCAGGCGATGATCAGCGGATTGGCCACCAGGCTTTTGATCGTGGCCCCCAGGCGGCCGCCGTTCTGGCTCCCGCCGTCGGTATCGTACCAGATCAGCACCGAGACGCAGAGCACGTTGATCATCGGGATGATCAGGCCGATGAGAATGCCGTACAGTTGCACCCCGGCCTCGCCGAAGGCGTTGATCAGCACTGCCATGCCGATATAGGTGTTGAAGCGGTAACAGCCCTGATTGAAGGAACCGGCCTGGAACGGGGACACCGGCCGGAGGCGGATGTAGAGCAGGCTGAGGCCGCAGACAGCCAGGACCGCGAGGGCCGAGGCCAGCAAGTAGCGCCAGCCGCCGTCGAAGTGGAGCGGGGCCGAGCCGATCTTCCAGAAAAGCATCAGGGGAAAGAAGACATAATAGACCAAGCGGTCTGAGGTGCGGAGAAAAACGTCGTCGGTGATCCGCCAGCGTTTGACTGCCGCGCCGAAGAGGATCAGGGCCAGGACCGGGAAGAGGGCATTGAGGAGAATCATGTGGCTGTCAGGGGCAAGGGGAAGGAAATGCGGCCATTTCAGCCGATGGCATAGCACGGGCGGCGGATTCGGGTCTTTTTGCACTGCGGGCAATGGCCGGGCGGATGCGGCCGTTTACGGTGCTCGAAAACAAACCCGCAGGCGAGACAGCGGGAGGGTTCGATCACCAGCCGTTTGCCCTCGCTTTTGAGGGTGCGGTCGATGTGTTCAAGATGGTCATAGATCTCCTTTTCACTCTGGTGCAGCTCTTGCGAGAGTTCGCGCACCCCGCAGGGCCCTGCCTGGAGCAGTTCGATCAATTGCTTGCGGATGGTCGCCGCGCCGGCCTCCATTATCGGCACCATGCCGCCTCCAGCGCACTGACGGACGGTGATTGCTGTGCAGCATGGTTGCGGAGAAAACGATCCACCTTGGCCCGGCCGATCCGGGTCAGGTCCTGCATCAGGGGGAAAGGCACCTCGTCGAGGTGGTAACGGTCGCGAAGCAGGTCGGTCATGGCGATCCACAGATGGCCGGTCATCTCGGCATCGGCCAGGGCGCGGTGGAAGGTGCCATCGGTGAAAATTGCCAGATGGCGCACCAGGGTAGCCAATTTGTGATTGGGCGCCTCGGGATACAGCCTTCGGGAGGCGAGCACGGTGCAGGCCATGGGATTGGTTCGTTCCCGGCCGATCCGGGTGAGTTCGGCGTCTAGGAATTTGCGGTCGAATCCGGCATTGTGCGCCACCAAGGGGGTGGCACCGATCCAATCGGCAAAACGGGCCATTACCTCCTCGCAGGGCGGGGCCGCGGCCACCATTTCATTGCTGATGCCGGTCAGAGATTCGATGAACCAACTGATGGTGCAGCCGGGGTGCATCAGTTCCTGGAAGCGGTCGACAATCATGTCCTGTTCGATCCGCACCGCCCCCACCTCGATCGGCCGGTCGCCGTAGGCTGGAGACATGCCCGTGGTTTCAAAATCAAAAACGATGACACTGGGGTTCTGCATGGACAACGATCAAAAACGGTAAAAGGAACGGGTGGATCCGCACACCGCCGTACCTGGGTGGCAAAAAAGGATGCGGTGCAATGGTTCCGGCCAAAATCGCTGTGCGCATCCGGATCGAATCGGGTACAGTCAACGGGCTCACACTCTAATCCACCTTCAAACTCAATGCATGGAGGAAATGATGCGGCCGGATGAAATGCGCGAAAAAGCAATAGAGCTGTTCACCCAACGGTTGCACTGCAGCCAGGTGCTGGCCATGGTTGGCCTGGAAAAACTGGGTATCAACGATCCCTCGGTGATCAAGGCCCTGGGCGCCTTCGGCGGCGGCATCGGCGGCACCGGCAATATCTGCGGGGCACTGGTGGGGGCGGCTTCGGTTATCGGCAGCCTGTACAGCCGGTCCAGTCTGGAAGAGAAGGAAAATCCCCGGATGTGGGCCGCCACCAAGGCGGTGATGAAGAATTTCGAGGAACTGGCTGCACCGCATGGCGGCATCAACTGCTGTCAGATTGCCCGGGTCGATTGGATGGACCGGGAACAGGTCAAGGATTTTTACGGCAATCCCGAAAGCCGCCGTCAGCACTGCATCAATGTGGTTGGCGAGACCGCCAAGGCTCTGGGCGAATTGCTGGAAAAGGAAGCGGAGTACATGGCCGCCAAGAAAGCCGAGCACAGCCAAAGCAAATAAGCGTGGGCGGCTGGCGCCGTTCCGCACCATCACAAGGCAGTCGCAGGACTGCCTTTTTTCATGGAAAGAGGATGTTGTATGGAGATGTTCAATTTTTCCGCCGACGAGACCCAGCGGATCAACCAGGCCTTGGGGTTCATCGGCAGCCGTGAGGTCGATCTTGAACAGTTGGCGGCCCGCACCCTGATTGTCAAAACTGAAAATTTCGCCGACGAATGCGAGCAACTCGCACCGTACTTCGCCGGCCTTGGCCTGGAAAGCGGCAATGCCCGCCTGGTGTTCAACCCCGCCAAGGATGCCAGCCACAAGATTCTGGTCAACAAAGCGGCCATCTCCGGCCTTTCCTATGTGCATGCCCTGGTCACCGAGTTGGTGCATCTGGGCAATCTCAGCCGGTTTAACGCCGATCACGGCAACATCTACCGGCTTGAACCCGAGCAGGCGATTGCCGATCACTACTACGAGTTTCTTCTCTGGACCAAGTTTCAGGCGATGCGGGTAGCCACCCGCGCCCACGCCCTGGTCTCCTGGCATGCGGTCAACGGTGAGGACCCGCCCGAGGGCGGCCGCTATCAATTTGCCCAAACCGCCTTTCCCGGAGAGGGGGTCACGGCAACCTTGCAAGGACTGGCACAGGCCGAAACGATTGCCGTCTGGCGCGAGGGATTGTGGGATCTGCTCGAAGAACTGTCTTTTTATTTCGGCCGGCTGGCGTTTTATCAGCAGGCAGCCCGTCCCGGCGATCTGGACGAGCATTTTCCGGCAGCGATGATCGAGGAGACGGTGGGGCTGTTCAACTGCCTGGCCCTCTATGCCGCCCTGCAGGCAGCTCGCGATTATCCCGGCTGGCTGGCGGAAAAACATAGCATCCGCACCGCCATTGTGGGCATGCAGGAGCAGGGCAAGCGGCGGTATCAAGCCGAAGGGTGAGATGCAGTGCAAGCGGCGGGCAAAGCCGGCGGGGAGGCGGTTCGCGGCAGGCGGTACTGCAACAGCCGGGGAAAGATCGCGTGCACAATTGTTTTGACCTCGGCTACGGACGGCGAGGATTTTTTTTCCAGGGCCATGGAAGTGACCGGGCACCCGGCGAAGCCGCAGGGGTTGATCCGCTCGTAGGCCCGCAGATCCGGGCAGACGTTCAGGGCAAAGCCATGCAGGGTCACCCAGCGGCGAACCCCCACCCCGATGAAGGCGATCTTGCCCCCAGACGCCCACACCCCCGTGGCGCCGTGAACCGTTCGCCCCCGGATCCGGAAGGCGGCCAGGGTGGCGATCGCCACCTCTTCGAGCAAGCGCAGCCAGCGGTGCAGGTCGCGCCCCCGGCCGTTCAGGTCGATCAGCGGATAGCCCACCACCTGTCCCGGACCATGCCAGGTCACATCGCCGCCCCGGTTGACGCGTTCCACGCGCAGATCCGGGTCGAGAATGTTTGCGCCGTTGCCTCCCCGGCCGATGGTGTACACGGCGGGATGCTCCAGCAGGAGCAGCGTCTCTTCTTCCGTTCCCGCGGCAATGCCGCTCGCCATCCGTTCCTGAAGGGCAAGCGCTGCCTGGTAATCGACTTGGCCGCAGTCGACGATGCGCATGGCGTCAGGGCAGGCGAGCCGCGAGATATTGAGTCATGGTTGCCAGGGTAGACAGTTTGCCATAGTCCGACTCCGGGATGTCGACCCCGGTCTGCTTGTTCAGCCCGACCAATACCCGCAAAAAACTGTAGGAGTCGATGTCAAAGGCCTCGCGGATATTCTCGTCCGGAGTCAGGGCGGCGGGATCGCACTCTGGCGCTACCTTGCGCAACTCCGTAAAGATAATCGCTCGCAGTTCCTGTTCGGTCATAGCCCCTCCGGAAGTTGGAGATGACGGTTGAGGGCCTCGAGAAACAGCGCACCCTGATGGCCGTCCGTGGCCCGGTGATCGGCGGCCAGGGTGGCGGTGACACAGGGCCGGACGCCCAGCATGCCCCCTTCGGCCCAGGGGCGTTCAGCAATGCGGCCGAAGCCGACCAGGGCCACCTGGGGCGGATAGATGACCCCGTGGACCGTTTTGACGCCCCGGTCACCCAGGTTGGTGACCGAAACGGTGGCATCGGTAACCTCCGAACCCCGCAGGCGTCCGGCCCGGGTCCGTTCGATCAGGTCGGCCATGGCCTGCATCAACTCGCCGATGCTCAACCTGTCCACCTGATGCAGAGCGGGCGAGATCAGTCCGCCCTGCCGCAGGGCCACGGCAAAACCGATATGGATCTCCGTTTTGACCTGCAAGCGGTCTTCGAGCCAATAGCCATTGAGTTCCGGGACATCCCGCAGCGCCTTGGCCACGGCCTTGAGCAGGAGCGCCACCGGCAGAACGCGCTCCTGGATGGAGCGTTTCTGGTTTTCCGCTGCCAGCCATTGCAGGGGCCGGCTCAGGTCGATCTCCGTTTCCAGGTAATAGTGCGGGATTTCCCGGTTGGAACGGCTCACGGCCGCGGCAATCGCCTGCCGCATCCTGGCGGCCGATGTTGCCGCGTCCATGGGTTGTATGGGCGCTGCGGCAACCGGTTTTTCCGGGGCGCCGACTGGTGCCGCGTCGGACTTTCTTGCGTTGGCCGCCTCTTCGATATCGCTGCGCTGGATGGCCCCGCCGGGACCGGTGCCGCGGACAGTGGCCAAATCCACATTCAGCTCGAGCGCCAGCTGCCGCGCCGAAGGTGAGCAGGCGATTCGGCTGGGCGAACCCGCCAATGGCGCCGCCGGGGGAACCCCCAGGCCTGCGGCCGGAGAAGCTGCCGCCGGTGCGGCTGGCGGTTCGGCTGGAACTTCCGTGCTGGCTGCGGCCTTAGTTCCGGAACTGATCATGGCCAGCACCGTGCCAACGGGCACTGTCTGGCCTGCCCGGACCAGCGGTTCGCCCATGATCCCTTCCTCAAAGGCCTCGATCTCGAACAGCCCTTTTTGGGTTTCGACCAAAGCGACGATGTCGCCGCGTTGGACCGGCTGTCCCGGCGCCACCAGCCACTCGACCAGTTTGCCGGTTTCCATGTCCGCGCCCAGGCTGGGCATGCGAAATTCACCCATGGCTCATCATCCTCCTGATCGTTGCCACAATGCTGCCCACCCCCGGCAGGGCGGCCTCTTCCATGTGCCGGGCGTAGGGTATGGGGACCTCGGCGCTGCACAGCCGTTCCACCGGAAGATCCAGGTCGTAAAAGGCCCGCTCCATGATCCGGGCCGAGATTTCGGCGGCAAGACTGCCGCTGCGCCAACCCTCGTCTACAATCAGCACCCGATGGGTTCGGGCGATGGAGGCCAGATAGGCGGCGTCGTCCAAAGGCCGCAAGCTGCGCAGGTCGATCACCTCGGCCTCTATCCCTTCCCCGGCCAGAACCTCGGCCGCATCCAGACACTTGAACAGGCTGGCGCTGTAGGTGATGAGGGTGATGTCGCGGCCCGGCCGGCGTACGCGGGCTTTCTCGATATCCACCGGGCCGGCGTCCGCGGCCAGCATGCCCTCCATGTTGTAGAGGGTGTTGTTTTCAAAGATGAGCACCGGGTCGGGATCTTCAAGAGCGGTCCAGAGCATGCCGCGCGCATCCTCCAGGGTGGCCGGAGAGAGCACCCGGAGGCCGGGGATGTGCGCGTACCAGCCCTCGAAGGAGTGGGCGTGCTGGGCGGCCAGCTGCTTGCCCGCGCCGGTGGCCATGCGGATCACCAGGGGGACGTTGAACTGGCCGCCGGACATGTGCAGCAGGGTGGCAGCGGTGTTGACGATCTGATCCAGAGCCAGGAGGCTGAAGTTGACCGTCATCACCTCGACGATGGGGCGCATCCCGCCCAGGGCGGCGCCAATGCCGGCGCCGACAAAACCCGATTCGCTCAGCGGCGTATCGCGGATCCGTTCCGGGCCGAATTCGGCCAAAAGTCCCTTGCTGACCGCATAACAACCACCGTAATGGCCGACATCCTCACCCATGAGGAAGACTCGCTGATCCCGGTGCATGGCCTCGCGAATTGCCTCTTTCACTGCCTCGCGGTAGGTGGTGGCCTTCATGGCCTTCGGCTCGTTCATGCTTCCCTCCCCTCCGATGTGACAAAGCGGGTCAAATCCTCGATCGGTTCCCAGGTGCCGGCCTCGGCAAAGGCCACCGCCGCCTCGATTTCCGTTGCCACCTCCTGCTCCAAATCCCTTCTCTCTCCCCCGATGAACAGGCCGGCTGCAACCAACCGGTCAGCCAGGATTTCGATGGGGTCGCGCTTCTTCCATTCATCCACTTCGGCTTTGGTCCGGTAGAGTTCGGTATCGAACATGGAGTGCGGCCGGAAGCGGTAGGTGCGGCATTCAAGCAGATAGGGGCCGCTGCCCTGGCGAACATGCGCGACGGCCTTCCCGGCCGCCTCTTCCACGGCCATGACATCCATGCCGTCCACGGCTGCCGCCGCCATGTCGTATGCGGCCGCCTTGGCGGCAATGTCCTGGCTGGCCTGGGTGTAGCGCAGGGCCGTGCCCATGGCGTAGAGGTTGTTTTCGCAGACAAAGAGTACCGGCAGTTTCCACAGGGCGGCCAGATTCATGGATTCATGGAAATTGCCCTCGGCCACGGCGCCATCGCCGAAAAAGCAGCAGGTCACCTGGGAGCGCCCCTGCATGGAGTCCGCCAGGGCCAACCCCACCGCCAGGGGCAGGCCGCCGCCGACAATGGCGTTGCCGCCGTAAAACCGTGTGGCGGCGTCAAAGAGATGCATCGAACCGCCCCGGCCCAGGCAGCATCCCTCTTTCTTGCCGTACATCTCGGCCATGATGCTGCCGGCGCTCATGCCCCGCGCCAGGGCCTGGCCATGCTCCCGGTAGGTGGCCACCACTGCATCCTTGGCGGTGAGAACCGACAGCACTCCTACGGCCACTGCCTCCTCGCCGATGTAGAGGTGAAGAAAACCACGGATCTTCATGGCGCTGTAGAGTTCGGCCGATTTTTCCTCGAAACGGCGGATGAGCAGCATCTGCCGCAACTGGCGGATCGCGTGTTCCTTGTCCGGTGTCGTCATGACGATTCGCTCCCTTCCAGGGTGGAGGTGTCCCCAATGGGCAGTCCGAGTTCCCGCGCCTTGAGCAGGCGGCGCATGATCTTGCCGCTCCGGGTTTTGGGCAGGTTGTCGATGAATTCCAGTTCCTTGGGCGCGACTGCCGAACCGAGCCTGGTGCGGCCGAAACCGATCAGTTCCAGCTGCAGCGCTTCATCGGCCGTGAACCCTGGTTTGAGCACGACAAAGGCCTTGACCACCTCGCCGATGGTCGGTTCGGGTTTGCCGATCACCCCGGCCTCGGCCACGGCCGGATGTTCCATCAGGCTGCTCTCCACTTCGAACGGCCCGACCATGTGGCCGGCGGTTTTGATGATGTCGTCGGCCCGGCCGATGAACCAGTAGTAGCCGTCCGCATCCCGCTTGGCGAGATCGCCGGTGAGGTACCATTCGCCAACAAAGCATTTGCGGTAACGTTCCTCGTCGTGCAGGTACGCCCGGAACATGGAAGGCCAACCCCGCCGCAGGGCCAGTTCGCCCTCCACATCGTCCCCTTCGACCCGAACCGTCTCGGCACCATGGCGGGTGACGATCGCGGCCTCGATGCCGGGCAGGGGCAGGCCCATGGAGCCGGGGCGGACTTCCAGGGCGGCGTAATTGGCGATCATGATACCGCCGGTCTCCGTCTGCCACCAGTTGTCATGGATCGGCAGGCCCAGCACCCGCTGGCCCCACAGCACCGCCTCCGGGTTGAGCGGTTCGCCGACGCTGTGCACCAGGCGCAGGGCCGAGAGATCAAAACGCTGCCGCAGCTCCGAAGGCGCCCGCATCAGCATCCTGATCGCGGTCGGGGCTGTGTACCAGACCGTGACTCGCTGGTCCTGGAGGATGCGGTACCAGCGTTCGGGCTCGAAATCGGCCTCGTCGACAACGGTGGTGACCCCGAGGAGCAGCGGTGCGATGATGCCGTAGGAGGTGCCGGTCACCCAGCCGGGATCGGCGGTGCACCAGAAGATGTCACCGGGATGGAGGTCGAGCACGTAGCGGCCGGTGGCAAAATGGGTGAGCATGGCCTGGTGGACATGCACCGCCCCCTTGGGCATGCCGGTGGTGCCGCTGGTGAAGTGAAGAATGGCCATGTCCTCGGGATGTGTGGGCGGGATGGTGAACGAGGCGGAGCAGCCGTGCAGCAGGCACGGCAGGGAGCGCACCCGGTTGTCGACATCCTCCTTGGCGTCGACCAGGAGGATGTGGCGAAGCTCCGGCAGCCGGTCGAGCAGCGGCGCGATTTTTTTCGCGTACTGCCGCTCGGTGGTGACCAGGACCCGGGCATTGCCCCGCTCCAGACGCTGAAAAATGGGTTCCGGGCCAAAGGCGGCAAAGAGCGGGCACAAGACGCCGCGATATTTCAGGGTGCCAAAGAAGACCGGGTAGAGCAGGAGGCCGCGACCGGCCAGCCAGAAGACCCGTTCGCCCGCATGTACCCCCAGTTGGCCCAACAGATTGGCAAACCGGTTGCTCTGTTCCTTCAGCTCCCCATAGGTCAGGCAGGTGCTGCCTCCTTCCTTGGTCAGAAAGCGAATGGCCACCCGCTCGCCCATGGCGCTGTCGGCATGACGGTCCACCGCCTCGTGCGCGATGTTCAACCCGCGTCCATCGGGGAGACCATTGAGTTCGCGGCGCACATCCTCCCAGGAAAAGGTGGCGCGGGTAGCGTCGTAGTTCAGCAGGTTGGGCTGAACCGCCATGGTGGCAACATCCTTCTTGATTGGAGAAAAATGCATGGGCGTCTCCAAAAGAAAAGGGCCAGGGCGAGGGACGGGAAATCAAGAGGTTTCCCTGGGCAAATCCCGCATCCTGAAGCACTCTGCCTTGAACGCTCCACTCCGGCTCACCCGATGTACCGAGCAGGTCGTTGTTGCTTGTTGCGCAAGGCAGGGTGTGACCCTCTTGGTTTCATGATATGCGCCTGACACCGAGGGTACAATGCAGGGATATTCGGTATCTATTGGATAGAAAAAATATATACCGAAAGCGTTCTCTTCCTTGATATGTATATGAAAGTGCTGGTTCCGGGGGCGTTGTCATGCTGGAGCGCAGACCGTTTTTTGTTCCCTGTGGCCGGCCAATTTGGTCCAGCCATGCCGCATAGGAAAAAATTTGGTTTGCATTATGCGGTCACGGCCCTTGTCATTGCCGTGGATCATGGGACTTCAGCACAGAGGGGTCTGGGTGTTGAAGACTTTGCCGGGCTGAGTGCGCGGAGATCCGGCCTATGCACGAGATGCATATCTCGAAAGGGGAAAGGGCGGCTTGCTGGCACAGGGGAAAGGGCACGGATTCGCCTGAGCCGCCGTGCTCGAGCCGAAAAAATGGAGGAAAAGGTGTCTGAATAAGCGGCAAATCAGCAATATGGACAACAAATCGCCGTGCTGGCGGTATACTCCACCCGCTCGACCGACCGTCATCGGCAAGTAGGTTCTGATGGTCTTGCCGATCAGTTTTTAGGGTTCGTCAGCTTGGGGACAAAGAACTCGATTTTGGGGAACTGGTGGAGGTCTTTGTGAATGCCGGTACGGAGAAAGGCGTTGACCCAGTGAAAAATGTCATGCCGTTGGATCGAGCGCCGCATTTTTTCCATCCGGCTGTGGCGGCTGGAGGCATCCATGGTGCAGGCTTGATGGATGGCGTTTGCCACGCCTTCGATATCAAAGGGGTTGACCAGGAGGGCGCCGCCGTGCAGTTGGGCCGCAGCCCCGGCAAATTCGCTGAGGATGAGCACACCGTTATTTTCAACGGAGCAGGCGCAAAACTCCTTGGCCACCAGGTTCATGCCGTCTTTGAGGGGCGTGATCAGGGCGATCTCGCAGGTGCGGTAGTAGGCGAGCAGCTCCACTCGATTGAGTGACCGATAGATATAGTGGATCGGCGTCCAGCCCACCTCGGTGAACCGGCCATTGATTTCACCCACCAGCCGTTCAATTTCCCGCTTCAGGGCCTCGTATTCGGGAACTTCTTCCCGGCTGGGCACGACGACTTGAATCAGGGTGACCTTGCCCCGCAGCTCCGGGTAACGTTCCAGTCCATTGGCAAAGGCCTGGAGGCGAAGGGGGATACCCTTGGTATAGTCAAGGCGGTCGACACCCAGGATCAGTTGCCGATCCGGCAGGTTGGCATGGATAATCCAGGCCTGATCCTGTACTTCCCGGGTGGTGGCGGCTTCAGCAAACTGTTTGAAATCGATGGAGATGGGAAAGGTGCCCACCAGGACCTCGCGTTTCGGGGTCATGCACCGGGCAATGTGGCCATGGCCGACCACCCGCGTTTTCGGCATCAGCATCCGGACGCAATCTAAGAAATTCCGGCGGTCCCGCATGGTCTGAAAACCCACCAGATCATACTGCAGCAAGGCGTTCAGCACCTGGGAACGCCAGGGCAGGCGGACAAAACCGTCCAGGGGCGGAAAGGGAATGTGGAGGAAAAAGCCGGTCTGGCGCTGGACACCCATGCGTTTCAGATGCTGTGCGATCAGGATCAGCTGATAGTCATGCACCCAGACAAAATCTTCTTCCCGGGTATTGCTCGCGACCACCTGGGCAAATTTGGCGTTTGTCCGTTCATACACGGTCCAGTAGGCAGGGTCGAAATTGCAGCGGGAAGGCAGATCGTGAAAGAGGGGCCAGAGGATCTCGTTGGAGAACCCGAAATAATATTTCTGGATTTCTTCTACGCTCAGGTTGACGGGTTTGAGGGAATACCCGGTCTCGCGCGAACCCTGATCGAGCAGGTCATGAAGAGCGGTCTCATCCAGATCACCCTGCACAGTTGAACCAAGCCAGCCAATCCATTGGCCGCCCCGGTCACGAAGAACCGGGCCAAGGGCGGTGACCAGCCCCCCGGAACCCGGTTTAATGGTCCATTGGCCGTCCTCATCCCTATCGACCACGATGGCCAGGCGGTTGGAAACCACGGTCAAGCGGGTTGTTTCCATATGTTACCTCTCTGTCGAGCCGGTCACAGTCAGCCACTGGCGAAGAAAGGCAGCCACTGCCGCGCAATCGGGCAGGAAATCCTGGGCTGCCGTCGGCTTACCTCTTTGCCCGACCTTGAGACCGATGCCCCGGTTCTTGAGCACGGCAAAGGCATCCTCGTCTGTCTCGTCGTCACCGATGTACACGGCAAAAACGTTGTCCGGCTGGAGATCAAGCAAGTCTGCGAGGGCGTGGCCCTTGTTCCAATCCGAGCAGCGGATCTCGACGCCGCCATTGAACCACCGGCACTCCAGGCCGTAGCGTAAGGCCCATGCGCCCCATTCGGTCAGCACCTCCTGCTCCACGGCCGCAGCGGTGACCGGCTCCAGCCCTCGGGTGTGCAGGGCCAGGGAGGCCATCTTCACTTCCAGCATGGGCTTGTAACCACGTTGCTGGAGATACCCGCGTATTTCAAACAGCCCCTGGACCTGCTCCGGGGTCGGCTGCCGGACCACGCGGGCGCCGTCGTGCGGCCACAGTTCAAAGCCATGATTGCCGATCACGGTCACCGGCGGGTTGGCCAGTAGGGTCAGCACTTCGTCCACCGGACGGCCGGAGATGATAGCCACTTTGGTCTGGGGATCGGCGGCCAGATTCCGGAGCAGGTCCGCAATGCCGGGAAGAGGAGCGGCTTGCATGGGCTCGATCGCAAAAGGGGCCAGGGTTCCGTCGTAATCCAGGCCGAGAAATCGAGTGGGAGCATTGCGAACCTGTTGCCAGAAATCCGGGATTGTGGGGAATTGCATGCCGTTTATCGTTGTGTTTGCCATTACAGTTCGATCCGTTCAACACCTTCGTGCATGGTGGCGAATATCAGGGTCAGATATTCCCGGAGATGACGGGTGACCAGAAAATTGTTAAGAACCAACGCCTTGGCCTTCCGGCCCATTGCTTCTAGCCGGTCGCGAGTTCCCGCAGATTCTGTGCCTCTTCTCCCGTGGCAATGGAAATCAGGGTGCAATCCTTGACAATGAATGGTTCTCTCATGCGTATGGACCCGTTTTTTTGCAGGAGTCTTGCGTCAGGTTGTCAGGCTGGCGGGTCAATCGCCAAAAACCAGGTCGTCCCGTATCCAGCCGAGAACCGACTTGTCTTGGTAGTATCCGAGCTGGACCCATTGGCCGTTTTTGGTGATAATTGAATAAATTTCCCCCATCTCCGCATTGGCAACAACTTGTGACTTCGGGTTGGCCGCACTGCGGACGTTCGCCTTGTCCACCAGAATAACGGCCGTTTCAATATCCGAAACCAAGGGCCTGTACACCCAGCCGTTCGTATTCTGCCAATCCGCAATATAGAGCCAGTCACCGTTTTCCTTTTTAATCTCTATGGGATATCCCAAGGGGGCCGTAAAGAGAATGGGACTGTTCAGGTTGGGTTCGGCGCGGATGTTGGTCTGATCCTTGCCAATGCTTTTGCTGGAGGCGGACACCGCAAGGGCCAAAACCATGGGGGAAATGAAAAGACAGGCGCGAAACACCGAAATTTTTTTGGGTTTGTTCATGTTGTTCTCCTTGTTGACGATGCGTGGTGCGCATCAGGTGCATGGGGGTTGAATAAAGAGGACAGGGAGTAAAAAGGCGGCCATTGATACAGGTTGACAGGTCCAGATGGGGGCGCTGCCAAGGAGGTGATGGAGAAATCGTATCTGCCGTGATGGTCAAACTTGGCGTTTGTTTGCATCTTGGCAGCTGATTTCTCCGGGGTGCCGCCCGGCATCGGGCAAATGTATGTCAGCCGTTCCCTGTCCGCAGCCTGTTTCTACGGTTCAATACCGACAGGCGGGCTGTGTATTACAAGAATCGTTCCAGGAGGATAAGCGGAAGTGCTGCTAAGGGGGAGTGGGGGGCGGACATTGTTCGCCGAATGGAGCGACAGGGGTTAGTTCTCACTTTTTTTCTAGCAAAGTAACGGAATAACAATATTTTGGTGCGGAAGGGCTTGCGATTGGGCGGAGGTCAGACCGGCTAACCACGGCATGAACGAGTTTGCCAGGGACTTTAGGCACCCTAGGCACACCCGCCAGTGCCAGCAGCGGCAGTCCTGTCCGGCGGAACAGTGTCCTCTGGTGCAGGACAGAATCCTGTATGGCGGGATTGCCAGTTGAGGGGCTCAGGAAGGGAGGCGGAAGCAGGAGGGCAGGTTGTGTTTCTTGAGCAGGGCATAGAGACGGGAGCGTGACAGTCCGGAGATGGCGCAGGCCTGCTCCATGTCCGCGGCCAAGGTCATTAATTCCTGCAGATAACGTTGCTCCAGCTCGGCGATGGCCGAATCCCGCGCTTCGACCAGCCGGGGCAGGGTGGCGCCGTCTGGCCCGCCAGCACGGGCGAAGGGGTTTTCGGAGGCGGTCTGCCCCTGTTCGACCGAGGCTCGGGCCAGATGCACCCGGATATAGACCGGAAGGTGTTTGGGGAAAAGAACCGGCTCGTGCCTGGCCGCCGAAACAGCCCGCTCCAGGGCGTTGACCAGTTCACGAACGTTGCCGGGCCACTCGTAGCGGCTGAGGACTTCGAAAAAATCAGGGGAGAACGATTTCCCGGCCAGGCCGTAGCTGTCGCAGAGTTTGCCAACGTGGTGGGCGGCTATATCCCGGATATCCTCGATTCGGTCCCGCAAGGGGGGAAGTTCCATGGTGAAGGCCCGAAGCCGGAACAACAGATCCTTGCGGAACCGGTGGCGCTGGACCATGACGTCCAAATCACGGTTGGTGGCCGCAATCAGCCTGAAATCACTGCGGAGCTGCGTCCCCCCGCCGACCTGACGGAACTTGTGCTCCTGGAGGACGCGTAAAAAGGATTTCTGCACCGAGAGCGGCAGCTCGCCCACTTCATCCAGGAAGAGGGTGCCGCCGTCGGCCCGCTTGACCAGTCCGCTCTGGCTTTTATCGGCCCCGGTGAATGCCCCGCGCTCGTAGCCGAAAAGGATGCTTTCCACCAGGGTCTCGGGCAGCGCGGCGCAATCCACCACCACGAATCGCTTGCTGGCCCGGCGGCTATTATTGTGGATCGCCCAGGCAAAAAGTTCCTTGCCTGTGCCGGTCTCCCCGGTGATGAGAACATTGGCATCACTGTCCGCTGATAGAGCCAAGCGGTCCAGGCAGCGTTTCATCTGCGGGCTGTTGCCGACAATATCTTCCCGGGTTTCCTCCTTGAGCGTGGTGTGGGGCTGCATGCGAATTTTTTTTGCTCGATACTGCATGGCGCGCACCAGGGAAAGCGCCATGGACCGCGCGGTGACCGGCCGCTCCACATAATCCCAAGCCCCCATTTTAATCGCATACTCAGCCTGATCGGCATCGCCGGCGTCGGTAAGGATGATCACCTCCGGGAAGGAAGGGGTGTCAATCAATGCCGGCAGGGCATCCATGCCGTTGCCGTCCGGCATCTCAGCATTGAGAAAGATAACGTCAATGGCCGCGGATGCCGACAATTCCAGGCCTTGGGTGAGGGTGCGCGCCGTTGCGACCTGGTGCCCCATGTGGATTATTTCCCGGGACAGGGTTTCGATAAAGGTCTCGCTGGTATCGATGATGAGAATCCGTGACATTCTGCTTGCTCTGCTCATGGTGGTCCTATGGCCTCATGCTTCTAGAAGGGCAGACCCCGCTCGTTTGCCCAGGTCACATACAGCGGGCTGGTCCAGGATTGACCGGAAATAGCCTCGCGGCAGAGTTCTTCAAGCTGGCTGATGACCTCTTCCAGAGGGCCCGGGTCCGCGGGCGGCGGCTGGTGCTCCAGCTCTTCATACGACCGGGGGTTTTGCATCCGCAGCAGTTCCGCCTGATCTTCGATCTGGTCGATGGCCATGTGAATGACCACCGGGATATATTCCTCGGCCCCGGGGGTATCCTGCCGCAACTCGGGCAGAAAACGTAAGCGATAGATCAGGAATTCACCGATGAAATAGAGGCAGTAGCTCTCGACCGTCTTGCTGATTCCTGCTTCCATGTGCCGCAAGGCGATGATGAGCGCATATTGGCGCATCATCGGCCGGTTTCTGGTGAGCATGATCGTGACGATGAGTTGATAGAGCAGGCGGAGGTAGGTGTGCGCCACCTCCCGGCGCATGCTGTTCAAAAACAGCGAGACACCAGGGGATTCGGCCTGCTGCTCCGTGTCCAGCAGCTGGGTGGTGATCTCGGCGATGGTGCGATCGCGAATGTTTTCCAGGATGTCTCCGAGGGCCTGATGGAGAACCAGATAGGGACGATCGTGGGTCTTGTGCAGCATGGCCTCGTTCCAGGTCTGCCAGAGTTCGGGATTTTTTTGCATGTTCTCGATGAGAAAGACCAGGCGCCGGGTGATGGTTTTGCGGGGAGTGGGTTCCCAATCCAGGATGTTGCGGGTTTTGGCGTTCTCGGCAACGAGTTGTTTGTCCACATAATCGAGCATCCACAGTTGTTCAAAGGCTTCCTTGCCGCGCAGCCGGCTGAGTCCCCGGCGGGCAAGGATCATGGGAACGAGCAGATGCTTGTTGAGAAAGAATGGGTTGTGCGGTTTTGCGTAATGATACTGGGTGGCGATCCGGAAGAGTTCGAGGTGGGTGGTGGTGCCGTCCGGGCCGGCATTGAGGGTGATATGCTGCTCAAGCTCATCGCTTTTGTCAATCACCCGCAGGAAAAACTGCACCAGATCGTGCACATGAATATAGGGGATGGCAGACTGTCCCTTGCCGGCGAGAATCCGTGACTCCAGCAGCTTGTCGGAGAGCCAGTTGTTGAGCAGGGTATAGAGGGGCGGATATTCACACCAGTCGCTGAATACCGCCGCGATGCGAACGCTGGCACAGGGAAACCACCGTGCATAGGCCCGGACCAGTTCCTCGCCCGCTCGCTTGCTGCGGGCATAGGGCAGATCGGCATCAGGGGGGCTCTCTTCGTTGACAATCGTGTCGAATGGGCAGGCCGCTTGAGAGCTGGCAAAGATAAAACGGCGAATCTCCAAGTGCCTTGCCAGCTCCAGCATGTTCTTTGTGCCTTCAACGTTGGTGCGGCTATAACTTGGATGCTCCCTATTGGTAAAATCGTAATAACCGGCCAGGTGGAGAATATAGTCGGCGCCACCATGATCTTTTACCCGTTGAATGAGGTCCTTGAGCGTAACCCAATCGGCGATGTCAACCTGCGTCCACCGCAGGTTACTGCTGTCCTGCACCCCGGCTTCTTCCATGGAACGCCTGCCAACGCAGAAAAGACGAAACGTATCGGCAGCCGCCTTGATGAAATTTCGCCCTACAAACCCCGAGGCTCCGGTCAGGATCAATCCTGGCAACCGATAATCCATAGTTCCTCCCTTGCGGTGTTATCCTTGCGGGGGTCGGGCATGGCCGCTGGGGGTGCACTCGATACCTCAAGGAACAGATGCACCCGGCAACTTATGGCAATTCAATGGCCCATGTGTCCAGCGGCGGCACCGTGGTGACGATCTTTTCTTGCTGTAAAAACCTGGCGAAACGGTAGTAGCGGTTTTTGTCCAGGGCGCCGGGCCGGAGTGCAAAACGAGGCAGGGTGTCCTTCCAGGCGCGCCGGTTCAATTCATCGTCCAGGTTCTTCCGGTCATGGCTGACGAACAGTTTCCAGCTCTCCTCCGGATGGTTGATCAGGTACTGCACCCCCTCTTCCAAGGCATCGACGAATTTGCGCATCTTGGGGTCGTTGACTGCTTTGGCATTGGCCACCAGGATCAGTTCATCGTAGGCTGGAACCCCGAATTCCTCGACCAGAAAAGCTCGGCCCGGCCGTTTTTCGATGGCCATCTGATTGAGCTCAAAATTGCGGAAGGCCCCGATCACTCCGTCCACCTGGCCCGTAAAGAGTGAGGGCGAGAGGGAGAAATTGACATTGACCAGTTTGACATCCTCGAGTTGCAATCCTTCCCGTGCCAGCATCACTTTCAGCAGCGCGGTTTCAAAACCGCCAACCGAATAGCCGATGGTTTTGCCCTTAAGATCGGCAATTTTCTGGATCGGACCGTCTGCCAGGACCACCAGGGAGTTGAGCGGGGTAGCGATCAGGGTGGCGATGCGAACCAGCGGCAACCCTTGGTCCACCTGCATTTGATGCTGATGCTGGTAGGAAACGGCAATATCCGCTTTGCCGGCGGCGACCAGCTTGGGCGGGTCATTGGGATTGGAGGGGGCAATCAGTTCGACCTCAAGTCCCCGTTCCTTGAAAAAGCCTTTTTCCAGCGCCACATACAGCGGCGCGTGGTCCGGGTTGGTGAACCAGTCGAGAAGCACGGTCAGTTTGTCCGCCGCCCGGACCGGCGCGGCCGGCAGCAGCAGGGCGGTAAACAGCAGGGGGAGCAGCAAAGCGGAAAATTTTTTCATGGTATGATTCCTTGGTTGGGTTGCCAAAAGATGAGCCGGTCGAGCAAACGATTAATCAGAAAATACAGCAGAAGGGAAACACCGGCCAACAGCGTCAGGGCGGCGAACATCAGGTCGATCTGCATGCGGGCATTGGTGTGCAGCATGTAAAATCCCAAGCCCGCACTGGAGCCGACCCATTCCCCCACCACCGCGCCGATCGGCGCAACCGCCGTGGCCACCCGGACCCCGGCGGCAAAGGCGGGCAGGGCCTGCGGGATGACGATGGCGCGGAGCACGGCCAGAGGACGCGCCCCCATGATCCGGGCCAGTTCCAGCAGGTTCGGGTCGGTGCGCTGCATGCCGGCATAGAAGGAAGCGGTCACCGGAAAGAAGATGATCAGCACCGCCATGGCGATTTTCGAGGCCATGCCGTACCCGAACCAGAGCACCAGCACCGGAGCGAGAGCAAAGACCGGAATGGCCTGACTGATTACCAGGATGGGCAGCATCCAACGCTTGAGCAGCGGCGAGACAATCATGGCCAGGGCGGTGGAGGAGCCGAGCATGGTGCCGATGAGCAGGCCGAGCACGATCTCGGTCAAAGTGGTTGCGAGATGCGGCCCAAGCACCGCCAGATGGGTGACCAGGGCCTTGGCTACCGGCAGCGGGCCGGGCAGGATATAGGGCGGCACTGCGGTGAAGAGGACCAGCAGCTGCCAGAGCACCAGCAGTCCGGCCGCCAGGATGAGGGGGCGCAAGGCGTTCATGCGGACTCTTCGTGCATCAGCAGGGCAAGTAGCGGCGCATAGTGAGCGGCCAGGGCCGGATCGTCGGCCTGTCGAGGCGTTGCGCCGCCTGGTTCGATGATTTCGGCCACCTGTGCGGGCGATCCCGCCAGGACAACGATCCGATCGCCCAGGCGCAGGGCCTCCAGGGGATCATGGGTGACCAGAACCACGGTGGCGCCCGTGGTCATCCGGGCCGCCAGGTTCTGCAAACGGACGCGGGTCAAGGCATCGAGGGCGGAAAAAGGTTCGTCCATCAGGAGCACCGGCCGTTCTTCCATCAGGGTGCGCAGCAGAGCGCCGCGCTGCCGCATGCCTCCGGACAGGGCCGAGGGCAGGGCGTGTTCGTAGCCCGCCAGGCCGGCTTCGTGGATCAGGTGCAGGGCTTTATGACGCAGGGGTTCGCTCAGCTCATGGCGCAAGCGGCCTCCGAGCAGCACATTCTCCACCAGCGACAGCCAGGGGAGGAGCAGATCGTGCTGTGCCATCCAGGCCACCGCACGGCCTTCTTCCGGTTGGGGATCGAAGTGGATCCGGCCTGTGTACGGCAGGCTGGCGGACCCGGCAATCAGCTTCAACAACGTCGACTTGCCGCAGCCGCTGGGACCGAGGATACAGGTGGTCCGTCCGCCAGGCAGCCGCAGGGACACCTCCTGAAACAGGGGCTTGCCGCCGAAGTCCAGGCAGAGCCGGTCAAAGATGATGTCCGGTGCCGGGCTTCCGGGTGCAGTCATCGGCAACCCTTAGAAAAAACGGAAAAAATGGTGCACCGGCCCATGGCCGTGCCCAATAGTGTAGTCCGCTCCGGCCCGGATGGCGCCGGTGATGTAGTCCTTGGCCAGACGCACCGCGTTTTCGATGGTTTCGCCGCGGGCGATGAACGAGGCAATGGCTGAAGACAGGGTGCAGCCGGTGCCGTGGTTGTTGCGGGTTGCGATCCGTTCGCCCGGCAGGGTGACCATTCGCTGTTCCGGGCCGAGATAGAGGCAGTCATCGCTGTCGCCCGTTTCCAGATGACCGCCCTTGATCAGCACATTGGCGCATCCCAGCGCGGCCAGATCAACCGCCGCCTGCTCGATGGTGGCGGCTGAGGATATCTCCCGGCCGAGCAGCACCGAGGCCTCGGGCAGGTTGGGGGTAATCAGGTGGGCCAGGGGGATCAGGTGCTGCTTCAGGGCCTCGATGGCCTCGTCCTGCAGGAGTTTGTCCCCGCTCTGGGCCACCATCACCGGATCAAGGACAATGGCGCGCGCTTCGAATGTGCGCAGGCTGTCGGCCACGGTGCGGATCAACTCCGGCGAGAAGAGCATGCCGATTTTAATCGCATCGGCACCGATATCCGAAAGGACCGCCTCTATCTGGGCGGCGACAAATGCAACCGGCACCGCGTGGATGCCGGACACCCCGAGGGTGTTCTGGGCGGTGAGCGCGGTGATCACGCTCATGCCGTAGCAACCGTTGGCGGCAATGGTTTTCAGGTCCGCCTGAATGCCGGCTCCGCCGCCGCTGTCCGAACCGGCGATGGTCAGCACCCGGCGATATGTTTTCAATTGTTCCATACGTCCTCATCCCTTTCTTTTGCTGATTGAATCCGATATTTGAGAGCGGTTGCCGCGCTTGCGGGGCAAGGCGCGCTGACAATGGCCGAAACCACGGCCACCCCGTCAGCGCCTGCGCGGATGATCGCGGCCGCATTGTCCGCCTTGACGCCGCCGATGCCAATCAGGGGCAGGGAAACGGCCTCGCGAATGGCGCGGACGCCTGCCAGACCGAGCGGCGGGGCGGCATCCTTCTTGGTGGGTGTGGCAAAAATCGGGCTGATGCCGATGTAGTCGGCCCCCTCGGACTCGGCATGGACGGCATCCATCACCGATTCCGCCGAGATGCCGATGAGCAGGGAGGAGCCGGCCAATCGCCGGGCGTCGGCAATCTCCATGTCGGTCTGGCCGAGATGGACCCCGTCGGCGCCGATGGCCAGGGCCACGTCGATCCGGTCGTTGATGATCAGGGGAATACGGGTTTCCAGTGCATCGAGCAGACGGCGAATTGCCCGCGCTTCTTCGATGAACTCCCGGGTGGCGCACTGTTTTTCCCGGAGCTGCACACAGGTGACGCCACCCCTGATCGCGGCACGAACGATGTCGACGGTGCTCCTGCCAAGAGAGAGGCTCCGGTCAGTCACCAGATAGAGCGAAAAATCGATCATGGGGCGTCAGCCCTTGCTGATCCGGCAGCGCGCCTCCACCTCCTCCGGAGTGAGGGTGAAGAGGGCGTCGAGCAGCCGAATCATGAACGTTCCCGGTCCCTCGGCCCCATCGCCGGCCGTTTCCCCGGCGATGCCGAAATAAGCCAGGGCCGTGGCCGCGGCGCTGAGCGGATCCTTGTCCACCGCCAGAAAGGCGCCGATCAGGGCGGTGGCCGCGCAGCCGGTGCCCGTGACATAGGGCATGAGCGGATGGCCGCCCTCGACGATCAGGACTCTTCTGCCGTCGGTCACCAGATCGGTGGGACCGGTGAGCGCAAGGGTGGTGCCCAGTTCGCGGGCTAACCTGCCGGCCTCTTCGGCGGCGTCACGCATTGCATGTACGGCGTCAACCCCCTTGGTGGCTGAATCCTGGCCGGCCAGCGAAAGAATCTCGGAAGCGTTGCCGCGGACCACGCTCACCCAGGTCTGGAACAGAATCGCCCTGGCGGCATTGGTTCGCAGGGCCGTGGCCCCCGCGCCCACCGGATCGAGGATGATCGGCTTGCCCAGGTCCGAGGCCTTACGGCCGGCTTTGATCATGGTTGTGACCCAGGCGTCGGTGAGGGTGCCGATGTTGAGCACCAGCGCATCGGCCAGGTCGACCATGTCCTCCACCTCATTGTCGGCGTGGGCCATGACCGGCGAGGCGCCGCAGGCCAGGAGCGCATTGGCGGTAAAGTTCATCACCACGAAGTTGGTGATGTTATGGATCAAGGGTTTGCTGGCCCTGATTTTTCTCAGGTTTTCAGCAGCTTTTCCAGCAAGTGCGGGCATGGACGGCCTCTGTAGAGCAAAATTAGTGGGACAATCAACGCATGAAGCGGGAAGGGCGGGGGAAAGGCAACCGAAACGGTCCATGTCCTTCGCCGAGACGAACCGGAACAGGCATGGCCGGCCCGCTCTCAGGCCTGCGCCCCCTTACAATACCAGCAGAAGATTTGTCTATAGAAAAAGAAGATGCGGGTGTCAAGGCGAACCTCAATTTGGCATCGGGCCCGCGGAAGATCCGTGAAATCGGCGGCCTTGGTTCAGAAGGTGAGGGTGACGACTGGCGAGGTGGGCACTTCCCGGGGAAAAATTGAATCCCGGCCTGCGGGCACGATGCCGAGAAAGCGCAAGCCGGTGGCGACGGCGGCCCGGTAATCGGCGAGGGCATCGCCAATGAACAGGCACTGGCCGGGAACATAACTGTGCCGGATAAGGATATCGGCAAGAAGAGCCGGCTTGGCCAGCGGTGAGCCGTGGACTTCCAGGAAATAGGAGCCGAGTCCCTTGCGTTCAACAATCAGCCGCATCTCCTCGCCTGGCGTTCCGGAGACGACAAAGGCGGGAATGGCGGCCTGCTGGAGCCGGCAAAGGGTTGCCAGGGCGCCGGGGATCAGGGGCGCGGCGATGACCTCGTCCAGCACCAGCTGGGAAAAGGTCTGCCCGGCGCGATCAAGTTCCGCATCGGTGGGGAGGTGACCGGCAAAGGCAGCGAAACAGTGACGGATTTTCTGATGCCGTGGCATGCCGCCGTTGTCCAGGTGATAGCGGATCACCGCCTCCTGAACCGCTGGACCGTACGCGGCGAACAGGGCGGCAAAGGCCCGGACCTTGACCGTGGTGGAATCGGCAATCACCCCGTCAAAATCAAAAAAGACCGCCTGCCAGGGGAGGGGAGAGTGGTTCATGGAAGCACCTGTACCGCAAAGGTTGTTGAGGCATCGAGTCTGAGTTGCTTGCCGGCGCCGTTCATGCCCGGTTCATCGGATAGGTCCGATGGTAGCAGCAAAATAGCGGGTCTGGCCAGTGCATTCTTTACAATCGTTTTTTTTGCCCCGAGCCGATATTCTGTTGGAACAGCACTCTTTTTCATTATAACGTATAGAAAAGGACATTTTGTTTGCCAACATGGCTGAGAGGAAGGAAAAAACAAAAGGCTGCGTCCCATGGCTCATGTGATAATCATCGACGACGATCCGACTTTCCGGGTGCTGCTGTCAGATCATGCAACCCTATTGGGGCATGAGGCCACGGCTGCCGCCAGTATCGAGGCCGGCAAGGCGTTGCTGGCCACACAGCCCAGCGACCTGGTGTTTCTTGACGTCCGCCTGCCCGACGGCAACGGCTTGGATGTTCTGCCCTATGTGCAGAGCCTCCCCTCGGCGCCTGAGGTGATCATCATTACCGGCATGGGCGACGCCAATGGCGCGGAACTGGCTATCAGGAGCGGTGCCTGGGATTACCTGCAAAAGCCCCTATCCCATCAGGAAATTGTCCTCCATATCCGCAGGGCCCTCGAATATCACGAGAAAAAGATGCCGCGCTTGGCCAAGATCAACCTCAAGCGCGACGAGATTGTCGGCGAGAGCAGGGCGGTCCGCGATTGCCTGGATCAGGTCGCCCAGTGCGCCGGGACCGACACCGGCGTGCTGCTCACCGGTGAAACCGGAACCGGCAAGGAGTTGTTCGCCCGCGCGATCCATGTCAACAGCCCCCGGGCTCAAGGGCCCTTTATCGTGGTCGACTGCGCAAGCCTGCCGGATAACCTGGTGGAAAGCATCCTGTTTGGCCATGCCAGGGGGGCCTTTACCGGCGCCGACTGTGAACGCAAAGGATTGATTGAACAGGCCGATGGCGGCACCCTTTTTCTTGATGAGATCGGAGAACTGCCCCTGGAAACGCAAAAAAGCTTTCTCCGCGTTCTTCAGGACCATGTCTTTCGCCCGGTAGGCAAGGATCGGGAGCTGAAGAGCAATTTCAGGCTGGTGGCCGCCACCAACCGCGATCTGGCGGCAATGGTCCAGCAGGGCCTGTTCCGCAGTGATCTCTACTTCCGCCTCAACACCTTCCATATCCATCTGCCGCCTCTGCGCGACCGGGAAGGCGATGTCGAAAAACTGGTCATGAGCTTCGTCTTTGCCATCTGCCGCCGCAACCGGTCGCCGATCAAGGGCGTGGTCCCGGAGACCCTGGCCAGTCTGAACGCCTACCATTGGCCGGGCAATGTGCGCGAACTGCTGAATGTCCTGGAGAAGGCCATCCTCGCCGATCCCGGTGACCTGGTGCTCTATCCCATTCATCTCCCCCCTGAAATCCGCCTCTGCCGCATTCGGACCATGGTATCGCAAAAGCACGAGCAGGAACCAATGGCCCCGTACGCTGCCACCACCCCCTTCCCGGCCGGACGGCTCCCTTTGCCCGAAGCCCTCCCTCCCTTCAAGGACTATCGCCGCCAGTGCACCGTTGACCTCGAAATCCAGTATCTGCGGCGTCTGCTCCGCGAGGCTGGCGGTGACATCGCCCGGGCCTGCGCCGTTTCCGGCCTGAGCCGATCCCGCCTCTACGACCTGCTCAAGGTCCACGGCCTCGGCTGCGCCGCCGAATCCCGTCCGGAATAACCGGACCGTCCGCCCGTTTCCTGTCCGGTAATCCCGGACAGCAGCAGCGCCATCCCGCCAAAACCATCTTGCTTTCCAAGATAAATTATTGATTTTAATCAATAAACAAGAGTAGCTCATTCTGGCATGTTTCTCGCTTAACCGGGGCAACCATATTCCGCTGGACCCTGTTGCCAGCTCCCCCCATACGCGCCAGGAGATTATTCGATGAAAATCAATGTGCATTCCATTCAGTTCAAACTGCTGAGCACCGGTTTGTTGTCGGTAGTCGTGCCCCTGCTGATTGTCGGCTATTTTTCGGTGACCAAGTCGTCCACCGCCCTGATGGAGCTGTCCAAGAAAAATGCCCAGACCATGGCCGGAGATATTGCCCTGCTGGTCGGCAATCTGATGCACGCCGAAAAGGAGACGGTCGCTGCACTGGGCGACGCGCAGATGTTGCGCACCAGCCTGGAGAAACTGGCGGCGGCCTCAAACGGCGAGGAGGCCAGGGAAATCCAGAAAGCCATGTTCACCTACATGCAGGGGCGGTTCAAGATCCTCAATGAGAGCGGCCAGTATCAGGGCATCTACATCACCGATGCCACCGGCCAGATCCTCACCGGTGTGCTCGACAGCGGCGAGGAGTATGGCCGGGTGTCGGTGGCGGAGAACATGGATTTCAAGCAGGCCAAGCAGAAAGGGGAAGCCGCCATCGGCGACATGCTCCGTTCCAAGGCCACCTCCCTGCCGGTGGTGCCCCTCACCGCGCCGGTCCGTTCCGCCAGCAACCCGTTTCTTGGCGCGGTCGGGCTGGTGCTCAAGCCCGATTATTTCACCCGCCTGGTTGCCGAACGCAAGGTCGGCACCACCGGCTATGCCTACATGATCAACAAGGAGGGGATCATTCTGGCCCATCCCAAGGCCGAGCATGTCCTCAAACTCGATGTCTCCGCCATCAAGGAAATGGCCGGCATCAACGAGATCATGCTCTCCGGCAGGAGCGGCGTGGCCGAGTACGTGTTCACCGGCATTAACAAGATCGCCGGCTGCGCCCCGGTGGGGGTTAACGGCTGGTCCGTGGCCGTCACCCAGAACGCGGAGGAATTCCTGCAGGAAGCAACCGCCATCCGCAACATCACCCTGACCGTGGTCGGTGTGGCCCTGGTACTCGTGACCCTTATCCTGATCGTATCCATCCGCAGGATCGTGCGGCCGATCAACGCCGCCGTGGCCGGGCTCAAGGACATTGCCCAGGGCGAGGGCGATCTGACCATGCGCCTGCAGGTCAGCACCAGGGATGAGGTCGGTGAACTGGCTCACTGGTTCAACGTTTTTATCGATAAACTGCAGCATATTATCAAAGATGTGGCCGCTGGCGTCCATACCCTTTCCTCCTCTTCGACCGAATTGTCGCAGATCTCCGAACAGATGAACGAGGGGGCGCAGCAGGCCTCCAGCAAATCGAGCACCGTGGCCGTGGCCGCCGAGGAGATGAGCGCCAACATGGCCAACGTGGCCGCCGCCATGGAGCAGTCGACCACCAACACCAACATGGTGGCCACCGCCTCGGAGGAGATGTCCTCAACCATCGGCGAGATTGCCGAGCATGCGGAGAAGGCGCGCTTCATTTCCGACAACGCCGCGAAAAAGGCCAGCGAGGCCTCCTCCAATATCAATGCCCTGGGCGATTCGGCCAAATCCATCGGCAAGGTGATCGAGACCATCACTGAAATCTCCGAGCAGGTCAATCTCCTGGCCCTCAATGCCACCATCGAAGCGGCCCGGGCTGGTGAGTCGGGTAAGGGATTTGCGGTTGTCGCCAATGAAATCAAGGAACTGGCCAAGCAGACGGCTGCCGCCACCTACGATATCAAGGAAAAGGTCGGTTCGATCCAGGAAACCACCGCCAAGACGGTGCAGCAGATTTCCGAGATCAACGCGGTGATCAGCGATGTCCATGAGGTCGTGGGCAGCATCGCTACTGCGGTGGAAGAGCAGACCGCGGCCACCTCCGAGATTGCCGGCAATGTGTCCCAATTGGCGCAGGGCATCAACGAGGTCAACGAGAATGTCAATCAAAGCGCCGTGGTCGCCACCGATATTGCCAAGGAAATCACCGATGTCAGCGCCATCGCCACCGAGATGTCCACCAGCAGTTCGCAGGTCAGCGTCAGTTCGCACGAACTCTCCGCCCTGGCCGAACAGCTCAATCAGATGGTCGGACAGTTTAAAACCGAATAATGCGCACGAATCTAACCAAGTGGAAGAGTATCGAACGGAAGCTGAAGGAAAGTGAGCAGCGCTACCGGACCTTGTTTGAAACGGCAAGCGATGCCATCCTCATCCTCAAGGACGGCCTGGTGGTTGATTGCAACAATCAATCCCTGGAAATGTTCCGCTGTTCGCGGCAAGAACTCATCGGCCGGTCGCCTGAGGAGATTTCCCCTGAGGTCCAGCCCGATGGCTTCACTTTTGGGGAGAAGGGAGCGCCCTCCATCGTCAGGGCGCTGCAAGGGACGCAACAGAAATTTGAATGGCTGCACGCTCGTTTTGACGGCAGCCTGTTCCCTGCCGCTGTCAGCCTGAGCGCCATAGACCTTGGGGGGGAAACCTATCTTCAGGTTATTGTTCGAGATATAACAGACTGGAAAAACACGGAAAAAGCATTGCGGGAAAGCGAGTTCCGCTTTCGTTCGTTTTTCAACACCAGTCCTGAAGGAATTCTCCTGATCGACTTTCAGGGCACCATTCTTGACGTCAATAGGGCCTTCCTGCAGGAGAGCGGCTATACCCTGGCGGAAACAGCCGGCCGGCATTTCAAGGAGTTCATTCCCCCAATGGATCAGGCCATGGTCGTGGATGCCGTGGTGCAACTCAAATCCGGCCTTTCCCGAAACACTCCCCTGCGGTTTTCCTATATCGCCAAGGACGGCACCGTCGTGCCGGTCGCCGTCAAGGGCTGGCTGGTAGTGGATGAAAAGAGCACGCCTGTGTATCTGGGGGTCTTTATTCGCAATCTGACCATGGAACTGGCGTTGGCCGAGGAAAAATCCGTGCTGGAAAAGCAAGTGATCCATGCCCAGAAATCCGAGGCCATCGGTACCCTTGCCGGTGGGATTGCTCATGATTTCAATAATATACTCGGTGGAATCATCGGATTTGCCGAGCTGGCCCTCTATCGTGATCCCGCATCCGTGGACCCGAAAATACGTGAGTATCTTGAACGGGTCCTTGAAAGCGGCAATCGGGCCAAGGACCTGGTGCAGCAGATTCTTCGGTTCAGCCGGTCCAGCAACACGGTCATGGAGCCGATTCATCTTGGTCCGCTGATCAAGGATGCCATTCGTCTGCTGCGCTCCACCCTGCCCACGACCATCAGCATCGAACCGCGTCTGACATCTGTCTCCGACTGGATTCTTGGAGATGCCACCCAGATGCATCAGGTGGTGATGAACCTGGCCACCAATGCCTACCACGCCATGCGGGAAACAGGCGGACTGTTGACCATCGTGCTCGACACGGTGTCCCTCAATGAATCACGGCACTCTATGTCCATGACCATCCCGTCTGGCGACTATGTGCGGTTGCAGGTTTTCGACACCGGTTCAGGGATGACGCCGGCCGTGGTGGAACGGATTTTCGAGCCCTATTTCACCACCAAAAAAGTCAACGAAGGCAGCGGGTTGGGCATGGCGGTGGTCATGGGGATTATCAAGAGCCACCATGGCCTGATCGAAATCGAGACGACGCCTGGCAAGGGCACGCGGGTTGCGGTCTATCTGCCGCTGACGCACACTGACGCAGCCGATCATGGGGCCGTTCCAGCTGATCTGCCGTTGGGCCGGGGGCAGCGGGTGCTGATCGTCGACGATGAGGCTTTTTTTCTGGAAGTGATTGCGGAAAGCCTCAAGCTGCTCGGTTACCGGGTCACGGCCAGTCAGAGCAGTCACGCCATCCTGAAGATGTTCAAGGATCATCCCGAGGACTACGATCTCCTGATCACCGACCAGACCATGCCGGAAATGACGGGAGTGCAACTCGCCCAAGAAATCAGGAGGAGCAACAAGACGCTGCCGATCATTCTTTGCACCGGCTACAGCGAGATGGTCAGTGAATACTCCGCCGCCTATTACGGCATCACCAGTTTTCTGATGAAGCCGGTCAATATTCATGATCTTGCGCGAGCAGTCGATGCGGTTTTGGCCACAACACGGGAAAGTGGGCAAGACACTGTCCCCAGAACGCTGTAAACAGCGGCGCTGCATGCTCAGCCGCCCGCCAGCCGGTTACGAACTGCACGACAGCATCGAGCATCCCGGGCGGTGCCGCGCCCACTCGGGCCGTTTTTCAGCGAACCGTTCCTTGCCGGGCTGTTCGTCGTAGGGATGACGCAAAACCTCAAGCAGTTCGTCGACCAGGGATGCATCGCCCCCCGCCAGGACATTATCGATAGCCATCTGCGCCAGATAATTGCGCAAAACGTACTTGGGGTTGACCGCATCCATCCGCTCCTTTCTCACTGCTTCGGGGAGATTGTCGCGGCGCAGACGTTCACGGTAACGGTTGAGCCAGGCGGTCAGTTGCTCCCGGTAGGCCGGGGTCAGCTGTTCCGGCCGGTAAAATACCTGGTGCAGGGCGGCGAACTGATCTTCGGCGGAGACCTCCGCTGTTGTCGGCACGAGAGCCAGTTGCCGGTAGAACAGGGTCATGTCCGTTTCCACTGCGGGAAGCAGTTTGAGTAGTTCATCGACCAGCGGTTGGTCCTGAGCCGGTTCGAAGGCAACAAATCCTAATTTTTGAGCCATCATCGCCTGCCAGCCTTGCTCGAAATGGCGGGTATAGTCGCGCAACGACTGCTCCAGCGGTTCGGTTGCCCCGATCAGGGGATAGAGCGCGTTGGCTAGCTGGGCCAGATTCCAGTGGGCAATGGTAGGCTGGCGGCCATAGCAATAGCGGCGGCCCTTGGCGTCGGTGGTGTTTGGGGTCCAGGTGGGATCGTAATCCTCAAGCCAGCCATAGGGGCCGTAATCGATGGTCAGCCCATGGATCGACATGTTGTCGGTGTTCATTACCCCGTGGACAAAACCAACCCGCAGCCAGTGGACCATGAGAGCGGCGGTGGTGCGGCAGATCTCGTCGAACCAGCGGATATAGACCTCGGGCGATGGTTCACCCAGGTGGGGAAAACCGGTGCGAATGGTGAAGTCGGCCAGTTGCCGGAGCACATCGATTTCACCGCGGGCGGCAAAGATCTCGAAATTACCGAAGCGGATGAACGAGGGCGCCAGCCGGCAGACTACCGCTCCAGGTTCCTCTTCGGGATGGCCGTCGTAAAACATATCGCGTTCCACCGTTTCGCCGGTGAGAATCAGGCTGAGCGCCCTGGTGGTAGGCACCCCCAGATGGAACATGGCCTCGCTGCACAGAAATTCGCGCAGCGAGGAACGCAGTACCGCCAGGCCGTCGGCATTGCGGGAATAGGGAGTCGGACCGGCACCCTTGAGTTGCAGGGTCCAATGCTCACCTCGCTGGTTGACGATTTCGCCCAGATTGATGGCCCGGCCGTCGCCCAGCTGTCCGGCCCAGTTACCGAACTGGTGGCCGCCGTAGCAGGCGGCATGGGGATCCATGCCCGCAAGCAGCCGGTTGCCGGAAAAGACCTGAACGAACAGCTCGGTGCGGCAGTCCGCCTCGGTGAGATCGAGCAGGGCGGCTGCTTCCCGGGAATAGGCCACAAGCTGGGGACGAGCGGTCTGTATGGGCTGTACCCGCGAAAAACAGGCGCCATGCACCTGCCGCCGCCTGTTCTCACCCACCGGATCGGCAGGTAGTTCGCGGGTGAAACGGTTATCGAAACGAAGCGCGGTGATCGCTTCCGAGTGGTTCAATGGTCGGCTCATGGGGTTCTCCTCGTGCGGAGCGGATCGTTTGTTTCCGGCCGGTTCATGCCCTGCCGGGCGGAAACGGTTAAAGGCTTGCGGCAGGGAATGATTCGGGGTATTGCTTGCCGTCACATGCAAACGATCAAACCGCATCTGGCCGCTTTGGTCATGGTCCTCATCTGGTCCGGCTGGATTACCATTTCCCGCTACGGCGTTCACACCCAGCTGCAACCGGCTGATATCACCCTGTTGCGCTACTGGACCGCTTTCCTGGCGGTTTCACCACTGCTCTGCCGCCATCCCTGGAAACGATTTCGTCTGTGGCAGTACCTGGTGGTCGGCCTTGGCGTTGGCTTTCCCTACACCATGCTCTCGTTTTACGGGCTCAAGGTGCTGCGGGCCGCCCATGCCGGAGTCCTGGTCAACGGCATGCTGCCGGTGCTGGGGGCCATTGCCGCCTGGATGCTGTTTCGGCAGCGGATCGCCTTGCACCGCTATGCCGCCATCGGCCTGATTTTTTTGTCCAACCTCGTCATGACCGGGGGGACGGTTTTTGCCCTCGACCGGGCTGCCGGGATTGTGCTGCTGCTGACCGCCGCCCTCTGCTATACCTTTCACATGACCGGTATCCGTCTCTGCGGCATGAGTTGGCGGGAAGTGGTGGTGGTCGTGCCAACGGTCAATGTGGTCCTGTTTACCCCGTTGTGGTACTTTTTCCCCTCCGGTTTCGGCCAGGCTTCCTTGCAAGATATGGCTGTTCAGGCGGTTTATCAAGGCATCGTCGTCAATGTTCTGGCCCTGATCTGCGTCGCCTACGCCATCCGCCAACTGGGCACGATCACCGTATCCCTGTTCATGTCCTTTGTGCCGGTGACCACCGCTCTGCTGGCCTGGGTGCTCCTGGGAGAGGCCCTCAAGCCATGGGAGATAGCCGGTATCGCCGGTTGTTCGACCGGTTTGCTGTGGTATGCCTGGGAACCGAGGAGCCGTGCGTTAACGGCGAAGCGAGCGGTTGAGGCGGATGGGGAGTGAACGGGCGGGGCAGATGAACGCCCGTGCCCTGCGGGAGGTTGCCGGTCAGGGGAGAGCGTTGACCGGGGAGGAGCGGCAATGGTGCACCGGAGAATTAACCGGAGTACTGGCGGATCATAATCCCTTGCCCGATCCGGAAAAAGCGGCGGACAGCGTGCTGGCTGCTTGCCTCCTGCGGGCCTGGGAGACGTCGATCCGTTGCGATTGCGAATAAAACCGGGTGCGGAGTTCTTACAATACGCGCAATTTGAGATTGCCTACGCCCGGTTTGGCAAGGGAAAGCCGTTTGGCCAAAGCGTAGCTGAGATCGACATCTCGACCCTCGTGGTAAGGCCCCCGATCAGTGACCACGGCCTTGGCCTTTTCCCCGGTTTTCGGATTTTCCAGCTCGACTTTGGTGCCGATGGGCATGTCGCGATGGGCGATGGTGGCACCATACATGTTAAACCGTTGCCCATTGGCCATCCGTCTGCCCTGATGGTACTTGCCGTACCAGCCGGCAACCACTTCTTCCGGGATGCGGCCGGCTCCGGTCAGTTCCTCGCTGGGGAGGGCGGTTTCCCGGCCGGCCGAAATCCTGCCCGGATCGTCCGGACAGCTTTCGCTGGACCACCCGCCGATGGTTTCACAGACCTGGAGGTGGTGCAGGGTCAGCTTCGGGGCTGGAACGTTTTGTTCCGGTGCCGGGGTGGCAGGGGGACCGGAGGGAGGTTGGTTGCTGGCGTTCGGGGCCGCCAGGAGAGCGGTCTCTTCGTTCAGGAATGCCTGGAAATTGGAGCGGACCGCCACCGCAGATCCGGGGGCAACCGGCTGCCTGGTTCCTGCGAAGGAGGCGCCCTGTAGACCCCGATGATTGTTCCGTCCTGTTTTTTCCGTGGCCACCGGACGTTGGTTCGTCGTGGTAGCGTGGTTTCCTGGTTGTATTCTGTAGTCCATTCGTCATGACCTGTTTTGTTTGACGTCAGCACAGCATTCCCGCCTTCCACTCCTATCGGCCCTTTTTCCGGCAAAATTAAGCGACAAGTGTGATAAGGCAACGAGCGGTGCATCGGGTGCGCACGCCTCCCGCTTGTTTTCAGTCGCTCGACACACAAAAAGGTGCATCGACTTGCAAGTCGATGCACCTTTTTGTGTTTTTCGTCAACTGTCTGAAACTGCGCTATCCAGGTGGCAGGCCGAGCAGCGCACGTCCTGTCGCACTGCTCTTCATGGCCCGCCCTTGGCCAACACTATCGAACAACATTGACTTTAGTGGTGTGGCAGGTGTTACAGCTCATTTTACTTCTGTGTTTCGCATGCATATCTGACCAGGTCAGGGTCTTTTTGTCATGACACTGGGTACAGGAGAGAACGCCTGCAGGAACGCTGTGGTATCCCAGCTTGGTGAACGGCACCATGCCAGTCCCGTCAGGCGTGTGGCCCGTGTTGTTATGACAGCTGGAACACGAGGGGGCCTTGGATTTCGGATCGACACCATGGGTGATCAGCATTTCCGCATCGGTTTTCACCATGGTGTAACTTCCGGTCATGCCCTGTTCCTGCATGCCTTTCTGAACTGCATCATCAAACCGTCCGGTCATGAACATCCACATGATGGCCGGCGGTACCATCTTGCCGCTGTTATGCAGAGGCATCATCGAGAAGTGTCTTTTTATAGGGACAATCGAGGATTTGCCATCAAAGATCGCGCCGTTGGCCTTGGCCATGTGATAGACGCCATTCGTTGGATCAGGGGTGATGGTCTCGCCGACGTTGTACACATAGGAGGTCCCGTCAAACCAGACATATTCCGGTTTCACATTGGTCTGCTTGACCTCCTCGCCGATAAAACCGCCCTGACCGGAACAGAGATTGGGATTCCATACCGGAGTTCTCCAGTCGCGGGACATCTCCGTGGAGCCGCCCTTGGCAAAGGTTCGGATATGGCAGACCTGACAGCTTACCTGACCGGCGGCATGCCTGTTCAGGGTTGCATCGGAATGCGGTGCGTCGGAATGACACTTCTGGCAGGTAGGCGGCGTTGCCTCGGTACCCCGCAAGTCAATACCCCTGCCGCCCATTTTGTGATTCAGCGAGGCATGGCAGTCAGCGCAGGTGAGATTGGCGCCACTTTGCGACATGTGGAAGTCCTGGTCAACGGTGGCGGTGGCGGTATTCAGCCCCATATCGCCACGTTTGGCCCAATCGCTGCCACCGGCGGTGGCATGGCACCGCAGGCACGATTTGGAGGTCGGCATGTGGACGTTTCTGGCGACAGTTATCATGTCGGTACCAGCCGGCATTTTGCTGAAATCAGGTTCTATGGTGTAGTTTCCCTGACTGTCGACCTTGCCGAAGCTATAGGTTTTTGTTTGTCCCAGGACGTTGGTCACGGTTTGGGAGTTGGCCGGATCGGTGACAAATTTCCGCTGATAGGTGTCGCTGTGACACATCAGACAGTCAACATCCGTTGCCTTGGGGGTGTCCGGCGCATTGCCATCGGCGCGAATGTGGCAGGCGAAGCAGGCGCTTTTTGACGACATCGCGTAGGTGCAGAAGGTGTTGATACCGCCTTTGCCCTTGCCGAGTTCCGCACCGTTGGTGTTGGTCAGTTCCGGTGTGGGAGCAGACCATTTCATGTGCAGGCTGTTCACCATTTCCGTGCCTTTGCCGGCATGGCAGGCAAGACAGGTGGACGGGCCGTCATAGGCGTTGATGTTTTGATGCGCCGAAATCGGCGTTGGCGTTGGTGTTGGCGTCGGGGTCGGCGTCGGTGTCGGGGTTGTCGTTGATAGGGCAGTGGCGATGGCCCCGATCTGGGTGCTGGTCAGGAATTTAAGCGAACCCATGCCGCCTCGGTTGGCATTGATTGCATCCTGAATCTGGGTTGCTGTCCGGCCGCGAATCGAGGTGGTCTCCAAACTTCCATGGCAGCTCTGACAGTTCGTGTTGTACAAGGTTGCGCCGTCAGTTGTTGGCGTCGGGGTTGGTGTAGGTGTTGGGGTTGGCGCAGTGGTGGCGACCGCAAAGCTGCTGGAATTGGTGACCGTGGTTCGCCGGTCACCGATTGTACAACTGTAGCTCCAGGCACCAGTGGTGGCCGTCGAGGGCACCGTGTATCTGTAGCTGGCTGTCGATCCGCTGATACCCATGGATCTTGCATCAACCATTTTGGAGCCGTTGGGATTCCTGATGGTGATATTTGCCGATGACAACGATAACCAGTTGCCGGTGGCTGTGCAAGCAAGCTGCACCGCAGAGCCGGGCGCAACCGTTGTTGGCGTTGCCGACATGGTGATGGACCGTTGAGTCCTTGAGTTTGTGCTCGCTCTATCTTCCGCGTGGCTAATCCCGGCTGCCATGAGGACGATCGTTAATCCTATTCCAATAGTTCTCACGCTATTCCCTCCTATAATACTCCAGTGTTTCGGTACAAAATATCCACGGCCCGAATGCGCCGTGTAACCACTTTGTGGTAAAGCAATAAGCGGGCCATCTCTATTGAATCGTACCACAATTGAGGATCGTGAGCTCGGGGTGCAGATGCTGGTCGTGTGAAAATATTGTTTATTTACGAATTGTTATATGTGAGGTCCTTCAGGTTGCTTGATCCTCTTGCCGAGAGCTGCGTTATGTATTATTGCGCTCAGCGTGGTAGTACAAGGCGGCGAGGAAGTGCGGTCTTGGTGTCGTTGTTTGGCAACGGTTTTATGCGGGGAATCTGGGGGGCCGGGGCAGGAAGAGGCTTCCCCTTGAGGTAGGGTGGTGAAAAGACTGCGATGACAAGCCTGATGGCCTCTGGTGCGAGGCAGTCTCAGGGGTGTGGCCGAAATGCGCCAGTCCCTTGCCTGGCGCACTGCATCTCGGTTCCGACCTGATGGAACAGTGCTGATGCGAGTGTCAAGTGCAGGGTATATCAGCTCTCACCGGGAGGGAGAGAAGCGATTCCGTCTGATGAAGAGCCGGCGGAACGGTCGCTTCCCTCGTTGTTGCAGGCGAACTGGACGACGCGGCCGGCTGGGATCTCGCGACCTATGGTTTTTGTCTGTTACGGCTTCTTTTTAGGGGTGTCCGCGAGGCCAACACCTGGTGGCAGACAGCACAGCCGGTTAGAATTCGATGCCCTGTTGCGCCTTGATACCGCTGGTCAGAGGATGTTTGAGCATCTGCATCTCCGTAACCAGGTCGGCGGCGGCAATCAACCCCTCCGGGGCGTAGCGGCCGGTAATCACCACATGCTGCTCCGGATTTCGGCCGGCAAGAACGTGCAGGCAGGGTTCGAGCGCCAGCATCTTGTAGTGGAGCAGGTAGGTGAACTCGTCGAGCACCACGGTATGATAGGTCCCTGATGCAATCGCGGCACAAGCAAAATCCCAGGCTGCGCGGGCCAGACGGGCATCTTCTTCGATATCCTCGGATTTCCAGGTAAACCCCTTGCCCATGACGTGCAGGTCAATCAACCCTTCGAACCGTTTGACCGCGTCGAGCTCACCGTAGTGCCAGCCGCCCTTGATAAACTGGATGAAACAGACCTTGAGGCCGTGCCCCGCCGCCCGCATCGCCATGCCCAGGGCTGCGGTGGTTTTGCCCTTGCCGTTGCCGGTAAAAACGATCAGTAACCCCTTGGGCATCCCTCGCCTCCTTGTGCGCTGTTTCGTGTTGGTGCCGTTTCGATCCGGACAGCTACCGTACCATTTTGGCCGGACGCCGTCATCGTTTCCCTGCTGCGCTGGCAGGGAGGTAGCCTGCGAAAAAAGCGGATGGCAGCGAGTCCCTCAACCAAACAGGGTCAGCCGCATCCGGTCGGCATGACTGCCGGCCCAGTAAATTTGGTCGCAGCGGCGGCAGAGGTAAAAGACGTCGAAGTAGCGGGTGGTGAGTGGCTCGAGCCGGTGGAGAATTTTTTCTTTTGGAACCGGTTCGAGCAGTTCGTTGCATTCGAGACAGCGGGAGAGAGGGTGCGGCGGCTGTTCGATGCCGAAGAGACCGAGCACCTCGCGCAGTTGTTCGGCGGGCGTGTTTGCCCGGATGGCGCGGCCGAACACCACCAGCTTTCTTTTGAGCAGATCCAGATTGCGGGTCAGGAGGAGGCGCTGTTCCTGCTGCACGGTCCGCAGGATATCCTGCACCTCCCAGGATGGATTATAGAGGGTGTCGAATCCGGCCATCCGCAGGTAGCGGGCGAGCCGGCCAACATTGCCGTCAACGATGAAGCCGAGGCCGGGCAACGGGTCGGGACGGAGCAGGGTCGGGCGGGTCACATCCCAGGGCGGGGTGACCGGGAAGAAATCGAAATGCTGGCCCGTCCTGACCGGCCAGGAAAAGTCAACCGGCTGGCCGTTGCAGGTGATGGCACCGATTTCGGTGTGCGGCGGACCAAAGGATTCGATCACATCCTTAATCGAGGCGGTGCGGGTAACCGGTTGGACTATCGGGTGCAATGACCGCCAACGGGGCCGGAGCAGCTGCGATATGTCGCCATGGAAACAAAAGCTGGCCTGCATGTCGGGTGCTCCCTCCTCGGCAGGGTTTTCGCCCCTTTGCGAGAACCTTCCGATCAGGGCATCAATTCGATCGGGTTGGAAAAAACCTCAGCGGGCATCTGCTCAAACGGTTTTTCACAGAACTCCATTTTGATCGTGTAGCGTCCGGCAGGTAAATAGGCGGGCAGGGAGGCGGTCAGAGCCCGGGCGATCTTCCGGTCCCCTATCCGGAGGCAGTCGGTCTCGGTCCCATGGTTGAGGCGGAGGCCTGTCACCGGGGTGTTGGGATCGCCGACGCGAAACACCTGAGCCACCGGATGAACGCCAAAATCATAGCTGCTGATACTGGAAAATGCCAGCCGCACCCGTTCCTTCGGCTTGTAGCGGTCGAAGTCGGTCGAGAGATAGAGATGGCGGTTGTAATCCGGCTCCTTGGTTCGTGCGCCTGAGGTGGCTGCCTCCCAGAATCGTGGCCGCCCGGCGTCCAGATGGACAATCTTGCCACCATAATGGCCAATGCCGCAGCAGTTTTTCTCCTTGATCGTCTTCCAGATCCGTTTGCCGCTCACCCCCTCCAGCCAGAAATCCAGCGCCATGCCGTCCTGATGGGCACTGGTCCGGGCCGCATTGTTCCCTTGTTCGCGGATCTGATTGTTGTATTCCGGGCTGCGGTAGGCGGATTCAATGTTGATCTTCTTGCCGGGCGCCAGGCGGTCGGCAAAATAGCTCAGCATGAACAGCAGCCGGGGAGAGATGTGCTCGCCATTTTCTTCGGTGGGGAAATCGAACACCCAGTCCACCTTTTTAAAAGCCTCTTCGTTGAACGAGCCGTCTTGAAGCAGCAGGCTGACCTTGGCTTCGCGGTTGTTGCGCAGGTTTTTCAGCTGCATCGTGCCGCTGCCCATGAGAAAGAACCGGCCCGGCGGTGTTCCGGCAAAAGATTGATGGGTGAAAAACAGCGTACAAGCAAGAAGTAATGTTGCAGTGTTAATGCGTCGAAGAAAGGAATGCATTGTTAACTTTTTATTCTCGGGTGGATTGGGGATTCATGGTCATTAGGGATGAGCAGCTGGGCCGTAGACTGCAAAGCTGGCGCAATTATTCCGGCAGTTGCTCGATGCGTATGTTTTTGGCATGCATCGTTTTGAGCAAATCTTCCCGAAGGTGCTGCTTGCTCTTGATCTGAAGTTGCAGCCAGGATCGCCACTCTTCCCGTTTCTCGGCTCCCGGCGAACCAGATTCCAGGGAAGGACTGCTTTCCAGTTGGACCCTGACCTGTTGTATGTCGTGGTTCAGGCGGTCGTACTGTTCCTGGAAAAAGGCCAGGTCTCTGATCGTGTCATAACTGATGGTGAGAATTGGGTGATCCGTGGCGGTGTGTGCGCTGTTCATGGTTCTCGGTGCCGCTTGTTGGCTGTTTGGTCCATAGAGAATGCGATGCAAAACACATTGCGCTTCAAAAAGAGTAGGCTATCGGATGAAAAAGCGCAACCAGTGATCGATTGTTGGTGCAAGAAGCCACTCGGCGTACTGTTTACTCCACCCGACGGCAGATGTTTTCCACTTCCTGCCATTTCTGCAGCAGCCGCTGCTCGGAAACCGGCTGTGCCGTGCCCAGTTCCGGGGCAAAGATGGAGACCCGGAATTCCTCCAGCAATTCAAGGTATTCCTGTTGACAGGTCCGGCAAGGCGCGGTCGGGCTATTGAAATGAGCCATCTGTTGCACCCGGGCTAGCGGTGCCTGCAGCCGTTCGGCCTTTTTGCCATCCTTGAGCGGCGAGTGCTCGGCCCGTTCGATCCGCAGGGCCAGGGCCTGGAGATAGCGGGGCTTGTGCAGCAATTGTCCTGCGTGTACAGTCTGGAGAAAGTTTTCCGGCACGATTCGTTCAAGGGCGGCAAGGTATTCGTGGTGCAGTGCTTGCTGGTAATTTTTATTTGTCCGTGCCCGGGCCGCCCATTCGGTGATCCGGTGTTTCACTGCTCGCCGTTGCCGCAGGGTTTCGGTCACCTTGTCGATTAGCGCGGTGGCGGTGGGCAGCACTCCCAGTTCTCGGGCTCGGTTCACCGTTTCCTGGAATTGGGCGCACGAGGGGAGTTCCCCCGTCGCGGTGCCAAAAAGATCATCCAGAAGAAAAGCCTGGAGATTGACCCGCAGTTCGGCGGCCGAGGTCTTGGCACCCAGACTCAGCCAGGAGGCGGAGTGACTGGTGAGCGAGGCCTTGCAGAGCTTGCGGACAGCGGTCATCTCCTTGGTAAAGTGCAGGCCATAGAGAAACTGCAGGCCAAACCGGTTCAGCCGCCGGCTCTCGGCCTCGTTATCCATATAATGCAACTGTACGGTATTGAACCGTTCGTTAACCTGCAAGGCTGGAAAAAACAGGCCGCTGACCCGGCCGTTCCGGTCGGCAAGCGGCAATTTTTTTTCAATGGCGTCGAGTTCGCCGGCATCGATATTCCGGACCGGCGGCAGGGCCAACGGGCCAGCGCTATGTGCGCGGCCGCCGATGGACTGCCCGTACGCAAGGAGGTCATTGAAGGTGCGGCTGGCGGCAAGCGTTGCTCCCTGTTCATCCACCAGGAGAAAGCGCATGCGCACATGGGGCGGCAGGGCGTCGGCCTGCCAGTCGCTGCGGTGCACGGTAATTTGATAGCAGCGAAAAATGGCGCGCTCCAGCTCCTGGTAGAGCGAACCCTTGGAGAGGGAAAGGCCGTCCATGAGCCGGTCAACGGCATCGGGCAGGGGCACCATCCGGCGGCGCAGCTGCTTGGGGAGCCGTTTGCAGAGCAGCAGCAGTTTTTCCGGCAGCAGGCCGGGGACCAGCCATTCGAAGACCTGGGGGTTGAGATGAACCAGCAGGTTGCGGGGGATGCGGACGGTGACCCCGTCGGCTTCGTCGCCAGGAGCGAAGAGATAGGTGAGTTGCAGTTCGAACTCGCCGCACCGGATCGATGCGGGAAACCGATACAGTTCTTCGGTATCCGGCACTGCCAGGCAGATGTCTTCCTCGGTCATGCGCAGAAAGCGGTCGTTCTTTTTGCTCCTGAGTTGCCGGTTCAGGGTGAAACGGTCGTGCACCCGCCCCAGCCGGGCATCGTAAAAGGCGTAGAGCACTTCCTCGTCGACCACGATATCGCGGCGGCGGAACCGCTCTTCCATCTCCTGAAATCCGGCGACCAGCTGCACATTGTGTTCGAGAAAGGGGTATTGACCGCCCAGCTGGTTGTCGATCAGGGCCGAGCGGATGAAGATGTCCCGGGCTTCCAGTAAGGTTGCTTCATTGATCCGGCCATATTCGACCTTGCGCCCGGTAACGATGGGCAGGCCAAACAGACTGACCCGCTCCAGGGCCAGGACCTTGCCGCTCTTTTTCTCCCAGTGCGGATCCGACCAGGAACGCTTGCACAGCTCCCCTCCCAGCCGCTCCAGCCAGCCGACTTCAATGGCGGCGTTGGTACGGGCGAACATCTGGGTGGTTTCGACGAATTCGGCGGCCACTGCCCACTGCGGCCCCTTATTGTAGAGGCCGGAGCCGGGAAAGAGCACCACCTCTTTGTTGCCAGCGGAAAGGTAGATGTTTTTTTCTTTTTTCAGGCAGATGTTGCGCAAGAAACCGCTGGTCAGGGCGATATGGATGCCATCGTAGCCCGCTGGTGCTTCGTTGCTTTGCCAGGCCTTGTTTTCACGGAGCAATCGGCTGATCTGCTCGTGCACATCGATCCATTCCCGCATCCGTTGCCAGGAAAGGAAGTTGGTTTTGCAGAAACGGGAGAGCTGCGATTTCGACGGGGCCGTTTCTCCGGGGGTAAAAAATGCATTCCAGATATTGAGCAGGGTGAGGAAATCCGAGGTTTTGTCGACAAACTGGCGGTGCACCTCGTCAGCCTTGTGCTCCTTGTCCGGCGGCCGCACGCGGGGATCCTGGATGGAGAGGGCAGCGGCCAGAATGACGATCTCCCGGCTCGAGCCGAGCGCCATGGATTCGATAATGATCCGGGAGATGCGCGGGTCGAGGGGCAGCCGGGCCATCAGGCGGCCGTTGGCGGTCAGGTGCTGGGCGCCGGTTATCGCCCCCAGTTCCTTGAGGAGGCGGTAGCCTTCGCGAATGGCGGTGGCGGGCGGCGTATCGATGAACGGGAAGCGGGCCGGGTCGCCCAGTTTGAGGTTGGTCATCTGCAAGATGACCTCGGCCAGGTTGGAACGCTGAATCTCCGGCAGGGTGAAGAGTTCGCGGTTCTGAAAATCCTCTTCGCTGTAAAGGCGGATGCAGGTGCCCGGTCCGGTCCGGCCGCAGCGGCCGCGACGCTGCTCGCAACTGGCGTGCGAAATCCGGCTCACCTTGAGACTGGTGGTGCCGGTGCGCGGATTGTAGCGGGCGATCCGCGCCAGGCCGGTGTCGACGACAAAACTGATCCCCGGCACGGTGACCGAGGTTTCAGCCACATTGGTGGCGACAATAATTTTGCGCCGATTTGCCGGCCGGAAGATCTTTCGCTGGTCGGCGGCGGGCAGACGGCCGAAGAGCGGCAGCAGCAGGTGGCTGTCACTCAAATGCTGCAACCCGTCCAGAGTGTCGCTGATGTCGCGTTCGGTGGGCATGAACACCAGAATGTCGCCGCCCAGGGGCTGGAGGGTCAATTCTTCGACAGCGGCAATGGCCTGGTCAACATAGGAAATCTCGGCATCATCCTCATCGGCCGCCTCGCGGTAGAGGGTGGTGATCGGGTAGGTCCGGCCGGAAACCGAAATAACCGGCGCGCCGCCGAAATGGGTGCTGAATTTTTCGGAATCGATGGTCGCCGAGGAAATAATCAGGTGGAGATCGGGCCGCACGGGCAGCAGATTTTTCAGGTAGCCGAGGAGAAAATCGATATTGAGGCTTCGTTCGTGGGCCTCGTCGACAATGAGGGTGTCGTACTGGCGAAGCTGCTGATCCTGACGGGTTTCAGCCAGGAGCACCCCGTCGGTCATGAATTTGATCAGGGTGTTTGTGGTGGTCTGGTCATGGAAGCGGATTTTATAGCCGACTTTTTCCGGTGCCCTGATTTCCTCGGCCACCCGGTCGGCCACCGACAGGGCGGCGATCCGCCGCGGCTGGGTGCAACCGATCCTGGCGTCTGCGCCCCGTCCCGCCTCGATGCACATCTTGGGCAATTGGGTGGTTTTGCCGGAACCGGTGTCGCCGATGATGATCAAAACCTGCTGGTCGCGGATGGCGGCAACGATGCGATCCCGCTGCTCGCTGACCGGCAGTTCGGGAGGATAAGAAAGATGCATGAAATTATGGAAATTTTCTTGAGGATGCCGGTCCGTTCGGAGTACAATCAAAATGCTTGCCGCTTTGTTCAGGCCTCTATACCTGAATTTTTTGGCCAATACATCTGAAATATAATCGCACAGCGAGGATCACATGAAAGCAATCAGAAAGGCCGTCATCCCGGTGGCGGGGTTGGGAACGCGGTTTTTACCGGCAACCAAGGCAATTCCCAAGGAAATGCTCACCATCGTCGACCGTCCCACCATTCAATATATCGTTGAGGAGGCGGTGGCCTCGGGTATTGAGGAGATCATCCTGGTCACCAGTGCTGGCAAGTCGGCTATCGAGAACCATTTTGACTATGACTTTCAGCTGGATACGGTGCTTAAAGACCGCAACAAGATCCAGATGCGGGAAGAACTGAGCAATATCTCCAACCTGATCGACATCATCTCGGTGCGGCAGAAAGAGCCGCTGGGCCTGGGGCATGCCATTTGGATGGCGCGCAATGTTGTCGGCGACGAGCCGTTCATGGTCCTGCTGGGCGACGACCTGGTGATGAGCAAGGTGCCTTGCTGCAAACAGATGATCGAGCTTTATGAACAGGTGGGTGAATCAATCGTCGCCATCCAGCATGTGCCCATGGATCAAACCCACCAGTACGGTATTGTCGAAGGGACTCCGGTCGAACAGGAACGGACCTACAAGGTGGACCGCATGGTGGAAAAACCGGCGCCCGGCACCTGCAACTCGGATATGGCCATTATTGGCCGTTATCTGCTGATGCCTGAAATTTTTGAATATCTGGAGAAAACCACCCCAGGTCATGGCGGCGAGATCCAGTTGACCGACGCCCTGCTCGCCCTCTCCAACAAGCGCGGCATGTATGCGTATGAGTTTAATGGCAAACGCTACGATGCCGGTGATAAGTTGGGCTATCTGAAGGCGATTGTCGATTTTGCGGTCAGTCACAACAGTCTGGGCAAGCCTTTTAAAGAGTACCTGCGTAAAGTTTGCGCCGAAATCGGCCAATAGTCCGTTTTTCAGGGTGAAAAGCAGGTGGAGGAGTTGTACGAAATTGCCGTTGACGCTCCCCTTGCCGCCACTCTGACCTATTGCCAGCCCGCCGGGAGAACTGACCTGATCCCGGTGGGCTGTTGTGTTCGCGTGCCTCTGGGTAATCGCCGGGCCATTGGTTATGTCCTCGGGCCGGCCGTGCCGCAGGTGGAGGGTGAGCGGCGTTTTGTCATCAAGCCCATTGCCGAGGTCCTGACCGAGGCTCCTTCCTTCCCGGAAACCCTCATCCCTTTTTATCGCTGGATTGCCCGCTATTACCATCACCCCATCGGCGAGGTCCTGCGTACAGCCCTGCCGCTTGCCCCCACCTCACGAAGCAGCCGTCAGGTCAAGGCCAAGATGCGGCCGACACTGTTGCCGGGTCCGTTGCTGCTGCCCTTGGTTGATGGTAAAAAAAATGGAGATATCGATGAGATAGAGAATAAACTTCAGGAATCAGTTTTGTTACTCTTGAAACGATCCGAGAGCAAGGCCTTGAGGCTTTTTCTCGATTATTTTTTTGAGGCTGCTGGCCAGCCGGTGCCGCGAACTCTGCTGAACCAGCGCGCCCCGGGTATTGGCCCCCGGTTGAACCGCTTGCTCGAGCTTGGCCTTCTTGCGGCGGCCAGTGAGCGCATCTACCGGGACCCCTTCGGTGAACCGCCTTCTTTTTATCCCGCCCCCGAGCAACTCACCGCCGAGCAGCAGCAGGTTTTGGCTGCTCTGCTGCCGGCAATCGATGCTGCGGTCTTTGCTCCTTTTCTTCTCTTTGGGGTGACCGGTTGCGGCAAGACCGAAGTCTATCTCAGGGCCGTGCACCATGCCCTCGCCACCGGCAGGACTGCCCTGGTGCTGGTGCCTGAAATTGCTTTGGCCTCCCAATTGGAGGCTCAGTTCCATTCCCGCTTCGGTTCGCTGCTGGCGGTGCTGCATAGCGGCCTCAGCGACGGCGAGCGGTTTGATCAGTGGCAGACTGTCCGTTCCGGCACGGCCAAGGTGGTTTTGGGGGCGCGGTCAGCAGTTTTTGCGCCGCTGGAACATCTCGGGATTGTCATTGTCGACGAGGAGCACGAACCAGCCTACAAGCAGGAGGACGGCCTGCGGTACAACGGCCGCGATCTGGCGGTGCTGCGGGCGCAAATGGCCGGTTGCCCGGTTTTGCTGGGTTCGGCCACACCCTCGGTGATCAGTTATCACCACTGCATGCAGAAAAAATACACCTTGCTGACCATGCGTAAACGGGTGGCGGAACAGCCTCTGCCTGCCGTAGAGATTGTTGATCTGGCCACGGTTACACGTTCCCGGCCCGACCTGGTTTTTTCCGACCAGCTGATTAAAGCCCTGGGCGATACCCTGGAGCAGAACAAACAAAGCCTCCTGTTCGTCAATCGTCGCGGTTTTTCCTCCTTCATGCTCTGCCGGGATTGCGGCGCCATCCTCAAATGCAGGCACTGCCAGGTATCCTTGACCCTGCACCGCAGCAAACGCCTGTTGTTATGTCACTACTGCGGCTTCAGTCAGCATCCGGACACCCTTTGTCCGGCCTGCGGCTCGACCCGGATGGCAGGGCTGGGCATCGGCTCGGAACGAATCGAGGAGGAGGTGCGGCAGTTGTTCCCGGAAGCCAGGGTGGCTCGCCTGGACAGCGACACCACCTCCAACCGCAAACACTTTTTGGCTACGCTCAAGGCGGTGCGGACTCGGCAGGTCGATATCCTGATCGGTACCCAGATGATCGCCAAGGGATTGCACTTTCCCCATATCACCCTGGTGGGGGTGGTCTGGGCTGATTCCGGTCTGGGCATGCCCGATTACAAGGCGGCGGAACGTACCTTCTCGTTGCTCGCTCAGGTCACCGGCCGGGCGGGAAGGGGCGAGGACCCTGGCCGGGTGATTATCCAGACCTACCAGCCCCACCATTACAGCGTGCATTTGGCGCAGCAGCATGAATATACCGCTTTCTATGAACGGGAGATTGGGGTGCGGCAACCCTTGCGCTACCCGCCTTTTTCCCGGCTGGTCAATATTCGGTTCAGTGGTCTGAAGGAGGAACGGGTGGAACAGGCAGCTGGCCTGGTTGCCGGTTTTCTCTGCCGTCATCCCCAGGCAAACCGGGTCGAGATTCTGGGACCTTCCCCCTCGCCCCTGGTCAAGCTGAAAGACCGCACCCGGTGGCAGCTCTTATTGAAGAGCCGCTCTCCGGCAGTTCTGCACGATTTGTGCGAGGCCCTTCTGGGTGAGCAAAAAAAGTTGTGCCCGCGCAGCGTCACCATGAGTTTTGACGTGGACCCGGAAAATATGATGTAAGGGGTTGGGCGGATTGGCGGGGAAAAACGAGAGACGCCCCAGCGGCAAGGAGGGAGGAAACCGCCGGGGCGTCAGGAGAGCTTGGAGTGGTCCGTCAAAAAGAGTGCTTACATCATGTTGCGATGGTGCTTGCCCATCATGCCGGGGCCCATCATACCATCACAGGGCATGCCATCTCTGCCTTGGCCCATCATCAGCATGGGCAGGGGTAATCCGGCTTCCCGGGCTTTGGCGCGGAGTTTCTCACGCAATTCGAAAAGTTCCCCTGCTACTTGCGAGGCCTTGACCGTATCCGGTGTTCCAGCGTTCAACAGAGCCCGCATCACCGCGTTCTTTTCGGCCAGTTCTTTTCTGATCGCCACGGTATCGCTGAGGAATTTATCATGGATTTTTTGCATTTCCGTGGTCATCTGCATCTGGCTGGGATGATCGACCGGCTTGCCCTGGGGTGTCGTTTCCGCTGTTTTGGCCGGTTCGGCAAAAGACGCCTGGCTGATGGCGAAGGTTAATCCACTGGTGAGAATTGCAGCCAGCATGATTTTTTTCTTGGTAGTTGTCATTTCCATGGTCGTGTACTCCTGAATTCCATGAGGTTCATTGTTTGCCTGTTGTGCCAATGTCTAAGCGATAACCGTGCCAGCTTGCATTTATTTTTTAACAACTTGTTATTGTTGAATTTATTTAATTGCAAGGGTGCTGCCTGTTTTTTTTTAGGCACAGAAAACCGTGAACTGTTTCATTCCTATCCAGCATCGAAAGCCTGAATGGGTAAAAATTATCCAGAGGATTGTGGTTCAGAACACAGGTTTGCCGATGGCGGGAGGTCAGCAACGTTTTTCCCCCTGGTTTGATCTTTGCAAAGAAAAATGCCATGAAAATACCATGTATGAAGCGATTGAACAAATCGGCCTATATGTTTTCCTCTCCCTGGCTGCTCGCTGCGGCGGCTGGACTGCTGATCATGATCGTGGTCACCTTCGCCTTTCACAATCTCAGATTGGAGGAGCGGTTGATGACCAACGCCATGCTGCAGAAGGCCGCTACCCTGATGCGAGTGCTGCATTCCGGTTCGCGGGCCTCCTATTTCAACGACCTGCGCAAGGATTACTGGAATAACGAAGCCTGGAATGTCCATGTGCAACGGGTGATCGATCATCTCACCGAAGATCCCGACCTGTGCTTTGCTTCGCTGATCGACGCCAAGGGTAAGGTGATAGCGCATAGTAACCCCGGCCGGATCGGCATGGTCGAACCTTTGCCGGTAAACATGGGCTTGAAGAGCGAGGGCGAAGATCAGCTGCAGATTGCTTACAGCATCGTGATGACCAAGGATTTCGGCCGTGTCTTCGAAACGGTCCGCCCTTTTTCCGCAGCCTATCCCGCCATCGCCCCAATGCCGATGCGGCCGATGCGGGAGGGGCACAAGGGGCCGTTTTTCCATGAGCCGGACGAGCGGCGGCCGCTGCTTCGCCTGTATCCCCAGGGTTCGCCACCGGGCGAGCAGTTCTTTGTCATCGTTGGCCTGGACATGAAGGAGTTTGATCGAACCCTCGGGCGGTTGCGGATGCAGATTTTTATGTTGTCCCTGGCCATGCTGCTGGTTGGGCTCGGCGGTTGGTTTTCCCTGTCGGCGGTTCAGGGCTTTCGTATATCCCAAAAAACGCTCGAGGATATCCAGGCCTTTACCTCTTTGCTCATCGCCAAATTGCCGGTTGGTGTCATCGCCACCGATGCCGGGGGCAGGATTACGACTTGGAACCGCGCAGTAGCCCGGCTGACCGGCATCAAGGAAAACACGGTCACCGGGAAGCGGCCGAGTGAAGTGTTGCCTGCACCATTAGCGGTGTTCTTTTCGCTCGACGATGCTACCGGCACGGAGCGGGCGCCGGCGGCAACGGAAAACCCGGTGCGTCTTTCCTTCGGTGTTCGCCGATGCGAATTATTGTGTCATTCGTTGACCATCACCGACAGTGAGCAGCAGTACATGGGTAAGGTCTTGCTGATTTCTGATGTGACTGAAATCAAGTTGCTGGAACAGCGGATGCGGGAAAACGAGCGGTTGGCAGCGGTGGGCCGGATGGCGGGCGGCGTTGCCCATGAGGTCCGCAACCCCTTGAGTTCGATTAAAGGGTTGGCGCTGTTGTTGAAAAACAAATTTCCGGCGGGCAGCAAAGAACAGGATACGGCTGAACTGCTCATTCAGGAAACCGAACGCATGAACCGGACCATCACCGAGATGCTCAGTTTTACCAGGCCTTCTGCCCTGCGGCTGGGCCGGGTCGATCTGGCCGAACTTTTGGGGCGCAGCTTGCGATTGATCAAGGCGGAAGCAGAGGAAAATCGTATTGAAACAGTGCTGGAGGCGCCGCAGGATCTGCTGCCGGTTTTGGGGGATGTCGATCGTTTGCAGCAGGTGATCATGAACATTCTGCTCAACGCCATGCAGGCTATGGACGGGGGCGGCAAGCTGTCGGTGATCCTCAACAACAGGGTGGATCGCCAGGGGGTCGAAGTGCGCATCAAAGATACCGGCGACGGTATGGAGGCCGAGCTACTGTCCCAGGTCTTTTATCCGTACTTTACCACCAAGCAAGGGGGCACCGGCATTGGGCTGGCGATTTCGCAGAAAATCATCGCCGACCACGGCGGCACCATCGAACTGGAAAGCGAGCCCGGCAAAGGCACAACGGTCACGATTCATCTGCCCCTCTATCAGCCGTCACAAAGTTGAGCCGGCATGCCGTCAGGGGTGAACATACAAACACTTTTTGGCCATCGGGCTTACAGGGAGCTGAAATGCTTGTCAAGAAACTCGCATTCAATCGGGGTGAGATCAAAGCGCAGTTCTGCTTCGGCTAAGATGGCATGCCGCTTCCTTTCCGGATGATCCCGCACGGTTTCCGCCATCCAGGTCAGAGCTTTTTTAAGTTTTGCTGATTTAGTCTGCAGTGGTGAGTGCTGGCTCATACGTTTCCCTGTTTTTCCTCGATAGCGGTTGATTGTTCTGGGTGATGAGATTAAATTGTACCTTAACGATGATAAAGCGGCAATCGTGATTGCCATGCGTTGGCCGTCGGTGAAACCGCCTTGACCGCTGGTGAAGACGGATGCTACTATGAAATCAAAGGAGGATGGAATCTGGCTGCCATGGAGAGTTTGACGGGACATTTTCTCATTTCCACGCCGCAGATGCCTGATCCACGATTTCAGGAGCAGGTTATATATTTGTGTGCGCACAATGAAGAGGGGGCCATGGGACTGGTGATCAACAACCCAAATCCCGAAATCACCCTGCTCGACGTCCTGCATGGTTCCAACCTGGCCATCCCGGAAGGACCCTTGCCGCCGGTGTATATGGGTGGTCCCGTGGAGGTTGATGCCGGTTTCATCCTCTGTTCCACCGATACCCCTGAACGGTATTCCGTGGAAGTGAAGCCCGGGGTCTATTTAAGCCGAGATTCCCGTCTGCTCGAGGACATCTCGCTCGGTCTGGGGCCGAAATGTTTTCTTTTTATGCTCGGATATGCCGGATGGGGAGCGGGCCAGTTGGAAGACGAACTGGTGGACAACAGCTGGCTGACCGTTCCTGCCGACCTCGATGTACTCTTTCATACCCCGGATGGGCAGAAGTGGAAAAAAGCGGCGCAAAAATTTGGTGTTGATATTGCTGCGTTCGGGGACGTCATCGGGTACGCTTGAGCACCGGTGATGTTGTCCTTTTCTCCCTATTGACAGCGCCGGCCCCCCTGCGGACCGGCGATTTTTTTTTGCCATGAACGACACTCTCAAACAATCTTTTCAGATGAGCGATATTTTTACATGCACCTGCTGCGGTTTCTGCTGTCACGGGGAAACCACCGTTTCCCTTGATCAGCGGGATCAGGAGCGGATGATTAAAGCCCTTGGCCTGAGCCGCGACGAAGTGGAGGAGCGGTACTGGCGGGTGACCGGCCCGGTGGTGCAGATGCAGGTGCGGGACGGCCACTGCATCTTTTATGATGCGCAGAGTGGTTGCACGGTCCATGAGGGCCGGCCCTGGCGGTGCCGGCAATGGCCGCTGCATCCGAGCATGCTTGCCGACGAGAACAACTACCGGACGATCACCGAATCGTGTCCTGGTCTTAATAAAGAACTGAGTTACGAGCAGTTCTGTCAAGTATTTCAGGTATTGCTTGATCATGGTGGCGCCGGAAAATTGTCCGGATGAAATTTCTCATCCCCTTTATCGGTAAGACCAGGGAATCCTATCTTGATGCGGGCATCCGCGATTATGCCGGCCGGCTCGGCCGGTTTGCTCCGGTGGATTTGCCGGTGCTCCGGGAACGGCATGGCCGCAAGGATTCGGATGCATTGATCAAGGCTGCTGATGCGGCGTTGCTGCTGGAGCAGGCCGCTTGCGCCAATTTTTGTGTTGCCCTTGATCCCGGGGGGGCATCAATCGATTCCCAGGAAATGGCCGCTTTGTTGACCGGGTGGGAGCATCAGGGGGTTGCCACGGTCTGTTTTCTGATCGGCGGCCATCTGGGCCTCCACCGCTCGGTGCTGGACCGGGCGCAGATGACCCTTTCCCTTTCCCGTCTCACCTTTACCCACGAAATGACCCGGCTGATACTGTTGGAACAGTTGTACCGGGCCTGCACCATCAAAGCCGGACACAAGTATCACAAATAGCCTTCTGGCGGCTTCCCACCACATTTTATGCGCAAAGTATCGTGTGCTTGACGTGAACGCTTCAATCCCGCACTTCCGGCTTCATAATTTGCCCTTCCTGTGTTACTGATGGAACAGCCAAGGATACAGAGTGGGATATTCGAGACAGACGATGACGCTACGCGCAAATCAGCCGATTTTTACCAGGGGAGCGAACGGGCAACTGATCATGACCTGCCGCACCCTGGAAGAGCTGCCGCCTCTGGCTGTTGCCCTCGCCTCGGTGCTTGAAGCCGGTGACATTGTCCTGCTCCAAGGCGAACTGGGAGCAGGCAAGACCACGCTGACCCAGTTTTTGGCCCAAGCTCTGGACGTCGACCCCGATCAGTATGTGGCCAGCCCGTCGTTTGCCCTCATGCATGAATACAGCGGGCGTCTGCCGGTTTTTCATATGGATTTGTATCGGCTCGGCGGCGAGGAAGATGTCGAACTGGCCGGCTTGACCGATTTTTTCGAGCAGCAGGGCGTCTGTATTGTCGAATGGCCGGACCGGCTTGGGTCGTTGACTCCCGATGACCGGCTGGAAATCCGTATTGAACATGCACCCTCGGCGACCAGGCGTTTTACGCTCACGCCGTGCGGCCAGGTCTGGCGGCCGAAGGTGGACCGAATGGCGGAGAGTCTCAGCAAAACAAGAAATTGATCATCAGAAAGAAACAGGCCGAAGGAATAAGGAGGCGCTGATCTTAACCGCCGGCCCGATGTACACCCCCAACCCCCAAGGATCCATGAACAAAAAAATCATCACCCTGCAACCGTGCAATAAACACTATACCTATGACCAGGATAAGGCCTGCACTCCTGAGGAAACCGTAGCGCGGTTTCAGGAGCGTCTGCGGGCTACCAGCCTCGATGTCCTCAAGGAGATTCGCCGCATCGATAACGGCCGCCTTGATATTCCCGTCTATTTCAGCGTCTGCGGCGAAGACGCCCGGAGTGTCATCGGCAACAAGAAACAGATGGGCAAGGGATCGACACCCGAACAATCTCGGGCCAGCGCCTGCATGGAACTGGGCGAACGGTTCAGCTTTTTCAGTTTTCTCCGGGATGCGGAGAACTTTATCACTGGTGATTACGCCGCCATGGAAGCCCAAGACTATCCGGTGCTGCCGATTGAAGCCCTGTTGCAGTCGGTTCACGATGGCGAACGGACGCCCGGACTGCTGCGGCAACTGCTGGCCGGCCTGCCCATGCAGTGGACCTGGGCTCTGCGGCTCTCCGACAACACGCCGCTGCTGGTGCCTTTTTCCTGGTTCTTCGCGATCAACGAGTTCAATGGCCCCTCGGCGGGCAACACCTATGAGGAAGCGGTGATCCAGGGGATCAGCGAGGTGGTCGAACGCCATGTCTGCGCCCTTGTCACCCGCGACGAAATTGCCACGCCGAGGATCGATCATGCCTCGATCACCGATCCGGTCGCCCTTGATTTGCTGACCAAGTTCCGCGCCAACGGCATCGAGGTGTATCTCAACGATTTCTCGCTCGGCACCGGCATTCCCACCATTGGCGCCCTGGCCTGGGATCCGGCAACCTTTCCCCAGCAGAGCGAGATCGTCTACACCGCCGGGACCACGCCCGACGCCAACAAGGCCCTGATCCGCGCCCTGACCGAGGTCGCGCAGCTGGCCGGTGATTTCAACAGCGGCTCCAATTATGTGGCCAGCGGCCTGCCCAAACCGCTCAGCCTGGATGAGGTTGGCCATGTGATCAACAGCAGCCAGGTTATTCGCCTGGACGAGATGGCTGACCTTAAAGATGACGATATCCTCCAGGAAGTAGTAAATTGCGTTGCCGCCCTCCAGCGCAGCGGCATGGAGGTGCTGGTGGTGGACACCACCCATCCGGAGCTGCAGATTCCGGCGGTGTACACCATTATTCCCGGCGCTCATTTCCGCGAGCGGGCCATGGGGGGAAACGCGGCCCTGTTCGCCGCCAAACTGGCGGCCAACCTCCTGCACGGAGAAGCCCTTGACGCCAAACTGGCCGTCATGCAGCAGTTGCTGCCCCAAGCGTACTATCTCCAGTTCTACCGGGGCCGTAATTTGTTCGATCAGGGAGCGACCCTCGAGGCCCTGACCTGTTTCGAGCAGGCTCTCGGGCTGTCTCCGGCTTGGGAAGATTTGCCCTATCTTTACTCTTACCAGGGTTCCTGCCTCCGTGATCTTGAACGCTATGACGAGGCCATTGCTGTCCTAAAACAAGGCCTGGGGTGTGACGAGGAGCGGCCGGACCTCTATAACACCCTGGGGGTCTGCTGCTACAAGACCGGGCGGCACAGCGAGGCGGTCGAGCATTTCCGGCGCGCGGTCGAATTGAACCCGGTCTCGGCTATCGATTATGCCAATCTGGCCTTGAATCTGGAACGGCTGGGCGAGCGGGAGCAGGCGATTGCCAACTATGAGATTGCGCTTTCCCAGGATGCGACCATTGGTTTTGCGGTCGAGCGGTTGGCCGGTCTGTTGGCGGAGGCGGCAACCGAAGGGAGGGTGTCGTGAAACCCTGGCCCCACCATCCGAATAGGATCCTGGTCCGTTCCACCAACTGGATAGGCGACGCTGTAATGACCACCCCGGCGGTGCGCACCATTCGCGAGAATTTTCCGGAGAGCGAGATCACCATGCTGGTCCACCCCTGGGTCAGCGATGTCTTCCGCTACAGCCCCCGGGTGGACCGGCTGTTCATCTACGAGAAAAAAGGGCGCCATAAAGGCCCGCGCGGGATGCTGCAGCTGGCGGGTGAACTGCGGCAGGAGCAGTTTGACTGCGCCATCCTGCTGCAGAACGCCTTTGAAGCGGCTCTGATCACCCTGCTCGCCGGCATTCCGGTGCGCGGCGGCTACACCACCGATGGCCGCGGACTTCTTCTTACGCATGGGGTTCACAAGATCAATGAGTTGAACAAAAAACATGAGGTCAATTATTACCAAAGGATCATGCTTGGTCTCGGCTTGCGACCCGCAGTCAACGAGTTGGAGCTGTTCATCCCCGGCAATCATATTGATGCGGCCAAACAGAGGATCGAGGATTTGACCGGAGCGCGTCTGAAGAGTGCCCCCCTGATCGGATTCAACCCCGGCGCCGCTTTTGGTCCAGCCAAACGCTGGCCAACGGAAAAATTTGCTGAACTGGCCGAGATGCTCTGCCGCCGGACCAAAGCCCGCATCCTGCTCTTCGGCAGCGCCGCTGATAAAGAGACCGCGGTGCGCATCATTGGCCGTGCCGGTGCTGCCGCCTCCCGGATGATCGATCTCACCGGAGCCACCACCCTGATCGAGGCCATGGCCCTGATCGGCGAGTGCGACGTCTTTGTCACTAACGATTCCGGCCTCATGCATGTGGCTGCGGCTCTGCGCACACCATTGGTCGCTATTTTCGGTTCGACCGACCACATTGCCACCGGTCCCTTTTCCGACAACGCCGTGGTTATCCGTAAACCGTTGCCGTGCAGCCCCTGCAAGAAAACGCATTGTCCGGAAAAGCATTTTCGCTGCATGAAGCTGATCGACAGTAACGAAGTGGGGGCAGCCGTTTTTCGTCTCCTGGAAGAGGTATGATGGCAACGCAACAGGATGGGCGGCAAAAAAGAGCCGTCCTTAAACCGGCGGTTTTTCTCGACCGGGACGGCACCATCAACGAACAGATGGGCTACATCAATCACCTCTCCCGGTTTCATCTGCTGCCGGGCGTGGGCGGGGCGATCCGCAGCCTCAACGAGTGCGGCCTGCCGGTGGTCGTGGTCACCAACCAGTCGGGACTGGCGCGCGGCTACTTTCCTGAATCCTTGCTCGATGCGGTCCATGAGGAGATGCACCGTCTCCTGGCCCTGGAAGGGGCGCATCTCGATGGCCTCTACGTCTGCCCGCATCATCCCGAGGCCAAGGAGGTACGGTACCGGCTGGCCTGCTCCTGCCGCAAGCCCAAGACCGGTCTGCTTGAACGGGCCGCCGCCGAGCTGGGACTCGACCTGCAGCACTCCTATGTGGTCGGCGACCGTTGGTCGGACCTGCGCTGCGGGGCTGCGGCCGGGGCAACGACCATTTTGGTGCTGACTGGCTACGGCCGGGGTGATGCCTGCTACATTGGGCCCGGGCAAGCGGTGCAGCCTGATTTTGTGGCTGAGGACTTGCAGGAAGCGGTGCAGTGGATTCTCGACCGGGAATGCAACCGTGGGCGGATCAGCAAAAACGATACGTGAGTTCCGTTAACTTTTTTCTTGAGAGGAGATTGCCATGAAACAAACGATCCAACGTCTGATGACCGCGATCATGCTGCTGACGCTGGTCTCCGGGTGCGGCTACAATGCCCTGCAGACCAAGGAAGAGGCCGTATTCAAAGCCTGGGGCGATATTGAGTCGAGTTTGCAGCGGCGGGCTGACCTGATCCCCAATCTGGTGGCCACCGTCAAAGGATATGCCAGCCACGAAAAGGAAACCCTGGAGGCGGTGATCAATGCTCGCGCCAAAGCCACTTCGGTGCAGATTGCAACCAAGGACCTGAGCAATCCGGCGGCGATGCAGCAACTGCAAGACGTGCAGGGCGGCCTGAGTTCGGCCTTGGCCCGCTTGATGGTCGTGGTTGAGCAGTATCCTGATCTCAAGGCCAATCAGAATTTTCTCGACCTGCAAAATCAGCTGGAAGGCACGGAAAACCGCATCAATGTCGCCCGTCAGCGGTACAATCAGGCCGTTGAAACGTTCAATGCGGCCATCCGCAAGTTTCCGGAAAACCTGACCAACAATTTTCTCCTCCATTTGGAACGGAAAGAGTATTTCAAGGCGGCACCCGAGGCCAAGGAAGCGCCCAAGGTCAAGTTTTAACGCCCGTACACCGGCATGAAGACTTTTCTGAGCTCTCTTCTCCTCCTGCTCGGCACGTTTTTCCTGCTGACTGCCGGTGGGCTGCTCACTCCGGCCCTGGCTTTGGAGGTGCCGCCGCTGACCGGAAGAATCAATGACACGGCGCATCTGCTCTCGCCAGGATCGATCCGTCTTCTCGAACACTCCCTTCAAGCCCTGGAACAGAACGAATCCACCCAGATCGTGGTGCTGACCATTCCAACGCTTGGAGGAGCCAGCCTGGAAGAATATTCCCTCAAGGTGGTTGAAACCTGGAAGGTCGGCCAGAAAAACCTGGATAACGGTGCCCTGCTGCTGATTGCGGTCGATGACCGGAAGATTCGCATCGAGACGGGGTATGGCCTGGAAGGCAGATTGACCGATCTGGTGGCCGGGCGCATCATCCGCGACACGATTGCCCCTGCATTCAGGCGGGGCGCTTTCGACCAAGGGGTCATCGATGGCGTGGCGGCAATGATCGCCGCGGTCAAAGGCGAATACGCGGGCAAGGGTGACGCAACGGGCCGCTCTCCGGAAAAGGATCCGGCCGGATTTGTGGTCTTTCTTCTTTTTGGTCTGTTGTTTATCGGCAATATTTTCAGGTGGAAAAAGCCGTTGGCCGCAGGTGTCGGCGGACTTTTTGCGCCCCTGCTTGCCGGTCTGTTTTTCTCCGGTCTGTTTGGCTGGCTAATCATTGTTTTGCTCATTCCCATTGGTATGCTGGGCGCTTTCGTCGCCAGCATTCTGGCTGGCAGTGCCGGTGGCCATCGTTCCGGCGGCATCTTCCCTGGTATGGGAGGAGGCTTTGGCGGCGGCGGCTTCAGTGGCGGCGGCGGTTTCAGCGGCGGTGGCGGTGGTTTCGGCGGGGGAGGGGCCTCGGGAGGATGGTAACAATGCAAACGCTGGCACAACGATTTTTCACCATGGAAGAACAGCAGCGGATCACTCGGACAGTGCACCAGGTGGAGCAGCGGACCGCGGGCGAGATCGTGCCGATGGTGGTTTCAGCCAGTCATGCCTATCCCGAGGCGAAGATCACCGGCGCGGCGGTGTTTTCCCTGCCCCTTGCCTTGATTGCCGCCTTTGCCACCAGTGCCCATCTTTGGTGGCCAGGCCAGGTTCTCTGGCCCTTTCTGGTCTATTTTTCACTTTTTTTTCTAATGGGCCTTCTGTTGATGCGCCATCCGGCCCTGCTCCGGCTGTTTATCCGCTGGGAACGGGCTGCGGAGGAGGTGGAGCGGGCAGCCGTTGCTCATTTCTATTCCGAGGGGTTGCAGGCCACCAGGGACGGCACTGGCGTCCTCCTCTACATCTCGGTACTTGAGCGCAGGGTGTGGATTCTGGGTGATCGGGGCATCAACGAGCGCCTCTCGCCGCAGGTCTGGCAGGCATTCGTGGACAGGTTGATTCAGGGCATCAGGGAAAATCGGCAATGCGAGGTCCTCTGTGCGGTGATCGACGAGATCGGCATGGTATTGCACACCCATTTTCCACCCAAAGCCGATGATCGCAATGAGCTGAGCGATCTGTTGATTGCCTGCCAGGACGGCGGTCTTCGCAAACGGCAGCTGCTGGTGCGCTAACTCCTGGTTTTGTCGGGCTCTCACGAAATGAAACACAGCGCACCTTAAGCCCTGTTGAACACTTGTCACGGGCGGAAATCGAACGTCTCCCCTCATTTCCGCTGCAAGCATATCTCCCCCAGCGATTTCTGCAAAGACCCTTTGAATCGCGCAAGCGGCACGATAGCCGTTCATGCTGACCATGTTTCCCCCCTCTGGGATGTGCTGTTCAGCTACTGCCACATGCAATAGTCTGTCTGGTTTTGCAGAGCGTTCCGCATGCTCGTTTGATACATTTATTACCCATTTTATCTCTACTTTATCTTCATTGATTTTTCCCCTCTTCATTTGTAAATTTCTTATACATTTCAATCTGGTAGAATGTTTTTTGAGCCCATTGCCTTGCCATGGGGGCAGAGAAAATGGAAAAGCCTGATAGATGCTTTTGCGGGTAGCGATTCCTTTTTCTACTGTGTGCAGAGGCAGATACGCTTTAGCACCCAATATCCTGCTGGTTGTTTGCGGACCGTTTCTCCTGAGAGGACCAGTTGATTCGGGCCGGAGAAGTCATCTGATCTCAAATGTTCATTTTATCTGGTAGAGGAGGCATCCCATGCAAGTGCCCTTGCAGATTACTTTTCGCAACACGGAGACTTCAGAAGCAGTAGAAGCCGATATCAGAAAACGGGTCGACAAATTAAACCGGCATCACGGAGGGATGATCAGTTGCCGCGTGATTGTCGAGGCGCCCCTGCAACATCAGCAGAAAGGCGGTCTCTTCAAGGTGCGCATTGATATCAGCTGTCAGGAGGGCAAGCTTGAAGTCAACCGGGATCCGGATGCCAGGAACCGGGCCCACCAGGATGTCTATGTCGCTCTGCGCGATGCATTTGCAGCCGCGGACCGCCAGCTCGAAGCATATACCTGTCGACGCAAGGGAGAGGTCAAGGCCCACGAGGATGTACCGTACGGCACAATCACCTATCTTTCTCCCATGGAAGATTATGGCACGATAACCACTCCCGACGACCGGGAAATCTACTTTCACCGCAACAGTGTTCTCAATGCCGATTTTGACAAGTTGACCATTGGCACAGCGGTTCGTTTTCATGAAGAAAAGGGTGATCAAGGGCCGCAGGCAAGCACGGTGAAGGTGGCAGAGTAATGCAAGAGGAGTGAACGCAGCGGAATCTGCATGCAGTATCCGGGTAGAGTGCTGTGCCGGATGCCGGGCGGATTTGCCGTGCCGCTTTTTCCTGAAAAGCAGAGCGTCAGGGCGGTGCAACTCATTGACCGTTGGCTGGGCGGGATTGCTCATCGCTCTTTCAAGATCAGGGGCAATGACGGCGTCATCTCCATCATCCGGCACGATCTGGCTGCCGGCCAATGGGAGTTGCCCCTGTTTGCCAGAAAGAGCTGAAGTCGACAACCTGCAGGGAGCATCGCATATGACACTGAAACTCACATCCGCCGCATTTGCACATCTTGGCCCAATTCCTTTACTCTACACGTGCGATGGCCGTGATCTGTCACCGCCCCTGAGTTGGACCGGGGTGCCTCCGGGGACGAAAAGCCTGGCCTTGATGGTGTTTGATCCTGATGCACCGGACCCGGACGCTCCTAAGATGACCTGGGTTCACTGGGTGCTGTACAATATTCCCGCCGATGCTGTTGGTTTTCAAGAGGGGATCACGGCATCCGATCTCCCTGCCGGCACCAGGCAAGGGGTAAACGATTGGCGACGTACCGGGTATGGCGGTCCGTGTCCGCCGATCGGCCGGCACCGCTATTTTTTTAAACTGTATGCGTTGAATACGGAATTACCCGACCTGGGCAAGCCCACCAAGGCCGGGCTGGAAAAGGCGATGCGCGGCCATGTGCTTGCGGAAGCGGAACTCATGGGTACCTATCACCGTTAATCCTACCGCACGGTGCGGCGCTTTTCCTCACAATGCCAAGGGGGAGGTAATTGAAAAAGAATAGGACCGAAGTGGTGGCCCAGCATGCTGGTCCTCGCGAGCAGGGTGGCGATGGCTTTTCCCGAGTCGCGGAGTTTTTTTCGGTGGGTAATGTATCGGCTGGCCTTGACGGACAAGGCCAACTCGGCCCCTGTCGGCACTGCACAACAGTTTTCCGGTTGGGAGCCGGTAAAAAGAAGTGTTTATTTCCAACGTGTTGAAAGCGTTGACGGATGCGGCGGCATGCATGCGTTCCACTACGATCTATTCCGGATCAAAGCGCCTTTCGAGGGGTTATACGGCCAGCCTGAGGTACCGATAACGATCCCTGGCCCGGGTGGAATCATTCTTCAGAGGTGGTGCCCTTTTTTGTCTCGTATTCACTGAGGGGTTCGTTCCAGTCAGAAGCACGGGTATCCGTCACTTCAATGCCCAGATCATTCACATTATCAATGTCAAAGGGACCAGACCAATTTTCGGGTTCTTCGCAAACTTCCAGGTCTGATTGATACCAGGTTGCGAAGTCGAATTCCTCAATATCGCCATCAAAGTGCTGCACCTCAATGGTCCGTGCAGACTCGTCCACCGCGACGACGAAAAATGGCTGACCCTTGTCAAGATGGCAATACCAACTCCCCTCAATCGGATCGGTGTCTGTGGGCATGGTGTTCTCCTTGTAGTAAAGGGGGGCCGCAGAAATTCATGGAGCAGGATTTTTGAGAACCGCCCTGATGAATGCGGTTTTGTACCAATCATCCTTCAGCGTCGCTGATGCCTTGAACTGCACTGAACGGGCTTTCTCTTTTTTATGGCTCATTCAAGACCGGGTGCATATTCCGCTCAGAATTATTCCGCCGCTAACCCCGGGATGGCGGCAGTCAGTGCTTCTCTGATGGTGTTGACAAAGACAAACTCCATCGCCTTCAGTACGAACTCGGACAGTCCTTGGAGATCCTTTTGATTTTCAGCGGGCAGAATAATGCGGTGGATATCCGATCTCCTGGCGGCCAGCACCTTTTCCTTGATACCGCCCACCGGCAAGACCAGACCGCTGAGGGTGATTTCCCCCGTCATGGCCGTATCGCTGCGAGTTTGCAGTCCGCTGTACAGAGAGGCCAGGGCGGCTGCCATGGTGAGGCCGGCAGATGGGCCGTCTTTGGGGATGGCGCCAGCGGGGACATGGATATGGACGGCTCCCTGAGGGATCTCGAGTTGGAACTGGTTGCAGTGAAAATGGAGATAACTGGTTGCCGCCATGGCCGATTCCTTCATCACATCGCCGAGGTGGCCGGTGAGGATAATATTCTTTTCGTGGGGTAGATTGATCGCCTCGACATACATTACATCACCTCCTGATTCGGTCCAGGCAAGTCCGGTTGCCACTCCGGGGGGCAAGCTCCGGCGCAGTTTCTCAATAAAAAACCGCTCCGGTCCCAACATTTCCGGCAGATCCTCCACCTTGACCGTAACCGGGTCGGTAATCTGTTCGGCGAAACGGATCGCTACTTTGCGGGCCAGTTTGCCAATCATTCTCTCCAGTTCACGGACCCCTGCTTCTCTGGTATAACGATATATGATTGTAGCAATGGTATCGTCAGGGACAAAAAATTGTTCCGCCGTCAATCCAGCCTCCGATCGTTGCCTGGGAATGAGATACTGCACCGCAATCGCTTTTTTCTCCTCTTCCCCGTAGCCTGAAATATGCAGGGTTTCCATGCGATCCAGCAAGGGCTTGGGGATGGTGTCCACGGTGTTGGCGGTAACGATGAAGAAGACTCGGGAAAGATCAAACGGCAAATCGAGATAATTATCACGGAAGGTGCAATTCTGGGCTGGATCGAGAATTTCCATCAGAGCGGCTGCCGGATCGCCGCGAAAATCCCTGCCGAGTTTGTCGATTTCATCAAGCATAACCAAGGGGTTGCGCACTCCGGTACGCCGCAATGCCTGAATGATCCGTCCTGGCATGGCCCCGATATAGGTGCGCCGATGCCCTCGCAGTTCAGCTTCATCCGACATCCCGCCGAGGCTGAATCGCTCAAATTTTCTGCCCAGTGATCTGGCTATGGACTGGCCAAGCGAGGTCTTGCCCACCCCTGGAGGACCAACAAAGCAAAGGATCGGCGATTTGGCGGCTGGGTTCAGCTTCATTACGGCCAATTGCTCAATGATTCGTTCCTTTATATCTTTCAGTCCATAATGATCCTCATCCAGTACTTTGCGAGCATTGTCCAGATCAAGATTATCTTCCGTAATCGCATCCCAAGGGAGATCGAGCACGAGTTCCATGTGTGAACGGGCGACTTGATATTCGGGCGACATTGTAGGTATCTGCTGTAAGCGTTGAAGCTCTTTTTGAACTTCATCATGGATGGTCTCGGGGAGTTTGACGGTTGCAAACCTCTTCTGCAGTTGGGCAAATTCAGCCTCAGCCGGGTTTGATTCGCCCAGCTCTTTCTGAATGGCTTCCAACTGTTCGTGGAGGATGTGGTCTCGCTGATTTTTCGAAATTTTTGATTGCGCCTTGTCGGCTATTTTTTTGCGCACCTCCAGGATCTGGATTTCGCGATGCAAATGCTCTGCAAGGAGTTGCACAACTGCTGCGATGTTCGATGCCTCAAGCAACGCCTGGCTGCGTTCTACGGAAAGTCCCAGTATTTGTACCAGGGGGTAGATGATTTGATGGAAATTTTCCCCGGCCGGTACCATCTGTGGAATATTGATATCGAGAGTGGGGTGGGCAAGGGTGAAGTATTTTTTTGCCAGATCAAGGACCTCCCTTTCCATGGCCTCTGTTTCAATATCGTGCTGCTGAAGCGTCGGAATGGAGCGGACCCGAGCCATGAGGAAGGTGTTTTTGGAAATAAGCTCGGCTATTTCAATCCGTTCGATACCATGAAGAAAAACCTGTATCGCAGTTTCAGAGCGGGCAAACAAACGAACGATTCCTGAGGTGCCAATGGAATAGAGGTCCTGCAGGCCCGGGTTGTTGTTCTGCGAATCCCGTTGGGCAAAGATGGCCAGCGTTTTATCTTCCCTGCTCAAGGCATAATCAATTGCAGCGATTGATTGGGGAAGGTCTGTGATATAAGGAATGATGACATAAGGAAAAACAACGGAATTTTTAAGCGGCAATACAGGGAGTTCGTAGGTGCGGTTGGAGTCAGCCATATTCTGGAAATCTTGTCGGCCGGAGAGTTGATCGATGTCTTGCCTTTGCAGATTGTACTGCCTTGGCAATCATGAGGCTCTCAGTGGTGGAGATTTTGGCGGTGGATACGGCGAAGGACGAATGTTCGAATGCTAATAATTCTATTTAGCCCAATTGAATCACCTAAATCAATGAGGTGAATTTGTGTAAGCAATGGATAGGTTAAGTATCATCTCATCGGCCTGGCGATCCGTGACTTAGAGAACATCGTTGCGCGTGTATTGATTCTGACCCAGCGATCGGATGGCGGCAACCGGTTGCGCTTCAGCATGCTGGCGACACATCAGGAAAACGGAAAAATACGGGCGTTCATTCATGGAACGAGCAGATTTCATGATCCAGTGGTCTTTGGCCAGTTGGAAGGCAGGCAGGATCAGAGGAGAAAGGGTGGGGCGGTAAAAAAAATCGGGTTGCATTCAAGTCTCTTGCGGGCACGAGTGAGAAAATTTAGAATCCCGCATGGTAGGAAAAGGCAGGCAAACAGGCTGCGGAGATCAGGGCGCCCCTGCCACTTTTCCTATCAGGCTTACAGCTTTGAGTCGACCTATGAGATTTTGTTGGGGTTTTGTAACTCTGCCAGCCATACAGGGGCCGACTCGTAGCCGAGATCAAGGCCGTGTTGAAAGCGTGTACGGTTTGGTCGCAGAGCAAGCGGACTTTAGTCATGCAAGTTCGGCAATTTTGAATACTCGAAGAAGTGTACCCTGCTTTTTTTTCGTTTCGAGAGTAACCTTCTTTTTCTCTGGAAAATAATGGTCAACCCCAAAAAAATGGCCCCCTTCCCTTTTTTTGCTCGATGGGATTCCAGGCCACTGATCATCGCCCATCGCGGGTATCGGGCCTGCTATCCGGAAAACACGCTATGCGCCTTTACCCAGAGCCTGGGGCGCAGCGACATGATCGAACTCGATGTTCAACTCAGCGCCGACGGTGTGGTTGTGGTCTTCCATGACCATGACCTGACCCGAACCAGCAATGCCGCGTCGGTGGCTGCGGAGTTTGGCCTGAGCAGCCTTGCGCTCCGCGATTGGCAGCTTGCTTCCCTGCGCCGGCTCGATATCGGTTCCTGGTTTATTACCGCCGATCCCTTTGGCACTATCGGCCAAGGAATGGTTGACCGGAGGCAGCTCCTCGAGTGCATGCCGCAGCGAATGCAAACCCTGCGCGAGGTGGTGCGCTGGGCTGCCGCGAACCATATGCCGTTGAACATCGAGATCAAGGATATGTTGCATCCTCGGCGCAATGACGCGCTTGCAGCGGCAGTCATCCATGACATCAGGGCAACAGACACCCTCAACCTGGCAATCGTCTCTTCCTTCAACCCCGACATTCTTCTCGCCTGCCGCCGGATGGCCCCGGAGCTGGCCACCGCCGCACTGCGCGAGTGTTCCCATCCCCCCGATCTGGTTGCTTTTCTGCGGTCACTTGGCGTCTGCGCCTACCATCCGGCAAATGCCATCACCGATGCATCCCTTATCCGGACGCTTCAATCTGCCGGTCTGCATGTCAATGTCTTCACGGTCAACGATCCCGTTCGTCAACGGGAACTGTTCCGTTTCGGGGTCACTGGCATCTTTACGGATTTTCCTGAGCGCGACCTGTCACCCTCGCTTTAGGCTGTTCGTTACCGGTGCCTTTTGGGGCGTGTCTCGGGTCACTTCTTTGCTCTGTTCGCTGAATATCGTCGAGTAATCAGGGCTTGGAGCACTTGGATGTTCCGGTAAAAATGGCCAGTGCCCAGAAAAGGTCTCGGTGGCTGTTTTTTTAAATACTGTTACAGTTTCGGTTTTCAGGTCAAGCATTTATCGTTTTCGTCGTATGGATTCTCCTGATTGAACTGGTCGGAACGAGAGGCACTGAACCTCCTGACATTATTATAATAAATTGATTTAATGATAAAAGATATTGTGCTGTGAGACCTTCGTGCTGCCGTCCTCATTTGTGAACGCTTTTATATTTACGAAAAAAGGTGCCTTTGTTATCATAAATGATAACCTTCAAGCATGAAATGGGCCGTACCCTTAGGCCTTCGGTGAGAGACTTTTCGAAATCCGTGCCAAGGGAAAGGAGGATTGCTCGTAGCAGATTAAAGAGGTGAAAAGATGAAACCGTCATTGAAAGGCTTCAAGGAAAAAGCCTTGGTCGATCCCGAGGTTGCCCGAGAGTACGAGCGGTTTTCCGCTGCCTATGAATTAAAGAAGCAGTTAATCAGAATTCGAAAAGAAGCCGGTTTGACTCAGGAAGAAATTGCCGAAATCTTGCAAACTAAGAAAAGCAGCATCTCCCGGCTTGAAAATGTGCATTCCAAGGTATCCCCCAAACTTTCCACCATTGAGGCCTATGCGAAGGCCGCAGGGTACAAACTTGAAGTGAATTTCATCCCTCAAGTTCGATAACGGGCCATTCCCTCGGCATCCTGCACCCAGGGCAACCATTCCGGAATAAAAATATCGATCTTGTTGAAGTTGCAGCGCAAAATTTGCGGCAGTTGCTGTGAAAAGCATTCTGACAGAAGAGAGACCGCCCCCCAAAGCCGCCACCGTTTTATTATAATAACGGTGCCTGTCCGCTGTTGTTACCTTCTTTGTTTTTGATCCTGCCCGTATTGAGTGGACATCCAGTTAAGCTGCTTTTTGAGTTTCAAACGCCATAGGACTGATACGACCATTCGCACTATGGCGGCGGGTACGGTTGTAGTCAACTTCAATATATTCGAAC
>Ga0074193_1000356_pt1 | contig 80052 bp, 48 predicted proteins | sample EPASupsiteHSE605_FD_64523 | JGI IMG/M metagenome (GOLD analysis project Ga0074193, IMG submission 64523) | Bioremediated contaminated groundwater from EPA Superfund site, New Mexico - Sample HSE6-05 | ecosystem: Environmental > Aquatic > Deep subsurface > Groundwater > Contaminated ... | reverse complement strand
CTGTAATACTCCCAAAAACACCAGACAAATCCCTCTTCCCTAAACAAACCCCATACGAAACGTTAATAATCCCACAATCACCATTTAACACAGCAATTCCAGAACAAACACCATATCAAACTGTAATTCTTCCCCAAACACCAGACAAATCCCTCTTCCCTAAACAAACCCCATATGAAACATTAATACCTCTACCAACAACCCCAGCACCAAGCTCAAATCAACAATCTAGTGGAGTATTAGGATACATGTCATTTGGGGCTTCCACAATCTGTATACTAGCCATAGTCTTTCTATTCCTGAAATATCAAAAAGACAAAACCATTTCATCATCAGACAACTCTGCCAGAGCCAAAGAGAAATCTCAAGTAAGCGAAAACAACCCTTATGCGTTTTCACAATTAAACACCACCTTATACTATAGTTGAGACAGTTTACAAATGGACCAAAACGACTGGCTGCAGGGCAGAATACCCAAAAATTTCCATAAACTTCGTGCTTGTATTGCTTGTGGGCTTCTTTTAGGGGAAGATAAATGGGCTTCGTCAGAAAGGTGTGAAAATTGTGGAATAGAATATGAAAATCACAACGATGTTACTAGTGCTAGTTTTACAGGCATTCTTGCTATATTTCAGCCACAAGATTCTTGGTGTTCGCAATGGCAGAAGTATATTTCAAACATTCCTGGGTTTTATTGTATTGATAATCAAGGAAGAGTAACAGATGAAATTATTAAGCATTTGAAAAGGAAAAATAGACCAAATCCTGAATGGATTGAAAGAGAGCTGGCAAATCAACAATAAACCTGATGATCATTGGTATTTTAATGTTGGGGCATGCCCGTTGCATAATAGTTGCCTAGAAATGGTGGAGTAGTCTATCGAATCGGTTATGTTCAGGTTGGGATAATTATGCTGATATCGAAAAACAGGATAGTACAAATATTGTTCTAAAAACCCAGGTATCAGCCTCATAAACATCGAATGTAGAACTTTCTCTGATGCTTTGCTTCGATGAATACGTGGAAGTCCTTCAAAACTCTCTATTAGAGACTTAGAAACCAATAAAAAGGAAGAAATCCCACATGATGCCATTGAAGATACTCTGTTTTTATCAACATGAAAATAGCATCCATATTTTTCGCCTAAACACTCTTGTATCAAAGAAATATTAGGATGAGACAAAATTGGATTATGAATAAGCAAGCTAGCTAATCTATCATTATCGATTGATATATTGGTTTTCATTATCATTGCTCTATATACACTTCCCTCATTGAATCCTCCTCGAGATGCAGAATTAAATAGAAGGTTAGGAATAATAATATCTGGATCAGTAAAAAGAATGAATTTGCCTTTGGCCGCTGATATACCTGGAGAAAAATCGCTGAAATAGTTTTTAAGCCCAATTTCTGAAACTATCAAGTGAATATTATCTCTTTTGTTTACCAGTAATGATTGATCGAAACTTATATCTATAACAATTAGCAACTCTGTAGTTTCGGTGAATACACATTCTTCAAAATTCTTAATAAATTGGTTAATGATAGGAATTCTTTCACTAATAGCAGTAATGATAATTGTTAAAGATACATTCTTATCATTATTAATAAATTGCTTTGGTTCCTTATAATTATCACTCATTACATTTTCATTCTGAAATAGTGCAGGCATTGGAACCTTTTCTTCATACATTTGAAGATTTGAGCATGATTTTTGCTCGCTTAACTTAATAGAATGATTATCCTTCAAGTTAATAAACACTTTGTTAAAGTGATGGAACTTATCAATGATGTGATTCGCATAAAAAGATGGATGTGTACTTGTAGTTAAAGATCCAGCATCAAAAATATTTAATGTAAGATTATTGCCACAATAGTAATCTATTTGACTCAAAATACCATTGTAATCGAATTTGGTAGTTTTGAATGATGGAATCAGAAATAATGAGGCTCCAAACCATTTAATACTATCAATATTGGAGAAATCATAAGGAGGGCTCATTACAATAGCAATCTTTGCAAATTTAGGAGTGAAATATTGCAAAATAGTCTGGTAATATGTCCAAATTGAGTTGGAATAATCCTTTATTCGAGAATGCGGAGGATTAAAAGGTTTTGTGGCAATAATCACATGAGAAATGTTAATTAAATCAAATATATAATTGTAAAAATCATCAGATAAGGAAATGCTCTCGACTTCAGGAATAGGTATTACATGAATTCGATCTTTTTTCAATTTTAATACTATTTCTCTTCCAATATCAGTATTAGAACCAAAAACAATATGAGCTTTCATACTTTTATGTCTTTTTTCTTCTGGATTAATATTGATAAGTCTTAAGAACTCATTTTGGTAATTGTTCCTATTAATACATACTTTTTTAAACATTAGTATATCGCTATACTTAATTTTTTTCTGGAAGCTTTTAGCTGGAATGATAATATCTGAATAATTCCCAAAAAACTGTTCAATGGGCTTCCTTTGATTATCGAGTCTTGCCTTTACTACTAATAATAATCCAGATGAGATAAATAATATAATGAAAATTGGTGCCAAGTTTTTCCTAAAAATATACCTTGCTTTCCTAAAAAGCTTCACCGACATTGTGTTTTACTGTATTAAAATGAACATGAAAAGATTCGTAATGACATAAGTATTATGATGAGTGTATTGTTCAGAAAAACAGACACAAACCAGAGGAGACAGAGTGGGCGATGGGTATGGTTGCATGCAATCACATTCAGCAGTTTTATAAAAAGCGAGGTTGTGTGTTTGTGTATTGAGACCGTAGTTACATGATAAAATCGTTATATGCCCCGAGTTTTGATTAATGGTATCATACCAGCATCTAGTTAAAACAACATCAATACTTGATGCTGATGCATAGAACATATACTGTTGTGAATTACTTAAAAATATACAATATTCGAAATTACATGAGCTATATGAACCTTCTGTCCTAATAATTCCATTATTATTAACTTTGTTAGTATTGTTAACAACGTTCAAGTATTTACAATTGCTATGAACAGCATTAAACTGGAGGCAGGTAAACTGGGTCGCAACATTATGAGCAACTGTGGAGAATGAGAGATCTAGGAGATTAGGATTATTAAAAGATATTCCTGAAAAGTAATTCAAAACATTATTTGTTGAATTAATCTCTTTGTTGTTCTGTGTCCCATTTCTTAACATTATGGCATGCTGCCTTGTTAAATAATCCGGAGAACACTTTTGAATTGTGCTAAGCATTAAAGAATTGCTCTTTGTCATTTTTGTATATATATATGCAAACTGACCAGGATTTGTCCCACCTGTGGATGACATGTAACACTGGTTGGCGCATATTTTTTCTATTACAGATGACCCATGAGTGTATGCGCTAATATATATTGCTCCTCCACCAGAAGCATCTGCAATGCATTCAGAAAACTTTGAAGATAAAATATGAAGTTGAATATGAACATTCTCAACATATATTGCCCCTCCAGGTTTTCCAATGGCATACAACATAATGAATGAAGAATCATAAACCTGATAATTTGAGTTAAAATCAGAATAGAACCTATTATTATAACTTATTGCCTGTTGATAATCATATTTATAATAATGCTTTTGGAAAGAATTCATTGTTTTCTGATTAGGAAGATCGGTTGGGTATGGAGTGAAAATCTCTGGAATTGGAATATTTTGTTCACAGCTTTGTGTCTGGAAATGTTTGAGTGTGTGTTTTTCAGAAAAAGATCCATCATCAATTATACTATGTATTCCTGCTCCATTGATTTCAATTCCTAATGAATAGCATTCAATAATTCTTAAATCATTTCCATTTTCAAATAAAAACTTTTGAGTGTTTGAATAGAAGTAACATGAATAGAATACAGTAGTTGCCAAGTTTTCATTTCTAATTACACCATTATTCACTTCAACATTCGTGTTGTTAATAATGTTGCAATGATCAAAAATATCACTTCCTCCATAAAGGCGAATAGAGCAGTATTTTGTTGCTGTGTTTGATGTATATGATGAATAGAATGATTCAACTGTGGAGGGATCATAGCAAAACAAAGCAGAATAATATGTTGCTTGGCAATGAGAGATATTTACATTGTTAATCTTCTGTTTGCCATTGCGCAAAAACAATGATGAGCATGTTGTAATAGAAACAGGAGAACAAAACGATGTACTAACAAAATGAGCTTCATTGATCTTGGTTGGTTTGACATACATATATGCAAATTGTCCATATGTTGTTGATGTTGATAAACAATAGCATGAGATTGCACATACTTTATCAAGAACTCCTGATGATGATGATGGAGATGAAAGGAAAATTGCTCCCCCATGGCCAGATGATACTGAACAATATGCAAAAAATGATTTCTCGACCAGAAGGTGGATGTTATTTGAAGTTAGATAAATCGCTCCGCCATTTTCATAAACAGATGCAATACTAATAAAAGTTGAATCGTAAACATGACAATTATTAGAAATATCATTTTGATATCGAGTCAAATAAGATGATTGAAAAGTATATGGCTGCTCGCCGTAATATTCCTTAAAAGTTAATGGATCACTTCTAAATGTTGGATACTTTGTGGGCAAATCTGAATATGGATTTTCTGCTCCTATCATGGCAGTTGAATAAAGATTCAACAGATTTGTGGAAGAAAAGCCTTGGTTTTCATAATTATGGGCAATGGTTCCTGTTAAAGAATACTCATCAATCTGACAATTAAATATTTTGAGAGATCCCAAATTATGAAACAAAAAGCTTTTTGAATTCATATAAAAATTACAATAAGTCAGAAGTGTGTTTGTGGATGCTTCATTTTTCAATGAACCTTGGGTAATAGTTATATGAGAGTTATTAATTATATTGCACCTTAAAAACTCATAAACTCCAAAATTCAACCATAATGCTGTATTTTTCAAAGAAAACGAATCACAAAAACATGAAAATTCGGTTTTCATCATATTTGCATTCAAAAAACCGAATTGGCTAAAATAATCTAACCTGTGTTTTGATGAATTTATAGAGTTCAGTAATTGAATACCATCTTCAATATACATGACCGCTCTTTTTGTTGATGATTCCGTTCCACATTCACAAACAGAAAGTAGATACGCTTTGAATAATTTTGTAGGATCAACTTTCATATAAGCAAACTGTCCATAGTAATTGGATGACTCCATCTGACATTTGTGAGCCGAAACCATTTGTAAAACAATTGAAGAAAGTGCTGATGTACAATATATTGCTCCACCTCCGGGAGAATTCCCAGTTGAAGTTGTTGTACCTCGGCAAGATACAAATAATGAACTCTGAATAAAAAGATGTGATTTCTGATCTTTGAGATAAATACAGCTCCCAACAGAAGCTGAGAGCTCGTAAAAATACGAATCATCAATTAAAATATTAGTTGGATTGAGAATCATATTTCTTGCATTGTATGATCTAGAAATTATAAAGTCATTTTCAATCATAACACTAGAAAAATCTGTCTTATTATTTGGATAGACATCATATAATGACTGAAGTGTAACTGAGGGTGAATCAATCTCACAGATACAATAATGGGTGGAAAAATGATTGATGATATGGGTTGAAGTAACTATCCCAATATCTTTAGTTGATGGAGTTGTTCCCAAGTGCTTGAATCTATCTATACAGCAATTCCGAATCCTTAGGTCTTTCAAATTGTTAAACAAATAACTTTCAGAATTTATACTAAAGACGGAATGAAATATATATGTTGTTCCTGAATTATATATAATTCCGCTAGTTGTCAACCTTTGAGTATTGTTTATAAAATTGATATACTGTAAAGTGTTGATTCCACCATAAAGATATAATCCCGTATAGTCATAAGCATAATTATCAACAAAATTACAATAATATAATTGTAATGATACATGATCATTAATATTGCCAATACTATATCTATTCACAATATTTCGGCTAGAATTAATGTTTGTTTGTACATGATTACCTTTATAGATCGCAATTGAAGAATATCTATTGGTTGTGTAAGCAGGGGAACACATAACAATTGATAAGTGGGTGAAGACGTTTTTTGCACTATTATGAGTTGTACAATATAAAAATTGGCCCAATCTGTCATTATTGGTCATTAAACAGTGACTAGCACAAACTTTGTTCATTGAAAGTGAACTAAACTCATTGGGAACAAATAAAATCGCACCACCTCCAATATCACTGGCTGTTGACGTTGTGGTTCCTGCACAGTCATAAAACATACATCTTTCAAACAGACAATTTGAAATAATCTGATAAATGTAAAAAGCAGATCCATGTGTATTATAAAGATTGGAAAAAGAAGAATCATGAATCCAAAAGTTTTGATTATAGTCAATCACAATCCTCCCATTTATGGACTGAACATCTTGATGTGAAACATTCCAAAAAAATTCTTGGTATGAAGATGGACCAATGACAACTGAAGCAACAGGGGTTTCTACTACCTCTATTGGTGAATTCTGTGGCACCAATTCTGTGGAGAAATGCCGATTAATTGAAATCTCTGAAGTATTTTGGAAACTGAATCCATAAAAGTTACCCGAATATGCCATTAAATCAACATAACAGGACAAAAATATTACCTCTGCAGGAGATACTACTAATACTAAATAGTTTTGAGTATTATTCATGAACATACAACTACTGAACCATGTAGTAGCCAAGTTTTCATTTCTAATTACACCATTATTCACTTCAACGTTCGTGTTGTTAATAATGTTGCAATGATCAAAAATATCACTTCCTCCATAAAGGCGAATAGAGCAGAATATTGCTGTGTTTGATGTATATGATGAATAGAATGATTCAACTGTGGAGGGATCATAGCAAAACAAAGCAGAATAATATGTTGCTTGGCAATGGGAGATATTTACATTGTTAATCTTCTGTTTGCCATTGCGCAAAAACAATGATGAGCATGTTGTAATAGAAACAGGAGAACAAAACGAGGTACTAACAAAATGAGCTTCATTGATCTTGGTTGGTTTAACATACATATATGCAAATTGTCCATATGTTGTTGATGTTGATAAACAATAGCATGAGATTGCACATACTTTATCAAGTACTCCTGATGATAATGTTGAACTTAGATAAATTGCTCCTCCATGGCCAGATGATACTGAACAATATGCGAATAATGATCGTTCTATATAAAAATTCACTTCTGATGTTATATGAATTACTCCTCCACTATCATATACAGCCTTGATCATATAAAATGTTGAATCATGAATAAAAAATGATGATACATTACTAATTCTCAATCTTGCGCTATGTACTACCAAATCATATGGTTCTCCATAAAAATAGAATCTCTTAAATGATGTTGAATTATAATCAAAAGGAATTGGGGTGGGAATTGGAGTCATATCAGCAAATCCAATATCATTACAAAAGAAGCTTTGGAAATGAATATTTTGATAGGTAGCTGTATTGGAAACAGGATTATTTACAAATGGAGCAGTTCCTGTTATTTGAATATCATCAAAGAAGCACTGAATGAAAGAGAGCTCTTGTGTGTTAAATACCAGATAAACTCGTGTATTTTGAAGGAAAACAGATCTTGAGATTTCGGTATTAGAATAATAATTATATAAAACTGCTGTATTACTCGCAGAATGAGTATTATTGACAAGATTGTAATAAGAAACATGGCATCTTGATGTATGAAATATCACACAATATGATGTCGAAGCATAATTGTTGATCAATGTACAGAAGGAGGTTGTTAACACCAATGGTTCATGAAAATGGGCAGATGAATAAGCATTGGCGTGGTTCATTGATGAATTCAAATTATTTATTACTTGGGATCCATTTCTTAAATATATGGACATTTTTCTTGATCCCGAATCAATTCCACACCTAACTACCGAAACAAAAACAAGGTTATTCTTTTTTGTTGATTTGGTATATGAATGAACAAATTGCCCATATACATCAGCAGTTGTTGTTATGTAACATTCAATTGCACATATTTTATCAAAAACCATAGATCCTTGGGAAGGACATGAAAAATATACTGCTCCTCCCCCAATTGCTGATGAAAAGCATTTGGAAAAGAGGCATGTTTCAAATAAGAAGTCACTTGTCATATCCTTTATCATTACAGCACCCCCTCCATTTGTTACAACCTGGAGAGAAACAAATGTTGAATCATGAACCCAGTAATTAAAGCTGTTCAACTCCTTAAATCTTTGATTATGAGTTATTGAGTCAAAATATGGTTCCATTGGGTAATAAACCCCAAAATTTGATGAAATAGGAACATTAAAAGTTGGAAATGGGGTATTTTCAACAACAATACTATTTTCCATTATACATAATTGAGTAGAAAAATGCAATAAATGGAGTGTTTCAGTAAATCCAACAGGAGAGTCAATCAATGGGGGAGTTGAAAGAAATGTGATATTATCCACATAACATGAAGAAAACATCATCGACCCACTGTTAAAGACTAAAACATTGTAATTGCTGATAAAAACGGAATTCAAGAAGATAAACTGAGTATTTGCATCAATCCTAATAATCCCTCCAGTATCAACACATGAATTATTTATAATATTGCATTCAGAAAATGTGGAACCATTGACTGAGCCATGAATAATTGTGTTCTGGAGAACATAATTTTTGGAAAATGTACAAAAAGTTAAATTATTCTTAAAAACACTCACGAGCGATATGCCAGCAAATCTTGATAGAAAGTTATTTGAAGAGTTAACTTGGCTGATAGTATTTGTTCCTCCTTTTATATATAATGAAGAAAGCCCGGTTTTGGCATCTGAATTGCAGAATTGATGAGAAAGCAGAATATAATTGTTATTACTGCTTTTTGTGCAGTCAAAATAACCAAATTGGCCATATTTTGAAGTTGATACTATATAGCAAAAGGAGGCACATATACGATTCAAAGATACACTTCCAGCAGCTGGACAAGAAAAATAGATAGCTCCCCCATTATTGGTAGCAAAACATTTGTAAAAATTACAATCGCTGATTAAAGCTTTGACTATCGTTGAAAAAGTTATAAAAATCGAAGAACCGTCCGCCTTTGAACTAAGTTCGCTAAAAATCGAGTTCCTAACCCAGAAACTCCCATTAAAATCCGGAAAAAACAACACATTTTGGGAAAATATCTCTTTTGGATCTTCGTTTGGATAGAACGTGGAAAAGTTACTCAAAAGTTGAAGAATAAGCTTTGGTTGAGTTGTGTTTATTAACATGATTTTCTCAATGTTTTACAACAAAATTTCAATAAATTACTCTCAATTTCCCCCGTTATCCATTATTTTCAATGCTATGTAAGAAACTTTTCTGACATTTTGATAAAAATATTTGAAAAAGGAGTTGGTGTAAAAACTGTATAATAACTTTTGTAGAAAGCACTTTTTCTTGATTTATCTTGAGGATCTTAAGTTGAGATTAGGCTTGGGCAAAAATGCTCGAGCATGCTGGGAGCTCGGAACTGTACAAACGCTCGAGCGCCCAAGCCTATTCTAGATATTGGAAATTCCAGAAACCACAAGAAACGAATATAGAGGATTTACATCATCGATAGTCCAGGTCAATTTTGGTTTGGACTCATTTTGTGATTTTTAAAAAGACCGAAAGCCATTCTCCTATTTTAAAACGTAGGAATGCTTAATACCATCAACAAAAAACATTCCAAAATAATATGTGAGATCATATTTGGTCAATTTATCTTAACCAAAGACACGGAAACGATTTAAAGTATCAGAATAATAGAACAATCTAATCTTTATGAATATAAAGAGCTCAAATAGACAAAGTTACTGAAAAAAAGGGTGACCAATTAAGAAATCCTGAGATTGGAAAATAAAATTAGGAGATTTGTTATCCTGATAACAAATCTCCTAATTTTATTCTGAAATCCCCCAAAACTCTACAAGTTACCAAATTTACTTAGTATTACCTCTCTTGTAACCGTAACGATAAAGCATTATCAAAAATTTGGAAATAGTCAATTCAATAAATTCATTTGCTCAAAACTGAGTAGTGTTCAATTTTTTTGAATTTTGGTCAATTACCACCATAAACATTCAATATTTCAAAAAAATCAGTCTAACCTCCGACCACTACATAATTTTGTGGAATGTGTTTTTGTGTTAGTTTTTTCTCAGATTTTGTTGACTTTTTGCGATAAGAAATTGTGAAAAAAAAGAGGTTTTAAAAAATGTCATTTGTAATGGAGAAGTACAATGAATTCGAAAGAAACTTGTTTGGAGATGAGATTATCGAATTTGATATTTATGATGTTGATTTTTGGGTTGATCGAATTTCGGAGTTTCCCAAGATCCGTCCTTTGAGTCTTGATAAAAATAGTGCTTTTCTTACTATTTCCAAAAAATATTGTGAGAATCCGGAATTTCGCCTAAAATTATTAAAGAAATATTATTTTTGTCCAGTATTAATATTTAAACTATTCAAAGAAGGTGTTTATAGCATTGAAGACATCAAACCAATTTTTCAAAATGACGATTCATATATTTTTTGTCATTATTTTAAGAAAGAAATCGGAGATTTCCAGAATTTTATTAGAAAGAAGCCACAACCTATTATTAGTCAACCAATTCCCGAAAATGATGAAGCTATTGAACAATTAATTAATACAGGCTTTCTTCCTTCAAGTATTGAATACTGTCTTAAATACGATGATATTCAAAATTTAAAAAAAATTGATGTCTCAATCGATTATGTTCTTAAATGGAGTCCTTTTGAATGGAGTTATCAGCCAGAAAATAAGGTAATGAGTGATCTTTTATCATTTTCCGCATTTTTTGGATCTATTCTGTGTTTTAAGCATTTATCCTCGAATAATTATAAGATAAATAGCACAACTATAGAATCAGCAATATGTGGGGGGTCTCTAGACATAATTAATATGTGTTTCAAAAATGCATCTGATGATTGTATCTACTATGCTTCTTATTTTTATCGAGAATCGATTGTTAAATTTTATTTAGAAAATGGACATGATATTAATGCGCAAAAACAAAGATTTGGGTAATCATTTTTGGACAATATTCTCTTCATATATCAGCTTCTTGTGGACATCATTATATTGTTCAGTTTTTGATTAACAATGGGATAGACATTGATCATGAAGATATTGAACAATGCACTCCTCTACATTTATCTGCTCGTAATGGTCACTTAATGATTGTTCAATGTTTAGTGAGGAACGGAGCTAATGTCAATCATAAGAATAGTGTTGACGAAACACCACTTCAATGTGCTGTCAGAAGAAATCATCTTCATGTTGTTGAGTATCTTGTTAAACAAGGAGCTGATATTGATTTTATGACAATATATAGGGGACGTCATATCATGGAAAGTGGTAAAAAAAATGGAGCTGTTTATGAGTATTTGAAGGGTTTTTATTTGAGAAAAGAAGAAGCTTTTAGTTCTATCGAGAAAGGAAACATCGATGAGATAGAAAAGTTTATAAATGATGGTTTCTATATCAATACCAGAAACAATGAAGATAAAACCCTTTTACAATATGCAGCAGAAAAAGGCAACATTGATATTGTTAAGTTACTCATTGTAAAAGGTGCTAAAATCGATTTGAAATCAGAGGACAATACTCCAAATCAAAATCATAATTCCAATGAGCCAACCAAATCAGTAACTGAGTATCTGGATGATATTCAGTTAATTATGAAAAAGGCTTTTAAGGATGGGGATATTTCGGCAATAAAACGTCTAAAAGAAGAAGGATTTGATCTACATTCAAATATCTATGAGAATCAACCACTAATACATATAGCAGCGCAAAATGGACACATTTCAATTGTTGAATATCTTATTCAACTTGGAATTGATGTTAACACAACAAATATAGATAATGAAACACCTCTTCATTTTGCTGCTCGAAATAACCAAGTTGGTGTTATTGAGTTTCTACATCAAAAAGGAGCAGAAGTTGACGCAAAAAGTAAAAAGCATCAAACCGCTCTTCATTTATCCGCAAAAAATGGACATTATTCTGTTGTACAGTATTTACTTGATAATGGAGCTGATTTGAATGCAAAAGATTTTAATATTGTTAAATTTCGATTCATCAAACTCCTCTTTATTTGTCTGCTTGTTTTGGGAGAATAGAAGTGGTTGAAATATTGGTGAAAAGTGGTGCAATAATAGAATTATCTGACAAGGAAGTTGAGCTTTAGCGGTTAAGTTAACCCCTCTTCACATTGCTGTCAAATACGCTAAGGTTAAAGTTGTTGAGTATTTGTTGAAAAATGGAGCAGATGCAAAAGCTCAGACAAGGGATGATCTTATTTTCATTTTAATTCTGATTGTTTACACTTAACAGAATATAATTCCGAAATCTACCAACTTCTTGAATTTTATATCCAAAAATCTCAAAACCAAGGGTAAAAACAAAATGGAAACTAAAAAAAACATTGAAGAGTTTAATTCATATTTTTTTGGTTGATTAAAAGATACCTATTCCTCACATAATAATTTAAAGTCTGCTTTTTCAATTTTGTTTTAATTTCAACATACCAGGTGGATATTAAAATAATAGATTTCAACATGACATAAAGTGAATATTTTCTATTAAATGAAGTATTAATAAAGGGATTAAGTTCGTGTTTTATAGATAAAATGGCCCTTGGGTGATTTAATATGTGAGAAAATATAATTCATAGTTTTTTTAAATGAATCTACATTTCATGTTTTTGAAAATTAATCCAGACAAATTTGATGAAACACATCTTTATCAAATTATCCATTGAAGGAGAAATCAGAATCATCTGATATATTGGAAATTGCTGCCTCTATTTCTTTTTTTTCTTCTTCTGATAAGCTTATGTCTCTGAATAAATACTTTGAATCAATTTCGGAAATAAACTGGGATGGTTCATATGATTGACCTCTCCCACTTAAAGAACATGTTAAAAACAGTCTTGATTTCGCCCTTGTCATTGCTACGTATGCAATCCTCCTTTCTTCTTCAAGAGAATAATTGGAATCCAAAATTTCTATTTCGCTATTTTCATTGTTCACCATTGGTAATATTCCTTGATTAAACCTAATCAAAAAGCAAACTGGTGCTTCAAGTCCTTTCATTTGGTGTATGGTGGATAATGTAACAGCGTTTTTAGAAAAACCATGAGTAGACTCAAGAGTTATTGTATCAATAAATTTTCGCAAATTAATAAATGAATTAATTTGAGTATTATTTCCTTGATGCAATAATCTTACATGGAATTTCTTAGCTTCTTCAAGCAATAAGCGAATTGTATCTTTTTTGTCATTAATAATTTCAGTTATTGCTTCATTAAACTGATCAATATCTCCTTCTTTTGTATCTTCTTCATTAGAATTATCTTCTTGAAGAATATCGGACATTTCAACAACCATTTCAATAATCGTATTCGTTGCCATGTTTGGATTAATAACAAAAATTTGACGATGCATCCTTTCTAAAAGGGCATAAAAATCTTGAAGCTTTTTAACTGTTGCATTTGGGATTGATTTTTGTCCATATTCTTTAGTGAATTTTCCATTGATTAACATTTTAATGCATGTTAAAAGAGAAAGTGCTTGGTTTCCATATGCACTTATGATATTTTGTAATTGAATAATGGTATTTGGCCGAATATGTCGATTTGGAATATTTAATACCAACTCAATACTTGACAATAATAGTTGATTTGGGTCTGGCTCATCTTTTTCTAGTGATAAAATAAGCCTTGAATAGGCAATAATATACCTAATTTCGTCTCTTAAGTAAAATGATATTCCACGCTTGTGGGTATAAGGAATACCTCGTCTAAACATTTCCATTTCGACTTCAGCCGTGACTTTCCTCATCCTAAACATGAGTACGATATCTCTATATTGAAAGCTATTTGGAAAAGCCACCAATTTTTCAATCTCATTACATATACCTTCAGCTTCACTATAGCAATCATTGGCAATAATGATTTTCACAGGCATTCCATCGGAATTTGTGGATGTTAAATTGACAATTTGGTTGTCATTCAGTTTAATAAGGCTCTGTGCTGCCTTTAATATATTGCCACTTGATCTATAGTTCTTATCTAAAGAAATCTTCCTTGCATCAGGAAAAAGCTTAAGAAACTCGGATATATTATTTGGATTGGCTCCCCTAAAACTATAAATGGATTGATTTTGATCACCTACAATAGTAATTCTTCTATTCGGAGGTAAGTTACTCATCGATTGGTGAATTATCAGCTTGAGAATTTCAAAATTAAGATCAGAAGTGTCTTGGAACTCATCAATAAGAATGTATTGATATTTTTTGTTATAATCATAAGCCTTTCTTTGGTACTTCAATAAAAGATCTTTGGTTAAGGTGAGAAAATCAGTAAAATCAATCATCTTTCTCTTTTTGAGGTAGTTATCATAAAAACCATAAACAAAATTATACTCATCTTGAAATTCATCAGGTTTTTTGCCTAAGGACTTAGCTTTGTTAACAAAATGAATTAGTTTTGTAGTCATTTGCCGAATTGCGTTACCCGCATTTTTGTTCTTAATGATATTGGTATTCTTTAGGTACTCAGTGACTGCCTGCTTAATCACCTTTCTTTGTTCTGAGTTGTCTGCAATAGAAAAATCTTTATCTCCAAAATTCATAATGAATTTGTTCTCTTTCAGGATAGACAAACACAGTTGATGGAATGTAAATGTCGCAACATTGGCAGCCCTGGGACCAACAAAACTCTTCAATCGCTCCCTTATTTCATCTGAAGCTTTTCGAGTAAATGTCATCGTTAATATACTCTCAGGAGGAACACCATTCTCCAAAATATGAGCAATTCGACAAATCAAAGTGCGGGTTTTCCCTGATCCTGCACCAGCATATATAAATAGAGGGTCTTCTATAGAAGAGACAACAGCACTAGCTTGCTCATCATTAAGATCAGCGAGGTAGTGATCCATAAAATTCCTCCTTTTGCTGTAAGGACGATAAGGTACTTTTTTGGAAAATGGGGCCCGATTTATCCTCAGTTGACCCCGAAGGGATTAGCCGGCCATATGTATCTGATTATAGCGTTGTATCTGGTCAGCGATCTCTTAAGGATCGATCGAAAATGATTGAACAGGATGATTCAGATAAAGGTCAGATGTCTATTGCCAAAACTCCCATATCTACTGCATTTCATGGTGTTTGGTCAATGTATTATTCTGAGACGCTCTCGCCGTTAGCAAGATATGGGCAATGCTCTTCTTATTCTGATCATTATGAGACTTTAGTGATTGCTTATGGAAGAAACATGAAGGGCAACTATTTCAATGATTGTTGGTCCTTGAATTTAAGGACTTTGAAGTGGAAGTGCATTTCCAAAAAAGCCCTTTCTCCAAGAACCGGATGCCAATCCATCATATCTAACAACAAACTTGTTGTTTTTGGTGGTGAATTTGAAGGGCAATACTTCTCTGATTTGCACACCATTGATATATTCAATGGCGATGTTGAGATGATCAAAACCAGCGGGAAACCACCAACCGGAAGAGTTAATCCTGTTATTGGATTCCATTCTCAGAAGTTTTTTGTGTGGGGAGGATTTAATGGCCAAACACCATCAGAAATTAACATATTGCATCTTGATTCAATGGTATGGACCCAAATCACAGTGCCTCTTCTTGGGCGCAGCGCCCCATCTTTTGCAAATGTGGATCATATGATATACATACATGGAGCATCAAGAAATCAAGGAATATTAGCCCTTGATATGAATAATAACACAATTGAAACAATTGAAGTGACAGGAACTGAACCTCCAATCACCACCCAAGAAGGGAGGATGGTCAAATTTGATCAGTACCTTATGGTTTTTGGAGGAAAGGGCGATTTTCCATACACTCATTTGTTTGCTTATGATCTCTCAAGGAAATGGTGGTTTATTTTTCATGTTAGACCAGATGGTGAGACTTTGACTATCGAAGATGGAGAAGTTATTGATATTGGTCTATTTATGATACCCAGAGAACACGGATTCGCTTCTTTTTATCGATATCATACCAGAGAAATTGTATACTTAATGGGATCAATGGAAAAAGATCCTCCCCCTGTTTATGTTATATCGATTGGTGCAGCAATCGCATCATTACATCATAGAAATGACATGCTTGACATGTTAAATAAAGCTTAGTTTTTATTCTTTTCAATATCAAGTAAAAATACTTTTCGTGAAATCCCACATGAAAACCCACCAAGAGATCCATCCTTACATATCACCCTGTGGCAAGGAATAGCAATAACAATAGGGTTTTTTCCACATGCATTTGCTACAGCTCTTGTTGCTTCGGGCATTCCAATTCTCTCAGCCAAAACTGAGTAGGAAACTGTTTCACCATATGGTATATTCATCATTTCCATCCACACTTTCCTTTGAAATTCTGTTCCACAGGGATTCACACTGAATGAAAAACCCTCCCTTCTCCTGTTAAAAAACTCTTCAATTTCTTGAGCACATTCTCTTAAAAATTCTGAGGATTTTTCTTCCCCACGGCGCTCACAAAACATAATGGTGGTGACTTTGTTGTTTTCTCCATCAATCTTTACACTCCCTATAGGTGTGTCGATAAACATTTATCCAACCATATGTATCGTTTTGTGAATTGAAAAAGTCTGCCGCCAAAACAAAACATTTGAATGGGGAACCAGAGTGAGTCTTTTTCTCTCTTTTCGACTCATGTTGGTATTAATGAGATTCTAAAAAACCCTTCCATAGTGAAATTTTTCTCACAGGGAAAATCAAAACTTGATGAATAGTATGATTGATTTCTAATTTCAGTTTTGTACAGAAAATTGATGAACTATTGGCCATTTGTTTCCAAAACGAGAAAACTGTTGAGTCCGATAGAGGTTTTTTGATTCTGATGGGATGCAATCCAAATCTAACATCAAGTCTTTTTGTGGATCGGAGATTAGAAATTGTTGGAATGGATATAGTTTCAAAAGATGCGATTTCTTACTGTGTTCTTGGTCGATTATGTTCTTTACTGACCATATTGTTTTCACGATTTCCCCTGAACATGATTGAGTCGTTTGGGTTTGTGTTCAAGCTGATGAAGCACATGTACCACTATTCTGTACAATCTTTGTTCCTTAAACTCCTAAAAAATGAGGAACAAATGATACCCGTTCAAAAATGGCTAATGAGTATTGGTTTTCTTGATTATCTGTATTGTGAATTGACCCAGTATTTCCCGACTCCTTCGCTGGAAGAGTATACCGAAACTGAGTATTATCGTATAGGAGGACTTTTTCGAATAGCATCATACTGCTTATCAACACCAAATATGGATTTAGTCGTGATGTCATCTCCATTTTTGGTACTATGTGAATATGACTATATTGATTGTTCCTCTCATATTGAAAGCCAGAAATGGCAGCTAATCCTAGCATATTTTACACCAGAATTTGCTCCACAGTTGCTCAATTTTATTTTGCCTGCAGTGTCCATTCTTAAAGAAATAAGTACTCAGATTTATGAGTATCATACATACTCAATCCTTTTTCTATCTCAAATGCTTAAACACAGTCCAGAAACCGAAGATCTTCTCGTTTATTACAAAGTCGAGCAACATATATTGAAAGCTTTTTGTCTATGTTACCAATCATCCATACTAATGGATTCATTGAGAAAGCTACTAATTACAACCATGAGAAAAGAAAGATTACTTCAATCAATAGTCCCTGTTTTCATTCCATATCTTTTATCTTGCGCAGAATCTGATAACATCATTCTTCGTTCTCATTCATATGCCATTCTCCATGCATTCGAATCAATAAGACATGATTTTGAGCCTCTTAATATTGAACTTAACCAAATGCCAGAATTCTACCAGTTCTCTATCAGCGAACTAAAGTATCGTGATCTTATATTAGAGCTTCCATATGGAGAAACTCTCACAGAATCCCTGAAGCGGAACAAATAAATTGTTTTTTTATGAGTCGTTTTCGTATTTTTGTGTTTTCTTCTGTTTTAATTGTATTTTTTGCAATTTTATCGACAATAATGATGTCTTCGCATCTTCCGGAACCTCAAATTCATAGTTTTCCTTCTGATGAGATATCTCAAATTATTCCTCATCATTATGATGTTACTATAATTCCTGATATGAAAAATAGGAATTTTAGTGGGATTGTATCCCTCCATTATAATCAAAAAGGGATCTTTAGTTATTTGTTGTTACATGTTGATCCAACTTTGACTATACAAAGGCCTCCTTTTTCTTTTTATAACGCCACCTCAAATATACTCAAAGTATCACTACCGTCCAGTGGAAAATCATTGACTATAGAGTATTCGGGCAAAATTCATGATGATAATTATGGTTTGTATTCTACATTTGATCCAAGATCCAACATTTCAGGATTATCTACTCAATTTGAGCCAGAATATGCTAGAAGAGTAATACCATGTGTTGACTCCCCCCATGCACGATCCACATACATACTAAAGCTATTTGTTCAAGGTGACCTTCATGCTTTATCGAATACAGAAGCTGAGAGAATTTACAATTATTCATATGCGGGTATGCAAGGAAAAATATATTCTTTTAAGAAAACGCCTCCAATGCCTTCATATTTGTTATCATTTTGTATTGGAAAATGGGAAACAATTACTGGGAAAACTAATAGTAATGTATTTGTTGATATTCATTCTCCTATTAGCGTGAAAAACATGAGTGCCTTCTCTTTGGATTTGGCTATATCTTCTATCGAGTTTTTTGAAGAGTACACTAAAGTTAAGTACCCTCTCACCAGGCTTCAGTTAGTAGCTATTCCTAATTTTGCAGCTGGTGCGATGGAGAATTGGGGGTTGGTTACATTTAGGGAGATTTACCTAATGGCCAATGAAGAAAGTTCATCACCACAAACACTTTCAACTGTTGCGGAGGTAGTTGTTCATGAGAACGCCCATATGTGGGTGGGAAATCTTGTTTCACCAAAATCATGGTATGAGACATGGTTAAATGAAGGTTTTGCAACAATATTGCCTCTTTTGTGCCTTGAAAAAATTGCTCCCAAATACAGTTCATGGAATAATTTATATCATCAGATCACGAGCCAAGCAATGATATTTGATTTTTCTGAATATACACATCCAATTCTCTCATCTATTGGGGATTTAAATCCAGAGTTGATGTTTGATGCGATATCATATAAGAAAGGAGCTACAATACTTAATATGCTTAGATTAAGAATTGGAGATGACTGTTTTAGAGATTGCTTAACAAATTATTTAAATAAGTTTAAATATACCTCGACCACAACCCAACAGTTAGTTGAATCTTTTGAAGAAACAAGTCATGTTGATATTAAAGTGTTTTTGGATAAATGGACAAAACTTTCAGGGTTCCCCACTCTATATGTATCAAAAACTAATGAAAAGGTTCATATCAAACAATCAAGATTGATGATGAGCGGAAAAGAAGTCTTACAATTCTGGCCTTTTAAGCTTTACTCAACATCTGGAACAGAATATTATGTTTCCGAAATTATTACTGAAATTACATCCACAGAAGAAGTATTTTTTAATCCCGGCAGAAGAACCATGGCTATTATTCATTATTCGGAAGATATTCTAAATACAATTATTAAGAAATGGGAAAGTTTGAATGATGAGATTAAATGGGTACTTATTGATGATCTAGTTTTTCTATCACTTGCTGGGAAAGTTTCACCTATACGCCTAATAGAAATCATTGAAGTTGCAATAAGAGAGAAGTCAGAGCTTGTAATTGAGTCACTTATTGGGGCATCTGAGTTTATTCTTTCATTAAATGATAATTATTCTAGCTTAATTGAAAAAACAATGATTAATTATATTCCTATTCCATTTCCTACCGATCTCACCACTAATGAAGCAAGGATTCAATCGAGGATTATTGATATGTTAGGATTCATTTCTAAAACTCCAATCATTATTAATGCTCTAAACAATTTATCGAATTATGAGTCAAATCTCAAAGAGCTTCAAGCTGCATATTCAATGAAATACCGGGTATCATATCAAAACGGGTTTAATAGCGTTTTTTCTATCTACAATTCTTCAGATAATCCGCAGATGTCTATTAATGCTTTGATAGCATGCGGGTATTCTGATGATCAAAATCATATTGAAATGCTTATTAAAGGTTTTGGGTCAATGATTAAATGGGAAAATTCTATTATATTAATGAGATCAATCAGTAATAATAGAAAACATAGAAAGTATTTATTAGATTATCTGTTACAGAATTCTTTATTGCTTTATAAAACTTTCGGGAGTAACTTTCAATTGCAAAGAATTTGCGACATTGGTTTTTCCTTAGTTAAGAACAATGAAGAATCATCCATCCTCTATTCAAATCTAATATCAAACTTTGGAGCTGAAATGCACAATACTGTGAATCAAATGAAAGAAAAAGCAGACTCACGTTTTAGAGCTAATACTTTATTAAATAAATAACATTTTATTGCAATGGCGGGAAGTTAGATTTCCAATTTGTTATTTCGTTGAATCTATCATCATTTATTGGACTCATATTCAGTGAACCTCTTTTTTCACTCCTATACTCTGCAAATTTGGATTGTGTTCTTGGTGTATGAACAGGAGATTTCAATCGATGATCCATATGATTTGGCTGAGGAGTAAAAGCAATTTTTTTCTTCCTTGTTGGTGATTTAATCGACATTACCTTTTTTATCTTTGAGAATCTCTCCAATTCCTTATTCTTCTGAATTTCCGCATTGCTGATAGATTTTTGAATATACTCTTTCATTCTCTGCTTCTCTTTTTCTTGTTCTTCCCATAATTTAATATACTCAATCCTCATCCTGTCTTCATATCTTTTGTTTGCTAAAGATTCTTCCTTCATTTGCATTTCATCTGCGAACTTTTTAATCTCTTTTGCCTGCGAATAATTCTTCAAAAGAGCCATTTTCTTTTCCTGAATTCTAAGTTGCATCAGTGTATTGGAGGGCTTATTAAAACTCCGCAAAAGCTCCGAATTTTGCCACTTTCTCTTGAAGTCTAGAACTTCAGTTTCTTGAGCTCGCTGAAGTATTCGGAGTTTTTCCTGTCCATCCATTTCGATATCATTGATCCTCGATTTCCACTTACTCTCTACATTTATTTTTTCATCTTCTATCCCAGTATTTGTATTCTGAGAAACATCTGACATTAAAACGTGATTATTGTCATATCTCAGCAATTCAGTGAGTTTAATATCAATTTTTTCTGCATAATCATAATTTGATTCAACTAATGCTTCAACCTTTTTACGGCTCATTAATTGAACAACAAAATCAAAAAAATATGGTGTTGGAATAATCCCATTGCTAAAAAAAGAATTAAATGATTTTTCTATCTCTTTTTCGCTAGGTTTAATATAAAAATCGTGGAGAATATCAGAATTAACATCAGTAACAAATGGACCGACGTCTTCCATAAATAATGATTTAGAGTTTTATTGATCGTAAGAATAGGAGTTCTTTTCCATGATGAACTTTGGTAAGAATTTATCCATTTCTTTATAGTTAATAGCTTGCATTGAATAATCTTTTGATTCTTGTGAGTTTTTGAACACAAAGTTAACAAGATTTTCTGCGAAATCAGGAGATCTAGATGTTATTAACCCCATTAATTCATTAAATCTGGGCTGTATCTCTTGAGTGAAGTAGTTACTACCTTCATAATGAATTTGATTTGAGCTCTTAAATACTTTAATAAATTGATCTATGATTTTTGTTCTGAATGTGGCCAACCATTCTTTGTTTGTGTTATCGAATGATGGAGCGAAGTAAAAATTGAATAAAGAAGGAATAAACCTCATCCTCTTTTCTACAATTTCAGTTTTCTGAATGATTTGAGTAGCATTTTGAGCTTCCTTCTTCCATTGTCCTTCGAAATAGTTGATAATACCATAAATCTTTGGAGAATCGCAACGATCGTTGAAGAGTTGGATGGCTGTTTGTGCAAAATCTTCGGCCATTTCTTCGGAAATTGCTGAAGAAGTTTTACTAAGTAAACCTACAATTGCATTAATGATGGGTAAAACAATTTCTGTGAAATCATCTGAATCTGTTGGAATATGTTGGGTCATTGCCAATCCTGCTTTGAAGTGTTTGTATGATTGTTGTAAATGCGAAGAAACCCAATCAGATGCAATAATTTGGGAAACAGCATTCTCAAATTCTGGTTCAAGCTGGGTATCACTTCTACTTTTCATTTTTGTGTTGAGATCACTAGCTCTATCAAAGACAAATCTTATAAACTCTATAAATGATGTAATAGTTGAAGGACTATCTCCTGATACTTCAAACAAATGATCAGCATACTCTACTGCAGCTTTGAATGGAATTGCCTTCCATGATTTAATCCAAAGGGCCAGTAAATGATCATCATTACGAGAATTCTCCAGAATTTCAAGCAAATAATTTGCAACAAGAGAATTAGATTGGACATCTTGTGTTGTTATGTTTGACATAAAGTTAAGAGGAATTGTAGTATTATTATTGTTAAATAACTGAATAATCGCCTCTAGGATCCCTGGTTTCTCTTCAGTTGGTAAAATCGAAAAAACAGAAGCAGCAACTTTAGCAAATTCAATTGCAATACTTTGATTGATTCCATTTTGGCATGCTAATTGAATGGCATTAACCATAATGCTTTGGTCAATGCTACCTTCAAGATACTGATAGTTAGAACTAATAAACTTGGTAAGTAAGCCAATCATTTTGGCATGAAGGCCATCTGGTGTATATTTGACTTCACCGAATGCAAAGTGGTTTAACCATTGAAAAGCAGCAGTAATAATTGGAAACTCATTTGTGTCCACGTTAGTTCCATACAATAAGTTTATAGAAATTGCAGCAAAATCGAAGAAAACATAGTATGCATAAAAATTGAAATGATTGACTTCGGTTGGTGGATCAGTACCTAACAAGGCATTAGCAACCTGATTGAAAAATTCTTCGATAAATCCCATTTTCTTATTATCTTTACCCAAAGTTAAAAAGATATGTAATAGTGGAATAAAGCTTGCTTCAAATTCTTCATAAAACTTTTGCTGTGCAAATGCCTCAATGGTTTGGTTACTTGCATTAAAACAGATATAAAAGAGCTGAGACAATGAATCTGCAACTTTTTCGCAATTCATTATATCTTCACTCTGAAGAACAATATTAAGTGAATCAACAATAATTGAAACAACACGAGTGACATGGTCAGGTGACAATAATGCAATACGAGCTATAACAGGAACAATATTCATGGAAACTTTTGACAAATGAGCACTTTGCATCAAAAACTGGGACAAATCCAAAAATACATCAATATTAGATTGATCTTGAGCAAGAATCAATAAAGCACCAACATTGAGTAAATGCGATTCAGCTTCAAGAAATGCAGCTTCTTCATTGTTATTCTGAACAAGATTCTGGAAAAGACCAATATCAAACAAATTAGAGTCATGTGTAATCACTGAACAATAAACATCATACGCATCATAGGCATAGTCCTTGGTTATCTTTGAATACCATTTTTCAACATATGAATCATTTCTAAACCATTCAACAGAATACCACCTGGATAACCCTGATAGTGCCTTTAAAACATGAGCTGGTGCTTCATCAATTTTTTCAAATAATGTGCTTAAAAATATTTCACCATAACCTTGGTTCATAATATATGCCTTAACATATTTATGAGCCTCAAATTGGTTTGGCAATGGACAATAAAATGCATGACAAAAATGTTTCAAAAAGTAAACCTTGGACAATTCATCAAGATTAGTAAATAAATTCATGCAATCAAAATTTTGAGCATACAGTGATTGAATCACATACTCTGCACGCGCTTCTCCAAGTGCTGATGAAACAGGAGGAGTAAAGAAACTTGTGTTCCCACTTGATAAAACTTCAAATAGGCAGTTGGGTATAGCTGCTTGAAATTCAGAGTCAAAATTAGAATAAGATGAACGAATCCACCCAGATAAAATCTTTAGAAGCACCTGAGAAGACTCAATTGGTCTTAATGGAAAATTAACTACAAATGCCTTCACTTCATCAATCGATGCCGCAATTTTACGATATAGGGCTTTTCCCTTTGCTTTTTGGTCAGAGGTAGAATTCTCTTTGACAACATATGACAATGGCTCATAATTATTATCATTCATTAAAAAAGTGGTCTGTTTAGAAAAAGTGACATTTCAGTGGTTTTTTGATCAATTCAAATTTCTGTACCTAATCGGCTCTTTCTCAATATTCTTGACTTCAGAAAAATTCAGGTAAGTAAACTAAGTAAATGATGTCTGTGTAAATGAGAAACCTGGCACATTTATCGTAACATTTGAAACAAAGGAGTCAGCTGGTACTTGAGATGTGAATTCTTCATCAAAGTTTTGCGTATCAAGTGGGTTATTAATATTAGGGATATAAGAAGGTACATATTCTTTGTTGTAAACTTTATCCCAGTCGAATCCACCAAGGAATGGGTCATTTTTTAGTGTCTGAAATGTATGTCTCTGATTTGGATCTTTGCTTAAAAGCTTGTTTATAAAGTTGACAATAACGAGATCAGTCCCATGAGGGTAATGAGGGTGCAATGCTAATATTGATGAATACATTTTTGTTTTGTTTTCATGAACAAAAGGGGTGGCTCCGAACAACATTTCGTATGTTAATATTCCCAGTGCCCAGAAATCAATAGGAAAGCTATATGGTTTTTGCATGATAATCTCAGGAGCCAGGTATTCTGATGTTCCACAAAATGTCGATGTTGTTTGTGATTCTTCCAAATTCTTCGATAATCCAAAATCGGTGATTTTAATATGACCATTTGAATCAAGCAAAACATTTTCCGGTTTTAGATCGCGGTATATGATATCTTTGGAATGCATGAAATCCAAAGCAAGTGCAATTTCAGCAACATATAAGCGCACATCATTAACATTAAGAGTTCCTGTTTTTTCCATTAGGTTAAAAAGTTCTCCCCCATGCCCGTACTCCATTCCTAGATAGAACTTAGAATTCGTTTGAAAAGCAAAACAAAGCTTAATTATAAATGGATGTTTCGAACTAAGCATTATATTCTTTTCAGAAATAATGCTATCAACCTTTCCCCCTTCAACTAATCTGCTCTTACGGATTGCTTTTAATGCATATACTTCATCTGTTGTTTTCTTTTGAACAAGAAAAACCTTCCCATAATACCCGATACCTATAAGCCTGATTATATTGAAATCTTCTAACACGTAATTCGCTCCTTTGTAAGCCGATATATTGATATTAATTACCCAATTGTTGGCTTCCTCAACAGAATTTGTCACAAAATAAATAGGATCATTTTTTATGCCAATTATTTGGAATTTAGGAGGCATTGATGATGAAATTAATGCAGCATATACATCTTTGGATAATTCATAGACTGAGAAATTATTGGGATCTTCAGGTTTTTTGTAAACATGGAGATTATTCTCTATAAGTGCCATATATCTACGATGCCATGTATTTGTATGTATATTTTTCTTCTTTACCCATCCTTGGTGTGAGGCTGTAGGTTGTTCCATGACACAGAAATAACTTTCTGAGAAATACAACATGTTTGATAGAGAAAAAATCGGCTCGTTATAATCGTTACAAAACAATTGTATTGAATAGTTTAATTGAACTAAATGCCAAAAGCCTCAAGATCTTTGTCTTCAGACAATGATGACTCTGATGTATATGTTATTTTCATAAAACTAATTCCATATATAACCACAAATAAACCAGCTATGATGAGAAATACTTTGACAACAGTATAGGCAATTATTGCAGAATCCTGATTATCATTCAGAGTTATTCTTAGTGTTTCAATAGTTGTTCTTTCGACAGTGGATTCAGGTGTTTCAATATTTGTTCTTTCGACAGTGGATTCGGGTGTTTCAATAATTGTTTTCTCAACAGTGGATTCAGGTGTTTCAATAATTGTTTTCTCAACAGTGGATTCGGGTGTTTCAATATTTGTTCTTTCGACAGTGGATTCGGGTGTTTCAATAATTGTTTTCTCAACAGTGGATTCGGGTGTTTCAATATATGTTCTTTCGACAGTGGATTCAGGTGTTTCAATAATTGTTCTTTCGACAGTGGATTCGGGTGTTTCAATAATTGTTTTCTCAACAGTGGATTCGGGTGTTTCAATAATTGTTCTTTCGACAGTGGATTCGGGTGTTTCAATAATTGTTTTCTCAACAGTGGATTCGGGTGTTTCAATAATTGTTCTTTCGACAGCGGATTCGGGTGTTTCAATAATTGTTTTCTCAACAGTGGATTCGGGTGTTTCAATATTTGTTCTTTCAAGAGTCTGATCAGTATTAATTATCTCAGCATAGCATTGTTCAGTTGCAAAAAATGTAATCGCATGTGTTGGAGTAAACTCAAATTGATTATTATTATTTGTGGTATTCACTTCAATGCTTGAGGAGAATAGAGCTAAGTGATGTACATAGCAATTAGATAGTATAATCGAACCAGATCTAAGATTGAACAAAGTATTAGAATTAATTGACATAATGCAGTTATCAATGTTTAGATTTCCCTTATCCATATATATCACTCCATGTGAAAGCGGACTATCATTATCAATTATATTTGTATAAGACATTGTTCCTGTGAATTCATAAAAATAAATGCACTGCCCCTTTAATACTCTATTTGAAGAGAAGGTACAAAAAGAAAACAAAATATTTGAAGGATTATTAAAATAAATACCTGATGATAATTCTGCTTTGTTCAATGAACTGTTGATGCTTTTAACAATTTGGCTCCCATAATACATTCGCAATGATCTTATCCCACTTAAATCATTCGAACACGAGTTCATTGATAGAAAATTGACATGATTATTATTTCCGGATTTCAGAGTGGCAAAATGATAATAAGCAGAATAACATTGATATGCGCAAACATTTGAAAGATATGAATCACTTGACTCGGAATATATCGCACCTCCATTTGTAGTTGTTTTACAGTTTGAGAAAATAGTACTAGTTAAATTCAATATATATGTCATCCCTGATAAATAAATAACTCCTCCATTTTCCCCAAAAGACTCAGATCTGACAAATTTGCAATCATAAATCAAGACATTAAGATTGTTAAAAGACCTTCCTTGGGCGATGGAAACTGAGTCGCATCCTTCGCTTCTTATAATCGAAAGTTCTGGGATGTATTTTCTTTGATCTATATCAATACTTGATAATTTTAGCGTTATCAATAATATCAACACCATAAAAAAGGTTTGTACTACGCAATTAACCGATTCAAGTAAAAAAATAGGAATGTGAAAGATGCGTGAGGTTTTTCTTAAATTAAATGGGCAATAATTAGTCATAAAAGATAAAAACTGTAAAAAAAAGCTCCTGACAACAAACAAAATGGAAAAAGATCCAAATAATATAATATCTTTAAGATAAGAGAGATTGATTAGGTGATAATATGCAAATGCACTCGCTATTTTCAAATCATCTTGAGATCTATAAAGATGAGACACAATATCGTTGGCCATTGACTTCAATTACATTCAAATAATTCGTAATATCAGAAAATTAGCACACAATTTAAATAAAAATTTGAAATAAAACTGGATTGTTTTTTCTCAAATTGATTTCTATAAATTGGTCATTAAAATGTGAGTCGACAAATGACAGGGAAAATCATCAATTTCTTTCAAGGTTTTTTCTAATAATTCCAATATAGACCACATCATTGGATGCTCGACAGATACTTTGGATATTTCTTGATGAATTAATTCAAAATCATCTGACATTTCGGCAAAAGCCTCAAGCACCTTAATCAAATCATTATCATTTCGAGAAAAAGGATATGTAACATTTTCATAAGTAATAATATCAAATATAAACTCTGCTATTGATCGGAACACGGTTTCGTCTAGCTTTTCATCTTCATTTTGGTGAAAAACAAATGCATTCATGAGCTTTTGAGCGATTTTGTTCCCAGATTTGGTTGTTATTGCTGCTGGCATGAGATAACGGAGCATTATCATTCCACTTGTAGCAAAAAGAGGTACTAATCTTTTAGGAAACTTTCTTCTCGTGGATCGGAAAATTTGAGAACATAAATACTTCAGTTGAGGGCATATTTTTTCCTTTTGAGATAAAACAGCATCAATTGCAGATTTCAAATCACCATTGCATTTATCCATAACAACAAATACATTATTAAGAAAATCATCCCCAAATTTCTTAGCAATGGAAGAAAAGGTGATTGTAATCGGAGAAGTATCTCGGAAAATAGTATTTTCACTATTTGTTATATCTACCTTAATTCCTAAAGAATATCGAATAAATGGAATAAACTGACCTGCTTCCAATAATAAGTTTAAAAATGAAGAAAATGACTCCCTGTTTGATGATATTTTACGGGAACATGCCTCAGCAAACAAGGATGCAAGACCCAAATCACTGGATGACAGGATTTTCATGAAATGTTCTTTAAACTGGGGAGGTATATGACTTTTAAATTTCATAATTTCGGGAATACACCCAGTAATTGTTAAAACCCAACTTTGAGGATGCTGAATTGCTTGATCCCATAAATATAATGAATTTGATGAACAAAAAGAATATGAAAATGATGCCATCTTATTTGCAGACAAAAAAGTAATCTGCAAATTATTAATTTGAAATGAAAGCTCTTTGAGTGAAAACTCATGAACAACCTGATGGGTTTCTCCAAATAGTATCTTAATCTTTTCATTTGGGTACAGAAATAGCCAATGATGAGACTTATCAAGTGATAAAACAGGAAGGCAGAGCAAAACCTCTGGATTTGAAGTCTCTTTGAGAGCTAAAGGGACCAATAAATCTGAGGTTCTTTTTAAAACTTCGATTTTTGATTTATAATCTGTGATTTTAGATAGAACTATATGTGTTATATTAATAACAGAAAGCATTAAATCAGAATTATTGGGAGGCAAAGAACTTAAAAACTTCTTCATATCCATATTAGCTTGTGAAAAAAAAGTATTAGCGTATGTTGCTGGAATTATTTTGGAAAAGTGTGACAAAAAAAGAAGCAAATCAAGAGTCAAAGGGTTTTCAGAACAATTTTGCGCTGAATAAGAATCAAAAATGATTGATGAATCATCACAAGAAATAAGCCTTTCACATATATCTTTGTATGACACCCTCCTGTTACTTTTGAATAAATCCATCCAAAGAGAATCAACTTCCTTTTTCAATTTGTATTCATTACCCAAAGGGCTATTGAAAAGAAGTTCAAAGTTAACTTGTTCAATCTGAGGCTTAATATATGGGCTTTCATCTCCTTTCATTGGGCGAATTTCAAATGGAAGTCTCCTTCTTATCAGTGTCATAGAAATGATCACTTTTCGGGTTTCAGCCTCAGGATATAACCACAAAATCTAATCATTGTTTTTTAGGTATATATGGAGCAAATTGAGGATTACTTTTCTTTTCATTCTTCGTGATTTTCACCGTTTTGTTTGGAGTTTCAATCTTTAGAGCTGGAACAGATTCAGAAGAATTAATGGGCTTTTTTTCATCATTATCATTTTTTGATGAAGGAATGTATGGCTTAAATTGATTATTCTCTTTAGGTTTTGATTTGCCATAGTTTAATTCTCTATTAGTGGGTAAAGATTGGCTTCTGTTAGTTAAAGCTGAATTGTCTTCGCTCTGATTTGATTCAGCTTTTCGCTTGTTATCGAATTCAAGCACAACTTTGTTAGCTTTTTTCTTTTTATAAGTATCTTGTTGTTCCTTTCTTGAATGAGTAAACTCAATTTTTTCTTTCTTAGACTGTTCAACATTGTATTTGGCTTGTCTTCTCTGTGTTCTGGGCATTATTGGGCTTATCAATGCGTCATCATCATAGTTATTGAATGTCAATTCTGCCTTAGATAACATTGAAAAGCCCTCTGGATCAAGGGGATACATTTGATCAATTCCTAAATATGAATCAGAGAACAAATAAACCCAACATGTTGTAGGGATTTCTGATTTGCTTTCTAAAACTAATTTAATATTTTTTGATTGAAGTTGAACCCTCCTATGGCAGTATATCCTGTTATTTAATGGATCTCCAACTATAATCAATAATGATTGAATTGGCTTTCTTTGGAAATGAGGAGATAATACTGGTACATTAAACTCACCTGATAAATTGTGAAGCTCAATTTCAATTGACATTATATCATCAGATAACTTAATACTCTTCTTTTGGTAAAGCATTATGTGATCATTCAACTCTTTGAATTTTCTCGATAACAAAATTTCTGGAAGAGATTTCTGGTCTTTTTGATAATTAATTGATGAGAAATAGTTACCAAAAGCAGATAGTGGGTTTTCATCATGCCAAACACCTTGTACTAACATTTGAGAAAGTATGCATGCATTAATAGCAACAGATATATTGTTAGCAATTGAAGCAACTTCAATTAAGCAACCTACAATTCTGAGTGATTGGTCTAACACTGATGCTAAATCTGTTTCAAAATCTGGTATTGGCATCTTCTTTTTGCTTAGATAGTATTGAATAATATAAAATGCTTTCGTAAATGATGATGATGAACTCTCCTGAGATGGAAATCTAGGCTCCATTGATTCTATTAACTCATCTTCAGAATGTCTTACGGGAACATCTTTGAATTCATGAGCATGACAAATTAAAAATAGTACTTTTTCAATTGAAGTATGCTTTGACATTTCTTCATAAAATAACTTAATTGTCTGATTCGAAACATAAAAAATTGATCCAATTCGACCAAAAGGAGTCGAAACAATTTTTCCTTCAACTGAAGTATTTATACAATGAGATTTTTCAAGAGTAGCAATAACATCTTTAGATGCTTCATCAATAGTAATATTATTATAAAACTGCGGGTTGGCCTCCAATCTCAAACCAAAATATGACCTCTTCAGCCAGCTATGGAGCTCATCTATTGAATTAATACGACCAGTTGCAACTTCAGCATTAATATGATCTGGTAAAAACTTGAGAAGTGATGACTCGACAGGGTATGGAGATGATATAAATGTTTGAATAAATGATTTCTTCGATTCTTCACAGAATATAATTACAATACCAGATGTATCGAATTGAGGTCTTCCAGCTCTACCCATCATCTGTTGAATTTCGGTTATAGTGTACGGAATATATTGGCCACTTTTAGCATCAAAATACTCTGTTCCCTTTATGACAACTAAATGTGCAGGGAGATTAACTCCCCATGCAAGGGTCGATGTAGCTACAAGTGTCTTTATATCGCCTTGATGAAATAGATTTTCTACTATCTCTTGGTCAGCTGCTAATAAACCTGCATGATGAATACCAATTCCATTCTCAAGACAATTCTTTAATTCATTATCTTTTATACATGGAAGCATCTCTAATACTTTTTTAGAAACTATTGGAGGTCCTTTCAAATTAAACTCAAATGTAATTAAATCAACAGCAGTGAGTCTAGTTTGCCTTCTTGAAGACACAAACACTAAAACAGGTTTTCCATTTGAATGATCACGAATTGCATCATAAAGTGGTTTGTTCATTGCAGACATTCTTGGACAATAGTGTCTTCCAGGGAACCCGCTTATATAAGTCTGCAAAGGTATGGTCCTCAAAGATGGGGAAAAGTTATAGCAACCATTTGACTTCACTCCAAGCCATTTGGCAACATCTAAAGGGTTTGATAAACAAGTGGACAACCCAATAAATCTCCTATCTCCCGGTAAACTCCTCATTCTGTCAACAAGAGCCTCTAGAATGTGCCCCCTGTCAGTGCCTAGAAGGTGAATTTCATCAATTACTATAAGTTGAACTTGTTGAACAAAAGATCTAACAATAAACCCTCTTGAAACGGCATCCCATTTTTCGGGGGTTGAGACAATTATTTGTGACTTTGCAACGGCTTTAGAGTCAGGTGTATAATCACCAGTTAACTCAATTACCATTTTACCAAATTTTCCTTTCCAATCCTTCATCCTCTCTATTACAATTGACTTCAAAGGTACTAAATAAACTACCTTAGCTGATGGATTTGTAGTTAAAAGACGCAAAATTGCTAGCTCTGCCACAACAGTTTTTCCTGCAGCAGTTGGAGCACATAAAAGTAGGTTATCATCAGAGTAATAAGTTTGATGAAATAGTTGAGATTGAATTATATTAAAATAATTGAACTTAAAAATTTTTCGATGATCGCTGTTAACAATACAAGATACTGGAAGTGGGCGAAGTTTTGGAGACATATTCTCATAAAAGCAAAATGTGCTACCATATTTGGAAACATTCAAAATACATGCATCATATCCACCAAAATATCTGGATGATTTGATAGAAACTTTATATTGATCTGATTGTGTGTAAGGAACCAAATATTCAAGATGGAGACCATCTTCAATAATTTTCTTATCTATTGGTATTTCTTGTGAAACATACATTACTTCAGAATTTCCATCTTCAATGAAACACCAATATTTTAGCTGTGATGAATACAGTTTCTCATTCCATTCAAAAGGAAACACTGCTTCAATAATTATATTAACAATTTGATCAGAAATTGGTTGATATCTGGCTTGCATTTCAACAAATGGAAAAGATTTAACGAGAGTGGATATCCTTTTTGCATTTTCTTCAGTCCTGAACAGTTCTTTAATTTCATTGAAGGTACAATTCTTCAGATATTCAATAGGATGATCAAGTAATTTAATTCTTTGTAACAAGCTGATATCTTTAGGTGAAGAACCTAAAAATTGATATAGAGGATGCATTTGCTTGGAAGGACACCATAAAATTCGGTTTTCTACCATTTTGCTTACATCTTGTGAATAAAATGCAATATCACACCATCCTTTCTCTAATGATAGCTCAAAGACAGCATTAAAAATTCTTTGCATATTGTCAGCTACCCATGCTTGATCAATTTGAAGAGAAGTTGAACGGATTTCTGTTCGTGAAACATAGGTTTGGAATAAGAAATTGACTTTTCCAGCAATTTCCTCGAAAGGTGACAAGATTGGAATGAAAGGAGTGAATCCATCCATTTCTGCCAATTCGTTATTTCTAACAACAAGAGAATTAAACAATCCAGATGTAAAGACACAGTCTAAAAGACTTTCGAAATCCATCTCTCCTGTAAGGTTTTGATTAAAATGACTTACTGCAGAAAAAGGAATATAATTGATTGATGCAATTTGACCTAAATGAGTCGGATGGACAATCCTTGATGTCATTGTAGTTCTAACCATCATATTCATATCGAGAGCGTGTATTGCTGATGCAATCCTTCCCATTAATGCGGATTCGGCAGTGCTATCACCATTTGAAGTTATCCTCTGATACCAAAATGTATATCGAATCCACTTCATGGCATCATCAGTAGATGTAACAGAGCCAAGAGAAATTTCAGCATTTAAAAAGTCTTCAAGACAATTCATTAATTTTGAATCGATAGGATTAGCACTAACCAAAGTTGATGTATATTTTGACAAAATCTTTGATGGTGTAATCAAAATAGCATGACCACTTGTATCATATTGAGGCCTTCCAGCCCTTCCAAACATTTGATGTACATCTAATATACCTATATCTTCATACCCACCGGAGATTTGATTATAAACTTTAGTCCCCTTGATTATTACAGTATGAGCAGGAAGATTAACACCCCAAGCCAGAGTAGCTGTGCAAACCAAAATCTGCATGAATCCTTTTCGAAAAGAATTCTCAACAAAAATTCTATCATCTCTTGGAAGTCCAGCATGGTGAATCCCAATTCCTTTATGTAAAACATCTTTTAGTTGAGGATGAAGCTTTCTTGTTCCTAAAACCTTTAATAAATCTTTTGACACAATAATCCCTTCGCAAAACTTAGCGATAAGTGCAGCAAATTTCTGAGTATCATTCCTAGTATGAACAAAAACAAGAACTTGTTGTTCGGAGTTCTTAATAATTTTTGAGAGTATATCTAGTGCTATAATATCAATTTGTACCAAATCTTTTTCTCCATCACCATGATGTAGCTCTGAAAAAATTTGGCTAAGTTCCTGATTTGGGCATTTGTTGGTGTTTCTGGCTCCAATAATAGTCATTTGAAGTGGAACTGGCCTATATTCTGGCCCAAAATAAAACAACCCATTTTTAACATTCAAAAACCGAGCAACATCCATATAGTTAGGCAAAGTGGCAGACAAACCAACAATTCTAATCAATGATTGTCGTTGTTCAACTTGTCTTTGTGTTCTTGCAACTAAAGCTTCAAGAACTGGGCCTCTGTCATCTTGAAGAAGATGTATTTCATCAATAATTAATAGAGATAATCTTTCATTTGGTGCATTTTCTCCTGATTTTCTTGTGGCAACATCCCACTTTTCAGGTGTTGCAACTAATATTTGTGATTTGGCTAATTCCTCGGAAGAAATTCTTGTATCGCCAGTATATTCATGCACTTTAACTCCCAAATGTTTCAAAGATGTTTTAAATTTCTCAGTAATTTCTGTTGCCAAAGCTTTCATTGGTGTTATGTAGACAATAAGAAAATCATCATTGTTTAACCTCGCTCGATTATTGTACTCAATAATATGTTGCTTAATTTCGCATAGTATTGTAAGCAAAGCAATATTGGTTTTTCCGGCACCAGTGGGAGCACAAACCAAAACATTCTCTTGGGTATTATAACAGGTTTCATAAACAGTACTTTGAATTTCATTTAGAGTTTCACAGCCATTGAAACATTGCTGGGCCCATGATGGAAAGAAATCTTTAATGCCAATTCTCTGTATTTTGGGTTTCTCAACAAATGAGGCTTCTACATCATATTTTTGATAATTTACAGTAGATTCTTCAACAAATTTAGATGTGTTTGACAATTTGCCTATTGCACATTCCTGAGTTTTAATTTCAATCGAAGGCGGTGCAGACAATATTTCATTTCGCAGTTCCATAAGTCTTTCTATAATGGGTATACACTCGTATCCAAGTAATTCGGTTAGTTGAAATACTTTTTCTTCTTCATTTTTTTTAGATATCATGATAGAAACCACAGAATTAATAATATCAGTATCATTTCGGAAATTGGTCGTTTCCATAATATTTTTAACATTGGAAAAGGCGAAAGATCGATTTCTTGAAGAATCAGCCATTATTATGGCACTTTTAAAAAAAAATGTTGATACCTGCATTGCATAACATCAACAATTTGCTGTTTAATACTGCAGTTTTAGTTCTTTCTTGGCTTTTTTATGATGCAAAACCTCCCTTACAACATTCTTTTTATATCTTTCCCATTCCATTTGCCTTTTAAACAATAACCTAATTGAATCATCATCAGGGTAATCAGATGGAAGTGACATTCTTTGTCTCTGTAAATCCACCTTACGGTAGAAATCTGACCTTGATAAATAAAAAGTAGTTAGTTCACACTTGGCAATGATGGAAACTGTTTCTACAATATTCAGACACATTGATCTCAACCCAAAAACAGAACTTGGAAACAATTCATCAATCTCAATGAGCCGTGTAACTGGCCCTTTTTTGCCAGGAAAAGAAACCTCTCTAACGACAGCTGCTGATCCTTTGATTATGTAAAAGATTCCATTCGCTTCTTCACCTTGTTTCACAATAACAGTGTTTGAAGGATAAACAACCCTTGTAATAGACGTGGCAATATTCATTCCTTGCAATGGATGCAAGATCTTCAAAAATTCGGATGCAAAGGATTGGATATCACCATCTAATCCAGATGATGCGGCAGCAATCATCTCCTGGTAAGATCTTCTTCCAACCCTTAATACATAAACATGTTCGTTACATGTAACAGTTTCAGTTCTTACAATGTCTTGTGAAAGAGCACTTCTGCCCATCTGATCGCCAATCTTCATCACTCCTCGTATTGGATTTGATGAACTCACATTAGATACAACACTTACACTTCCTTCAACTATTATATACCAATCAGAACCAACATCTCCCTCGCTATATATAACAGATCCCTGATCATACTCTTCAATCTCAATAATTCTGCAAAAAGCATTAAATAAATGTTCAGGGATTTCATTAAAAACAGAAAATAAGCGACAAAAGGAGGCAATCAACTCAATATCAGACGCTGTTCTCTCCTCGGAAGCTTTAAGGAGCGCAAGAAGAATGTGTTCGCTAATCATGAATAATCGTTGATAACGAGCTATTATATGAGCGAAAGCGGGGAACCTGGGGAATACTCTGATTCCGCATCAGTGGAAATTCATAGTGCTGGGGTTTATAATGGAAATGATATAACTTTCAACGGAACTCAAGCGTTAGATCCAGAACATCAACCTGAGGATTACCAACCTTCACGAAGCGAGACATCATTTGTTTCGATTTCCAGAAATTATTATAATTGTTGTATTGTTAGGAGAATTATTATGTACTATTGTCCTTTTGCATTACTAATTATTGTGTTGAGTTTCATTCTAAAATTCCAAATAACCAAGATTTTCGGAAACAATCATGTTTTAATTGCTATGAGCGCAATTCTTTATTTAATAACTATTATTGTATACTCGTTTCATATTGAAATGAGATTTGTTTCTGGCTATGTTCTCTTTTTCATTATATTCGACTTATTGATACTATCTTTTTATGGGTTATTCTCCAAAAAAATATCAATTATCAAGGTTATTTTTTATTTTTTTGTTATTGATTCCTGTTCTGTTTTTGTTGGAACAAGCATTTTTGTTCTTTATAAGGATTCCCAAAATTTGGTTTCTGTTGTTGGATGTGATTCAGATATCAGTAGCTGAATCTTAAATTATCATAAAGTCATGAATAGATTAAAAACCTCAATGAGCAATTTGAAAGAGTTTTTGATTGAACTTCTCATGGTAAAAAAATAGTCTGCTGTTGGACATAAATATGTATGAAAATGCCTTATTTCGTATGTTGCTGTTTTAGACATTGTATCTGCAAATACTACTGCTCCACTAATTACCGAAAATTGATATGAATCACTCCAACATTTCTCTATTCTGATAGATCCACTATGAGATACTGCCAAAGGATCAGAGTTTTGAAGGAAAACACAATCCAAAAAAATTGCATTTGCATTATGAGACCAAACAATTGCTATTTGGCAACTATTATTGAAGATATTGCAATACCTTGAATAATAAGTGTTTGTTGATGGTTGTACATTGTAACAATTACCCTGTGATGATATTCCTCCGCATATATTTGAATATGTTACACTAGATTGGTTAGCTTCCCAAATGGTTATTCCTGTTCCTTGATATCTAACGCTATTAAAAGAAGAATTAATTTTGCTGATTATTTGATTTCCTCCAAGAATAGTAAATGAATGATATCCAGGTGCTTGATCAATTCCACAAAAAGCTATTGATACAGAGAATAAATAGTTGATATCAGTAATATTAGTATAAATATACAATGATTGACCATTCGCAACACCAGTACTTGAGCAATTATTTGCGCAAACTCGATTCATAACTGAGGCGGCCCCATTTTTGTTATCAATACAAACAGCTCCCCCTTTTCCTTCACATCTGCAAGCAAAAAACATACAGTTTTCAATATAAGAGCGAGTAGGAACGTTTGCTGAGTATATTGCACCACCATTTGAACCCCACAAGAAGGAAAAATAACAAAAATGAATAAATGTATAAAGAGGTAAAGCAGATTGCCGCGTAGAATTATTAAAAACTGTTAGATTTGGTGTCACAGAATAATAGTCCGAAAAAGACATGTAATTTTTATGTGGAGTGTATTTTTATTTGTTTCTCCTTCTTTCAGTTTAAATCACTCTCAAGATGCAATTTTGAATTTTTTTGGGCTTTTTTTTATGAGATTGGAATATTTATTAAACGTACACTTGCTATGAACTGTTGGCCTTATCCGATAAAAGCAGTCATATTTGATAATGATGGAGTTCTTTTAGACACCCTAAAATGCTATTACCAAGCCAATTCGGAAATAATAGGTTTTCCATATCCCGAATATATGAGAAATAGGACAAATGGAAGAACAGACGTTGACGTTTGTAAGATCCTAATTGATGAATTTAATCTCAGCTATACACCTGAGCAATTATTAAGGAGGAGGTTTTCGATATTAGAGAGAACTCTTCCAAATGTTGAAAAAATTGAAGGTGTGATGGACATTGTAATGAAAATTAGAGAAAAAGGTATTAAGATAGCCGTGGCTACCAGTAGTAGAAGAGAGGGCCACTCGATGAAAACTCAGAATCACCATGATTTGTTCTCCTTGTTTGATGCGGATATATGTGGTGATGAAGTAAAACAAGCCAAACCATCTCCAGAAATCTTTTTAGAGGCTGCTAAAAAGTTAGGAGATTTTTCTCCAGAGAACATTCTGGTTTTTGAAGATGCACCACTTGGCATAAAAGCTGCAAATGATGCAAAAATGGCCTCAGTACTTCTATGGACTGAAAAGAGGGATTGTGGGCCGCTCTTAAAAGAGTGCGGATGCATTCCATCAATCATAATACCCTGTTTTAAGGACTTTAACTTTGGGGATTTTAAATGGGAAGGAGTGGATGTTGAATGATCTTTCATGCAAAGAAAAAACACATGTCTGGAGTTTCACAACAATAATTTATAATACAAATATGTTTTTATAATTAAATACCAAGAGAATGAAGATTGTAGGAGGGATTTGTAAAAAACTTTTTTTCCTTGGTTAAATATTGAGCACTAATCCATGGTTTAACATTATTGAGCAAATCTCCTCTAATAATAAATCAGATGCCCTCCTCATTATTTGCTGGATTTTTTGATCAGTTCTTTGAATGATTGAATTAACAAGAGAACCATATGATTGATTAATCTGACTAAAGTAATTCTTAATCTTATTCATATCTTGTGTTGTTCTTAATTCATCCATAAAAAAGTATGGAAGCAATTCCTTTTCAAGAATAACTATGCAAAATTCAAGTTGTTTATCGCTTCCGAAAAACAAAAGATTTATGTTGGAATTATTAATGAACTTAATGGGAACGACTTTAAAGAAGAGTTGCCTCAAATCTTCAAACCAAGCATAATCCTTTCTTTGAAACAAGAAAAATATATCATCATCTGAGTAATTTTTTTTGAGAATGATTTGTTTCCCTTTTTCATAAATCTGATCTTTTAATAACTTTATATATTGAGCAAGAATGCTTTCAAAAAACAATTTCAAACAATCCGAATCAACGCCTTCAATAGAAAACAACTTCAAATAATGATATAACACAATTTGATCATAAAATCTGGAAGGGGTTTTGTACTTAGATATGATTTGATCCTGGTAATAATTCATATATTCACTAGAAAAATATTGTTCGGTACATTGGCTTTTAATTTCATGGAAATTCTGATTAATTAAGTTACAATCAGCTTGAAAACATGATATCCACTCCTTTTGAGGAACATCAATCGACAAATTATGAGTTTGAATAGCTTCACGAAGTCGATCCCTATTTGTTGGAAAAATGGAAAAACTAAATCCTTTAACATCGTTTAATGATAATAAGATTTTTAAATTTTGTTTTAAGGAATTTGTGAAAAACAAAAACATAATTTTGTTGTCCTTGGGACAATTATACTTGATAATTCTATCTATATCCTGACTTGCCCATTTAAACTCCATGATTTTTCTATTACCAATAATTTCATAATACTTAAGAACAGTTTTGCAAATCTCAAGATGTCTCATTAGTGTATCTTTTGAATCTAAAAAAGAATAGTCGATTTTTGATCCAATTTTCATAGCTTCTTGTAAAAACTCCATATCCTTGAGGATTTCAATAGAATTATTCAACTTGATATGAATTTCATTTATTCTATCAATAGATTCTGAAGGAATTATATTTGAATTGGACAATACTTCAGTGCATATTTCATCCTCAGTTTCTTTAATATGATTAATCATTTTTTTCATATCTTTGAAAACTGCTGAATAGGCTTGAACTTTATCAAGCTCTTTGGAAAAATAATCTCCAATAAGTCCTTTTGTTTCGTTCATATTACTCCGAAATATCATTTTATTAATTAATGGATCGTTTTGGTATTGAATTGAGCTTCTTTTAAAATCGGCAAGCAACACCTTATAGTTTCTCTCCTCCATAATATTGACAATTTTTTATGGGCAGGTGGTTCGATTCAAGATCATAATGATTATTACTATTTTGTATATCATATCATGCGAGTTTTTTGGCTTTTTCTTTCTTTTTTATGTTCTAAAGCAATATTGGTCGTTTGTAAATCATCTTTTATCATCTTGGCTTATTGGGTCAATGATTAGTGGGATAGCATTATTTGTGGGGTCGTATTTTATGAATTTTTCTCTTTTCCTTGTTGAAATTGTGATTTTATTCCAGTTTTTAGGTGGATTTATGTTTTATATTTATGGGAAGCGATCTTTGGATCCGAAAAAAGCCCATTCTCATATTCATTTTGAACAGTCCAAAGTTTTTTATTACTTTTTCTTTGCAATGATGCTATTTTTTATGATTTTGTATGCAAAATCTGGCTATCGTGTAAAAAATGGATATACTTTGTCTAGTTTTGAGCAATCTCAAGTCAACTCAATATTATTCGGAATAAACCAACGAAGAAATAGAATTTTAGCCACAAATAATTGCGATTTTTATGGTCACGGTTCAAAATTATCGTCGTATCACCTACATTTTGTAGCGGCATGTATGATTGAAGACCCTACTTCGCATAATGTGCGATTTCTCATTTATCTTTTAAATTCGCTTTCAACGTGTGTATTTATGTCCTATTTTCTCCGTAGGTTTACAAATCACTTCTATCTAGTTACATTTTTAGTATTTATGAACAATGGATGGTCATCATTTAGGTACTTTTTCCAAAAAACAGATTTAGAAGATGTAGATTATATTAATCATACTCCCAAAGATTTTTTCATCCCTGCTTATCATTTTATTAGCCATTACCTTTTATCATCATTCTCAACATCATTTTCAATTCCAATGCTGCTTCTCTCAGTTGGTGTCGCTCAAGCATCATGTAAAAAAAACAGGCCAACAATATTTGCATATCTTATTGCTGTTACTATTCCGATTCCTTATATATCCATTATTACAATCTCACTACTTTTAATAATACAAGAGTTCAATTCTTTATCATTGATTTTTTTGGTTGCCCCTTTCAGATTGTATGGGTCATCAATCCAATTTAAACCAATTTGGAATTACTACCATACTAAAGGGGTGTTGTTTTCGGAGTTTTCTCTCTTGTTTGATATTCTTGGACCGATATTTTTTGCCTTACCGTTTTTTACCTATTGGGGGATTTCTCATGATGTTTTGATGAGATACATTCTATTTTTGCTAGTTTCAATTACTATAATATCTGGAAACGATTCATTTATTTCTTATTCTGTCACATCTTCACTTTGCCTTCCTGTATTTATTTCTGGGTTTTCCAATATGATTATTATATACTACAAGAATATAAAAAATAAGTCTCTTAAAGGAATTATCATTGCGTTTTTATCTTTCATGTTGATATTAAATATTTTTGGAGGATTTATCACTTTCTTTGAATCATTTTCTCAAATCCCATTGTTTAAGCATGAAGATATTGAGTTTTCCGATTCTATAATGCACATTATACCCCCATCTTCTTTGGTTTATACACCAGTTTTGGATAACAATCCTGTGTCTAATCTTGCTGGTAAACAAGTTCTTTTAAGCAACATTGAAGGCTTATGGAGAATTGGATACAGCCCCTCACAAACTTTTCGGGATATCGAAAAAATGAATTTGTCGTTTTTGATCAATGAATATCCTATTTCTTATCTGGTGCAGTATGATGAAATGCCCAAAGTTGATGTTCTTTTAGAGCCAATATTATCTATAGGCAAATGGGCTCTTAATCGTATTAAATAAACCTGTGAATAAATCATATGTGTTACTGGCTGTTATTCATTATAAGTAGTGTTTTTTTCGGACATCATATCATTATCTATATTCGAAAAAGCTCATGGATGGGAATAATTCAGCTTTGTGCCAGTTGGATGCTTGGATCAATGGTAACATCTTTGATATTATGGGTGACATCTTTTTTCTTTCGTATTTGTTCTTTGCATGTTATTGTTATTATGATTTTTCAATTTTTTATATCATTTAAAATACGTTTTGGTAAAACATTTCCAAAGCGGAAATTCTTTTCATATTCGAGTTTTGAAGCGACCATATCTTTGTATTTATGTTTATTACTTGTTTCATTTGTCTCATTAGCGTATTTAATAAAACTATTTAGAGATTATCCTGAAAAAATGCCAACAGTAGGGTTATCATTAATCGAATACGAAAATACTATGATACAATCTATACTTTATGGGGTTAATGCTCCTAGAAAATCTTTTTTGTGTTTTTCAGATCCTTTCGTATCCAATTTATGTATAACATCATCTTCCTTGCCATATATTTTTCAATCATGCTTATGTGTATTGGGGGCTTCATTTGAATCTTCTTCATCAATTATTGCCTTTTTTAATATATTATCCACAGCAATGGCAATATATTACTTTTCATCATCTTATTCATCAAGGAATATATCTATATCCCTCATGTTCTTGTTTAATAGCTCATGGTCAATTTTAATATATTATTTTAATGAAAATGGATCTCCTGAAGTTATCCATGGTACAGGAAGGCTGAAATATACTCCATGGCATCAAATAATGGCAGTTTATTTAGTTTTCTCAAAAGAGCTATCTTTTTCGATACCAATGACTATTTTTGCTATGGCAATAGCACAAATATCAACTAAAAAGAGAATAGCAAGACTTTACATACTCTCTGGCATTATTGGATGTTTAATACCTAATTTTTTAATGTCAATGGCATTTTTCGCCACTTCATCATGTTATATTAGTTCTGCTAAATATGTTCTGCCATTTTCATTGTTATCACTTATTAAATTGAAATATTCTCCTGTTGAGTTTAACCCAATATGGAGAGAATATCAATTTCAAGGCATATATTTTTCTGAAATTATTGTTTGGTTTGATTGTATGGGGCCAATTTTCTTGTTTCTGTTATTTATCCCATTTTATTTAAAGGATCAATTATTATTACACCGCTTTATTAATGGGGTTTCAGCAATGTTGTTTTTATCTTTATTTAGAGAAGGGAAAGATACAATCAATACATCAGCTTCAATAACAGCAATCTCATTTCCAATACTAATCACAGCATTCATCGAAAGCTTTGAGAGGATGAAAAATAAGTGTTCTAATGACTATATTAATGGAGTCATTGCATTTTTTGAACTTTTTATGAATTTTATTGTTGTTTGTGGAGGTATTTTGATTCTTCTCAGAGTTTCTAGTGATATGACAAAAGGAATTGATAATGATGATTCAAATATATCTCTATTTATCAAAGACAATGTTCATTTTAATGAAAAAATATTAACAGACTCGTTACCAATGAACCCTGTATATTTTCTACTTGGAAGACAAGTTTTTTATGGGAGTTCAAAAAACACATGGAAAAGGGGATCCAAAATATATCATCATGCTGATCAGTACTATGAAATGCTTAATAGCGAATTGTATCAAAATGTGATGAAACGAAATAGATTGAAATTTGTTTTACAAAGCAAGAAACACCCCTTGTTTGTTAAAAATGCATCCAATTTTAGCGAGATGTATCATAACAAAAAATGGGTAGTTTATCGTCTTAACGATTAAATAAACTGTATAGTTATATATGGAAGATTTTGTTGAGAATACGGGGATTCTGGATAAAAGGAAGAAGAATTTTGTGAACTCAGCACTTATTGCTGTGCTTTTAATCGTATCAGCACATTTTTCAGCACCTTTTATATACGATATTGTAGCTTTTTCTGTTAACAAAGTGAAAAATAGTCCTATGAATGTTTTAAATATATTTTCATGCTCTTTGACCGAGGAGAATAGCTGGAAAATGATCTTATCCATTTTGCCTCAGTTTTTGTTTGGTTTTGAAGTTGAAACAATATTATCATCATTTAAATACTTCAAATGTCTTGTTATTTCATCTATTATTTCTAATACTATTACCCTTGTTGTTTCCTATTCTATCAACATTGCCTACCCTTTTATTTCATATGATTATAAATTTGCTTCGACATCCCCCATTTTATTCTTTTCTCTTCTTTCTTTTTCCCTTCACTATACTCCAGAAATCCATTTTTTGTCCAAATATAAAAATATATTGAACTGCTCGTACTTTGTAACCTATTTTGTGTTCGCCTTCAGATCTCACTATATTCAACTTATTCATCTTATTGTTTCTATTATGGTCAACTCCATTATTGTTGTGAGAATCGATCCATCAATAAAATTATATCAAGTACTAATCGAATTTATTCCAAGTGGGGTGAGCAAAATTTTTGATGCAGCAAGATTCTCACACCTTACGCCTCAAGCTATTGTGAGTGGAACAATTCAGGGGACACAAAATTTGTGAGAAAAATTAAAAAAATCTGAGCAAAATTTTCGCCAATGTCAGTTCATTTTTTTAAAAATGGGAAAGACACACGGATCAATCAATCAAGCTGGAAAGGTTCGCAAGCTAACACCAAAGGTTCAAAAGACATCAACAAATGATGGTTCAAATTCCAAAGTTCGCTCACGTAAGAATTATAACGTTAGATTCCAAGCTTTAGATGAGTCACATCAACAAAGACTTAGATTAAACCCACAAGAATAAACCAATAACTAATAATGCTTAAGATTTTTAATCTCATCTTTCATTTCTGATATTAGTAACATCATATTGTCCATTTGGTTATTAACAGTTGATTTAAATGAATGGATCTCTTCCAATAGCTCCCTCTTTAGCTCATCAATTTTAGTTTCATTGGAACTATTGCTTTTCGTTTTGGCCTCATTTTTTGTAATGGTAGGTTTTTTCTTATATTCAGTTTTTTTGGGAGAGTTTTGGCGAACTGGAGATTTGAGAATTGGAGCCCTATTTTTAGAAAACCCAAGTTGAGCACTGTGAGCTGCAGTAAGCTGTTGAAGAGCATTCTCGTTTTGGAAATGATGTCTGAATATTTTGGCACACCTTGATGATGCATAAAAGAAAGGAGATTTCCCTTTTGTGTTACGAATAGTGGCATCAGCTGAATGGACTAATAATGAGTTGATAATTTCGCTTGAATCAGACATTGATGCATAGTGAAGTGCTGTGTTTTGATAACAATCTACCAAATTAATATTAATTCCGCCATCTATCAATCTTCTGGCAATATCAACACATCCATTCATGGAAGCAAGATGGAGGCCGGTTTGTTTCTTATTATTAATATGGTTCAAACCATGGCTAATTAGCACACCAACAGCATCAATATTATTATTGACAATGGCAGTAAATAATGGAGGTTCTCCATTCTTATCAAGAATCATTGGATTTGCTGATTTTGATAATAACAACTCAATCAATCCAATATGACCAGTTTTTGCAGCATGATGTAGGGGAGTTAATCCCTGATTGTCGGCAATATCTATTATTGCTCCATTTTCAATAAGAAATCTGGTAATTGAAACACTTTTTTGGGAAATTGCCGTATGTATTGGAGATATACCACCTTTTCGTGAAGCATTCAAATCGGCTCCGAATTGTTTTAAAGTGTTAAGAACTTCAATATTATCATAATGGCATGCATAATGAACAGGTGACCAATGAAAAAGAAACAAACGCCTTTGGAATCAAATGAGTTCGGTAAAGCACCTGCAGATAGGAAATACTTAACAACCATGTTATGCCCTTTTTCAGCAGCCAAATGAAGGGGGATTCTATCATAAAATAGGAAAATATTTTAAAATCGGAATTAAAACAATATCTTTGGGACTAATTTCAGCAAACCCTTCAAGCAAAAGAATCACAATCAGAAGGTTCCCTTTTTCTGCAGCAATATGCAACGGTGTTTGCTTTTTATTGTTACAAATGTTGCAATTGGCTCCATTATCAATTAAAAATCGAACAATATCTTCATTCTCGTTATTCACAGCTCGATGCAATGCGGTCCACCTATTGCTCGTTTGAGAATCAATATTGATACCACGGTTTACAAGTTCTTTTACTGTTTTTAAATCGCCAGCTTTAGCTGCAGAATGCAATGAAGACATTAAACTGTACGTTAAATGCGTTATTTATTATCGAGGCAATTTCTCTCCATATCTTTGATTATAGAGTTTCTTGGCGAGTACTTTCAAGTCTGGAGATAATTTCTGAAATTGGGATAGGATATATGGGAAGAATCCTCCAAACAAAAAAAATGCAAAGATAAGTTGAACGCAAGAGCCAATGAAACCTTTGTTAAAAGCTATCAAAACAAATCCTAATACAATACCTGATGTTGCTGGTATTCTTTTTCTACTAAGGAGGATTCTCTGGAATTTTTCTGCACTTACAATAAGAAATACTCCTAAAAAAAATGCCAAATTTGCAAACAAAAGCAACCCTCTATGAAATCCAACCACTAAACCAACAAAATAAAACAGAACACCGAATCCTGTCAATAGGATCCCAAGCTGTTGATATGGTTTAGCTCCATCATTCATTTTGAACGATAGACAAATAAACTGGTACCTGGATGAGGGTTTCGGCCTCTTTGATCAGTTCAGAGATATCTTCATTTTTTAGAATATCTTGAACATAAGAATATGGTTTATCTACAATATCCTCAGGCCTTTTAATACCAGCATTGAATAACTGACGAGCTTGTTCTCTCTTCATTGAAGGTAGGCGCATTAAAGAAAGCAACTCTGGTCTAACTTGATGGAATAACACTTTCCTTAATTGAATTAAGAGTGATACAATATCTCCAAACTCTAATATTTCTGCAAATTTCATGATTTGGCTTGAATAGGCACAAGAATCAAGCTGCATTGATTCAATCTGTCCTCTTGGTATACCATATAACTTAGAGAGTTTGCCAATTGGGGTTTCATTAATCAGGTCATTTAGTATTAATGAGAAATATACTCTATTTAGAATTGAATCATCATTATTATTGAGCTTTTTACCTCCAAATTTCACATGCTCAATGTTTTTAAGCTCAAATATCAATGGATATGATGGCAGAAAAGCTTCTATCTCTGCTTTATTGTTTAAATATATTGTTTCCCAAATAGTCTGTCCATAATCTGGAGTACCAATATCAAAATTGCTATAAATGCTTATGAAAATTAACTCAAGATTAGAAATCTGTCTCTTTGATTCATGGGCATTTTTTAATAGAGTATATGTCATGATTCCTTCTTGAATTCCAATGTTTGCATGGGATATGGCCTTCCCAAGTAATGTAACAGTATTATTACTATCACAAAGCCCTACTTCTTTTAGACGATTCAAAGACATGGATACGAATTCAATCGATTCCTTATCAGATATACTCCTAGAGAACCCTGAGAATGATGATTTAGGGAACAAATTCAAATCTTTACAATGAGATGAATGGAAACACAAAAATTGAAGAAAATACTTATCAAAAAATTGTTCATCAAGTAGATGACCAGAAATCGATCCGGCTTTTTTCTTCGATAGTTCCAGAATATCAATCATTTCTTTGGGATCTTTAGATTTTTGCAATATAATAACATTTCCATCAATTTTATCTTTCCTTCCGGCCCTACCAGCCATTTGAATATAATGAGACGAACTTAAAAGTAACTTCTGATATGGGTAATTAAACCTATATATACTACCGATTATAACATGGGAAACACCAGGAATATTCACACCTGCACTTAGAGTTGTTGTCGAAACTAACACCCTTAGTACTCTATTTCGAAATGCTGTTTCAATATTTTTCCTTTCATCTAATAGAAGACCTGCATGATGATAAGCAATCCCTTTCATAATCATATCTTCTGTTATATGATCTCCATTTGAGATGGATGTAAGGGATAAAAATAACTTATTCCTCATGATTCTCGTTTGATTATCAATGTCTTTAATTGGATAATGCTTTTGGATTAATGGATCGTAAATATTATTAGCAATAAATTGGGCCCTGGATACAGATTCGGATCGAGAGTTTACGAAAAATAAAATTGAGTTATCATTTCTTTTGCAAAGGGCATCAGAAATCAAAGGAAGAATTCTCTGAACATCACTAGAAATAGAATTATAAAACCTTCCTGTGTTAATTGGTTCTCCATTGGACAAATACAGTAAAGAACCAGTGGTGTCAAGAGTATATTGTTTCAGTGAAACATTTCTTTTAGTTGAGGAAAAAAGGGATCCATTAATCCACTTCGATATCAATTTGGAATCAGCCTCGGATACTGAGGCAGATAAGCAAATTATTCTGGGCTCTTTTTTGAGCATTTTGGCTTTAGCAATTATTGATTCAACTACAGCACCCCTATTTTTATCATCAACATTCTGAACTTCATCCACAATTAAAAGCTGAATAAGTTCATCATAACCATTTGCAATAGCATGATTAAGAATCATGTGTACTTTTTCATAGGTGCAAACAGCGATTGATCCTCTCACAAAATCATTGCCCCCAATATGTTGATAGTAAGGTCTTACTAGAAAACCTTCAAACCTTAATGAGAAGTCATCGAATTTTTCCATTGCCAAAGAAACAAATGGAACACAATAAATGATTTTTGAGGATGGAATACGATATAAGCATTGTGATATTGCTACTTCGGCCGCTAAAGTCTTCCCACATGCAGTTGGAACAGAAATCACAAAATTTTTTTCATTAATCCAATCTCTTGATGAAAATAGATCCATTTGCCATCCTCTTAATGAATCTATAGGTGGACCAGGTCGTCCTGTTTGAACAGAATTAATAAAACTCGAATTCAATTTCAAATCATTAATCCCATAGAATATGGGTTCCAAATCTCTTTTCTCTAATGTTATGTCGGAGCTTGGAGTATCAACTTCTTCAATATGCCTATTAAATGATGAATATACTTGCATTCATATATTTGGCGCCAAATTTCATGTTTGCCGCCAAATTGAAGAGCTGTTTAATTTAAGTGGATATGTTAAAAACCAAAGAACAAAACTGTTATCCAAATTATGTATTAAGAAATGGATGAATTTTTATCCATTTTTCATTTCTATAATAATTCCATTTTTGAATTCTAATATTTGTTTTCAAAAAACACCAAATTTCCGCTTTTTTTAATCTTAAAGTTAAAATTCAGTAAATTTAAACAAAACAAAGCGGAATTACCGAATCCAAATCCTGATTAGTTTTAGAATACTATTTAATGAAAATAAAATAGCAGATTCTGGTGTTTTCAAACACATTAATTTATTGTTTACTTAAAAAGAAAGATCAATAAAACGAATTAATCCAATCCAAGATGTTCCCATCATTTTTTATCATTATCACCACTTTTATTTACCTGTCCCCATGACCCATATAATTACATCCATAAAACACATCCCGAGCCCATACTTCTCTTATTAACCGCGACCAGGTTAATTGGCCGACCATACAAACATACGTATCTATGTCATTGTTTTTGCTTTCCACTCTCTCTATTTCAGCGGTATTTGGTATCGATTATGGCACAGATAATATTAAAGTCGGAATGGCTCTTCCAGGAAAAGCGGTTCATGTTGCATTGAACCAGCAGTCAAAAAGATTATCTCCTGCGTGTTTTGCCTTTTGGAATAAGACCAATCCTGCTAATTCTAATCCTCATAGCCACTGGTCAATTGCGGATATTGAACAGTGCTCATGGACATTTCTTGATCCAGCCCGATCCCACGGTTTGAGATTTCCATCGAATGTTATCAAAGGCTTTATGCCATTATTAGCAAGTGAGCATGGATTTACTCGAAGGGAATCGATGGCTTTAACAATCAGACATTTGATTAGCACTGTTGACGATATGAAATGGAAGCCTGAAACTGCCCAATTAGTCATTTCAGTTGAACCATTCCTCTCTCATCGAGAAAGATATGCAATCAAAGAGGTAATTCAACTTGTTAACGGCACTTTATATGGTGTCATCGATTCTCCAACAGCAGCTGCTCTTCTTTATGCACTTGAAAAATCTACTAACTATCAGGACAATCCCAAGAATGTAATGTTTATTGATATTGGAAGCAAAGGAACATGGGCATCTGTTTTCAGGTTTGATCCTCATAATGAATCTCCAATTGTGACTCAGCTTTCTATTGAAACCAACTCATCACTTGGAGGTAATACCATGGACCATGTTCTTGCTGACTTTTTGTATAAAAAGTTTGTTGAAAAGCACAAAATTGAAGCCAACACACCTCGTGTGAAACAAAGGTTTATTGAAGAATCTCGAAGAACGAAAGAACTTCTATCATTGAACAAGGTAGCTGAAATTAAGATTGATGATATAGTTGATGATTATGGCCTCAACTATATGTTAAATAGAGAAGAATTTGAGTCTTTGATTTCTGAATACAAGGCATCACTAACTAATCTTTTCAATGCAGTTATCCAATCTTCTGGAATCTCTTCTTCTCAACTTGATTCAATTGAATTAATCGGCGGTCTTACCCGCATTCCTTATATTCAAAATGTTCTCAAAGAGATCAGCGGATTTGAGAGGCTAAATCGAACCATGAATTCCGACGAAGCTGTTGCCCTGGGTGCTACATATTTTGCAGCTTCACAGAGTTCTGCATTTGTAGTTAAAAAGATTAGGATGAGCATCAGAGCTAATATCGATGTCAGCTTATTTGCTCAAAATAATGAAACAGTGTTATTCAAGAAAGATGCTCTTAAGGATTCTACAGTCTCAGTTTATCTGCCTGTTTCTTCGATTTTGAATCAAACACTGATGATTGCAACAGGAACACCACTAACTCCCTTATCACATTTTAAGATAGTTTTACCTCCAAATTCGTCGAGCGAAGATCTTATTAATCTCACTTTCGGGTTTAACTATTTAACAATACCATCCCTTCTAAATGCTTCTTTAAATGGTACATTTTTGGCCTTTGAAGTTACTTATCCAGAGTGGGCAATGACAGAAGATGACTTTAACCATTCAACTCGCTTTATTACGATGATGGATGAAGTAAGTGAAGAAAGGAAGAGAATACAACAAATTCAAAATGATTTCGAAGCATATATTTATAAGATTAAGGAAAAAATCGAGTTTGATAACTTATTCAAGAGAGTTGTTAATTCAACCGAACAACATATGCTACTTGAAGCTGCAGATAATTGCTCTACTTGGTATTTTGGTGATCATGAATCCCCGATAAAAGAGTCTGATATCACTGGAAAACTTAACGAACTCAAAGATCTGATGAAGGATCCAGAAATGCGTGCTGAGCAACTTGTCAAGAGAGCTCCTGCATTTCAGCAATTGAACAGAACCCTTCAGAAAGTGTATGCATCTTTGACATCCATATGGCCAAAGGAAAAGCCATGGATTAAAGAAGATCAGCTCCAAAATCTTTGGGAACAATATAATACGACTCTTGAGTGGTTCAATCAAAAGTATGATGAACAGAAAGCATTAAATGAAACTCAAAACCCTGCAATCAGAGTTAGCGAAATAGAAATCAAGAAGTATTTCCTTGAACATTACTACAACTCTACCTCCAGAATTAAAAAACCAACACCTACTCCAACCCCAAGGCCTTCTCCTACAGAAAATCCTAGCAACGAAACAACAATAGAACTCAATCAAACCGAATCAACAGAAACACAGAAGGAAGAACCAATTTCTCAAGAAATACCAGAAGAATCTCAAGAGGATGCTCAACAGGATGAACAACCAGTCACCAAAAAGACTGAACTATAATAAATCACAAATCGATAAGTAAACTTTTGGTTCAATAGACATTAATGCCAAAAGAAATGGTAAATGCTAAAGATGAATATAAGAAACAAACTACGCAAGCTGCATTCGCAGTCGCATTTTATATGATTGTTTCGATTGGATTAGTTTTTTTGAACAGGCGTGTTCTCACTGATAAGACTGAAAAAGCGGGTGGATTGTTCATTTCTTGGTACCAATTTGTTGTAGCATACTTTATAATGATCTTTATATCTGTTTTTTGTCAGAAAGTTCCTGTTTTAAATATTTTTCCACCAATTAAGTATAAAATGTCTGTTATGATTAAAATTGTTCCTGTTTCTGTTTGCTATTTATTAATGATTGGGTTTAATAACAAGTGTCTTGAATATGTGTCTGTTTCTGGCTATCAGATTGTCAGGTCTCTAACAATTATTTTCAACATTGTTTTATCATATCTACTTCTCAAAGAAAAAACTTCAATCAGGGCAATTTTGGCATGCGTTGGAGTTCTGATAGGATTTGTTTTAGGAGTTGAGGGAGAAATTAACCTTTCAACAATTGGAGTCGTTTTTGGAGTATTAAGTTCAATATTCCTTGCTCTTTATTCTATTTTTGTAAAATGGTCACTGGATCTTGTTGATGGAAATCAGTATGTATTAATGGAATACAATACTCTTGTTGCTATAGTGTTACTGTTTCCATTTGTATACTTTAACAATGAATTCGATGTTTTTACTCCAATGCGGTCGAAAAAGTTTTGGGGAATGCAAACACTCGCTGGAATTACTGGATTTGTAATCAACATCGCGATATTTTTAAGTATTAAATACACCACTCCTCTAACTCATAACCTAAGTGGTACAGTCAAAGCATGCCTACAAACATTTTTGGCTTTCTTTTTGTTTGATGGAGAAACTATGGGGTTCTTGAAATTTATTGGTACAGTGCTTGTAATATCATTTTCAGCATATTATTCTCATGTCAGAAAAGCAGAAATGAAACAATCAATCGAAGAAAAGGCAAAGAATTCTACGAACCAAATAACTGATATTGAAAAACCCCTTTTCGAGCAGGCTCAAGAAGAAGATGAATCAGCTTAAATTTATTAAACTGCTTCTTTTGATAATAAGTGGTGCTATATGTCGAATGATTTGGGTTTATTTTTTAAAAAAATGAACAATAAAAACATAAAAAGAATTGACAGGATCATTACACACAAGAATATAGATGAAAAATCCCCTGAATATCTGGTCAAATTATGTGGACTATCATATCGTGAGAGTATATGGATCAAAGAAAGTGATTTTGAGAAATATGAAAATGGGAACGATGTTCTTTTTCAATTTAATATAAATATAAGCGATCCATGTAATGAACCGCCATTTTATAATCCAGAATATGATGTTATTGAGAGAGTATTACGAGAAGAAAATTCAGAATACTTGATTAAATGGAAAGGGCTTCCTATATACGATTCTACTTGGATAAAAGATATACCTGATGAGTATATAAATGAATTCCACAAAAAAATATGTTTAAAATCGATTTCAAAACAATACTGTTTTCTGTTAATCGATTCATATGAGTTCAGAGGTGAAAAAATCGATTCTTTTTCAATGTCGATGCTAAACTCTATTCTTTTTATGTTTAGTCAGAATAGAAAGATGGAAATACACAATAATTTTTGTTTTCATTATGATCTACCCTTGCTCTCATTCTTTGACTTCGTGATTCGAAATGGATATATATCTGATCCAATTCTTTATGTTTCGTCAGAAAATAGAATCGAAAACATCATTCATAAGGTAGATTCTTTTTCATATTTCGATTTTCGAGGAAACCTGAAGTCTAGAGAATTTTTGATCAATCATTGCTTCAAAAATTCGAATGAGCAATACTTATTTCATTTATTATTTATTACTCCAGAGATTTTATCTCTGGAACAAAAGAATCTAAATAATTACAAGTGGAGCATTGTTGTTGTTGATGGAGTTCCCTCATATGATAAGGTTTCTTCTGTATTGAATGGTACTTTTTTTATTCAAATAGATCATGATATTGATATATTGCAGAATATATGCTCAAAAAATATTCTTGGGAATGGAAATGGAGATAATGAGATTTGGATAGCCACAGGAGTTACTGTTGAAACCATCTATATGACTTTGAGCCCTTCTCAACAATTCCTTTGCAAAAAAATTTTAAATGATTTTAAAAATAATATTATGGAAGGCGATTTTATTGTCCCATCAAATATGATATCCAAGCTTTCATTTCATCCATTTCTCCTATATGGTGGTCAGTCAAAGATCCAATCAAATGATGTTTATAATACTTCATCTTTGTTTTTAGCACTTAATCAAACATTTGACTCAATTTCTGATCAAGAATCTGTTTTGATATGCTTTTCTTTTCCGTATTTAGTTAGTATACTTATGGATTACTTCGACTCAATTGGGAAAAACATATCTTTCTTTCATCATCATGATACTAGTGCAAAAATTGTTATGTTTTGCTCATCTCTAAGTGTTGAGTTTCCTACTTATGAACAATTTAATTATTTAATGATAATAGATGAAGACTATACAGAATGGATTCCGATTATTAAATCTATTCCCAATAATTGTAATCTTAAAGTGTTTCTGTTTTGCACATTTGTTCATCGATCTTTGAGGATTCCAATTGGATTATCAAAAGATGATTATATATGTCGACAAGGTGCCTTTGAATCTCTTATTGAAACATCAGGAGATCCTCTTGCTAAACCATTATCCACATTTAGTATTGATCATTTTTCGAAAAATAGTCTGCTTTTTCCATCAAATCTGGCTGATAAGGAAATGTGTTACACAGGTTTTTGGACAAAATACTTTGAATTTTCTACTCCTCTGGAAGAAATATCTGAAAGCAGAACCTCAATTAATGAGAGTCATGAATGGAATCCGGTGGAAATTAACCAATTATTGAGGTCAATATCTTTTTTTGGCCTAGAGAATATACAGGGGGTAAAAATTTTATCTGGGCTGAATATTGATGATGCTTACCTTGATTCATGCATCAGATATGTGATTAAGGCCATAAGTCAAAATCAAACAGAACATAACCAAGAAATGGGCCATCAGATTCCAGATGACTCACTGAATAATTTTTATATTGGTCTTTCCAAATCCAGGTTTAAGAATATTGAACAATTTGGGCCTCAAGTGTTATGTCGAATTGAGAAAGCATATTATATCAAACAAATAGCCAACACTGATTCTACCTCTTCTCTTATTTATACAAATTGTCCTAAGCCATCTGAATGGTGGACGGAGAAACATGATGAAGCTCTTATTAAAGGATCAGCGATATATGGACATAGAAACTTTGAAATGTTTTGTTTTGATGAAAACCATTATATTAGAGAGATTATGAGAATAAAATCAAGCAGAAAGGACTGGTTTAGAATTTTAAACAGGAGAATAACAATTATAATCAAAGAAGAGAAGTTTAGAATCCTCCAGAGAATATATGATAATTCGAACGATGATAACATTGATGATTTTTCGATTCATGATAAGGAGAAAGTCTTTCATCATATGATTTCTTTTGGTGTTCCATTGGACGATTTCGGGAATCGAGATTATCATGCTTTTTGTATAGATGTTGGATTAAGACAACATGAAGAAAGGATTCATGATTATGTGGAGAAGATATTGTTTGACGATGATCAAACCAGGTCACGAGCTTCATCCACTGTTAAAATACAAAACAGAGTTCTTTGTATGAATTATTTAAGGAGATTGCTTCATTCTTCTGAATTGTCCAAGCTTATTCAAAAATCCACAAAGTGGGTAACAATGCCAGATACTTGGAGTTTAGATATGGAATTATATTTTTTTAAGCAACTGTTTAAGAATGGTATTGGATCTCAGGAATCGATATTATCTCAATCAATTTTTAAGCCATGTTTTCTCAAGGGTTTCAAAATTGTTAAAACCTCATCAATACTGACCCGAATATCTTTCTTACACGACTTAGCAATTCAAAAGCATATCCTTCAGCCTTTTGCCAATCCTTTTGATAAAGGAAGGAAGTCGATTCAAAAATATAAAATTCCTGGGTCAAATATTGAGTTTCCAATCATGATATCTCCCACTTCATCTGTTTTATGTTTAGGAACAATTATTTTTGATAGACCTGACTTCCATTCTGAAAGATATATATATCCTGCTGGCTTTCGATCATCCAGATACTCTGCATCTCTTGATAATCCTGAGTTACGTGTAAGATGGATTAATGAAATATTTGATAGTGGTGAACCACATCCAATATTTCGTGTATGGCAAGAAGACAAACCAGGCATCATTTTCAATGGAAATACTCCGACAGCTCCATGGTCACATGCTCTCAAAGCGGTGGCGCAACAACGAAAAGAAAAAACCAAAATTTCTTCAATATCTGGCCCTGAGGCCTTTTTATTAGCATCTCCTTTAATAATTGGTCTTATTCAACAATTACCTAATGCAGAAAAATGTGATAAATATGTAATGCGACAGGTTTCATCAAATACAGTTCAAAGAATAGTGAGTGTCGAACAGGGTTCCACACATATTCCACAAGTAGAATCATCAGATTTTGATAGAGACTTTGCATTGTTGTCTTTCCCTGGAAGTGATGACGATATAAATGAATTCTCGGAATAGATTTATTTATATGTATTATGAAAACATTCAAACATATCATTTCTTAAATGAAGTACCCCTAGAGCTGTTCCTATTTCTATTTTAAAAATAGGTTGGGGACTCATTATTCTTGATCCCATCACACTCACTAATTCTCGTGTTTGTTCTCTGTAGACTAATGAAGAAGAAAATTCTCTTGGTAGCATGAAAAGACCTATTTCATTCACATAACCATCCATTAATGAAAGAGTTTGTGAATCTGGCCTTACATGAAATGCAAACCACCACCTCTTTTTCACATCATAAGCATAAATGTGCATGAATTGAGAAGTTGACTCTCCTCCAATTAAGAAGATAAACTCATCTGCGCCAATTAATGATGAGAGTGTGAGATCTCGAGGTGGTTCAACACCTGTGCAATCAATGCTTTCAAATTCGAAGAACTTATTGCTAAACTTAATTAATGCATGTCCTTTCGTTGAGCCAAAAACATACAAATTGTCAGAGTAAGTACAATAAGATGGAAAGGGTCTGTTAGTTTGAAAATTAGGTGTTTCGTTCCATTTATCATCCCTTATATTATAAACATAAAGGCTATCATCAACTACATTGTTGCAATACCCACCCCATAGAACCATCTGCATATCATTAACTTTATGCATTACAGGCGTGATTCTGGGGGATGGTGTCACGCCATAAGACATTACATCAAAAACAACTCCAGTAAATATATTAATATAGTGCAAATCGGCAAAATATGAGTGATCATTGTAACCACCGAATATGAACATTTTTTCTCCCAATAAAACAGAAGATGCGGAATGCCTTGGTCCCTTCAAAGCCTGATTGATGCATCTCCAAGTATTTGTTTTAAATGAAAGAGCCCATGCATCATTTAAAGCCATATTATTTGCATCTGTCCCATAAGCAATGACTAATTCATCATTTTCGTAATTGTATACCCAACAATGGCGTAAACGAGATATGGGGCCGAGACCTTTTGTGAAAAACATTGACCAAACTCCATGATATGCAGTCTTAAGCAAAGGAGCTGAAACAACCGTGTCTCCATGGTGATGGCGGTATTCAGCTGTCCTTTCAATAGTAATTGGAGTGTAAGTGAAGCTGTCAAATACTTTTGCATAACTTCTTTTAGTGATACTCTCTTGTATACCCATAAATTATGAAGATTTTTATTGGAATTGCGATTGGGTGTAGAAATCCTTGATAGGAATCTCATAATTTCCATTTTCAATTTTGGGAATTTCCTTCTGGGTTGCAATTTTGTTGATTTCAATAGCAGCCGATGTAATCTGCTTATGTAGCTCAGTATCTTTATTGTTTCTTTTAAATTTTGTATATTTAACAAGAAAATCACGAACATATACGGACTTATAATCATTCTTAATATTGCTAATTAATTTATCCATTTCGTCAATCTCAGTTCGATCTTTAATTTGGGCTATATATGAAATAATATCTTCAATATATTTTTCATGGCTTCTGTTATTTTTCTGAATTCCTTGGAAAATAATCAATTGCATCACGATAATCATCTGACTATTTGGGTAATCATTTATTAGATAACCACTTTTTAAAAACCGAGCAATAATTTCAAGATCTTCTTTAGAATAATTCTCTTGTATTTTCGTCAAAACATCTTGATTGATTGGTTCTCCGTTAATAGTTTTCAAACTAGATCCAAAAACAAACAACAACATTTCCATAAAAAACTTATGATTGCATATACTGGACCCTCTTATTGACAACGATGTAAGTTTCGACAAATTATTTTGATGTTTGAAGTTAATAATATTTGCGGCATCCATATTTAATTCCTTGATATTGGGGCTAATATTCTCGAAACAAAAATAGTTGGAATAGTTGGTGCTGTCTGCGACACTATGGGATTTTGGAGCTTTCATTTTTTGTCATTTTTTTCCCAAAAGTGTCACTTTAAAGGGGCAAAAGGGAAAAATTGCTCGAACAAAGCGATTAAATGGGGAAACTGAGGCGGTCTTTTGTTAAAGAGGATGTTCTTAGTAATCGATGGTCTGGAGGCCGACTTGTTCGAATAAATAATACACATTTTGCTTCGATAAATGAACTTGATGTTTCTGTGATTGACGTGTCTTCTGGGAAAACTTTTTTTGAATTGAAAGCGGAAGAAGAATCTGATGATAAAGTTTTTTCTGTTGCCGTTGATTCATTGCTCAGATATGCAATAACTTCTCATGAATCACAGTTATTGAGATTGTGGATTTGTCAAAATGAAAAATGGACAGTTGCTTCTCAGTGGAAATGTCCTGGTAAGTTTCCAGCATCCATTTTAATGGATCCTGATGGGAAGTATATTGCTGCAGCAACTTCGGGTGGATACGTTTATTTCTTTTTGTTTGCCAAGCAGAGCTTGGAAAGCAAGTTTGAAATAGCAAAAGGGCAAATAACTTCGATGGAATATGATGCAAATGGTAATCTATGGATCGGAGATTCATTTGGACATATTTCTGTTGTTAACAGATCAAAGAAACAAGTAAAATTGTTATCAGAGGATATGTGCCATCGTCAGAGAGTAACCAAAATAATAAGTATACATCCTTATGTAATTACTTCGGGTCTCGATGAAGTTGTTATGGTGTTTAATTCTGATCTTGAGTTTGCTAAGCCTCCTATTGCAGTTATGTATGAGATATTTGATATGGTTTCTGATGTTCAAAACAGAGATCATGTTTATGTTGCGACTCCCAAGGGAATTAAAAGAGTTGACATAAAATTAGTTGCAATTAAACACATGAATGATGAAAATGCGTCTCAATTATTCATGTTTGACAGACTTTATTCTTTTAATGATGATGGCATTCTAAAATCGGTGTTCATTTCAGATGATCAACCTCCTAATTCGGTGATATTGACACTTCATAGTGTTAATGATGTAACATATGATGAATCTTTAGGTGCTATGGCCGTAGCCACATCAAGCAATTCGATACTGGTATTAAAAGGTGGAGTATCAGGAACACTTAATGGGCATACCAATACACCTGTTTGTTTGTGTTCAAGAAATGGGCTTTTACTTTCTGGTTCAAAAGATTCAACTGCAAGATTATGGTCTTTGGTTAATTTTTCTTTTCTTTGTTCCTTTGTGGGTCATTCTGAGGCTGTTACAGCAGTTTCTTTTGTTCCCAACAATGATACAATTATAACAGCTTCGGATGATCATACAATCAAATTATGGAGGCCTCTTGAAGGACAGAACACAATGACATCAGCTATTATATCCATTTCTGAACACACATTATCTATTACCTCACTCGACGTTTCAATTGATGGTAGATTTATGGTTTCTGCATCACGTGATAAAACAGCAAAACTGTGGGAAATTGATGGAGATAAGATTAAGAAAAGAAACACATTATCTGGACACAATGGTCCAATATGGTCTGTTGCTTTTTCTCCTGTTGACAAAATCGTAGCAACATGTGGAAGAGATAAATCTGTAAAAATTTGGTCTGTTGAAAATGGCTCGAATGTATCCTCTTTTACAGAATTTGATAGTCCTGTAATGAGATTGAAGTTCATTGCAAATGGTGTTCAATTAGTTACAGCAGAAAAAGATGGAACAATTAAAGTAATAAGGACTAAGACAGGTGCTGTTGACTTCACATCATCAGACTCTCATTCTGGTAATGTTTGGGGTCTGTCTGGTGATTCCGATGGCGAGAAAATAATAACCGGAGGTGAAGATGGCAAAGTCATTATCTGGAAGGACAATACCAAAGAATTGGAAGATGAAGAACTTCAAGCAAAAGCCAGGATGGCAGAAGCAGATCAGGAACTTAAGAATGCTATTAGAAATGGAGATTATTTACAAGCCCTGAGAATAGCATTGAAATTGAGATTACCAAATCAGCTCAGAATGTTAATTAGGGATATTTCCGAAAAAGGACTTTTCTCCATTATTGAAGAACATATTACTGAAATAGAAGATCCAAACGATTTTGAACAATGGATGGAATATGTCGCCAAATGGTCAACAAACTCGAAATGGGCAGATGATGCAACAGCAGTGATTTCTGCAATGCTTAGAGTTAAGCCTATATCATATTTCTTGGAAAACAAGAAGAAATTCTTGAGCAGAATAGATGCAATTATACCCTATCTTGAAAGACACATGGGGAGACTTGATAGACTCAATATACAATCATACACTGTAGATCAAATCGTGGATTCATTTCTATTGGAATAATAAACGTTAGAGAATACAAATATATTTCACTTTTTGACAAAACGTTTTCAATTTGAATACTTCAGTTTGTTGGAAATGTTTCTAATGGCTTTGTACAGGTGCCTTCACCTAAGAAGTAGTTTTTACGACTTTTACAGGGTTACTGTGGGACCAGAGATATGCCCCACTGCCATATTTTCACCATCTGCATCTCTCTTTTATATTAACGATTGTGTTTTTTCTGGGTTCTCAAATGGGGGTAATGGAGGTGCTTTTTATATGGGTAGTACTGATTACAAGGTTCTATTTGAGCTTACTACTTTTACAAGCTGCTCTTCAATGGGGCATGGTGGTGCGGTTTATATGGAAACAGATTTTGCCGAACTCTCATCTATTGTTTACAATAGGGTTTGCTCATATGGAAATTTTGCTGGATCAGGGAATAGCAATTCATTTGCATATAATGATATTGGTGATGAAGGTATTGGTGAGGCTCACTATCTTTCGATTTCCAAGTCTTCAGAACTAGAGACTTACAATAATAATATGGTGGCCAGTTTTCATTATGGTAACCAAAAAATTAAGAATACAAATTGCTCTGATTGCAGAATGGTCATAGGTTGTATGTTCGATATATATAGACCAAACAGATCAGAACTAAGTTTGAATTCATTTGTGAGGAATTATGCTTCTCAAGATACAGGTCTTCAAATTGAGGAGAATACAGTTGTCAACACGCCGTTGGTGTTGCAATGCAATTTTGCCTTAAACAATATTAGCGGAAATGGTATTATAACCTTGAAAGCCGGAAAACTTAATGTCAAAGATTGTGTCTGTATTGTAAACCTAGGAGTATTGTTCTATCAGTTTTCTGGAACATTTAACACTAACAATTGTTGGATTAATCATGAGAATACAAATTTATCATTTGGATCTGTAATTGATTCAGGGAGTATGTATTCTGTTGGGCTTTTGCCAACTTATATTTTCCAGCATTATGGAAATGAGTATTGTCAAGCATTTGATCCTCTTGATCCACCTCCAACAATTGCTCAGACTTTGCCACCTCCACCAACTCCAGCTCAGACTTTGCCACCAGAACCAACTCCTGCTGCAACAATCCCACCAGAGTATCTTCCATCAATTGCCGACACAATTGTTTTTACTCCCATAATTACTCCAGAAATCACTCCTGATGAAACCCCCAACCAAACCCCTGAAGAAACACCTGTTGATACCCTGATCGAGACGCCCAATATCACCCCAGATCAAACCCTAATTGATACTTTGATTCCAACATTTGAGCCAACACTAATTCCATCACCCTTTGAAACACCATTCCTTACACCAGAAGATACCCTGTATCCAACCCTTATTGAGACTCCGATGGATACACTTGCTATGTCTACACTTGGGCAAACCCCAGAATCAACTTTTCAAGAAACTCCGGCTGATTCTCCACTCGAAACATTGGCGATGTCAACATTGATTCAAACCCCAGAAGATACTGTTCAAATGACTGTAGAAAACACACCTATTTATACAAATTTTGCATCAACACCAGTTTTCACATTTGAACAAACCCCATTACAAACAATATCGGAAACATATCAACCAACGTTAGAAAACACCCTAGAATACACACCTATTGAAACTTTCATGGAGACTCCTATCAATACCCTAGATTACACACCTATTGAAACTTTCATCGAAACTCCTATCAATACACTTGATTATACACCTATTGAAACTTTCATCGAAACTCCAATCAATACACTTGATTGCACACCTATTGAAACTTTGATCGAGACTCCAATCAATACATTTGATAATTCACCTATTGAAACACCAATGTTTACTCCTGAAGTAACACTTGTTGAAACTCCATTTATCACCCCTGAAAATACTTTGAGTCAAACCATTGAACCAAGTCCTGTCCCATCTGCTACATCAAGCGGACTTAGCGGTGGCCAAGTTGCCGGTATTGCTGCTGCCTCGACAGCTGGCGCAATTGGTGTACCTACTCTAATTATATATCTCATTAAGCACCTTGCAACATCACAAAGCATCGCTGTGGATTCTGAACACGATTCTGAAGAAGGAAACCCACAACATATTGTTTCAGCAATCACTGATGATGCACCTATTATTGACTTAATGCCCTCGCTAGAGTAAAAGTGTCATAATATGAAAAAGTTTTTGGAGCAAATGAAGAGTGAAAGTCAAGTATATAGGGAAATTGCCATTAATATAGAGAATAAACAGCGAGACTTAACGTTTGAATTTAGAGATTTGTCCCTAAACGCCAATTCGAAAGTATTCAGAAATGAAAAACCAAAACATATTCAATGTAGAACCAATCTTTCAGAAACCCATCCTATGACTACAAGAACTCTGAGGCCCCAAACATCATTATCCCCAAAAAGGGAACACAAAATTGTAAATCCTTCTTTTTGGGTTACGAAACCATCCTCTTTAACATCAAGGAATGGCAATATTCCTTTAGAGAATGATATGAATTGTTCTCATCACTTTTTGGCTGAGTTTCCGGAAAACAAATCCGTAATTACGCCTAGGAGGAGCAAAACCAGTGCTGCAAAAAGAATTTACAGACGCGATGAATTATAATAAAATGTTATGTTATGTTTCCTTGATTATCTCAAGAAGATATTTCAATCCCAAGCAACCCAATTTAGGATCAGATTGAAAAAGCAATTTCAAGATAATAAGCACTATAATAAATTGTTTAGAACTATTTGGACTGAATTGTTCTCATTATTTCTTTAAGAGCTGTGTTTTCTTCTTTCATTGCTGCTATATCTTGATCTAGCCCTTTAAGTTGCACCTTGAGCGATGTATTCCTTTTGATTGATTCTTCCATGGCGGATTTTAGAACCCTTATTTGGTCTTGAGATGAATCTACTGTGCGATGAATAATAGTAGATGGGCTCTGTGTTGGAATAACTTCGGAAAAACACTCTTTTTTCTGTGAAGTAGACAATACCATAGACTTTTTCACTCGAGCTTCAAGCTCAGCAATCTTTTTGTTATTCTTTTTAATTCTATTAAGCAATTCCATTTTGGAATCCGATTTGTTTCGGTGAAAATCATCTATACTCTGTTTAAATTCCGCTATTTTTTGTTCTTTTTCTTTGCACAATTCGGTGTATGTCATAATTTTGCTGGATAAATCTTCAATCTCAAGAATGTGCGAATTAAATTGTTTTAAAAATCGAATATTAATTGGTTTCTTCCTTATTTCGCCCAGTTTCAAAGCCATTTCATCATTTTCTAATGATATTTTTGCTATTCTGGCCTGCAAAGTTTGAATATTCTTATTTAAATTATCTGCATTCTCTCTTGCCGCCTTTAAAAGATTGGCATTGTTAGCTATTATGTCATAGTAATTTGAATCATTCAACTCTAATGTTGATACTCGCTCAAGCTGGCAATCCAATGCCCTAATTGCCAAATCATGGAACTCTTTAAAACTCTCAACAATATTAGGGGGCATCTCTTCAATCATATCTTGTATTTTCATCGACTCTTCGCATGCTTTAGACATAAGGAGATCCGTATCCAGCTTTTCTTCTTGCATTTTTTGCTTTAGGGCCCCAGCCTGGTATATTGATCTATCGGCCTTGATCGTGGCCAAAGAGAAGAATGAATTTTAAACGCGGTGTTCCCTGGTTTAATTTCTTATGTGTGAATCCATCATCTAAATCAGATATTCCCAAACATGAAATCACTAAATTGCACGAAAGGTCGAAACATTTGTATTTGAACTATATTTCCGAATTAAAAGAGGACCCTATTAACCAATCTATTTTGGAAAAAGGTACTCTTAAGGATAAATTTGCTGCATATAAAGTGATGGCTTCAGAAACTCCTCTACAGACTTTAACGATTTTGGAAAGTCTTAACAGAATGCTTGACGATAAACCCAGACTTCAATTGGATTCTATTAATTGTGGTATAGAGATTTATACGAAATGCATGTTGCCAACTGATAGAACTCTTAGGAAATTTGCTGAACAGCCCATTCGCAATGCTAAGGATTCTCATTTGCTTCTCTATTATTTTGAAGATGCCATAAAATCTAGTTATTCTGAGTTTATCACGAAAATTGAAAAAAGTGCAAGAAGTCCACAGCCCTTCCTTAGGGATCCAGCCATACGTGCTATTGGCGAATTATTACGCTCATGTCCTGAAAATGAGCACGTTCTTCTGAACATACTTATTGACAAATTTGGTGATCCACTAAGTGCGGTTGCAAGCGTTGCCACCAACACAATCCTTTCTGTTCTAAAAATGCATCCTCAAATGAATGCAGCTATTGTTGATATTATTCAGAAAGAAATGAAAAAGTTTACTCCATCTAGCAGGAAAAGGGCATTGAAATTCCTAGGTCAGATTAACGTTAATAAAAAGGATCAGGATACCGCTAATGAGATGCTTGGAACTGTTAAAGATGAGCTTCTCTCTGCGCTCAAAAAACCAGATCCATCGAATAATAAGGTTATATCATCACTCATGAAATCTGTGGAAAAATGTGCTTCAGTATGCTCACCTGATGAGCTAAAGGGCTTGATTGATCCATTATATAGCTTTGTCTCAACATCAAGTTTTCAATCATCACTTCCTGCACTCAGGTTATTATATAGTATCCACAAAGCATCTGAACCAATTCCTCAGAAGTTTTATTTGAGTTTATACTCGTTCTTCAGCTCACCTGACTTTGGGAATTCATCAAAACACCCTCAGCTCTTAAACTTGCTACTTCAAGCTTTAGAAGAAGAGAGTGATCTCTCAATTGCTTCATCATTTGCACATAAACTTCTTCACATTGGGCTTCACATGAATATTGCGTTCACTGCTTCTGTTTTGCATTTCATTTCCAAGCTTTTTGAAAAAAAGCCAGCACTTAAATCCATCATTACATCGACTGATCCTGTAAAAGAACTCAATTACAATATAATGGATGATAACCCCCTGAATTCTTCATCAACAGTAACATTCCCATGGATCCTATCAATGTACCACACCCACTATCATCCTTCAATCAGAGAGCTTGCCGATTCAGTTGTTAAAGGAGAGCTATCTTCATACCAAGGCGACCCTTTCGAAGATTTTAGCACATCGAGAATTTTGAACCGAATTATTGGTAATGGTTCAAAAGATGATGAATCTGGGCTGTTTAATAATGCATATATAGATTTCGATTCCATCCCTGATTTCGAAGAGCAACAACAAGAAGAGGATGATTAACCTGGTGTAAATGGAAGTTCAATAAATCATTGAAAGAAATGAACTTGATTTTATCTAGACTGTCTCTTTATCAACAAATTAATTCTCCATTACAATACAGTGGATTTGTTGAATTTGATCGATGTATATTTAAGCGGAGCTATTTTGGATTGATTTATAATATTTTTCGGATGAGTATTTATAGAACTGTTTTTTCAAAGTTTTGCAGTACCGTTGTGTATAATAATCAGCAAACTCTTTCCAGTAAGATATATAATTATTATGATACCAATAGTATTGAAGTGGATTACAATGTTACATTCGATAATTGTCTGTTTTTTAATATTACAGGCTCGTCATCATATGGAGCGATGGTTTTTATTGCAAAAAGAGCATCTTCTTTTGTAATAATAAGAGAAACAAAGTTTTATCGGTGTTTTGCAAGCTCACAATCATCAGTCGGAGCCTGTTTTTATATAGATTCGTGTCATTTGGACTGTAGCAAAATACAATCATGCGAATGTCATTCGATTTTTGGTTCCTTTTTCTGTTTAACATCAGATTCAATAGTCAATGTTCAGCTAAACATTTCAACATGCCTTTGTAATGACCAAAATCCATCATTTGCACTATTGATTATTCATGATTCTGATATGTGCGTTTACAATGTTAATGTTTCACATTATTATAGCACAATGCTCAAATCTTTTCAGGGAATACCCACTGTGTTTCATTTTAATCGAAAAGAAGATGTTTTTTTGTCATATATTTCATGTCATGATACCGCTTCAGCATCATTAGTGTTTCAAGACTATCATGCTTTTAGATATCGTCGGTTTTGCTTATCAAATTGTTCTTTTAAGGAATTCTTTATATTTTCCTCCTCGCCAGTTAGTGATATTTGGTTTATCTCCAAATGTTCTTTTCCAAAAATTGAGAATTCCAATTTCATAGTTTTGCTTATGAATTCATATGTCGATGTTCCAATGGAACAACTAATTCATGTATTTGTTGATGATAAATCCAGTGTGTTTGGATTATCCAACATAACACCAGATTTCACTATTGATCTGGATTTTGCATGTGTTGTACCTCCCCCTCCAACTCAAACACCATATAGATATAAACCATCTGAAATTGCTTTAGTGCTTGGATTCTTTGGTGTTGTTATAGGAGTAATAGCCATTTCTGTTTTTGTTTACTTGGCAAGGATCAAAAACAGTGAAATTAGCAAGCTTCAAGAAAAACTTGCAATGATAGATGAGGTTGAGGCGGATATGGGATAAAATGTATAATGACTTTTTTAATAAAGATGAGGATTTGTTCTATAGTTCATCTGATAATAAGAAGTATCCTTTTCTAACAAAATATGCTTCACCGATATAGAATCTGGTTGTTGCTGATAATGCACCATGTGATGAACAATGAATTGTTGTTTTGAAAACTTTGGGTTCAGATGTGATATTAATTAATGCATCATCTAAACCTGCAGTAAATATTTGGTCGTTTTGTGAACCATTTGGAATGGCGAATGTCATCCTGCACCTAACATCAATTGGATTTTGTGATTGAAGTATGCAGCTGAGCTCCCATATTTCATCATATAATCTTTTAATAACAAAATTTACAGTGAAAGGTGGTGTTTGGAGCAATAATAATGTCGAATCATCCAAATCAACATGTGAGAATGGTAAATCTCCTTCAAGTCCATTTTGATTTTTCCATTTAAGATGAATCTGATTCTGAATCTTATATTTTAGGTATATCGATGTCCACAGCCGATGTTTCTCTGCAAGTTGAAGCGGTCTGTTCAATTTTTTAACCTCATTTGTTTCACATTTTCTTACATGCTCATGATCAATTCCACTTAAATTACATTTGGTTGTGGATGGGCCAATTTGCACGTCAATTCTATCAACTTGAACCAGAAATGTTCCATATGAATTGGAGGATATAATAATTGGAGATTCGGAGTCGCATGAAACTTCAATAGGTAAATCAAGAGGATTATAGATTATTATCATGAGGAGGTGGGATAATGACATAAAATCATCATGATCGTCTAATGTTACAACCTGCATTCTAGATATATGAGGACCAGGTTTGATAGAAAAATTCTGATTATAATTGAATTGGCGAGTATATTTTTCCTGTCCATACTCAATAATATATGACAGGTTCTCAAAAGTTTTGTCAACATTAAGTTGGATTGTAAAAATCTTTGACTCTCCAGGTATAAGGGAAGGTGGCAATGGAGGAATGACTTTTGGTGGATAGTCTAATGGAAGAGATGTAGATGAATATACAGCTGGAGGAGGAGGGAAACGTATACCTTTGATATCTACAGCAACATCTGATGGGTTTATAATCTGAAATGTTTCTGAGTACTTAGAATTCTCTGGCACATCATGTTGAATAACATATGGAAGCCTAACAACAAGTGTTGGAAGTTTGTCGATTACGGTAATTTGAATTGGAGCTGACAAAGAATATGATGCTGTAATATTTCCAATTACCATTGTAAATCCGGTAATCATGGTTTCGCCAATGGCCACAGGCGATATAACAAGTTGGATTGTTTGGGGTTTCCTTGGAGGCAAAGAGAAATTAACAGGAACTGAAGTGGAGTTTGATGCTGTCAGTTTTATAATATCAACAGCTATTGTGACCAATAAAGGATTAATTATTGTAAGAAGAAAAGATATCTTGTCCCCTGTGGCACATGTAAGCTTATTCAAATTTTTTTTCTCGTATGCATTATAGATGAAGGGGCCAGATGATTTCCCAATAGATTCCCGAATTGGTGAAGGTGGGGGTAGAAACTCGATACTCCCTATTTTGAAAAGCATTTCAGCCTCAATAGTAATATATGAAGGAATCAATTGAAGAAGTTTGGCTTGCTTTTTCGGATCATTAATAGTATGAAGAAATTCCAACAAATATCTCATTAAATCATTTTTGATTGACCTTGGGACATGAGCACTTCCAAATAATTGTGATGCTGGGCTTATTCTTTGTTCACACCAATCGTTTCCATCAGTTAATGAACTTACAAAAGGTTTTAATAAAAATTTTTCAATTTTGATCATACTATTACATAATAAAGCTGTCTGAAACATAAATGTTCTTGTATGTCCAAGGTGTTTGAGCAAAAGCAATGATAACTCCTGATACTTGAAGAATTCCATTTCAGATTTTCCTTTACAATAATTTAGGGCAGTTAATACTAATATTCGAGATATTGTATTTGGTACCCTTACTGAAAGACGCAAGCATGTTCTGATCGCAGAGTATATATGCTTTGCTCGAAATGCATATGATAGGCATGTTATGATCTCAGGAGGTAAATCAAAACTTAATAATTCAGATAATTGTGGAGGAAGATCCCTATCTGATAAACCTTTATCAAAATTCAACGATATCCTCTTATTATAAAACATCTCAAGGGCCAATGATATTGCAATAGGTTCGCTTTTATGTTTCAATGCACGTTCAAAATATTCGCTAGCCTGATCGTATCCACCTAAAAGAAAAACAGAAGATGCAAGCATGATCAAAGATCGGGGTTGGTCGATTTTTAATAGTAATTCATCGCATCTTGTTCGCAAACTAATAAAGAACTCCATCATACATCTAATAAAACCCTCTCTGACTCTTCGAGATATATCTTGTTGGGAAGAATCTCCGGGTATTTGAGTTGCACATGATGGTAAACCTTCACCACCAAATGAGCTTGGAGAAAAAACAAACAAACAAGGTTGAATCGTGTTATTTGCTTGTCTCACAACTCTATCAAAAGATGTTGCGCACGCCAGCAACTCAGACTGCGACTCTGCAATTGCTGCTCCGACAACTACATGAAAATCAAGATGTGGTAAAAATTCATCTCTAATTCCAAGAAGAAAATCAAGTGATTCAGGAATTTCGCATGTAGAAAAAGAGAACTTAATTTGCCCTTTGGCATTTATGAAATCAGCGGCAACAGAAGCAACATCTAACTCAAGACTGGAAATTAATGCAATAATAAGCTCTTTAAGTTGATTAAATGCAGCAGGAAGTCTTAAACCAACAGGAGTTAAAAGAATACGGACTTTCCCCGATGAACTTATAAATGATATTGGTAAATCACAAATCTTCATATTTGAATCTTTCCGTTAAGTATGTTGTATCAAAAAATAAAAATTATTGGGACTTGGCGGACTTGAACCACCTACCTTGCGATCTTCAGTCGCACGCTCTCCCAGGTGAGCTAAAGTCCCTTTGATGAAAGCTCTAATTATTACAATATATGTTTTTTAAGTCTTTTTTTATTTAATAATTGATTTATTGGAGGAGCCAACATTGATATAAAAAATTCAAAATGTACAATTTAATATGAATTGGGTACTATAATGCTTAATAAAATCCAAATACAAATAATAAATAAACTAAAATACGAGACATTATCAGAGCCAATTTCAATAAGTTTTCCAAATACAATTAAAAGATACATAAATGTTAAACCCCATGTCCATTTTTTAAGTCTTTTCAATGATGCTTTTCTCTCTATTTTTGCTAAATTGATGGTGGAAAAAAACTGCGCCCCGCATGCAGCAATCCATATCCATATTGTCTTCAGAGCTATCCCACTCCATGTGATTTTTCTCTTGGGAAGCAAAACATTAATAAATATACAAGAGAATAAAACAATAATAATCCCAGAGCATTGAAGATATTCATATTTGGAAATCGGTTCTGGTTGAACATAATCTGGCCTACTCTTAGTTATAAATGAAGACTTGACAGGGACATTACCATATAAAGACCTTGGGTCTGGAGTTGCTGATCTTGAAGATCTTTGAGATATTGTAACAAGAAAATCATCTCTACACAATTCAGAATTTATGAAAGAGGCCATTTCCGGCATTTTGGTGCTTGAAGCATTAGTTATTAGCCTCTCAAAATTCTTTAATGAAGTGGAGTCAAGAGATGAACGGCGAGGGTCTAGTATTGACAAAAGAAGCCCAACAGCTGGCTTAAATGTTGTAGGAAGCATCTGCTCATTAAGAAAACATGATTCATAGTGAATTAGACGAACAGAACCATTAGTTTCATAGAAATCGCTGATCTTTAATGGAGAAAAACATACTCCAATTTTATATAAAGATAAAACAGATGTCATTATTTGTCTCATTCTGCGTTTTATCAAATTTTTGGGAATAGAAATTGGCACAATTGGATATCCTAATTCAAATAATACTTTTACACAATCATTTTGCTGATAGAAAGCAAAAAATGTCGCCAATCCGGGTTTGGATTTAGCTCTCTGTAAAATATCAACATACACTTCTGGCTGCGGGAAAAAAACAGTCTTGAGGGCAAACTCTCTCCCAATTTCATCCTTAACATGTTTGAGATTAAAATTTTGGGTTGTTTGGATGTTCTCAAGAACAGTATACCCGTGATTTCCGACAATCTCTTGCTCAATGACATTTTCGACACTCATAAATAAACGATAATTCAAGTTAGTCTTTAATATACTCTATCTTCTTCACGGCACCTATTATCCATACTAGATTGATGAATATCAGTGGAACTCCTATGCCAATCGAAAGAATAATCCCAAGGATAGTTGGTTGAAAATGCGGAGACATGCTCATTAGCACATAAACACAATATGGAAGCGACAAAAAAGACGTGATAATTGTCGGTACATAGATACGTATTGCAATCCATTGAACAATGTGAATTATCAAATGAATGGAAAAAACGACATACAAGCAAAACCAAGGATAGAAATTTCTTGTAATTATCGAGTAAAATGTTCCTGCTGATATGATTAGGAATTCTTCTGCAACAGCTAAAGCATAAGCCGATGTTGAAATCCCATCATAGTGAGAAAGAAACTTTTCTGCCAGAATTGGAAATCTATTTCTTAAATACTCTCCTTTTGAGCGTAAAAAGGGCTTAAAAAAAATTATCTCCTCAAAATCATGTATCATAAACACAACAGGCAATGCAGCAACCAGAATTTCGAACTGTGTGATAGGCATTGCCTTGGCAGAAAGAGTTACTTTTCAAAATGTTAAAATGGATCCAAAAACAAAAATCAACATTAAATATCATCAAGTCAGAGAAAAATGGAAAAATTTCTTAAAAAACTGACATATTTTAAAATGAGGCACTTTACCGCCCAGATTTCGAAGGAGTGTTATAAAATCCCATGTTCAGACCATATTACTGTTAAAGAAGCTTGTTTTATTGTGCAAAATCAGTTTTCTTTGCATGAACAGTTGGAGGCAAGAATATATGGAACTAGAATGATTCCATCTAAACTTTTATATAAATATTGCCTCCAAGATGATCCTATAATATTCACTGGCCCTAATGGCAGACCAATACAAACTAATATCAAGAAGCGTAATATATCTAATATTCCAAATAACAAGTGGAGAGTATTTTTTGCAACTGAGTATTCTAAGATGATAAATGGAGTTGATTTGGATATTAAGAATGAATTTGGAGTTGTGAAAACAAAGGAAGTTATAAAAAACCATTTGAAAATTGCCATAGGGAATGATACTTTTGATGTTATTATTTATTTACCAGGAGGTATTGTATTTAGGAATGGAACTTTGTATGATTTTCTCGATGAATTTCCAAATGCATACAAACACCTTTATGTAACCTTGTATCCTACAAAAATTAATCCATCTTTTTTGTGGAAGCCAATAGACATTGTATGCAATTCTGTTGAGAAAAACTTTGTTAGTGCTCTATCTCCTTTATTTGAAAGCACCCAGATGAGTTTGGATGTGGCTGCTTCAATTCTTGGGTTTTTAAGTTTTTGCGGAAAAGGATCAGAAATAATTCTGTCATACTTTTCAATGAATTGTTATTTCTCTCCATTTATTGTTGGTCTGTGGAAATTGGTGAACCGACAAACAATTGAAGGGCACCAATTAGTAACCATTTCTGAGTGCTTTTTGTCTATATTTAAAGCAATATCAAAAGACGCAATTCCAAATGAATCTTTGTGGTCAAACTCGACAATATTTTTAACTCCTTTCGCAAAAGATACACCTGAGATTGAGATTCATATTTTACACTATTCTCAGCCATATATGGATTCTGTATTGACAGAAAAGTATCTTAAAAAATTTTGCAATGAGAGTCAAGATACTGCAATATATATACCAGAGGTGAATGGGGATGTTGATTCTGGTTTGGTACGAAATCTTCCTGATTTAAACACTTGTATCAGTGCCTATAATAATGATCATGATAAACTATTTCATCATTATAAAGTCATGAGTTTAAGGTCAATGGGAACACCATGTTTATTTACATGCAATGATGGTTCAGCTTTATTTGTCAATAATTGTGCAATGAAAACATCAAATGATTTGGATAAAATTAATGTAATATATCCTAGACTGGGGACTATTGTTCATGATACTATTGAGAATATTGCAATGGGAGTAAAAGAGGAGGAGATTAGGGTAATACAGAAAAATCCACTGCCCCCATCCCAACCAAAATTGCCATCTCCCATTGCAAACAATCCATCTCAACATAAAAACTCCCCTATTCCTCCTAACTTACCGCCTCTATCAGTCATCAAACCTTCAAAGGTCTTAATACCTATTCATAGCTTTGATTTGGTTGAAAAAAGTGATGTTCAGCAAATTATTATCATTTGTATTGATGAATCTTACTCAATGATCGAACCTTTTGATCAGGACTTTGCAAGATACTCTGCTGCTGCCCAAATGTTGTCTTCAATTTGTTCAAAAGCCTATGCATATAGATGCTCATCAACATTTGGAATTATCTCTTTTGAGAAAGAGGTTACTACTTTGATGGAACTTTGCGAAATTCCTCAGACTTTTGAAAGTGTTATTAGTGGAATAAAGCCAAAGAGGTCAACTGCATTATACAAAGGTATTGATTTAGCAATTAGCAAAATTATAAATGTCGCTCCCCATTATAAAAATGCGATTAAAAGGATTGTAGTGCTCTCAGATGGAAAAGATACATGTGGTGGTATTAATCCTATTGAAATATTTAAGAAATTGTTAGAAAATGAAATTGTCCTTGATGCTATCACAATCAATATTGAAGATACAGACAATGATTTGAAGCTAGCAGCTCATTTTACTGGAGGGGTTATGTTTTTCCCACAAAATACTAATGAAGGGATAGATATGTGCTCTCATGATGGTTTTATAAATCCAAATCTACGTCAATTCCGAAAACCATTCAAGGCTTCTGATATTTCTCAAAATATAGTCAATGTAACACGAAATGCTCTGAAAGATCAAAAGGATATGTCTATCACGCTTAAAAAGATTGATCAAGCCCCTTCTGTGATTGTTCCAACAATTGCTATCGATTCTGGATCTAAAATGTCTGAATATTCAGTTTCTAATCGATTGCAGTCGATTGTTAAACAACTGAAGTCGATTCACAATAACAAACCTAACTTCTTTGAAGTTTATGTTGATGATAAAAGTGTTGATAAGTGGAGAGTCTTATTTTGGGTTGTTGACCCTCGTTCATTATATATTAATTGTTATTGGGACCTACAAATTGATTTTCCAATTCAGTATCCAAAAAATGCTCCAGAAATACGATTTTTAACAGTTCCCTATCATGTGAACATCACAGAAAACGGGAGAATTTGTATTGATACCCTTCATGAACAATATAATGCTTCTAAATCGATTGAATCAATACTGAAAGACATTCATGATCTTTTGCAAAAACCTAATTACCTATCCCCTGTGGATAATTCTCGATGTGAATTTATAGATCTTAGTAAGCCTAATGGAGTAGATATAGCTCTTCAAAATAAGTACTCTAATAAGATCCAAGAGTATAATCAGAGAGCAATCAAGAATAAAGATGCATATATCAAGAATTGGAGAATTAATAGAGAAGATTCTCATATTCATATTGAAAAAGATGTTGTTATCCCACCAGAGTTTATTGATCCATGGTCTAACCAAGTCATCAAACAAGTTGTTAAGCTAAAGTGTGGAACCCTTCGTGACAGAGATACTTTGATTCAACAATTCCGTCTTTCAAATACATTTGATACAAGCTCTGGTGAGCGTGTGAAGTCAATCAAAGACCATAGAACTGGTGCTATGATAAGAGACCAACAGAACTGGGTGATTGATACTCAAAAGCAACTAGAATTAGATAATCTTTTGAAAAATAAACCTATTTAGTTACTTTCTTGTCTTCTAATGGTTTCCCATAGTTTGATAACAAGTTCTTCAAATGATTCGCTAAAACTAGCCAAACATTGCGGACAAGAATGACTCATTTGGTATCTATGTGAATTAGCCACTTTTCCAATACAGGAAACATGAGAATATGAGCCACAACATGGCATTGATATAAAAATATCACCTTTTTCAATTGGTAAAAGACAACAAATACACTGAATATCTACGTCGCCTTTTTCTATTGGTTTTTCGTCGCCACTATCATCATTCACTTTATAAGGAGGGTCGCCTATTTCTTCGAAACGATCTCGGACTCTGGACAATATCGCTAAAGCTAGATCTTCTTCAATGTCGATGACTTTCTTCATTTGACTTGGTTTGTTCAGTTAAGACTAAACTGAACCTTGAGTACCCGGTCTTGTCTGGTCACAATCAGATAGTCTGAAAGCATGTTATATGATAGTGATAGTGCTCCATCACCTATATCCAGTTTGGAGTATTTTCCATCATTAATACTATTGCAGTGTAGGAAGCCGGAACTAGATAAACTATATACAATACCATCTTTTCCATTAGATACACCAATAACACTTCCAGCATGATTAGAAAAGCATTCATATGAAGATATAGAATTGCGGATATCCCACACACGCAAGCATCCATCAGTGCCGCCAGTTGAGAGCAAAGAATCACTATTAATGGTCATTGTGTTAATTGCTCCGTAGTGAGCATCAATCATTTGGGCAACACAAGAGTCTCTGTTATCAAAAATAGCTACTTTTCCATTATCCTTTGAGATAATAACTTCAGAATCATTCGCAGATACTACCATTGAAGTAATTCCTGATGAGATTTCAACTTTGCGAGCAATTTTGGACTCAATAAGATCATATACAAGAATTGAGCCATCAAAACTAGATGATATAAGTTTTGATCCTTCAGATGAAAAATTAAGTCCAGTAATTGGAGCCTTTTGATCTGTGAATGTGTTCAGATGAAACAATAGGTCAATGTCATACATGTCGAAGACACCAACATCAGAAGAAAAGGCGATTAATTTATCGCATGGATGAAATGCCATGCACCTAATGAACGCCTTTGGGCCAGATGGCCTAATACGAAGCACAGGTGATGCTTTTTCCAGGAAATCTTCGGAACAAGAATATAAATATGAATAACCTCCGAGTAAAACTTGCTTTTTTGACCAAGAAAATACTGTTGAGCAAATTGGTGATAATGATTCCATTTTTTTTGTGAATTTTTGGTATTTTTTAAACTCTTTGTTTCCTTGAGTAAACAAATTAACTCTTGGAGAGTCTTGATAGTTTTTTATCCGCTGTTTGTTTTTTTCTGTCTTCAATTGAAGATTTTGGGAAAAGCTTAGTAAATCTTGTTGAATTCGCTGAGAATAATCAACAAAACTACTCATAATGCAATGTTTCTGGGCTGTTTCCCGAAAATCTTCAACACTGATTTTTGTCTCAGCAGAATTCATTTTTACCTGGTTTTTATGGAGAGTATCTCCAAAACATTACAATGTTTGTTGGATATAAGATCATTTGTATAACAGGAAAAGAAGCATTGGGATATCAAAGATTCAATGAGAAACACTTAAGACATTCTCACACAAATTAACTCTCAAACTTATTCCAGATTTATCCTCTGAGTAACATTTAGCAATTTCGAAGCTTTCTGATTCTGGTTTTGTTCTGTCTTGGCCAATGAAGAACTGAGAACATGAGTTCATACATATAAGAAGTGTATTAAAACGCTTTAGAGACATGATTTTTATCGATTCATTTTCAAAAGAGTTGGGTCTAATGGCTTCCTTTGAGCAATCTTGGCTTCTAACTCATGCTGCATAGCGATTAGATCATTGTATTTGGTCTTAAGCTCTGAAACTTTATCTTGCATCATTTCAAGTTCATTAGCACGATTCTCGAAGTCGTAAAGCAATTCTGTCATACCAATGAGACCGCTCGATTTCTTTAAAGAAGAATTTTCATCTCTAACCTTATCACGATGAGTGCGTGATAAAGCAAGCTTATTTCGAGAATCTGCATATTCAGAATCGATTGCTTGTTGCTCAAGTGCTAATTTTTCTTTTTGTTTCTTCACAAATGCAAGTTTCTCTTTGACATGTGTCAAAATGTGAGAGTTAACAATGATTTTCTCTCGTATTTTTTCCCTGTCTTGTGTTTTTTCGGCCTTTTTCTCGTTTAAAGACTGGTTTTCGATCTTAAGTTGCTCAAAATCTATAAGATGTAGACCTTCTGAAAGCTGGTCTTGTTTATCAAGCTCCTCTTGTGATTGTTTAAATCGATTTTTGGTCAAAATATAACTGATTCGAAAGCTCTCGAGATCATTCTCTGCTTTAGTGAGCCTAGATTCTTTTGCATTAAGCATAGACTGACTAATTGGCTTATTTGTCCTTTGGAGAATTGCATTTTTTCCTGCTTGTTCTCTAAGACTATGAAACTCATTCTCCTTTTCTATTCTATGTTGATCAGCGGCTCTGGTTTTTTCTTGCATCAGTTGCAAATCAGAATGATATTTTGATCTAGTTTCATCGAGTTCTGACATTTTAACTTCAAATTTGGATAAAGCAGCTTCAAATCTGGATTGTGCATCGGTTGGCTGATCAGTTTTTTGAATCTCTTCTTTAATCCCAATAGGTTGAAATATGCTTGTTATCTTTGTCTGAATATCACTATTTAAACCCTTGGTTTGATAATATTTACTTTTGGTTTCTTCAAAGGTTTTACGAAGCTCAATATCTCCTTCCATAAAGTCTTCTGGTTGCCCAACATCCATTAAATCGACTTCGGAATCAACACCGCTCCTAATTGATGAACCCAATGATGCGTGACTTTGGAAAGCAGAATTAATACTCTCATTTCCGTCCGAATGAGAAGAATGAACATCATCTATTTGGTTCATTTTTTTCTTTTTTGATAACGGAAAAGGGATTTTTACCCTTTCGACGATTATTTATGTTTCCCTTAAAGGGTAAAATAAAATTCAGCTTTATTTTTGTTTACAAAGATGTGGTACCATTCCTTTTTGAAACCAATATACATAATCTGGTATATTTCTCTCTGCCACGGATCTATATATTTCCACAGTCTCGTCTAATTTCCCTTGATGAAAGAATGCCACATCTTTGAGAGGCCACATTCCAGGGTTACAATATCTACTGTGTGTTTCATGAGGGCATATTGGAAGATCTTGGAATCTTCTGCTTTTCAGGATTTGGAAATGCTCTCTCGTAAGATTGTGTCCAATAAATCTCCCTGATGTTCCTCTTTTTACACTCATTCCCAGCATAAATATTGCTTGAGAAACATAGATATCATCAGCATCATTCAAGTTCTTAATCCATTTGAGACCAATCTCTGGTTTTATGAACCTTTCTGATGTTCTTCGAGACATAATGTATCCGCTACCTCCTTGAAGGTATCTCCAAGGTACATCAATACAGTTTCCAAACCAAAAATCAGCTGTGTTTGGGTTTCCTTTCTGGTATTGATCTTTTAACATTGACTCGATAGAATCAAGATTTACCATAACATCATCAGTAATAACAGATATCCAATGAGCATTTGTGGTTCGTAATAAAAATCTTGCGGATTCATATCTCTTCACTACAAGATTAATATGAGTATAATATTTGCTCCCTTTGGATTCATCAAGTATTTGTTTCATATCGCTTGGTAATTCATGGCATGGATAACCCTCAAATGAAGAGCAATTCTCAGATATCAAGAATAATTGCGGTTTTTTTGTTGCATTCAGGAATTTTTTCCCCCATTCATTAAAAAGAACTGGAAACCTCGTTGATTGGGGTACTGTTATGGCGCTAAATGCTATTGTTTCAAAGATATTACTCGGAACTGAATATTCATGTATATTATGAACATCGAATCCGGTAAAATCAATCTCTTTTTCAGGAATAATGACATTATAAAAAAATAACTGAATACATCCAATGATAGCAAATAATATCATGGTAGAAATTCCAAAACACACTGATGAATAAGATATACTATGAGAATTTATATCACTTGATTCCTCATATGAGCTATATGGAATTTCAACCATTGTTTAATGATATCCCAAGTTATATACCAAAAGTAGTTTATTCAATATCATTGCCAGGATTGCTTCTCCTCCATTCAGAAATTCTAAGTTGCATTGTTGGATCAACATCCATCTTTTGTTCAATGATATTGTTTCCTGTTCTTGGATCTCGAACAATCTTCATTGGTTGACCATTCATGACTTTAATAGTTTGATTGCTATTGTAAAACTGTTGGAGGAGAGTGCTTAAGTCACAATATGTACCTGTATTGGTCTTGACTGCATTCTCAATGATCTTGTTGGTGAATGGATCAAGGAATTCAATAGGCGCCCTTTTCAGTAATGGAACATTGTATTGTTTGCTATTCTTGTTGATAGTCCATGAATTTGAATATTCTTCAAAACTCTTCTTTGAATTCTTGTTGTTCCATGTTTGAATCAATGAATTGTACTTATTAAGAACTTGGGTTTTCTCGTTTTCAAATTCAACTTGTTCTTTGCTCTTGGGATTTCCTGGATTTGGACCTTGTGTGAAGATTTTGAAAAATTCCATGCGTTCTTGATCAATTGCATCAAATGGATTAGGGTTCTCTAAAAGTCGGATGATTTCTTCAAGAATAACAATCATATCTAAAGATGCTGAATAGTTGTGATCTAATATATCAATACAAATCTTACCTTGAGATGAGATGTTAACGTGATAAGGAGGATTCACAAACCGGATATCAGGAGCAACACTAGGATATTGATTTGGGAATTTCGCAAGAA
>Ga0074193_1000354_pt1 | contig 80176 bp, 61 predicted proteins | sample EPASupsiteHSE605_FD_64523 | JGI IMG/M metagenome (GOLD analysis project Ga0074193, IMG submission 64523) | Bioremediated contaminated groundwater from EPA Superfund site, New Mexico - Sample HSE6-05 | ecosystem: Environmental > Aquatic > Deep subsurface > Groundwater > Contaminated ... | reverse complement strand
CCTGCCTCCTTGGTTGTGGCTCTGAGCCGTAGTGGATTCCTACTCTACAGCATAACCCACGTTTACAAGGATGGCAGGTCTTTTAGCTTTTAGACTCTGCTTGGCAACTGACAACCATTATGTCTAGTTCGAAAACAACCCGGAAAGTCCGCTAACAAATCAGAACACTGTAAAAATTTTTTACATGTTTCGTTAACTTATCGTTCACAAATTAAAAAACTTAACTGTTTTTTCAGAAAAAAATGACGCTGCTTTATCTGCAGCGCCATCGAATGCTACCTCTTGAGTCTTTATTTACCGTTCATCGGCTCTGGCAGCCAGGGAATGACTATCTCCTGCCGTCCCAGGCCCTCTCCATCTCCACATCATGCACAAGCTGCGGAATATCGAGAATCAGCGCCACTGCACCATCGCCGAGGATGGTAGCGCCGGAAATCGCATCCACATTCTTGTAGGCGCGCCCCAGGGACTTGATGACCGTCTGGTGCTCGCCGATCACGTGATCGACCACGACCCCGACGCGCATCCCGTCAACCTTGGTGATGACTATCTGTTCGATGTCCGGCGTTTCCCCCTTGATATCGAACCTCTCCCTGAGCGGTATGTAGGGAACCATATGGTCGCGGACAGTAGCCAGGTTCCTGCCATGGGCCTTTTCCACGTCGGCACGGGTAAGCTCCACGCACTCATCGACAAGGGAAAGGGGGAGGAGGAAGCGATCGGCGCCGATCCGGACCAGGAGGCTCTCGATGATCGCCAGCGTAAGCGGGATTTTAACGGTGATCGTCGTCCCGTCCCCATGCTTGCTGGTAATATCTATCGAACCGCGCAAAGCGTCGATGGCCCGCTTCACCACGTCCATGCCGACCCCGCGCCCTGAAACGCTGGAAACCTTTTTTGCGGTGGAAAACCCGGGGGCGAAGATCAGGTTGAAGATTTCCTTTTCGGACAAGTCTGCGGCAGCCGGGATCAGCCCCTTTTCAATCGCTTTTGTGCGGATTGCTTCTTTATCCAGACCGGCGCCGTCGTCCCTGATGGTAATCAGAACGCTATCGCCGGAATGGACAGCGGCCAGGTGCACCGTTCCCTGGCCGGGCTTGCCGGCGGCCTCGCGCACATCAGGCAGCTCTATGCCGTGGTCGATGCTGTTGCGGATTAGATGGACCAAGGGATCGTTCAGCTTCTCGATGACGGTCTTGTCCAGTTCGGTTTCGGCGCCGGCGGTTTCCATTTCCACCTTCTTGCCCAGTTCATTGGAAAGATCGCGGACCAGCCGCTTGAACTTGCTGAAAGTGGAGCCGATGGGGAGCATGCGGATGTTCAGGGCGTTGTCCCGCAGCTCCGCAGTCAGACGCTCGACCTCCTCGGCGATCGACATAAGTTCCGCATCTCTGCGACCGGCAGAGGTCTGACTGAGTCGCGCCTGCACGGTCACCAGCTCCCCAACCAGGTTTACCAGGATATCCAGCTTTTCCGCTGGAACACGGATGCTGGAAGCCGTCTCCTGGGATTGCCGCTCCTGGCGGACCTCTTTCACGTGCTGCTGCTCGACCAGTGCCGATGCTATCCTGTCAGCCTCGACCAGCCCGGTCTCAACGGCAATTTCACCGAAGCGTTTCTGCTGCGAGAGAATTTTTTCCATGGCCTCATGGGTCAGATCACCGCGCTCGACAAGGATCTCCCCCAGTTTTTTGTAATCGCCGTCATGCCCCAGATGCCCACCCGTATCGATAACCTCTATCTTCAGCTCGCAGTCGTCTTCGACAAAGATGAACACGTCCTTGATGGCATCGATACCCTGGGCGGTCGTCAGTATCACGTCCCAGAAGATATAACAGGACTCGGGATCGATCTCGTCAAGCCGTGGAAGATTGCACATCTGCGCCACGACCTTGCATGCGCCCAGCTCGCCCAACTCGTTGACGAGAGTGATGGGGTTAGTGCCGCGCGCAAAAAGTCCCCGATCCGGTTCGAAACGGATGCGGTAGGTGACCGGTAACGACGTTTGCTGAGAGGTGTCCTGAGACTTTCCGGCCTTTTGAGCTCCTGCAGTAGACGCCGTTTCCGCTGCGGGAGACAGGCTCTTGAGCTCTGCGATGATCTCTTCGGCCGCCCCGGCATCGACGGACTCGCCGCCTGTGGAAGCATCGAGCATGGCCTTGATCTGGTCACGGGCCGCGAGCGTCACGTTCACCAGCTTTTTCGTGACCGCTATCTTGCCGTTACGCACCAGGTCGAAGACCGTCTCCACCTGGTGGGTGAAAGCGGCAATATCATCGAAGCCGAACATGGCGCCCGATCCCTTGATGGTGTGCATGGCCCGAAAAACCCGGCCGATGAGTTCCTCGTCATCGGGTCTTTCCTCCAGTTCGAGAAGGGAAGTCTCCAGCTCCGCAAGAAGTTCGTACGCCTCTTCTTTGAATGCCTCTCTGTGCTGGTCCATCATCCGAGCACCTTCTTCACCACCGACAGAAGCTGTTCGGGCTTGAACGGCTTAACGATCCAGCCGGTGGCCCCGGCAGCCTTACCTTCCTGTTTTTTGCTATCCTGGGATTCCGTGGTCAACATTACTATGGGGATGAATTTGCAGGCCGGAAGGGCACGCGCCCCTTTAATCAGGCCGATACCATCCAGGTTGGGCATGTTCAGGTCGGTGATGAGCATGTCAACCTTCTGCCCGCCAAGCTTTTGCAGGGCGTCTTTGCCGTCCACGGCCTCAATTACTTCGTAGCCGCTCTGTTTTAATGTAAAACTGACCATTTGCCGGACGCTGGCCGAATCATCAGCCGTCATAATCGTTTTTCCCATCAGTGCTTACCTCCAACCCATATGCAAGATTTCCCCTTGTCCAGGGCACATCCCACATGACGTTGAAAACCGGCCTCCCTGCCGATTTTTTTTACGACCTCGTTGTAGCCATCGCAAAAGACAAACTGCTTGTTCAACTGAACCGATGTACGGTGCGCAGAACAGAGCAGCTGCAACCCTGCCAGATCGACCTCCGTCACATTCCCAACATCCAGGCGAATCTGCTCGGCACTGTCCAGGACGGTCAATAGCGCAGTTTTCAACTCACCCGCATACTGAACCGTCATGGAGCCGCTTATGCTCACAACAACGGTCGACGATTCCCCTTCCGGGGTTGTCGTCGATACTTCAAAGGCAGCCATAAAAATCTCCTCTGCATAAATAGTCGAGGGGCGCAGAGTCCACCCCCATTACACGTCAAAACAACTCCACGTTGTCCCCGAACCCCTCAGCCTCGCCGGATTGCATATCCGCTGACTTTTCACCGGCCAGAGCAATAGCACCGGCAGTCGGCGCCACAACACTTCCCCCATTAAGGATGGATGCATGAATTTTCCGTTCGCTGTGCATGGTATAACGGTCGGCAAGCCGCAGCAGGCTTTCCGCGCTTTCAGACCTGAAACCTGACGGTGCGAGGCGGCGTGCCTCGCCGATAACACCGGAAAGTTCTTCGACAACCTCGTTCAGAACCCGGGCAACCTTATGGTGAGCCGTGATCCCTGTCGTTGCATTCTCTATGTCGGTGGAAAGAGACTGGACCATCTCTTTCATAGTTGAAAGACAACAACCCAGGTTTTCATTCACATTCTGCAGCGATTTGAGCAGGCCGGCCAGGCTGTCCACCATATCCTGCACCTCAACATCCAGCTCAGACGCATCGGCATTGACGCTGCTGCATAGCCCGTCGGTCACCTCGGTGATGAGCTTAAGCGTCTCAGACACTGCGGAAGTCTGCATTATGGCATCAACCGACAGACGCTGAATCGCCTCGGCAAGCACTCCGAGCGCCGCCCCCTCTTCACCGGTCAGCGCCGCCTTGACCTGGGCGTTAAGGGCTATAAGCTCGATCTCCTCGCCGACGTTCTCGATATCGCCGACAAAACCGGCAATATCCCCCACGGTCTCCACAACGGTGTTCATTGCGCCAGCCAGAGTGCGGTTCGTTTCGGAGCTTTTGCCGAGAACCGTCGCAACAACGGCAAGATCGTCTTTCATTTCCGTAAGAAACGAGCTGCCGGTCTGGTCTGCGACTCCTGCCATCTCGCGGGTATCTTCCGACATGCGCGCTTCTTTTGCCGCTATTCCCCGCAGGTTTTCAACGATTCTCTGTACCGCGGTCTCCAGTTCGGTTCCAGAGTGACGCAACTGTGCCGACTGCAGTTCGCAAACCGCCCCTGCATCCTCAGCCTGTTTAACTGCGACATTCTCTTCGAGAGACAAGGCACCACGCCCTGTACCATAAGTATTCAGCCTGCCGCACAAATCGTCCAGCGCTTCGGCAACATGCTCAATTTGCTGGCGGACGATATCGTGAAACTGCATGGAAGTGACAACTTCGCCGATATTCTGCGACACCTCCGTGGAAGCAGCTGAAATGGCCGCTGCCGCACTGGAACATCGCTCATTTACATCGGTCAATGCAGCGAGGCTCAACCGGGTCTTGTCCAGAATCCCCCGCACCTGTTTGCGCTGCTCCCCCCCCACGCTCAGAACCTGGACCAGGGTCTGCTGTATGACGGCAGTGAGCGAATCTTTCTGCTCAAGTATTGTCCCGGCCTTATCACTTACCTGGACGGAAAGTTGCGTCACATCATTTGCCAGCGTTTCGAAACCGGCAGCGCTCTGCCCCAGACGGGCACTCTCGATCTTGGTTGAGATGCCGAGCATGCGCAATGACTTGTTGATTTTTTTAAATCCGGCAAGGGGTCCGGCTGCGTTATCAAGAAGCTGGAGAATGTTCTTCAGCGTTTGCGAACTCTTCTCCGTCTCCTGCTCTTTACGGGTCAGATAATCACCCATCCGGGCTGTAATTTCCTGCAACCCCTTGATCGACTGGCTTATCTCCTCGCCGGCAACCTGACCTGCCATGTCGGTGGACATCTCGGAAATTTCACCGGCCCGTCGGTAGAAATCATGGAGTTTTGCACCGATAGCCAGAAATTCGTCCTCGGTGGTCCCGGCAACATCAGACAACCGTTCGTTCATCCGACCCAGATGCGCGGGCCAGGCGGAAGAAATGCGACTATCGTCCGCATTGGTGGATATTTCAGCAAACATTGTGTGTTCCCTGGTATTTGCCATATGTGAACTTTCCCGGCAGACGGGAAACATCATGATCTCCCCGTCCGTCCTTCAGCTGATTTTCAGTAAAAGCAACGTATTGAATGTGTGCTATTGAATGTATCGTCAATTGGGGAAATACCTTGAGCAAATTTTTGTCTTTATTTCGGTCACAAAAAAAGCGCCGCAGTTGCCTGCGGCGCTTTTTTTGTATTCTTAGTCTCTTACGACTTGAGTCTTTACAATCCACGAGCAAACCTGAACTGCAATAGAACGCGGATGACGCGGATTGGGCGGATTTCCGCTGATTTTGAAACCTACTTTCTGCCTTGGTTTATCCGCGCAAATCCGTTTAAATCAGATTTGATCCGCGTTCTATTGCCTTTGATTTTTCCTGTTTGGTTCCGGCTCCGCCGGCTTAGGTTATTTAGGATTATTTGAAATCAGCGTATTTGGATATCACCAGGTCGGTATCTTTCGCTTCCTTCAGATGGCACTCATAGCAGTTTTTCACGGGGTCTACAGCGGATGGCCTGCCGTCCGGATTGAAGCCGGCAAACTGCCAGCCGCCGGTCTCCTTGAACTTTTTGTCCTTTTTCATCAGCACGACCATGTTCTTTTTCCCCTGGACCGGCTTACCCCCCTCTTCCCTGATGTTGTAATAATCGACCACGAATCGGCTCCCTTCCGGGTACTTGCCGCCGGTCTTGAAGGCCTTCAGCGCCTTTTTATCCACATACGTATAATGTATGCCGTAAAAGAGCGATTTTTTGTCGTTGACGATCTTCTGCTTGCTCTTCTCCCACTTCTCATACCCCTTGGGCAGGGACGCCTTTTCTGCGGCAGAAACAAGCGAGGCGGCAAGCACCAAGGAAGCAGCCACCAGCATGACAACTGTCTTTTTCATCGATACATCCTCCATCAAAATATAGTGATTACGCTGATTGTCATCCATCTGACAACGCATGTGAAGGGTAATAAATTTGGCAGCATTATTCAAGCAAAAGCTAAACGGTGATTCCATAAAAGCAATCCTTGCATCCGCCGGTCTATTCCTGTAAATTCAAATTAAAATGCAAGGAGGTCCGCAAATGCTTATTTTCAAGCTATTCATCGCCTTGTTATTTTCATCGCTGTTTCTTGTTTTCTGCTTCCAGATGTACCAATACTCCATTACCAGGCTGCGGGAAAAGAAACAAAAGGCATGCCTGGCACTGGGAATAGCTTTCTCGTCTTTAGGCATCGTGGGCCTCGTTTATCGTAACAGTGTCATGATCATTATCGGACTTGTTCTGATAATGCTGGGATTTCGCCTGATCGCCCACGGACTCGATCGTATCGACAAAAAAATCTTCATCGACAAATTTGATGAGGACCAATAATCAGCTCACCCGAAACGAACAGATCCAACGAAAAGGCCCCTGCCCAAATCCCCCGGCAGAGGCCTTTTCATTTTCACGAATCCTGAAATGGAGGGCGGAACCAGCTACCTCCTGACGAATATCTCCCGCGCCATGGCAGTGTCAATGGCAAACTCCGAAAAACCTACCCGGAAAATGTACGAAGGAAAACTCTGCAAAAGTATGATCCGGTTGCCGGGAAGCACCCCCATCGCCATCAGCTTCTGCATCTTCTTGCTGTCCTCGGTCTGGATGTAGGCGATCTCACCCTCCTCGTTGGACTTCAGCTCGGTGAGGGGCACAACGCCCAGGTCGCCGCTCCTTCGCGCCTCTTCGCAGCAGTCGCCGGGGGGGATATGCTTGCCGTGAGGGCAGGTGGTCGGGTGGTTGAGCATGGTGCAGACCTTGGCGTCCACCCCCTCGTTGAGGAGATGCTCAAACTCGCATGCCTTTTCATCACCAGTCTCACCGCGGATATTGAGGACATCCATCATCAGCCGTTCTGCCAGACGATGACGGCGGATGGTCCGGCGTCCCTCTTCCTTTCCCTCCGGACGGAAATAGACCCGTCCCTCCTTCACTTCGATGAAGGCATGGGCGGTCAACTCAGCGTATGCCGGGTCGGCGGGATCTATGCCGATGCCTTCCAGTTCGGCAAACCCCTTCCCTTTCTCCTCGACCGCGATCCACATTGCCTCAAGAATCTCTTCCGCTTTATCCGACAGTTTCATCTTAATTTCTCCCACTATTCATTTATTTTCGTAGTACCCGATTAAATCGCGCTGGGAGCATGCCATGCGCCCCTACGATTTTTCCTTTTTCAAAAACGATTTCAAACGTTTCACCATTTTCAACTCCGGTGGGTTTTCGTAAAAACATTTGGGACAGCGCACCATACTGCATCGCCCCGGCTTGCCGCACTTGCCGCACCCCCGGATCCCCTCTTCCTCGGGGAATTCATGTCCGCAATAACCGCACTTCATAAAAACCTCTTGTTCCAGGTTCAACGTTCTAAGTTCGATGTTCTAAGTTACAAACCCCGAACCCCGAACCCCGAACCTCGAACCTCGAACCTCGAACCTCGAACCTCGAACCTCGAACCTCGAACCTCGAACCCCGAACGTTGAACGTTGAACATACGTTACAAAAGTCTTGTCACGAGCAGGAACTGGTTGAGCAGGTAGCCGCTGCCGAAGGCGAGCACACTGACGAATACGCCGATGGCCAGGGCGACCTTCATCCCCCGCTCCCGCTTCATGATGAGAAACTGGGCGACGCAGGGGATGAACAGGGTCAGGGTGACGGCGGCCACGGTAAGCTGCCGTCCGTTAAGTATACCTTTGGTCTGCAGATCGTAAAGGCCGGCTGCCCCGTAATCGCGGCGGAAGAAGCCGAAGATGAACGCCACCGCCACCTCCTTGGGAAGCCCGAGGGAAGCCATCACCGGACTCAACCCCTCGACGGCCTTCTCGAAGAAATGGGTGATCTTGCCGATCCAGAGGAGCACCGAGGCAAGGATAAAGAGCGGCAGGATTTCCATGAAGTACCACTGCATCCTGGTATAGGTCTTGGTGAAGACGTTGGACAGCTGCGGCAGCCGCATCGGCGGCAGCTCCATGTAGAACATGGGTGTTTCGCCCGGCATCAGCTTGGCAGCCAGGAAACCGATGACGAGGAATATCAGGAGCAGACAGATGCTCCACGCCAGGAGCGCGCCGGGAGCCTTTGAAAGCAGTGCCAGAATTACCCCGAGCTGTGCCGAGCAGGGAATGGCCAGCGCCAGGAGGAGGGTGGCGATAACCCGCTCCCGCACCGTCTCCAGGGTACGGGTCACCATGGTTGCCATGGTGTCGCAGCCGAAGCCGAGCACAATCGGGATCACGGCGCGGCCGGTAAGGCCGATTCTTTTGAACACCCGGTCCACCAGGAGCGCCAGGCGAGGAAAGTAACCGCTGTCCTCCAGCAGGGAAAAGAAGAGGAAAAAGGTGGCGACGATGGGGAGGATGATCCCCACCGCATAACGCAGGCCCAGGGTTATGACCCCGTATTCACCGACGAACAGCTCCCGGATGATTTCCCAGGGGACAAGACCGTTGATCACTCTGGTAATCCATGGATTGAAGTACGCCTCGAAGATCGTCCCTTCAAGGAAATCAACGAGGGTGCCGGCGCCGAAGTCGCCGACGAACTTGTAGAGGCCGAAATAGAGCACCACCAGTAAGAGCGGAACGCCGGTCATCGGCCTGACCGCCCAGCGGGAAAGACGCTCGCTGAAGGTCACCTTCCGCTTCTCGGGAATGGTGAGAACGTCGGCGAGCAGACCTTTGACGATCCCCTTCCGCTCCATGGAGAGATCCAGGTGGAACGACTCGCGACGCTCGAAGATCTTCTCACGGACCATCTCTGCAATGGCGGCGTTCTCCCCTTCCCGTGACAGGATCAGGTCGGTCACCTCTTCGTCCCGTTGCAGGAGCAACAGGGCCAGTGACTTGCGGGACAAGGGATAGTCGCCAGCGATGAGCTGCGCCACACTGTCGATGTCCGACTCAAGTCTCTTGCTGTAGCCGAATACCGCATGCTTCTTCCGGTCGAAACCGGCGATGGCCTGCCTGATCTCGTCGAGCCCGCGCTTCTTGGCAGTTGCCGCGCCGATCACCGGAATGCCGAGCTTTTCCTGCAAGAGGGGAATATCGATGGAGAGCCCCATGTGCTCCGCCTCGTCCATGATGTTGACCACCAGCACCACCGGCAGTTGGGCATCGATCAGTTGCAGGGTCATGGTCAGCATCCGCTCAAGATTGCGGGCATCCAGCACGTGCAGCACCACATCCGGCGACTCGTTGAGGAGAATCTCCCGGGCCACCCGCTCCTCCTCTGTGATGGGGAGCAGGGAGTACATGCCCGGCGTATCGATGATCTGGTACTGACCGCCGGCGATGGAAGCGGAGCCGCGGGCCACCTCCACCGAAGTGCCGGGATAATTGGAGACTGTCACGTAAGAGCCGGTCAGGGCGTTGAAAAGGACGCTCTTCCCCACGTTGGGATTCCCCACCAGCACCACTTTTTTACCTGACGACCGGGGTTCGGCTTGGACGGAGTGACAGGAGGCTTTCTTCTTGAATAGTCCCATTTGCGTTACTTCCTTCTTTCTTTACCTGTTGTAATTGATTATCACTTTCATGTTTGATGAAAAAATTTTTGTCTACTTCCTACATTTGGCGCAAAGCCCGTACAACTCGAGTTTGTGGGTTTCGATCAGAAAACCGTAAGCGGCAGCAACCTCGTCCTGGAGTTTTTCTATGGTTTCGTTCTCGAACTCGGCAATTGCGCCACAGCGGGTACAGACCAGGTGGTCGTGGTGCTCACCTTCCGACACCTGTTCATAACGGGTCTGTCCGTCGCCGAACTGGATCTCACGGGCAATGCCCGACTCGGCGAAGAGCTTGAGGGTGCGATATACCGTGGCATAGCCGATACCCGGGTGCTTGGCCCTGAGCTTGAGATAAAGCTCTTCAAGACTCATGTGTTGAGCGGAGGAGAGGAAGAAATCGAGGATGATGTCACGCTGGCGTGTGGACTTGAGCCCTTTCTGGACAATAAAGTCGCTGAAAGCTTTTTTCTTGGCGCGTTTCACGATGACCCCACAATTGAAAGTGATTTTCACTATACCCAGCCTCTCCGGGGAAGTCAATCGATTTTTTTATCCCTTTGTCAGTTGTCTGGATTCTAGACTGGTAGCGCACAAGACTAGAGGTCTAGCGGTCGCCGCTCGTAGGTCTCATAACCCGAAGGTCGAGAGCAAGGGACTTAAAATCCCTTGTGTCTCGCAATTTCTTCTCCCTTTTCTGGTTAAAATACGGTATAGTTGCTCCATGAAAAAGACATTGCTCGAAACAAATCCCTACCTCAAAAACGCAAAAAACCGTACGCAGGCGTTGGCCCGCAACATTGAAACCTCTTCCGCCATCGAAGGGATTTTGGTCAAGCGGGATGCCAAGAGCGGACAATTCGTCTCGCAAAAAGAATCCGTCAATTCTCCTCTGAAAGCCACAAAGACCTCTCGATAACGTCTACGAAAAGCCCTTTCATCGGCTGATAGTTCATATCCAATCCTGCCCGTACTGCCGCGAAATACTCTTCCCTGCGGTGGCCAATCATCTCGCTGAACTCAAGTACAGGCAATCCGGTCTGAAGGGCCATCAGTGTTGCCAAGAGCCTTCCCAGCCTGCCCCTTCCCAAAAAGGATGTATCAGCATCAGCTCCACATGCACTTCCGCCAAGGCGTGCGCCACATCATCGCGGTTTGTGAACAGGCAGGGGGTATATTTTCGCAGCTGCTTGCGCTCGAACTCGTCCAGCAAAGTTGGAACAACCCGCGCCATGGCAAAGTCAAAGTTACCCTTGCTGAGATTTACGCTCCGAGGTATCCCCGCCCATGAATAGATTCTTCCCAGCCATTGGCGATGCATATCGCAGAGATATTGCGCAGTGAACGACTGGTCGCTGGAAACCTCACTTATCAGTTTTTCCTGAACAAGCCATAGCTCTGCTGTTTCTGCGATTCCCATTTCTTCCGGGTCGATAATGCCGAGCAGATTTTTCAGGACGGTATCGTTGGAGCCGGGTTCGTACTGGTCTTCGATCAAGGTTGATGTGTCATATCGGTCTGTCATGATAGCCTTTAGGCCTGGAACGAAGGGCTTTGCGGAAACTCACAGATTGCCACGCCTTGACCAGCGTGCCGGTTTACATTATTGATCTCCTGCACAATCCAACCTACTTTTAGCATCTCATCAATCTTGCCTGGATTCCTGTGCTGGAGCTGGAGTCATACGGAGCCTCTTTTAACAAAGTGCACCAGTTCTATCAGATTCTCTATCCATTTTCCATTAAAAACTCCTGAAAAGATTCAGCACATAGCCTTCTTGTTCCACAACTGCGCTTTCAAATTTTTCTCCATAATCTGTAAATGCAATCGGGCATTCAGTCAATTTTCTCGACTGAAATGGAATCAATATCAAGTAATGCTTGCAATCGGATAAATCATTAGCAATACTTAAAACACTCTAAGATGACTGATCAAAAACAAAGAAGATAGCGCATGGCAAATTTACTCTTAGGAGGGAAACGACATGATAAAATATTTCCTGGCGGCACTGATGATAGCCTTTTCCCTTGCCGGATGTGGCGGCGGGGGCTCCTCGCCTCCCGTAACGCTGGTTTCCATCACCGTTAAGCCTGCCAATACGAGTATTGCTCCCAATACAACCGTGCAGTTCAGTGCTATGGGACTCTTCTCCAACAACACCGCCCAGGACTTGACGACTTCTGTCACATGGAGTTCGTCTGACAGCGGGATTGCCACCATCAGCAATACCCAGGGAGCAAAGGGGCTTGCCACGGCCGTTGCAGCCGGCACCACCACCATTACTGCAACCTCGGGAAACATTTCCGGCTCAACCACATTCACTCCGGCTGCACTGGCATCCATTACGCTGGCGCCCGCAAATCCGACCAGCATAGTCGGCTCAACCCAGCAGTTCAAGGCCACGGGGGTGTTATCCAATAACGTCACCCAGGACTTGACGAGCCTGGTAGCCTGGAGCTCATCGAACCCGGGGATCGCCACTATCAGCGCAACCGGGACCACCACTGCCATTGCCCCGGGTTCCACCACCATCAGCGCGACCTTTACCGGCATTTCCGGCTCAACCACCCTCACCTCGGCAACGGTGACATCCATTGCAGTAACCCCCGCAAATCCGACCATCGCCGCTGGATTGACGCAACAGTTCACCGCAACCGGGACGCTGTCGAACGGTAAAACCGGGGATGTGACGTCACTGGTCACATGGAATTCGTCCAATGCCGGGATTGCCACCATCAGCGCCGGGGGGATTGCCTCCGCCATTTCCATAGGCACAACCACCATTGGCGCTGCCTTTGCCGGGGTTTCCGGCACAACGACACTGTCGGTGCAGGGCCCGCTATCCATAACCGTGACGCCCGCAAGCCCGAGCGCAGTAGTCGGCTCAACCCTGCAGTTCACGGCAACCGGCACTTTCGCGGACGGCTCCATGCGGGACTTGACGACCCTGGTCAGCTGGAACTCGTCGTCTGCCGGGATTGCCACCATCAGCAACGCCTCGGGGTCACGGGGACTGGCCACGGCCGCTGCGACCGGCTCTACCACCATTACTGCGACCTTGGGCGTTTCCGGCACAACCATCTTGACCGTAAAAACGCTCCAATCCATTGCCGTAACGCCAGCAAACCCGACCATGGGAATCGGCTCAACCCTTCAGTTCAAGGCAACCGGCACCTTCTCCGACAGCTCCGTGCAGGACATAACGACTTCGGTCACATGGAGCTCGGCGAATACCGGGATTGCCTCCATCAGCAATGCCTCGGGTTCAAAGGGACTGGCCACTGCCGGTGCTTTTGGCTCGACCACAATCAAAGCAACGCTCGGCAACATTTCAGGGTCAACCCCGCTGACGGTTATCCAGACCAACCGGGCCTATGTGGCAAACAACGGCAGCAATACGCTTTCCGTCATCGATACCTCCACTAACACGGTGGTTGCCACCATTCCTGTCGGAGCAGGACCACAGGGAGTGGCGGTGAATCCCGCCGCCAGCCGGGTCTATGTGACAAACAACTTCAGCAGCTCGCTCTCAGTCATCGATACCAGCGGCAATACGGTAGTTGCCACCGTAGCCGTCGGGGCCGGACCACGGGGGGTGGCGGTGAATCCCGCCGCAAACCGGGCCTATGTGGCAAATGGCAACAGCAGCACGCTCTCCGTCATCGACACCACCAGCAACACGGTGGTTACCACCGTTTCCGTCGGAGCCGGACCACATGGGGTGGCGCTGAATTCCGCCGCAAACCGTGTCTATGTGGCCAATAATGGCAACGGGACGCTCTCCGTAATCGATGCCACCAGCAACACGGTGATTGCCACTGTTCCCGTCAATAGCGGACCACAGGGAGTGGCGGTGAATCCTTCCGCAAACCGTGTCTATGTGGCCAATAATGGCAGCGGGACGCTCTCCGTCATCGATACCGCCGGCAATACGGTAGTTGCCACCATTGCCGTCGGAGCCGGGCCGCAGGGGGTGGCGGTGAATCCCGCCGCCAACCGGGCCTATGTGACAAATGGCAACAGCAATACGCTCTCCGTCATCAATACCACCAGCAACACGGTGGTTACCACCATTGCCGTGGGAGCAGGACCACGCGGGGTGGCGGTGAATCCCGCCGTCAACCTGGTCTATGTAACAAATGGCGGCAGCAACACGCTCTCCGTCATCGATGCCACCAGCAACACATTAGTTAACACTGTCCCCGTCGGAGCCGGTCCAAAAGAGGTTGCAGTCATTCAATAGGGATCTATCGGAATTTTGAACCGAAGAAACTGTATGCATTTTTCTGAATATATGATAAATATATCTAGTTTCCAATTTCAAATCGAGGATGAAATCAAGGCGGCGAGGATTGAGGCGACGAAGGCGTACAACTGCGTACGTTGAGGAGCCGAAGACGAGCCAACGAAGATAGCGCCTTGATTTGGAATTGGTATAAAAGGAGGGATCAACTATGCAAGATATATTAGTGCTGCTTGGATTCCTGGTCTTTTGGATTGCTCTGCAGAAATTCATTCTCCCCCGCCTGGGAGTCCAGACCTGAATGTCCGATGCATGCTCCTCCGGGGACCGGAGGAAAGACAAGGACAAGCAGAAAAAGAACATTTCGGAATAAAAAAGGCCCGTCTGATCGACGGGCCTTTTGTTTTTTCTGTTCTGTCACCAGCAAAATACTATTTCTTTTTCCCCGCTTTGCCGGCCAAAAGGGTCTTGATCTCAGCAGCGTTCTTGGCCCCCGGCATTACACTGCCGTCGGGAAAAATCAGTGTCGGGGTTGAATTCACCCCCAGAGACTTGGCAAGCCTGATGGTTTCATCCACCCCCTTGGCGGAGGTCTCCGGCCCTGGAGCCGGCAGCTGAAGCTTGGCAAACGCATCGTCGAGGAGCTTGGCCGACTGCCCCTGTAGAATTACCCGCGACTTGTCGTAGGCAGTCGGATGCATTTTCAGTGGAAACAGCTTCACGTACACGGCCACATCAGGGTCCATCGACACCAGTTTTTTTAGATCCCCGTGCAACCTGGAGCAGAACGGGCAGTCCGGGTCGGTAAAGACAAAGAGCCTCTTTTTCCCCTTGGGATTTCCCAAGACAATCGAATTGCCCAGCGGGATGGAGGCGGGATTGACCTTAGTCACCGGTGCAGTCTGCTGCACCCCGCCGGAGATGGGTTTTTTCGTCGCCAGGTCGAATATGGGGCCGGGAATGACGTGTTTTTTGCCGAAATCCAGATAGGCAACCGCCTTTTTCCCCTCCTTCTCCATATCGAGTTCCCAGACTCCACGCATGGCGGGAAATTTCACCCGGGTTACCTTCCCCCCCAACCCCTTTACCAGTGTATTGGCCTCTTTCACCGTCAGCGCATGGCAACCGGCGCAGTCGCCGCCGCACCCCTCCTTGGACATGGCGGATGCCACTGATGCAGCAAACAGAACGATCAGCATGGAAAAATAAATAATCCTGTTCAACATTTTTCAAATCCTCTTCTAATGTCAATCGAAAGAAACCACAAAATTAAAGCCGCCCGTTCAAGACGGGCGGCTGATTGTGACCTTCCGGACAGTTTGTCCTCAGTACCGATAGTGATCGGTCTTGTATGGGCCGTCCTTCGGCACCCCGATGTACGCCGCCTGCTCGTCCGTCAGCTCGGTCAGCATGGCGCCGAGGGTCTTGAGCTGGAGACGGGCCACTTTCTCGTCAAGTTCCTTGGGTAGCGTGTAGACCCCCACCGGGTATTTGCCCGGATTGCAGAAGATCTCGATCTGCGCCAGGGTCTGGTTGGCGAAGGAAGAGGACATGACGTATGAAGGGTGGCCGGTGGCGCAGCCCAGGTTGACCAGCCGCCCTTCGGCGAGGAGGATGATCCTTTTCCCGTCCGGGAAGATGATGTGGTCCACCTGGGGTTTGATGTTCTCCCACTGGTACGCTTTAAGCTTGGCAACCTCGATCTCGTTGTCGAAATGGCCGATGTTGCAGACGATGGCGTTGTGCTTCATTGTCTTCATGTGCTCATGGGTGATGACGTCGATGTTGCCGGTGGTGGTGACGAAGATGTCGGCCTTGTCGGCAGCATACTCCATGGTCACAACCTTGTACCCTTCCATTGCCGCCTGGAGGGCGCAAATCGGGTCGACCTCGGTCACCCAGACCTGGGCCTGAAGACCGCGCATGGCCTGGGAGCACCCTTTGCCCACGTCGCCGTAGCCGCAGATGACCGCCACCTTGCCGGCAACCATCACGTCGGTGGCGCGCTTGATGCCGTCCATCAGGGATTCACGGCAGCCGTAGATGTTGTCGAACTTGGACTTGGTGACCGAGTCGTTGACGTTGATGGCCGGGAACTTCAGCTTGCCTTTCTTGTGCATCTCATAGAGGCGATGCACGCCGGTGGTGGTCTCTTCCGTCACCCCCTTGATGTTGGCAGCGGTTTTCGAGTACCAGCCGGGCTTTTCAGCGAGCCGTTTTTTAATGGCGGCGAAGAGGAACTGCTCCTCCTCGCAGGTCGGATTGGCAATGACGGACGGATCTTTTTCGGCATCGCTCCCCAGGTGAAGGAGCAGGGTGGCGTCGCCGCCGTCGTCCAGGATCATATTAGGGGAACCGCCGTCGTGCCATTCAAAGATTTTGTGGGTGAAATCCCAGTACTCGGCCAGGCTCTCCCCCTTGAAGGCGAAGACCGGGATACCGGCGGCGACAATAGCAGCAGCGGCGTGGTCCTGGGTGGAAAAGATGTTGCACGAAGCCCAGCGGACTTCGGCCCCCAGAGCCGTCAGGGTTTCAATCAGCATGGCGGTCTGGATGGTCATATGCAGCGAGCCGGCAATGCGCGCACCCTTCAGCGGCCGGGTCGTGGCGAATTCCTCGCGGATGGCCATGAGACCCGGCATCTCGGTCTCGGCGATGATCATCTCCTTGCGGCCCCAGGCGGCAAGGGACATGTCCTTAACATTGTAATCCATCAGTTCCTCCGCATTCATTATTTAAGTTAGTTAATTCCATCTCAAGCAAACAATTTTTATAGCATGATTTTACCAACGGGTCAAAATGGAAAACAACCCGCCAAATAGAAAAGGCGGCAATTTTATATCGCCGCCCTCTTCACTCTTAACTCTTCACCGATTCTAAGCAGCCTCTTCAGCTACAGCCTCACCGAAAAGCTCGTCGAAGATCTCCTGCACCGTGCCGATCCGGTCAGCCTTCCAGGCATTGGTGCCGCAGAAGATCAGGCCGGTATCCACGTCGCCCCGCTGGGCCCGGTCAAGGGCCTTGACGATGCAGAACCGCTCGCCGCTCTCCTTGAAGGAACATTTCTTCAGGCAGCCGGTGGTGCAGACGGAGCTCCGGACCTGGTCGTAAAGGACGATATCCTCCTGGTTGGTGAGTATGGCCCGCCCCGGCAAACCGGCCGGGCTCATGATCAGGCCGATATCCTCTTTCTTGCACTTCAGGTAGGCCTGCTTGAAGGCATCGTCGGCATCACATTCCACGGTTGGAACGAAACGGCTTGCCATCTGCACACCGTCAGCCCCCTGCTCCAGGGCATGAAGCAGATCGGCCCGGTCCCAGATGCCGCCAGCGGCGATCACCGGCATGTCGATGCCGTATTCTGCAAGAAAAAATTCCTTTACCCCACGTACCGTGGCATACTGGTCGTAATCACCGGTACCGATATTTTCCATTTTTTCGCCCAAATGCCCGCCGGCAGTATCGGGGTCTTCCACGACCACAGCATCTGGAAGACGGTTGTACCCCTTGTCCCACTTCTTAGCGATCAATTGGGCGGCCCGCACCGATGAAACGATGGGGACCAGCGCCACATCAGGCGCATGTGCAGTCAACCCCGGCAAAGTCATGGGGAGACCGGCGCCGCAGACAACCACCTTCGCCCCCCCCTCAATGGCTGCCTGCACCAACTGCTCAAAGTCGGAAAGGGCAACCATCACGTTAACGCCGATGACTCCATCCGGAGCAATGACATAGGCCTTTTGCAGCTCAGCCTTGAAAGCCGCCGCATCAGCCTGCATGTAATTGCTCCCGTCGTAAAATTCGCTGTTCAGCGCAATGCCGGGAGCAGCCACCAGACCGACGCCGCCGCACTTGGCCACATGCCCCGCCAGAGATCCGGCGGAGATGCGCACCCCCATGCCACCCTGGATCAGCGGGTATTTCACCTCATACTTGCCTATTTTCAAGGGCTTGAACATAACTTTCATCCTCCGACAGGTTGCCGTATACGTTATATGCCCATGAACCATAGCAGAAAAAGAGGTTTTCTAATGTAATAGTATTGTAAAAGCGGGGCTGCATATTGAAATATAGATTTTGGTGAGTAACCAAAATGAAGATCATTCGGAACATCGTTCGTCAACAGGCCAAGGATATAGAGAGTGGCTGAAAAGGATCTTGATGAACGCAACACCTGAAATTATCAATTGATTTTTCATGTCGATCCGATGCAGAATCGAAGTTGTTAATGGACTGAGGTAATGAACGGAGGGGTGGCTGCATTGCCCCTGGGAGATCAATGGGAGCCTGGCGCGGCAGCAAAAAATTTCACATGACGGTGCGGGTGGCAACCTTCCTGGCCGTATTAGGCGTCTCAGTGCATGCCTCTCTGGCAGCCACCGGCAACTATGCCATCAACAGCCGTCAGCAGTTTGTTGACAGGGGTAAACTCCATGCCGGCGTCAAAAACAGGGTGGAGCAAACCGGCGAGGCAGACATAATCCTCGTTCTCAACGACAGCGATGTGACCGGCATGGCCAACCGGATCAAAGAACGGCTTGAAATCAGGAACGACAGCCCTGAAATCACGGCCGAAAAGTCGAGGTTATTCACCAACAAGAAAAAGCAGGCACTTACGGCACTATCCCCTGCACATTATCAGCTATTGCAGGATTATGACCAGCTGCCGGTCATGCACCTGAAGGTGAACGCAGAGGCGTTAGATGCCCTGCTACAACTGCATGAAGTGGTGCTCGTCAACGAAGACCGGGCTTTTGTTCAACATTTATCGGCGAGCCTGCCGCTCATCGGAGCCCCCGAGGCCCACGCTGCGGGAGCCACCGGGAGCGGCACAGCGGTGGCAGTACTGGACACGGGCGTCAACTACACGCTCGCTGCTTTCGGCAGCTGCACTGCGCCAGGCATCCCCGCCGGCTGCAAGGTAGCATATACCCAGGATTTCGCGGCCGATGACGGAAGCCTGGACGATAACGGCCATGGCACCAATGTGTCCGGGATTATTGTCGGTGTCGCCCCGGATACGAAGATTATCGGGCTCGATGTCTTCCGAACCGACGGTTATGCCTATGATTCCGACCTGCTGGCGGCACTGAACTGGGTACTGGCCAACCGGACAACCTACAACATTGCCGCGGTAAACATGAGCCTCGGAGGGGGCAAGTACACATCAGCATGCCCCACAGACCCTCTCGCCTCAGCAATCAACAACCTGAAAAACGCCGGGGTGGTGAGCGCAATTTCTTCAGGAAATGACGGCTATACGAACGCGATTTCCTCGCCGGCATGTATCCCTGCGGCCGTTTCGGTCGGAGCCGTCTATGATGCAAATGTCGGCGGCAGGAACTGGACCGTATGCAGCGATCTGACCACCACGGCAGACAAGGTTGCCTGTTTCTCCAATAGCGCCTCATTTCTGACCATACTCGCCCCTGGCGCCCTGATCAGTGCTGCAAATATCACCATGGCGGGTACGTCCCAGGCGTCGCCCCATGTTTCGGGCGCAGTTGCCCTGCTCAGGGGCCAACATGCCTCTCTCACCGCGACAGAGATCGTCGACAAGCTGTCGAGTACCGGCGTATCCATTACCTACAATAGCATCACCAAACCACGTTTAAATGTGGCCGCAGCGCTACGATTTCCTCAGATAGCGACCCAGCCGGCCTCCGCCGCTTTCGGCTACCTCCTGATCGGCACAGGCGAACCCGCCCAAACCTTTACCATCACCAATACCGGCGCACTGGATCTCTCCGTCGGCACCATCGCCTTGACGGGTGCCGTTGCAGACTTTGTCATGCAAAGTGATTATTGCTCCGGGCAAACCCTCACACCGGCGGCAAGCTGCAACGTCAGCGTAAAATTTTCTCCACAGTCGGCCGGTTTCAAAACTGCAGCTCTTTCCATCCCCTCAAATGATCCTGATCAACCCTCTCTGGCTCTTCTTTTGAGCGGTACAGCCGGCATGAGCTACACCCTGACAGCGGCAAAAGCCGGCTCGGGGACCATTACCAGTGCTCCGGCCGGCATCAGCTGCGGTGGAGACTGCACTGAACTGTATCCTCAAGGTACGGCAGTAACGCTGTCAGCCTTGGCAGACCCGGGTTGGGTCTTTGCCGGCTGGTCCGGGAGCGGATGCAGCAGCGGGCCCTGCGTGGTGACATTAAATGGCGATTTCAGCATCACGGCGCTCTTCAGTCCTCTGCAGCCGGTCAAAATCGCTTCCGTTTCAGGGTCAGGTTATTCCACCATCCAATCCGCCTATGATGCTGCAGCGCAGGTGGACACCATACAAATCATCGCACAAACCTTCACTGAAAATCTCTCCCTGAACCGGCCGGTCTCGGTTACCCTGACTGGTGGCTACGACAGCACCTATACCAGTCCCCAGGGGGTTACCACCATTAATGGCACGATGACCATTAGCGACGGCACGGTAACGGTCGCAAATCTGGTTATACTGTAACGATGACACCATTCCTGCCTTACACTTGGCCGTCCGGCACTGGCGCCATTCCGGCCAAGGAGGTCTGCTCATCTTGTGGGGGGGTGCCCTCTTTTCAGCTCACTGCACGATCTTCAGCGCTGGTTTCGGCCCGATAAGCTGGACGTCCCCCTGGTCCGTCGCAACCGCCTTGGGGAGGGAAACGGTCCCAGTTGCCGGACAGGCAGTGTTGTTCATATAGTAGATAGCCGCGCTCAGTCGGGCTTCCCGGATGTCACCCAGCGGGTATTTGAGATCGTCGGCCACCTGGCAGGTGGGCAGAAAGCCGGTCTTGTAGTCGTCCAGGCCGTTGGCGTTCACCCCCTCTACCTGGAGGGCAAAATACGCCTGCCCCTCATAATCGGTTTGGACGGAGCCGTATGGTTTGCCGCAGGTGGTAGTGCCGATGCGGATAACGGGTAAATAAGGGAGAAGGCCGTTGATGATCGACTCGCTGGCCGAGCAGGTGTTGGAGCCGGTGATGACGAAAACTCTCCGTAGGCCGAGTTGGGGGAGCGTCGCGCCATTTTGGTCCAAGGGGGAGAAGAGGACGGTATTTTGCGGATCGTTGGTCCGTTCCGGATGCCTGTCGTTGAACAGCAGCCGCTCGAAGACCTGCCCTTGCAGCGCCGAGCCCCCCAGCATCGAAGCCACCTCCTCGGCGATATGGAGGAAGCCGCCGCCGTTGTAACGCAGATCCAGCACGACCTCGCTTACCCCCTGCTGCTTGAAATAGGTCATGGCATTCACCAGCCCCTGCTCCGCAGTAAGGATATGGTCGTTGAACAGCAGATAACCGGCCTTCTTACCCTGAGCCAGGCCGATGAGCAGCGGCTGCGCGACCGGCGTGATCGAGAAGTTCGCCGAGACAAGCGTCGCAGGCCGGTTCACACTGGTGCCGGGGCTACGGATCACCATGCTGGTGGATGCACCCGCCTTGCCCGGAAACAGGGCGGCATTCAGGCTTGAGGATGCCAGTTGGGCGACCGGCCAGCCGTTGATCGAGATGACTTCCGTCCCGCGGCTGATCATCCCGGCCGCCGGTGAGTAAGGGTCGACATAATAGGCGAACAGGCGTCCCGAGGCCCCCCATCCCCATTTCACGCCAAAGCCGGTCTGTAACCCGTCCCGCAGCTCACTGTCGGCGACAGCCTTCGGCATGCTGAAGCTGAAACGGTCTTTGGCCTTTACCAGCAAGGCGTCGAAGTAGTCGGGGGCGGATGCGTAATTGGCAGGGGGAACATCGACAATTTCGCCTCGCCAGAGATAGACATCATCCAGATGTGCCCTGACCCAGGCTCGCTGGGCCTCCAGGCCGGCGCCGGCCGGTGCTGACGAGTCGCCGCAGCCGGCCAGCGACAGCAACAGTAAAAGGGCGAAAATAAGGGGGTAAGTGCGGTTCATGCGGTTTCCTTTTATGTCGTGACCTGACAGCTGCTCTTCCAGGCATTGCCGATCAGGTTTTCCAGAAGTATGCGGACCAGGTGGGGATCGCACCAGGCCACCTTTTCAAAATGGCACCATCCAGGGTCAATTGGAATTTTCAAACTGCATATATTCACCAGTCACCAAGATCACTAAGAATTATAACTGCGCCTTCATCTGTCGCTAAAGGACATCGACCATTCTCTGCATCTCTTTCAGCAACGGGAGCCGCCAGTCGGTGCTCGGTAATTTTCTTTAGATCATTGAAATTTCGGATTTACACTCCGAAATTTCAATGATAATATTTGCGTATGATTGCCCGCTCTCGTTATATTGCCCAGGTTTCGGCAGCCTTGCGGCGTTCGCCGGTGACGGCGCTGCTTGGGCCGCGTCAGTGCGGGAAGACCACGCTGGCGCGGATGCTGGCCGAACAGCAGGAAGCCCATTACTTCGACCTGGAATCGCCCATGGACCGGCAGCGCCTGCAGAGCCCGGAGCTGCTGCTCGGGTCGCTCTCCGGCCTGGTCATCATGGATGAGATCCAACTGGCGCCTGAACTGTTCAGTGTGCTGCGAGTTCTGGTTGACCGCCCCGGCCGGCAGGCCCGCTACCTGATCCTGGGAAGTGCCTCACCCCAGATCATCAGAAAGGTTTCGGAAACCCTGGCCGGCCGCATCGAGTTTGTCGACCTGGCCGGCTTCGACCTGACGGAAATCCCTCAGGAAGATCAGGACCGGCTCTGGCTGCGCGGAGGCTTTCCCCGTTCCTTTCTCGCCGCCGACGAAGCTGACAGTCTGGCCTGGCGGGAGGGATTCATCCGGACGTTCCTGGAACGGGACATTCCGCAACTGGGAATATCGATTCCGGCAACGACTATGCGCCGTTTTTGGACCATGCTGGCCCATCTGCACGGGCAGACCTGGAACGCCTCTGAACTGGGGCGCTCCATGGGGCTGTCGGACAAGACCGTCCGCCACTATCTGGACATCCTCTCCGGCACCTACATGGTCCGGCAACTGCAGCCCTGGCATGAGAACCTGAAGAAACGCCAGGTCAAAAGCCCCAAGGTCTATCTGCGCGATACGGGGCTCTTGCACAGCCTGCTCAGCATCGGCAGCCGTCATGACCTGTTGGGGCATCCACGACTCGGCGCTTCCTGGGAAGGGTTTGCGCTGGAACAGGTGCTTTCTGTTCTGCGCCCCGGTGAAGCGTATTTCTGGGCCACCCAGAGCGGTGCGGAACTTGACCTCCTTTTTTTCTCCAGCGGGCAGCGGTTCGGCGTGGAGTGCAAGTTCAACGAGGCCCCCAAGGTGACCAAGTCCATGCACAGTGCCTTGACTGATCTCGATCTGCGCCACCTCTGGGTGGTCTATCCCGGCACCATCCGCTACCCGGCCCATGAAAAAATCACCATGCTTCCCCTGTCCGAAATCGCCACCCTGGCCGTGGAGGTAGGGAAGGTGGCGGGGTGAAAATTTAGTATCATGTCACCGGAATTCTCCGTCCCCGGAATTCCCAGATGACACCAATGAGGCCACTCCTATGGGAGCCAGTTGAGCGTCTGCTTCTGAAAGTCGATGGTGTACTTGAGGCCGCCGAGGAAAGTCATGCCGAGCAGCCCGTCCCCCATCGTGCCGGCACGCTGCCTGATGATGACAAACTCCTGCCTGGCGCGCCGGATCGGCCCCACCCGCATCTGGGTGAGAACACCTTTTCTGGCCCTGAGCACCTTACCCCCCACCACGCCGACCCGCACATTGTCCGTCTCGCCGATGTTGAGACGGGCCGCCACTTCAGGGGTGATCACCGATGTGGTGGCGCCGGTATCGAGCAGGAGCATGGCCTCTGTTTCCGCTTCGCCGTTCGTCAGGGTCACCGGCACAAACACCTGGAGGCCTGAGATGACCACCGGCGTCGAGAGGAGAGCCCGCTGCCGCTCCCTGGCCGCCTTGGCCTCGGCAGCCTTGCGCGCCTGGAGGGACTGGGTCTGCTCTGCCTCCTCCTGTTGCTTCGCCGCGGCCCGCTCGTTTCGTTCCTTCTCCAGCATCACAGCCCGCTCGTCTTCCGGCAGGTCGTCGTACTTGTCCTTACGCACCTGCTTCTTGTTCCGGTACTCCCTGGGAATATGGGACGGATCTTCTACGAAATGGAGCGTGCCGTTCCGATCCTCGTAACTGTAAAATTCGGCCGTGGCCGGAGCGGGGAGTAGTAGCGCCAGCAGCAGGGAGAGGAGGAGAAGATGGGTTGGTTGTTTGATTGCGATCATGAGCCCTCAACTGTTCGTATCTTGTCTCTCTTCTTCTACCGGCTCGGTATATTCACCACTAAGCCACTAAGAACACCAAAGATTAAAGGATTAATCGCTCACGGCCACTGTTATAGGCCCTTTTTTGCCAGCAAAAACGTGTCTCTAAAGCTAAAACTGGGAACAATATCAACCGATTGTTTCATAATTTTAGCTGGTTAACTTGGTCCGCCCCCGGAGACTTACTCACTTATTGGGGTTAATGAGCTTGCAGGATTCACGTTAAGAAAACTATCGTTTATTAGGACCATCAAATGTCATTTGCAGTTCCTTTGCTTATAATGATTTGTGAAGTATCTAATTATTGCTAATTATTTATAAGTAGATTTGGCGGCTATCTTTCTGATCTCGCCGCGGCTAAGCCCCTTCTCCTTGTACTTCGTTTAGAGCGTACGAAACCTTGTCCGCAGAAAGAACGGAAACTGGGGATAAAGGCGGATAAACCCTTTCATCTTTGCTTTTGCCTGATCCGCTTTGATCATCGTTTTCCGCCTGTACTGCGTTCAAATCCCAGGTTCTGTTTTATCCGCCTCTAGATGCTTTCCGCCTGATCAACTTCAGGGCGTTCAATAGAAGCTTTAAGCCGAAACCTTGTCCGCAGAAAAACGGAAACTGGGGATAAAGGCGGATAAACCCTTTCATCTTTGCTTTTGCCTGATCCGCTTTGATCATCTTTTTCCGCCTGTACTGCGTTCAAATCCCAGGTTCTGTTTTATCCGCCTCTAGATGCTTTCCGCCTATTATCAAAGGATCTACGTCTAACCTGCGGCTGCGGACCAAAGTTCAGCAGTAGACCAACCTCAATTTCCGTTGCTCTGAGATAATTGAGCAACTGCGATTCATGCTCCGGGGCAAGTTGTTTTACGGCCTTGACTTCTACAATGACTTTCCCCTCGACGAGAATGTCGGCAAAATAGTCACCAACCGGATTTTCTCCGTAATAGACCGTAATCGGCCATTGAGCGGTTGCTGTAATCTGTCTCTTTGCCAGCTCCAACAGGAGTGCATTCTCATACACCTTTTCCAGAAAGCCAAATCCAAGCGTGTTGTAGACAGTGTAGAAACAGCAGATAATGGCATCAGTCAATTCCCGATGCTTGTAGATGTCTTCGTCATTACAACCCCTGTCCGTCATGGCCCCCGCCCCCCTATTCTGCCCTATTCTGCCCTATTCTGCCCTATTCTGCCCTATTCTGCCCTATTCTGCCCTATTCTGCCCTATTCTGCCCTATTCTGCCCTATTCTGCCCTATTCTGCCCTATTCTGCCCTATTCTGCCCAATAGCAAAATGCCTGCGTGTCGGACCCACACATTTCACTTGCCGATTCCCGAGGAGTTCCGGGGACGCCATACTTATTCACCGATAATGATTGGCATGGCGTCTCCGAAATTCCCCGAATGCTCCGTTCGTTACATCAATCCAAGAGACGTCTTGCTGAACACCTTGGCGTAGTAGTCGCTATCAGACTTGATAAACACAATGATGCTGTTCGGGGTATTGAATACTTGTTTCGGCTCGGCAACGATATCGATGGACATTGTTGTGAAGAGGGTGTCCTGCTTGATGACCAGCAGCTTCTTGATATTGTCGCTATTCAGCATGTACAGGTTGCCGAGAACATCGTCGGATATCAGGTCTATGAATGTGTGGCCGAGATTGCCGGCATAGGTGATGTCGTCAGCGGCCGCAGACGATGAGATGAACATGTTGCCGGACCCGGTGGCAATACGAGTGCCGCTGTTCATTACCCGAATCGGAGCTCCGAAACTGTAGTCACCGTGGTAGCGGGAATCGCCAATGCTATCGATCGTCCCTGTCGACGCGTTGATTGCCAGATGATGCATGTCCGCCGGCGACAGCCCGCTGTCAAGGGCATAGGCCATGCCGGTGGCTTGATTGAAGGTGAAATTGCTGAGCGGATACCAGTAGCTCTTGCTGGTGACGATTTGTCCGTTATCCAGGTTGATGGTCTCATAAGTATTCGATGGTCCCCAGCCGGATGCATTACCGACCAGCACAAACTTGGAAGAAACGGGTACCAGCGCATTGATGGAGATCAAAGAGTCAGCCAGCAGGGTGAGGCTTTCGTCGGCTATATTCAGCCGAAAAATTTTGCCGGTGGAGTACCCCAGCAAAAGGGAGCCGCCGGCCGTCTCGACTGCCAACGCCTGCGGCGCAGCCTGCAGCGTGATGTCCTTTTCGCGCACCAGCGTATCGGCGTCGTAAACAGCCAGCACTCCGGCGCTGCTGTCAAAGATGTAGAACTTCTGATTCACCTTGTCCTGCAGGATCGTGCTGACAAACTGACAGACTTTGGAATAACCGGGGAATTTGTTGAGCCCGACGCTCAGACTGACACTACCTGTGGTCGCGGGACTGGCGGTGACCGGATCGAAGAGAATTTCAGCGGCGACTTGGGCACCGGCAATGACGTTGACGTCGACTGCGCCGGTATAGACAAGCGCCTGTCCATTGTAAGCATTGGCCGTTACGCGCCAGTAACCCTTTACCAGGTCTGTAATCGTGCCGGATGCGACATTGTTTGCCACACTCAGCTCTTTGACAATATCCGTATAACCGTTTCGAGATAGCGTAACGCTTACTGCCGTAATCGTATTGGTCGCTGTCGCGGTCGTCATTGTACTAAATACGACCTTGGCCGTAGAGCTGGCGTTACGTTGCAGCGTTGCCAGGTCGATTTGCAGACTCATGGTTCCGGTTGCATTGTTTGCTGTTGACGCCCCTGTCCCACAACCAGCCATAATAGCCATGGCAACCATAAGCAGCAGATAGACTGCAATATTTTTCATACACCCTCCTCCTGTTCCTATTATTTGATTAAAGCGGCATCCTTACCTATCAACCGTGTTGCAAGCTTGTACAGAGGCGGCAGTGAACTTGCTCTCTTCGACAAATCTTGAGCTGCCAACGGCAATGCTCTCTGTCCAGCAACTTCCCCGCTGCCGCCTGCCTAGAGACTGCCGATATTTCAGAACCGGAACGAGACCCCAAAAAGCACATTGTGCATCGAAAGCGACGCGGTTACCTTCTTGGCAATGTTGTCACTATTTCCAATTGCAGCATTAAAAAGGTATGTCGTTGTATCCTGAAGGACGTTGACCCTGTAGTATGCATAGCGGTATTCACCAAATAAGGCAATATGCTTTGAGAGTTGCAAAGCCACCCCAGCCGGTACCTGAAAACCAGCGTTAATCCCCCAGCTGTTGATTTTATTAGTTGGCGGGCCGTTGTCTGCAGAGGCATAGGTGTACAAAGATATACTGGGGCCGATGCCGATGTAGGGTTGCAGCATCCCTTGGGGAATGTTTTCGTCACTTAGAAGTGGAAGCCGAAACATAACCATGGGGGTCAGCGGCGCGAGATCGAATCTGGCGGTAGCTCCCTTTGCGTGCATGGAAGAAAAGTCGCCTCCCACACCAAGCCAGCGTTGCTTTTTGAACCAGTAGCCTCCTCTTGCACCGTATGTGACGTCTCTTTCAAAACTAACTTTTTTGCTGGTAGAGGCCACATTGCTGTTTATCGTCACGGTCGCATTATCAGTAAAAGATGGCCCGGCGTAGAAATCGAGAAAACCTTCGGCAAAAGACGGTGTCGCAGACATTACGAGCAGTGACAAAACGACGCCAATGATTCCAATTTTCAAAACTTCCCCCTAATTAGCAATGACATCAATATTATTCAGACCAACGGCTCAAAGGGTGAGCGGAGAGTGCCGCTGCCAGAGACGCTGGTTCCGCCACACTCACCATGAGTTGTCGCAAGCGGACGGGAAATCCCATGACGTAGCCGCGCTGGGTCGGCGTCAGGTCGATGGTCAGGATTCCCTGTCCCGATCCGTTCACCAGCCATCGACCTGCGAACCCATGCACCCCACGACTCAGCGGGCGCACATGCGCTTCTGCGGCTAAGGCGACAGCTGCTCTCGGAAAGCAAGATCGAAACGCCCAGCCCATTCGCACTCGGACCTCCTCGCCGTTCACCTCCACATAGGCGCTCGAAGGGGGCAGAAACAAGGCACTCGACAGAATTCCATACCATGGGTCAAACTGAATAGGAAATCGCTGTGGTTTCATGTAATTCATTGCTTACCAGCCCAATTTCGTTATTGACCGGTTCACGCGTGCGCATGGACCGGTGATCGACCCAAACGGAGGGGGTGAATCCCGAGGTCGGACCGTCTTAAATCTGTATCACCACCCGATTGTTTCATAATTTTAGGAGGTTAACTTGGTCCGACCCCGGAGACTACCTCACGTTTGCTGCAGCAATGATCTTTTTGGTCCTGTCTTCAAGGTACATGTTTCCCTCGGAAAACTTCATGTTCTGGTGCCTGTCGCCCCCAGGTTCCCTCTCCAGTGGTCATATCAGGCATAATCAGGAAATGGCAAATCGTAAATCAAAGCCTGCCCCGGAGTCGCCAGCCACTTCCAGAGTTGGTTCTGTGTAAGCGTTCCTTCGCAGATACGAAGCAGAGCTTCCCCTAAATCGGTGCTTTCGACAACACTTAGACGGCCACATGACGCGATTACCATTGGAACGCTCGGGTCGACACCAGGATGACAGAGCGTCACGCAAAACACATCTTTATGTCCGTGAACTTCCGATGCAGCAAGCACCTCTACGGCTTTATTGTATTCCACAAGCTTGTCACCATCTTTTGACTTCAATTCCAGCACAAGAGGCGGTGAGTCCTTTAACTTAATCAAGTAGTCCGGTGCTCCTGTCGTTGATTTGTCGTCCAGCTTTTCAAATTTAATGTGGAGAGCAGCTAATATTCTTTCGAACACCAACTCAAATTCTGTACCCCTAGAGTTGTAAAATTCTTGAACAAGGCTTACATTCGGGCAGCGCCGCGCCCTTTTGCTGTGTCTCTCACCGATTCGTTTCCTTAGATCCTTTTTCCAATCTCTGCAGATATCGCGGAGCCAATTGGCTTTCGCTTGCGGAGAAGGTTTTACCTTCTCAAATACTGCAACTCTGACCTGATCGGCATCAGGGGAGCCTAACATTATTTGCTCAGGGCGAATGAATCCCTTTTTCCGTAACTCAAGAATTTCCGTGCGAAAGAGCTTGAAGTTAGAATCCGACGAATCAAGTTCCTTCATCCAAAGAACATCATCAGGCAAACCTTCTCCAACGCGGAAGCTTAGGCGTCGCATAACACGAGGGAGCCTACGTACAAGGGCGAGATCTAATTCAACTTCACGGAACTCTTTTGGCCGTAAGCTCTCAGGGACTGTTCCATCTGCTGCTGCTTCGATAATGGAAGCAAAGCCTTGAAGAGTCCAGACACAGTTCCGAAACATTTCGCGCAGCATTCCCGCACTCATCTGTGGAAGCATGGACTCTAACTTGCGAAAATCAGCCCCCTCAATCCAATCAAGAGTAATTCCTGCAGCGTTTATGGGAGTTGGATCGACTTCCCAGGCAGATTCAGGCAAGTCGTGACGATTTTTCTTTACGTCGTAAAGAATCTTGTTTTCTAGCGGATACGGCAGAAATCTGGTCGGTGGTTTCTTGTTATACGTCCTGAATTCTGGAGCAGAGTAACAAGCAGACAGGAGAGAAAAAGCAAGTCGAGTAACATCTCCATGATTTTCCGGTGTTGGCAATAGCGGAACGAGTCTATTGACCTTGTTAACCATGTACTTCAATAAAAAGCTGGAAGTGTCAGGCAGTAAACCACTGAAAGCGACTGCTTTGCCAACTTGGGTTGCAGCCAAGTTTCCTGAACTCCCCTCTATTATGAAGCCTTCTTCACGTAAACTTATGATTGCATCAGATAATTTCCCTGGCCATGTATCAAAACTAGAAGGATTTATTGACTGTTCGCGAAGCGCACTGAAAGTATTGCAGACAAGTTCTTTTACATCGTCTTTGTGCTTACATAAACCTGATGCTACGAGTTGCAAAACAAGTTGATCAAATCTTGTCGGAGTCACCCTTGGTTGAAGAGACGGCAGTGCACCTAAATTCAGATACCGCTTTGCCACTCTTAGTTCGGATTTGTTAGCAATAAATATAACCCTGCCTTGTTCATGTGCAAAACCCATTCTACCAACACGTCCTGCCATGTTATGAAATTCATCGGCTTCAATGGCTACATAACATCTTCTACTGCCATTCCAACGCTGCCAAGATGCGAAAATTGCTGCTCCTAAAGGGAAATTAACTCCAGCAGCCAAAGTGCTCGTCGCGAATATCACGTCCAGTTTCCCGTCGAGAAGATGTTGCTCGACAATATGCCGTTCCTCGTCAATCAGATCCGCATTGTGGAATGCCACCCTCTTACCTATTATTTTTGAAAGGATTGTGTTGGCGGAAGTTTCCGGAACACCTTCGAACGGAAGAGATAGTTGTTTCTGTTCTTGTTTTATGTACTCATCTGCAAACTTCTGCGCTAATTCATACGTATCTTGTTTTTTCATACAGAAAACGATAATCGGCAGAGGCGGTGGTGGGGATTTTTGTTTAAGTAAATAGGTAAGAATAGAAATCGTATCAAGTTTTATGCCGGATGGACGCTGAATTCCTTCTTCAATGTTCTCCGGTTGTTCAGTAGTAACAGCGGCTATTCCGTTGTCAGTCCAGCATTCGTAATGCAGATGTTTCTCTCGTGTCTGATTTATTACCAGCGTCACACCAAGCCAATCAGCGAGATCTTTGGCATCTCTTGATTCGAGGACAGCAGAAAGCCCGACAAACTGTTTCCAACCGGCATTGCGCAACAGAGTCAGAAGCACTTCAACGTGTTGTCCTCGATGCTCATCACCTATAAGCTGGATTTCGTCACAAACAATTACGGTTGAGGTCATGTCTGCCGGTATGCCAGAAGATGACAACAGTGCCAAGTATTTCTCATATGTCGCAACGAGAATAGGTGCCCCCAAAGGGTGTGTCACGACTTCACCGTATGCGTTCTCCACATAGTCGCCGGTGGCAATGACCAAAGATGAGTCGGAATCTTCGAAATACTGAGCAAGAAGAAGCGTTTTAAAATCCTCAAATTTCTGTTTTGCCAATGCTCTATGGGTTACGAGATAGACGACATTGCACGAATTCTCGACGCTCTTGGCAATTGCCCAGAGAGCAATTTGCGTCTTACCTGTAGATGTCGGAGAAACAACCAAAAGACTTCTTCCTTGGCCGACCCCCACCAAAAGCGCTTCATGTTGAATATCGCTCAAGGCAGGTGTCCCGCCATCAGTAAACACAAGATTTTGGATGATTGATTCAGAGAGACCGTGGCCATCTGGAAGTCCGAATTTCATTGAGTATCCTTTCTATTCGATAGTCTGTTGAACAGGCGGGCAAATCTGGCCAACAACCTGTTTGATTTGCATAGCAATTCTGCTGCTAAAATGTTGTAGCTGTTCAATTTTGGAAGCCCCATAGCCATCACGAGGTTAATACCATGCAATTCCCCTCTGAATTAGTTTCAGACAGGGTTTCTTACTTCACATCAGTTGTCACTTGTAACTCCTTCAATTGAATTTCATGCTCCTTCGGTCAGTTCCTTAATCAACCATTCCAGCCGCACTCTCGCCAAACTTATCACCTCGACATAGGAAAACAGCTTTACTCGACCACCTTCGTGAGCCGCAGGAAGGTCAGCCTTACGTTTTTCGCCGATCACCAGAATGTCGACCTCCCTGGCAAACCGCGACTGTAAATCGTCCCGATATTTTTCCGCCTGATTTTTGTCGTCCCGCGTCAAGGGGTGCGATGGCCGTTTAAATTCGATGAGCAGTTGCCGGTCACGGGAAATATCGGCAAGCAGAAGGTCAGGCCGCTTGTTGGCGCGATCCCCGGTGAACTTCTGTCCGAGATACTCTTCTATGGTTCTTGCAAGTGTTTTGTTCGAGGTTAGCGTGGTGTATTCGTCGCCGAATACCCAGAGGTTCTTTTCGAGTGCTTTGTGGACAATCTTTTCGTGGGTATCGGGATTTCGAACCAGTATTTCCAGATCATCGAGGAATCGGAGACGGTTGGTTGCCTGTTGAGCCATCACCGCAACCTCAACCAAGCCGAACTCTGCCAGTGCGTCGGCAAACTTCTCAACGTCTCCATGACGCGCCTTGTCTATATGCTCCAGCACTTGCCAGTATTCGTCCCGTTCTAGGGCATCAAGGATCACATTCGCCACTGTCGCAATCCTTTCGTCGCTCTCGCCCAGAAAGCGCTTCATGACCTTTTCAATGGCCATTCGAGCATATTCCCGGCGGTGTTCCGGCAACGCGGCCAAGCGTTGGTGCAGCCGCTTTTGCAGGCGGGCATAAGCAAGACTAATTTCTTTCTTGTAGACCTTCTCCATGCCACTACGCAGCTGCGGCCGCACCCACTCTTCCACTGCCCGGAATGACTTGCTGTTCTCTATTATCGCGTCCCAACCTGCAGTGACGTCATTGGTCAAACCATCTGCCTCAATCTCTCCGTAAACTTTTCGCAGCAGTTTACGCGGGATGTCCTCAGCCGTGTCGAGCCCGAAATAGGCGGGTTTGCCAACAATCTTCCCGCCGACACGCAGCACAATGCCGGAGTTTTTCAGCTTCTGCGCACCGTGGGCTACTTTGAAGCGGAGCCGGACCACTCCCGCCCCTGGCAATTCGATCTCTTCGGAAAAGCTCTCTCCTGGAAGGTCTTCCATGCTCAATAGCTGATCGTTCACATAGATGGAGAAATCCGTTTCCCGGCCGTATTCCAGCATGAGCAGTTGCCGCATAACGTCCGCGTCCGGATAGGAGAGGCTTTGATTCAGGTGGGAAAGGGTGATAGTGACACCGTGCTCTTCCTTGGCACACATGCCGGTTGTCACATGTAAGACGATCTGCTCCAGATCCTTTGGCGCGGATAGAATCTCATGCTTTGGAATGATTATGGAGGTAGCGACACCGCGAGCAGAAGCAACAAGCGTCATCACATCGGCGGCCATAAGACCGGCAAACTTGCCAATCCCCTTGCGACCCTTCACTTTCCGCTTCTTAACCGGCGTCAGTTCACCGTTTCTTGTCCGTCTGTCCCTGGCGACAACTAAATATTGCTTTCTTAACTCCTGCTCAGTCATGCCAGTTCCGTCATCACGAATAACAATAGCCTCCCCGGTCATGGGACCGGGCAGACTTATCCAAACATTGGCGGCATCGGCATCCCAAGCATTATCCACCAGTTCTTTCAGGGCCTGCTCCGTGGAGCGATAGGTCTCGCCGAGCAGGGCAGCCAAACGGGGATCGACTTTGAAGTGGGCAGAGGATTTCATCTATTGTGTGTCTCCAATGATTTTATTCTTGAATATTACCGGGGGCCATCAACTGTTGACCGACTATTACTCTACTTAGCCAAACCTCTCGCCTGATTAAGAACATTGAGAAGATCTATTCCCACATAGACGTACGGTTTCTCCCTGACGCTCAAGTTAAATCCGTACCCTCCCTTCAGAAGGCCACTGAATAGCGAAAGGTTTACGCCAAGCCCAAATTCTACCCCCTCATTTCCTTGATTCAAACTGGCCAAATGAAATCCCAAGCCGGGATTGACCCCGTTGACAGCTCTCTCCCAGCAGTTGGCCTGCTCACGGTATGTATAGTGCCAGTTTGCCGATGCTGACACGTTCGGTTTCCACTTAGTTGCAGTCTCATCTCCCGAGAGAGCGCGAGCGAAAATGAGGTCCGCGGAGATAACGCGATGCCACCCCATCAGGACGGCAGTGGTCTTGTAGGTGATCTCCTGGACAAGCTTCTCTGATTCATCACTATTATTCGTCTCGCCCCTCTTAGCGACAGGCTGCTCCGTGATCTTTATCCTCACAGCAATGTTATCGCCTTGCGTCAGACCGGCCCGTGCCAGTTCAATACGTGCATCTGGAAGATCATCAAGCCCCCTGGAAATCAACGGAGTTCCAAGACCGGTCAGGTTGTCCGTGGCATCAGCTGTTTGCAGGTTTTTACGGGCAATATCCCTGACGATTCCGATTGCCTCCACTGTTTTCGGCAGTTCGTCGCTGAGTACCGATGAGAACTTTGTGAATTGTTCGGTAAGATGTTCAGAGACTTCTTGTTGTATGGAGGGACTTAGATTTTTAATACCATCGAAGATAGATCTGACATCTTGGGCAATCATTTTGATTTGTGAGGCATTAGAGAGAAACGAGGTGATGTCATCAAACAGTTTGCTAACTTGGATGGGTGTAATTGAATCGCCTGTACCGATAGAGGTAAGTTCCAGCTTAAGCCGGTTGAGTTCGTCTATCTGCTGCAAAATGAAGGATTTTTTCTGCAAGAACGCGTCAATTTTGCCGACAAGATCGCTCAGTGCCTGCTTCTTTGCGGCATCTTGTTCGCCAGCTGCAAACTCCCGCAGTTTCTTAGCGGCATTTCCCAGTTTTACATCCCAATCCTGAACGTCCTGCAACCCCTTCTCCAGAGCATCAATCTTTAGCCTAAGCTGATCGAACAACGCAAAAGTGGACTTTCTGATATCGTTACCCTTGGCAGACAGTTCCGTAATCGCAGCTGCAACAGCTTGTGCTTGCTGCATTTCCATGTTGAACCGCTGCTGTTCGGCGGGTGTCATCTTCAGCCCTGTCCGGTCGATTGGTCGTAGTTCGCCGATCGGCAGACGGTCGTAATCCTCCACATGTAGCGCTTTCCGATTTCCTCCAATCGGGTCGTGGAAGGCCTCCACCGTAACCCCGTATCGATCTCTTGATTTAAAGAAGGTTTCTGCATCCCGATTGAGCTGGACGATCCGCTCCCTTAGCCACAGAGTGAGGTTTGCATAGGGGTCATCGCTCTTTCCCCGGAGATCGAATCTGCCAGAGAAGACTCGTAATATCTCCTCGCCGGTTAGCCCCATTTTGCCGAGAGTTGCCTGCCACGCTGCCACTTGAACTGCAATGTCGGCAGTGAATTTTGCAGATTCCTTTTGCATACGTTTTAACTCCGCAGAGTCTTTCAGATTAACCCGTTTGGCCCATGCAGCCAGTTCAGCCCGTTTCTGCGCACATGCGTCGACTTCCCCGAGAAGTTCCTGAACTTGTTGCCATGCGGGGCTTGCAGCGGCAACTTCTTGAGAGGACAGAAGGTGAAAGGAAACCACCAAATCCGAATTAGCATCGACTTTGTTGAAGGTACCAGGCTGTAAAGTGAACGATATCCCCTCACCGACTTCCTTCAGCTCATACGAAAGCCCGATACTTGGTACAGTTTGGCTGGCTTCGGAGCTGCTTGTACAATCCAACAACGTTAACATCGCTAAAATCAGAAGCCAGTGCGTCCATTGAACCGGTCTCATAGTGCCTGTGCCTCTGCAATTTTGGCCAATACGGTGTTAAGGTCAGCTGCTTCCGTTCCATCAAGATAGGCTTTGGGTTCTCCATCCCAGTTGAAAGCGACGGCTGCAAAATTGCCTTCCGTCAACAATGACTGGACAACTGAGAAATTGTCGGCCCGCAAAGGCTTGGCATTTGCGGCGAATCCGCAAGCAACTTTGGCCACACTCCAGCAGTTGTCGGTCTCGTTGCCAACGTACAGATATACAGAGGTTGTAGGATCTTGCAGTGCGGTGGTGATTTCCAGCAAAGTATTGCCCATGACTGACTCCTTCCTTTATTAACAAGCCATTCTAAAAAGCTAGACGCATCAGGACAGCGTAGTAAACTGATTGGCCTTCCCAGGCCCAAACTCATTCACAAGATACTGATAAACATGGTCACAGTCCTTGTATCCGCCATGTTTCTTGATCACATTCTTACAGTTGATGACCTTGACGTTTTTCGAATTGTCGATGATCGAAGCAGTATCCTCCGGCCCTGCATACCCAAGAGCTCTGTCTCTCTCAGCCATTTTGTAGGCACATTCCAGAACCGGATCATTGACCGAGTGAAACACATAAACAGCGTCGCACAGCTGTGTCGCGCCAAAGAATTCCTCGTTCTTCTCAATCGATTCATCATCGACAGCCGCAGCCATGGTAAAAAGGTTTCTCACCCTCTTCTCACCGGTATATTTCTGGGCCTGAAGAGAAATCCTGCACCCCATGCTATGGGACATGATATCGACCGTCTCAACGACCTTGCCTATTTTGCTCAACCACCTGTCCACCCGCGGTGAAATCGCTCCGGCTTTTCTCCTTGCAGCAAAATAATCCAGCCCATCGTCTCCGCCAGGCCAGGTGTAACCAATTATGCAGTCATAAAGTTGTTTTCCAGCCTGGTCAATCAGTATGGAATTGACCTTTTTCTCAATGATGCTGTAGGCACGGACGACATCATCCTCCTCATTGTTATAACCATGAATGATCAAGAGGATTTTCTTGTCCTTGATCCGGTTTAAAAAGTCGCCTTCTGCCAGTGGATCACCCAAACTGTCATCATCTAGATATACATCCCTGATTTCATCGCTGTCCGACAAGATATTACTGTCCCAAAAATCTTTCCTTGCGCTGATCATCAACATTCCCGATTACTCCTTTCTTGGTAGAGATTTACATCGATCTAAGCCATCAATCGTGCAAAAACCTGGTCCCGCGCATTTGTTGCATCTCACTTCGGCTCTTTAGTCTTCTCAGCCTCGGCAAAAAGGCGTCCGCTCACCTTGTCCGACACGTACCTGAGCGCCTTGTCACCGGAGAAACCAGCAATCAGGAGCACGAGCATATAGAGATAAACCTGCATCCCCGGCGCGGCCTTCAGGACCAACAGCGGGTCGGGCTTGCTCTCCGGCCTGCCGCTAGCCTTGGCTCCGGTAATATTGCGGAAGCTACCGGCAACCGAAGGGGGAGAATATGTCACGGGAAGCTCAATACGGCTGCTTGAGGCAGAGGTAAAGACAACTCGCCCGGGCACAAGCGGTGGTTCAATCTTGATCATGTACTGGCTCTGAAGCATCCAGTAGACCATAACGGCGGCGATAGCACCCTGTATCGGCCTCACAAGGGCATGGTAGAGCAAACTCACCCAAAACTGTCCATAGGGGATGCTCTCGACCTGGGTGGTCATAATGCCGCTCAGCATCCCGCCGATGGCCCCTATCAGCAAGGCGCTCCAGGCACATAGGGTGAAGCTCGTGTGGTAGTAGGAAAGAACGAAGAGGAGAAGCGCGGCTAAAAGCCCGACGGTGTAGATGAGAGCGAAAAACTTTCGACACCAGTAGTCCCAAAAGAGATTGTCGATACAGTCGTTCTGGATGTAGGCAGCCGAATTGAGCATCTGTGCCGTTTCGCGAAGGGCCTGAGGAGTCGGCTCGGGAGTTTCGAGCTTTTTCAGAGTCTCTTGGATCTTCACAATCCAGTCGGTTTTGATCTGCTGAGCGATAGAAGAGATCTTGAGCCCCTGCACCAGCTCCCACCCTTGGGCCTTCAGCTCCGCTTCGTTCATCAGCAGATAAAAATACTCATCGATCCTGTGGAAGAGGTGCCAGATGGTGAAGGTCTTCTTGAACATCTGACCGCAGTTTTCGTTGAGCATACAGTCGATGTCGTTCAGATGCGACCGGCAAGCCTCGACGATCACCGTCTTCTCCGCATCTTCGGTCCAGCGGACCCGATACAGGTTGAGCCGCTTCTGGTAATCGCGCTGCTTGCCGACCAGGTACTGTCTGCTAGGGTTCATCTTCTTACGGATGATAGAGCTTTCAGATGGTTCGCTCATAATTGATCATCTCCTGTTCTGCCTGTCTGCCATACCCACTCTCCCTAGGATTTATCTCGGGTCGCGCCCCTTTTGAGACAATGGAGACGCGACCCGTCACCCATCTCTTCCAGTCGCTACTGAACCGGAAGCGTAACCGTATTGCTGAAATTATTTCCTTCCGCATCGGTGGCATTAATAAAAATCGTGACTTCGTTTATGTTCGTGGCACTGTTATCAGGCAGGTAAGCGCTGTAAATCGGCAATCTGAACACGGTCGCACTGTCCGCACCGCCAAAGTTGGCGGCATAAACGACGCTGCCGTCTGCAAATCCGAAGGAAACAGTCGCTCCGTTTATCGGGGTGGTCGTGTTGCCGCTTCTTGTGGAGAGGACGCTGTATGTGCCGTAGACTTTCTCCGGGAACTCCACATAAACCTGGCTGGAAACAGTTGTAGCCGTTGCGCCCGTTCTGCCGTTAAAATTGTCCGCCTTTAACGTGGAAAGGGGGGTAAGGCCGGTTGCGGTATTGTCGGCAATATACACTTTGTTGCTGAAGAACGGATTGGACGACACGCCATTCAGACTGAAAGTTTGTACTCGGGAGTTGACCACGGCCGTAACCGTACCGTTGAAGGTGTATGTCTGCCCCTTCAGATAGGAAGCAGAGTTGGTGATGGTCAGGATGGTGTCCGTCTGATCCAGTGATGCCGAAACTGTCATTACGGGGATCACCTTGCCGTAGTTCGGATCGGTTGAGGCGACCTGATCGTTGACATAGGTGGCGGTAACCGTGCCTGAAAGGGTCACAGGATAATTGAATACCAGTTTTATGACGCCGTCCGGCGTGGTCACCCTCTGATTGTAAGGGTAAGGATAGTAATTTTGATAGCTCGTACCGTCAGTCAGAAGGTTGGAGGCGACGATCTGGATAGCATCATTCATCCTGCCGGCGCGGACAAGGGCTAGTGATACGGTCCGGTCGCTGTTCGCATTGTACGATATGTAATTGTTGGGCGAGGTAACATACTTCAAGTTGCCGTTATTGTCATAAAAGGGCGCACTGGTAATGGTATACTGAAGCTCCTGGCAAAGCCCCTTCAAGACCGCCTTTCCGTCTGCATCGGTCACGGATGTGATGCTGAGAGTACTGTTCCAGTTTTGACTGGCATTAATTGTAACGCCGGCTACCGGGGTCCCCTGATCGGTGGCAATAACCGTCAGATCAAAACCTTTGCCCAGCGAGATACTCCCGAGTGAGGTGGTGACAGGCGTATTGTCAGCCGAACCGGCGACCATGACATTTATCAGTGTGGTAGCAAAACCTGGCGCGGAGATTTTAAGCGTATGGAAACTATTAGGCGTTGCCGAAATGCCGGTAAAAACAAACGCCCCCGCCACATCAGGGTCATCCGATGCGCTGCTTTTAGTCGATATTTTAACGCCGTTGGCGATCAGGACAACATCGGCATTTTTCACCGGCTGCAATGTCGAACTGTCCACAACCTTGCCGGTGACGATTCCGTTCGCAGTGGCCGTTGCCATCGTGACCGTCGTGTCTTGCCCCCCGCATCCCGCAACCATCAACAAGAAAACTCCCACTACACTTACATTAAGCAGCCATTTCAAAACATTTCTTTTCACTTTTCTCTCCTTGCGATTAAATGACATTTCAGTATCAACCTTCCTGCACAACCTGATGACCGCATGTTTGACGGCAACAGGAGCCATTCTATAACCACAATGCGTGCCAAAGCGGCAGGCAGGTTGAAATTATTCAATAAACCATCAATAACCAGCTGAATATAAACAATACTTTTTAAATCCGGGGTTTCGGGATTTCCGGGATGAGTGAATGAGGGTATGGGGGAGGGTCGATTCCTGGCAGTACTTGTTGTAAAAAAATTTTACACATCGGCGTAGAAGCCCATGGGACAAGGGTTTACATTCTTGTAAAAAATTTTTACACATGCCCGTAAACCCTTGCCTGGCAAGGGTTTAGACTTATTGTAAAAAAATTTTACACTTGGAGGCTGGAAGCAATAACGTCACCCTCCACCAACCCCTCCTTTAGGCCCTTTGGGTCCATCAAGGGAGGGGAGCTTTAAAGTCGCCTCGCCCCATGCGGACCCAAATTGCGGGCTTAAGGGCCAGTATGCCCCCTTCCCAACCTCCCCCCGCTTGGGGGAGGAGCGCTAGTCTCCCTCCCCAGGAGGGGGAGGGCTGGGGAGGGGGTTTAGATGTTACAGTGCACTAGGGTGAGGGAGGTTTTACCCTGGGAATGAAGATCTGCTCCGGATCGAGCACCTCGTGGATGAAATGGAGCTCTTCCCGGGTCGGAGGGAGGGTTTCGCCGCTGACACGTGCGATGTCCAGATCGAACCGGCACATCTCCCGGATCTCCTGCGGCGTCTTCCCCGGATGACAGGTATCCAGGTAGATTCGGCCGCTCTCGTCGTCAAAGCGGAACACCCCGGCCGTGCTGATGACCGCCGACGGTCCGCCCCGGTAGGCTGCGCCGTACAGCTCCCGCCGGTGGACGAACTCGCCGCCGGGCCATTTTTTCACCCGCCAGCCGGGGCTGGTGATGTAACTGACTCTCTCGGTGAAGCGCCGCTTCTCGTGGACCATGATGAAAACGGTACGTCCGGCGAAGGAGTTGATGTCCGGGTTGCCGCCGCTGCCGGTCAGGCGCAGCTCCGGTTCCAGGTAGTCGCCGATGACCGTGGTGTTCACGTTGCCATACTCGTCCACCTCTGCCCCGCCGAGGAAACCCAGGTCCACGTAACCCCGCTGGGCAATGCTGAAGGCGTCGTAGAGGCCGGAGGCGCGGGAAGCCCCCATCTCGCATCGGGCGTCACCCACCGAGGTTGGTATCTCCGGCGGACGGCCGTCCAGAGTGCCGGCCTCGAAAATCAGCTTCAGGTTCGGCGCATGGGTCTTCTGGGCGAGCATGATCGCCACCATGGGGAGACCGGTGCCGGCGAAGACGATCTCGTTGTCCTGCACTTCGCGGGAGGCCGCGCAGCAGAGCAGATCGGCAAGCCCGTATTCTTCGGGGTTCGCATAATCCTTGTCCATGTCATTGCCCCCTTTTCACGCCGGTACTGTAGTTGAGCGCGGTGTTGGCCTTGAGATCGAGCATCCGCGGCCACCCCAGCTTCTCCAGATAGCCCATATGGTCGAGGCCGAAGATCCACTCCCCGGCAAAGTCGTCAAAGCCCTGCTGGGTGCGGGTCCGGCCGTAGAAATCCTTGAGAAAACCGCCGTCCACGTCGTAGCGTCCGAACATCCCCGTCGGGTGGGCGCCGAATGGACACTCCAGGATGTAATCCACCTCGAAGCAGGGGATGGTATTCCGGTCGCTTTCCCGGCGCAGGTACTCTTCAGGCACGATCTCCTCGGCCATGACGATGGTGATATCGGCTGCCCGGGCCGCCTCGGGATCGGAGTAGTACTGGCCCGAGACCCGCACCGTCCCCTCCTCCCCCACCTGCTGGACGCACATGACCGCCACATCCACCTTGGCCGCCGGGACCAGCACCTGCGCGCCGGCGTCGAAGAACGGGTCTGCGGTGAACTGGTACTTGTGCCTGGCGATGCGCTTGCCGTCCCGCAAGCCTGCCCGGCCGAGCATGTCGTACTCCGGGTTGTGGATGTCCGTGCCGAGCGAGGTCTGGGTCACGGCAAAAGGCGCCCCGGAGGCAGCAGCGGCAAAGCGGAACAGCATCTCCGCATGGCTATAGTCCTCGACGATGATCTCCCTGTTCCCCACCTTGCGCGACAAGTTGGCGCCGTACTTGCCGTACAGCTCGTGCCCCACCCAGCATGATTCCCAGATATCCACGCAACCGGCCCCCACCAGGAACTCGGTCTGCGGACCGCCGTTCACCTCGATGAGGTGGAGCCCCTTTCGCCCCTGCCGGATCAGTTCAAAGACAACGGCAAACGGCCGCCGCCAGATGGTGAAGCCGGAAAAGGTGAGACTGGAGCCGTTCTTGATGATCTCGGCGGCTTGCTGCAGGGTGATGCGTTTGCTGTTGCCCATGCGTTCCTCCTTCTTGTTTGATAAAGCCTAGCATCTGAGTTGAAACCACTGCCGCACCCTCCCCCAGCCCCTCCCATCAAGGGAGGGGAGCTTTTAAAGTCCCCTCGCCCCTTGTGGGAGAGGGCTAGGGTGAGGGGGGAAGTGCGGATGCAAAAACCGGACATTTCTGCCTTTCTCTGTGTTCCTCTGCGCTCTCTGTGCCTGCGCGCTGTAGCGCTTTGGCGCACAAGCGTATCTCTGTGGCAGATTTCAGCTATGAGAAATTCCGCAAAATCTCCCGGGAGATGATCACCCGCTGGATCTCGTTGGTCCCCTCGTAGATGGAGGTGATCCGGGCATCACGGGCAAAGCGCTCCACCGGGAAGTCTTTCGTGTAGCCGTAGCCGCCGAGCATCTGCACCGCCTTGTAGCAGGCCTTGTTGGCCGCTTCGGTGGCGTACATCTTTGCCATGGAGGCCTCCTTGGCAAAAGATTTTCCCGTTTCCTTGCGGAACGCCGCATTCATCAGCAGCAACCTGGCCGCCTCCAGTTCGGTGCAGGCATCGGCAATCATCCATTGGATCGCCTGGAAGTCGCTGATTTTCTGACCGAACTGGCTCCGCTCCGTGGCATACCTGGTGGCAAAGTCCATGGCCGCCAGTCCGAGCCCGAGGCCGAGGGAACCGATGCCGATCCGGCCGCCGGCCAGCTCGCCGACGGCGATACGGAAGCCGTCGTTCAGTTTCCCCATCAGGGCGTTTTTCGGGATACGGCAGTTGTCGAAGATCAACTCGTTGGTGGCAGAGGCGTGCTGCCCCATCTTCTCCTCCTGCTTGCCGATGATGAGCCCCGGCGCACCCTGCTCGACGAGGAAGCAGCTGATCCCCTTCCCCTTCGGCGCCGACCTGTCGGTCACGGCCCAGACCACGAACACCCCGGCGTAGGGGGCGCTGGTGATGAATATCTTGGAGCCATTCAGCAGCCACCCGTCCCCATCCGGCACCGCCGTGGTAATCATGCCGGCCGGGTCGGAGCCGGCGCCGGTCTCGGTCAGGGCAAAACTTCCCGCCGCGAATTCGCCGGAACAAATCCGCGGGATGTAGGCCCGTTTCTGCTCCTCGGAGCCGACCGCCTGGATCACCTCGCAGATCATGTTGTTGACCGATACGGTCACCGCCGTGGAGGCGCAGGCGCGGGCGATCTCGGTCATGGCCACGCTGAAGGCCACGGTCCCGGCCGCGGCGCCGCAATACTCCTCCTTCACGTTCAACCCCATGAAACCCAGCTCGGCCAGCTTTCGCAGGTTATTGAGAAACGCCGGCCGGTCGTCCTCCCGGTCGAGCCTTGCGGCAACCGGCTCCAGCTCTGCCCGGGCAAAGTCCCGCGCCGTCTCCTGGATCAGTTTCTGCTCTTCGGTAAGTTCCAGATACATGCCCCCTCCTTATTCCGAATTGCATTCAAAATGACAGTTATTGATTTCGTAGGGGCGTACCCTTGTGGTAGCCCGTCTTTGACTTTGGGCGGCGTTTCCAACAGGGCGGGCACAAGACCCGCCCCTACCTATTAATGACATCTTGATTGCAAATTGGAATTACCTCTCGATCCCGAACCGCGCCTGCACGCCGTTCTGGAAATAATGTTTCACCTGAACCTGTCCATGAAGCGGCGTCATCTGGCGCACTTCGCCGTCAGGGCCGGCACGAACTGCATCACATCCGCCACCACCAGCACGTCCGCCACTTCACCGATGGGGGCATCCTTGTCCTTGTTGATGGCGACGACAAAGTCCGATTTCTTCATCCCTGCCAGGTGCTGGATGGCGCCGGAGATGCCGCATGCCACGTACAGCTTCGGGCTGACGCTCTGGCCGGTGGTCCCCACCTGGTGGCTGTGCTCGACCCAGCCCGCATCCACCACCGGGCGGCTCGCCCCCAGTTCCCCCCCGAGCGCCTTGGCCAGGGCGGCAATGACCGCCACGTTGTCTTTCTTCCCCACCCCGCGGCCGGCGCTGACGATCACCTCGGCCTTGGCCAGGTCCACGTCCTTCTTTTCCGCTGCCTCGTAACCGACGAACTCCACACCGGATGCCGCTTCTGCAAGGCTCAGCTGCTCCAGTTGCGGCGTCCCGTGGGGCTCACCGGCTAAGCTGAAGGCGCCGGCCTGGATCGTGAGGACCGCCCGGGCCGTTTTCGGCACTACCGACCTTCGCATCTTGGCGTTGCAGCAGGTGACCTCGAACTTGCCGTCGACAATTCCGACAATTTCCGAGATCTGGCCTGCCCTGAGAGCCGCGGCCACCCGCGGCGCCAGATCCCAGCCGTAAGAGGAATGGACGAAGACGATGTAATCGGGGTTCTCCCTGGCCACCGCCTCCAGCACGATCTGCTTGTGCAGATCCGGGTTATATTCGCCACATTTGCCGGCATCGGCCAGGTATACCTTGCCGTCGAACCCGGGGGCTGCCGCCTCGTTGCCGATCAGCACCATGGCCTTGTCCGCGCCGAGCCGGTCGGCAAATGCCAAAAGTTCGTAGGTGGAGTCGAGCAGTTTTCCTTCCCGGTATTCACAGATGAGCAACGCTTTCATATATACCTCCCTACTCCGGACCAGCCGGAAGTAAAATTCTTCCGTTTTTATCAGCGCAATACGGCGGTCTTTTCTTTCAATATCCCGATCAGCCGGTCGGCCAGGTCGCCGACATCCCCTTCCAGGACGATGCCCCCACCCTTCTTTGCCGGAGGGTACATCCGTTCGGTGATGACAAGCCCCTCTTCCTTGAGCAGATCCGCAACCGGCAGGGCGAGGATCTCCTTCTTCTTCGCTTTCATGATGTTGGGGAGGGTCGGATAACGGGGGATATTCAGGCCCAGCTGACAGGTAACGAGCGCCGGCAGCCTGAGCTTCACCACGCCCTTGGTCCCCCCCTCCAGCTCCCTCTTCGCCGTAATCACGCCGTTATCGAAGGCAAAGCCAACCAGGGTGGTGGCGCAGGCATAGCCGAGCAGTTCGGCCACGGTCACCCCAACCTGGGCCGAGCCCCGGTCCTGGGACTGCATGCCGGTGAAGATCAGGTCGAAACCCTGGTCTTTGGCATATGCGGCGATGATGGACGCCATCTGCCAGGGATCTTTCCGGTAGTGGTGGCTGTCCCGGACATGAACACCCCGGTCGCACCCCATGGCCAGCGCCTTCTTGAGCGCTTCAACAACCCGGTCGGGGCCGATGGAGAGTACGGTAATCACGGGCTCGCCCCCCAACTGCTCCTTGAGCCGCACCGCCTGCTCCACCGCATATTCGTCGTATTCGTTCATGCGATAGGCAAGATCGGCCTCATCGTACCAGACCCCTTCGGAGTTGATCTTGAACCGTGATTCCATATCCGGAACCTGTTTTACGCAGACTAGTATGTTCATATAAACCTCCGATTCGTAGGGGCGGGGTTTCCCCGCCCAGCAACCCCGCCCGGGGCACGGCAACCGCGCCCCTACAGTATGATTCTTTCGGCGACAATCTCCGCCAGGTCCCGCACCTTAAGCTCCCCTTCGCAGTCGCCGGTCTTGATGCCGTCTTCGAACATGGTCAGACAGAAGGGGCAGTTGGAGATCAGGAGCGGTGCCCCGGTCTCTTGAGCCATCCGCACGCGCGTGACGTTGATCCGGCTCCCCAGCTTCTCTTCGGCCAGGATCCGGCCGCCTCCGGCGCCGCAGCAAAAGCTCTCGTAGCCGGATTTCTTCATCTCGGTGATCCTTCCGCCGGCAGCGTGGAGGACGTTGCGCGGCTCCCGGGTGATGTCCTTGTATCTCCCCAGGTAGCAGGAGTCGTGGTAGGTATAGTCGAACTGATGCGGCTCCATGGGCAGGGCCCCACTGTCGATGAGGCTCTCGATGAAGACGGTGTAGTGTTCGACCGCCACGTCCAGCCCCAGGTCCCTGTAATCCCGCCCCAGGGTATTGAGGCAATGGGGGCAGGTGGTAACGATCTTCTTCACCTCGTAGGCCTTGATCAGCTCGATGTTCTCGCCGGCGGTCATCTGGTAGAGATATTCGTTACCGAGCTTTCTCAGCGGCTCGCCGCAGCATTTCTCCTCTTTGCCGAGGATTCCCACCCTGACACCGGCGACGTTGCAGATTTTGATGAAGCTTCTCGCCACCTCCTGGTTGCGCTTGTCGAAGGAGGCGTAGCAGCCAACGAAGTAAAGGATATCCACGTCGGCGCCGTCGGCCATCACCTGCACATCGAGCCCGGCGGTCCAGTCGCCGCGGCCGGCGTAGGCCATGCCGAAGGGGTTGCCGTTCACCTCGATGTTGTTGACGGCCACCATCACCTCTTCGCCGGGGAATTCCCCCTGCATCAGCACCAGGTTCCGCCTCATGTCCAGGATCTTGTTCACATGCTCCACATTGGCCGGGCAGATTTCCTGACAGGCTCGGCAGGTGGTGCAAGACCAGAGGGCATCCTGGCTGACGGTTTCGATCAGGTTGGACTCGGCGTTGCCGAAGGCCGCTTCCCCTATCTGCTGCACCACCTTCATCGGCGACAACGGCTTGTCGGTGGTCCAGGCCGGGCAGCGGTCCTGGCACCGTTTGCAGCTGGTGCAGGCATCGGCGTCGAAGATATCCTTCCAGGAAAGGTCGGCGACCTTGTCCACCCCGAAATGCTCGGCCCCTTCTTCCTCCAGGTTGATGGTGGCGATGGCCCCTTTTTCCCGCAGGTCGGTGAGGAGATAGTTGGCCGGGGTGGTGAAGAGGTGCCTGAATTTGCTGAACGGGATGGTGACGATGAACCCCATGACGAGGAAGAAATGGACCCACCACCACAACTTGTGCAGCTGCTTTAGTGATTGATCGTCGAGGCCGGCAAACTGGTTGGCAACGAAGAGGCCGATGGGTGAGAAGCGGGCCAGGTCGGGGTTGTTCTTCAGCTCTGTGGCGGCGATACGCACCCCTTCGGCAAAGAAGCCGGTGAGGAGGATGGCGGTGAGGAGGATATGCATCAGGTAGTCGTCTCTGGTGGTCTTGAGCCCTTCGGGCCTGACGAGGAAGCGGCGCAGGGAAAGGCCGAACAGCATGAGCAGGGCGATGAAACCGGCCAGGTCGAGGAGCAGCGAGTAGAGCTTGTAGAAGCTCCCCTTGAGGATCACCACATTGAAGAGCGGCTGGGAGAAGTCGGCCTGGGCCATGACCAGGAGCGTACCGATGAAGAGAATGACAAAGCCCCAGAAAAAGAGCGCGTGGGGGACCCCGGGCCCCGACACGCGCAGAACCCTGATCTGGCCGAAGAGATTCTTCGCCAGCAGCACGATGCGCTCGGAAAGGTTATCGAGACGATTGAGCTCCTTACCCTGCCGATAGACCTCCACCCGCTTATAGAACCCATAGGCGCAGGCAGCAACGGCAATGGCGGTGAACAGATACATGGGGAGGATCACCCCGTAGCCCACGTTCCAATAGATTTCCCTGGTTGCTTCCATATCATGCCTCTAGTAGTTGATTCTTTTGGTCGGCAGCACCACCATTCCGTTTGCGCTCAAAAATGCCCAGGTGCAAGGCGCCGAGGAGGAGCGCGGAGACGTGGCAGCGCCACGTCGCACAAGCGAACGACGAAGGCAACGCCGCAGATGGGCGTTTTTCAGCGCAAACCCTAACCGAGCAGCATTTTCGAGATAACTACTCTCTGCACCTCATTAGTCCCCTCATAGATCTCGGTAATCTTGGCGTCGCGGTACATCCGCTCCACCTCGTAATCAACGATGAAACCGTATCCGCCGTGGATCTGGATCGCTTCCCTGGTGACATGGGTGGCTGCCTCCGAGGCGAGCATCTTGCACATGGCCGATTCCATGGTGTAGCTCTTCTTGGCATCCTTGAGGCAGGCGGCCTTGTAGGTCATCAGCTTGCTCGTCTCGATCCGGGCCCACATGTCGGCCAGCTTGAACTGGATCGCCTGCAGATCGCAAATGGGGGCGCCGAACTGCTTCCGCTCCTTGGAGTAAGCCAGGGCCCGCTCGAAGGCCCCTTCGGCAATGCCGAGCGCCTGGGAGGCAATGCCGATCCGGCCGCCGTTCAGGGTGTCCATGGCGATCTTGAACCCCTGCCCTTCCTGCCCCAAAAGGTTCTCCGCCGGAATCCGCACGTTATCCAGGGCAAAGGCGGTGGTGTAACTGCCGCGGATGCCGAGCTTCTTCTCGTTCTTGAGAATTTCGACCCCCGGCGACTGCAAGTCGATGATGAAGGCCGAGACCCCTTTGTGCTTGAGGCTCTTGTCATGGGTGGCGAAGAGGACACCGGTGCCCTTGTAGCCCCCATTGGTGATGAAGATCTTGGAGCCGTTGATGACGAAATCGTTCCCATCCCGCCTGTAGGTGGTGGATATGGCGCCGGCGTCGCTCCCCGCGTCCGGCTCGGTCAGAAGGAAACAGCCGATGATCTCCCCCGTATTCAGCGCCGGGAGCCACTTCTGCTTCTGCTCTTCGGTGCCGAAGGTGTAGATCGGGCCGCAGGCCAGGGAGGTGTGGGCCGAAATCAGGACGCCGCTGGAACCGCAGGCCTTGGAAACCTCCTCGACGACGATGGCGTAGGAAAGCATGTCCAGCCCGGCCCCGCCGTACTCATCGGGGAGATAACTGCCGAGGAACCCCATCTCCCCCATCTTTTTGACCAGCTCGTCGGGGATCATGTGTTCCTCGTCGATCTGCATGGCAATCGGCTTGATCTCCTTCTCAACGAAATCGCGAACAGCGTCCTGCAGTACTTTGTGGTCCTGGCTCAACTCGAAATCCATGGTACACCCCCGTATTTTTGTAGGGGCGGACGGCGTCCGCCCATTGCGCATGCCCTTCATTGGGCGCATGCCATGCGCCCCTACGTTCCGTTGTCGTTATTTCCCCTTGAACACCGCTTTCCGTTTCTCCACAAACGCCCCCATCCCCTCTTTCTGGTCCTCGGTGGCAAACAGCACACCGAACAGGGAACTCTCGTAGCGGAAGCCGTCCTCTTTGACCATGTTCAGGCCGTTGACGATGGCGTTCTTGGCGTAACCGACCCCGAGAAGGCCATTTTTGGCAATCTCCCGGGCCAGGTCCATCACCTTGCCGGCAAGTTCCGCCTGGGGAAAGACCTCGTTGACGATCCCCCATGCCAGGGCCTTCTGGGCCGGGATCATCCGGCCGCTGAAGACCAGTTCCCTGGCCTTGTTGGGGCCGATAAGCCGGGAGAGGTTCTGGGTGCCGCCAAAGCCGGGAATGATGCCGAGGGTGACCTCGGGGAAGCCGACCCGGGCATTCTCCGAGGCGTAGATGATGTCGCAGGCCAGGGCCAGCTCCAGGCCGCCGCCAAGGGCATAGCCGTTCACCGCAGCGATGACCGGCTTGGTCATCTTTTCGATGAAAAGCATCACCCGCTGTCCCTGGAGGGCAAACCGGTGCCCCTCGTAAGCTGTCATTGCCGCCATCTCCTTGATGTCGGCTCCGGCAACGAAGGCCTTCTCCCCGGCGCCGGTGATGATCACCACCTGAGCCTCGGAATTGTGCTCAATCTCGTAGAGAGTGCACTCCAGCTCTCCGAGCACTTGGCTGTTAAGGGCATTGAGGCTCTCCGGCCGGTTGACCGTGACCAGGGCGATGCCGTCGGTAATTTCATAAAGGATATTTTTCGTTTCCATTGTCGATCTCCTGAAATCTTTGTTTGTCACAGATTTCACCAATTACGCGGATTAAACTAAAGCCTGAATAAATCTGTGTAATCTGCGGCTAGACCTGCTTTTTTGCCTTTCCTCTGAGTCTCCGTGTCTCTGTGGCAAATTATTTAATAGATATAGAACCCTCTGCCCGACTTTTTCCCCAGATAGCCCGCATTGACCATCTTCACCAGCAGCGGGCAGGGACGATATTTGGGGTCCTTGAAACCGTCATGGAGCACATTGCAGATGGCGAGCACCGTGTCCAGGCCGATGAAGTCCGCCAGGGTGAGCGGCCCCATCGGCTGGTTGGTGCCGAGTTTCATCCCCTTGTCGATGTCCTCGGCCAATGCGATCCCCTCGTAGAGGGCGAAGACCGCCTCGTTGATCATGGGGATCAGGATCCGGTTGACGATGAAGCCTGGATAATCCTGGGAAACAGCCATCTCTTTCCCCAGCTTGTCGACCAGGGAGCTGATGGCCTGGAAGGTCTCTTCGCTGGTGGCGAGCCCCCGAATCACCTCGACCAGTTGCATGACCGGCACCGGATTCATGAAGTGCATGCCGACCACCTTGTCGGGCCGCCTGGTAACGGAGGCGATCCTGGTAATGGATATGGATGACGTATTGGAAGCCAGGACGGCATCCTTGCCCACGATCTCGTCCAGCTTGCGGAACAGGTCGAACTTGAGCGCCTCGTTCTCGCTCACCGCCTCCACCACCAGGTCGCAGACGGAAAAGTCGTTCAAATCATTGGTCACGGCGATCCGCCCCATGATCCCCTGGATGCTGGTCTCGAAGATAACCCCCTTCTTCGCCTGCCGCTCCAGGTTCTGTGCGATGGATTTCAGCGCCTTTTCCAGCTGCGTCCCGGAAATGTCGTAAATCAGAACCTGGTAGGCATGCTGGGCAAACACATGCGCAATCCCGCTCCCCATCTGCCCTGCGCCTATAACACCGACTACCTTGAACATATCACCCTCCCGAACCTTTTGTTAAGGTTCAATCGTATTTAAATTGAAAGTCCAGAGTAACTTACTTTATCATGCTTTTTCAGGTACTTTGGCGTTCCTCATAACCCCTCCCAACCTCCCCTTAGCTTAAGGGGAGGGGTGTTATCAGTTCCCCCTCTTTAGTTAAGAGGGGGTTAGGGGGAGTTATTGCCTGACAGAAGCTGAATAGTTACAGTCCAGAAACATAAATTTAACCAGGCGCAGAGACGCAAAGAAGATCAACGGCTTGTTTTTTAGAGCTTTTTTCTCTGCGGCTCTGCGTTTTAGGCCCTTTGGGTCCTCTGCGTTATAAATCAGGGTTTGATTCAATAGGGTTTGCAAAGATTCAACTTTGTTACAAAAGAACCTTTATTATTCACAGATTTAACTGATCAAACCCTTTCAAAAATCACCGCCACCGCCTCGCCGCCGCCGATGCAGAGGGTGGCCAGACCGTAGCGGGACTGCCGCCTGTGCAGTTCGCGAATGACCGTGGCCGCAAGCCTGGCGCCGCTGGCGCCGATGGGGTGGCCGATGGCGCAGGCGCCGCCGTTGACGTTGACTTTCGCCGGATCGAGCCCCAGTTGCTTTATGGCGATCATGGTCACCGCGGCAAACGCCTCGTTGATCTCGAACAGGTCGATGTCGGCAACCTTGAGCCCGGCCCTGGCGCAGACCGCCTGGATCGCCCCCACCGGGGCGTCGGTGTACAGTTCGGGATGCATGCTGTAGGTGGCATAGGCGACCAGCCGCGCCCGCGGCTTCAGGTTGTGTTTTTTCAGGGCGCCTTCGTCGGCCAGAAGCGTCACGGCCGCACCGTCGCTGATGCTGGAAGCGTTGCCGGCAGTGATGGTGCCGTCCTTTTTGAACGCCGGACGAAGCTGGATGAGCTTGGCGAAGTCCACCTTGAACGGTTCCTCGTCATCCGCCACAACCTCATCACCCTTCTTGCCGTTTTTCACCACCGGGACGATCTCGTCCTTGAACACACCGCCCTTCACAGCCTCTTGGGCCAGCCGGTACGAACGGATCGCGAACTCATCCTGCTCCTCCCGGGAAAAACCATGTTTCGCCACGGCCGCCTCGGCGATATCCCCCATATGCTTCCCCGAGTACGGGTCCTGCAGGCCGTCATAGATCATCAGGTCCAGAAGCTCGCCGTGCCCCATCCGGTAACCGTAGCGGGCCTTCTTCAGGATGAAGGGGGTGAGCGACATATTTTCCATGCCGCCGGCCGCAACCAGGCTCGAATCGCCGAGCATGATGGAACCGGCGCCGAGCATGATCGACTTGAGGCCGCTGCCGCAGACCTTGTTGATGGTCATGGCGTGAACGCCGTCAGGGATTCCCGCCAGCCGCATCGCCTGGCGCGCCGGCGCCTGGCCCGCCCCGCCGGACAATACCTGGCCGAGGATTACTTCGCTGACTGCAGCCGGGTCAAGACCGGTCCGCTCCAGCGCGGACCCGATGACCGTTGCCGCCAGCTTCGGCGCTTCCACGTCCGACAGCACGCCGCCAAAAGAACCGAATGGAGTTCTCAGGGATTCAACCACAAACACGTCTTTCATCGCCAACCTCCACAAGCCGAAATTTGATTCAAGTATAAGAGCAGTTTACGTGCATGTCAATCAAATTTAAAACATGTTTCTACAATATGATAAATTTTTCTTTACTGCGCGCACAATACCTTGCCTACAGGCGTTTTACTGAAAGTAAAAATGTTTGTATTGTATTTGCTTTCCAAACCCAGGTCCGCCTCGCGACAATTTGACGTAAAGGGAATGCATGTCCAGCACGACCTCCATCACCAGTGCAATACTACCAGAAAATATGAAAGGGGCATGCTTCCCGTCACACTTGACCGGACAACATGCCCCTTCGAAAACTGCCTTTTGTTTTTTTCAATCGTGCGCTGCCTGCCGCCAGGAATGGAGAAGCTGGGATAAGCCGCCAGCTCCTACGTATTGAACTGTGTAACCAATCCCTTCAGTTCTTCCGAAAGTTCGGAAAGCTGGGACGCAGCAAGACTGACCTCGTGTGAGCTTTTGGCGCTCATTTGCACCACATCGGAGATAGACTGGATGTTATTGGTAATCTCACGGGTTGTTGCGGTTTGCTCCTCGGCTGCCGTGGCAATCTGATTTATCTGCATCGTCACGCCGCTTATCTGAATGAGGATTTCTTCCAGCGCTTCGCCTGACTTGGCAGCCTCTGTCGTGCCCACTTCAACCTCCTTGACCCCCTCCTCCATCGCCTTGACAGCCAGTTTGGTTTCGGACTGAATGTTCTTGATCATTTCGCCGATTTCCCGGGTGGCCTTGGTGGTACGCTCCGCAAGGGCACGCACCTCATCGGCGACAACGGCGAAGCCCCTGCCCTGCTCGCCGGCCCTGGCCGCCTCTATGGCCGCGTTAAGCGCCAGGAGATTGGTCTGGTCGGCAATATCTTCAATGGTGCCGACAATTTCACCGATCTGTTCCGAGCGGTTGCCGAGCAGTTCGACCACCTTTGCCGAATCCCTGACCTTTACTGCGATCTGATTCATGCCATTCACCGTCAACTTGACGATTTCAGCCCCCTTCTGCGCTGCGTTACTGGCCTGCTCGGAGCTTGTCACCGCCATGTGGCAATTGTTGGCAATCTCGGAACTGGTGGCAGCCATCTCTTCGCTGGCTGTCGATACGCTTCCGGCCTGACTCACCACATCGCCGGAGTTTTCCGCCGTCTGCCTGGCGTTTGCCTGGAGTTCGGCAGAGGCTGCAGAAACCTCCATGGAACTGCGATTTACCCGTTCCATGATTACGCGGAGATTTTCGACCATCCGCTTCATGGCGCCGTAAATGCCGCATTCCGCATCATCCAGAGATACCGTCAAATCCCCTCTCGACACCCTTTCGGCGATGTCTTCAAGCAGCATCGGCTCGGTGCCGATATGCTGCAACAGCTTTCTTGTCAAAAAGATCGATATTACAGAAATGCCGATCAGCATTACGAATGTCGTGCCGAGAATCTGATAAACCCCCTTCTTCAGTGCGCGCAGATTTTCATCGGCAGCTTTTGCCACGATCGCTTCAATGTCATCCACGTAATTGCCGGTACCGATGACCCAGCCGAACGGGGCAAAAAGCCGGGAATAGCTCCTCTTGGGAAACGGCGTAGGACCGTCCTTTTTCGGGTACCAGTAGTCGGTAAAGCCGCCATCCTGCTGCATGCCGGTCTTGATTATTTCCTGGATGAGGTATTTCCCCTTTGCATCCTGAAGATTGAAGCGATTGGTCCCCTCGATCGGCTTGCCGAGCATGACGACGTTCACCCCTTCGGTGGTGTCGGCCCATATATAGCCGTCCTGGCCGTATTTGATGTTTCGCAACAGGTCAGCGCCCTGTTTTTTGGCTTCATCAAGGGTAATTCCCCCCTTCTGGCTCCGCTCAAAGACCCGTTGCAGCATGCTGAGAGCAATCTCGACTTCGCTCCTGGCAAGCCGATCGAAGTCCGCATAGAGAGATTTCTTGTACGAACCTATAAAATTGTTATACGTCGTAAAATATTCCTTCAGGAATAATGCGCTTACGACCAGTGCCAGGACAATACTGCTCGTTAATACCATCAACAGGACCTTGGTACGGAAACTTAACTGTTTTTTTACCATTGCTATACCCCCCGGTTTAAAACTGTCAGTAGTACAATTATCGGCTGACCCCGCCGGGACTTAAGGAATTTTAAAACATATTTTTATTATTTTTCAAACATGCCGTAGTGTTAATTAATAATTTTTTGCATGCTGCAAGATTACTCTAAATAAACCGCGTTTCGTTACGACCAATTACCTGTGAAAAACAGCATGTTATGAAAGCGTCCATGCCATTTCCACATACAGTTGAATTTTAAATATGATGATGGATTGAGTACAAAGAAGGACGATCTGTGCTGATCAGGCAAGCTGTAAAGCAACACGTAAAATAAGAAGTTTTTTTGTAAAATTTATTAACAATTTATTATTACACCTTGCTTGACAAGAGTGAAAGTTCGGCTTTAATTCTAAACAACCGACATATAAATCCCGACAAAGCCAACCCCTTCGTGAGGGGGGGAACGGAAAGCCACGGGCCTCCGGAATGGAGACAGCCGAGCCGCCAAAGAATGAGAACCTTTTGCGCACTCGGTTTTTTTTATTTCGTAGAGAGGTCAAACTGCCGAGGAAACGTTCAACAGCAAGTTATTAAAGGAGTTCGCACATGAAATTCATTTTTCCCTGTGTCGCTTCGTTCATGCTTACTGTCGTTATCACGCCGCTGGTCATCCGCTTTGCGAAGGCTTGCAAGTGCCTGGATGTACCGGGCGGGCGGCGGGCGCACAAAAAGGTAACCCCACGATGGGGGGGAGTGGCGTTCTTTGTCGGAGTGCTGCCATTTATGTTCATGGAAAACGAAAGCGGCGCCCTGACATCCTTCATCGTCGCTTCGTGCTTTCTGGTCGGCATGGGGATCATAGACGACCTTAAATCGCTTGGATGGAAAACGAAATTTGCCGGTATGGCGATAGCTGCAACGATAGTCATATTTGGCGGGAATATCGCTGTGCATCACATCGGGACCTACGGTTCCCTGGGCAGGCTGGACCTGGGGCGGCTCAGTATCCCCTTTACCTACCTAAGCATCATCGGCATAACAAACGCCATCAACCTTCTCGACGGTCTTAACGGCCTTGCCGGCGGTGTATCGCTGCTGGGGTTCCTCTTTATGGGAATTGCCGCTGTCATCGCGGGCAATATCGTGGTTGCCCTGGTCTGCTTCGCCTTCGTGGGAGCACTGGGCGCGTTTCTCCTTTATAACTTTCCCAATGCCAGGATCTTCATGGGGGACTCGGGAAGCACCTTTCTGGGCTTCTCCCTTTCCATCATGGCCGTGTTCCTGACCCAGGATGCGAACTCGTCCGTGGATTCGATGTTCCCGGTACTCGTGCTTCTCATTCCCATATTCGATACTCTCCGGGTGCTTTTCGTGAGGCTCCTGAACGGAAAAAATCCGTTCCAGGCAGACAACCTTCACCTGCATTACCTGATCGTAGAAAACCTTTCACCTATGAAGGTGGCGCTTCTGTTCTGGTCATTGACGGCAGTGTTCGGCAGTATTGCTCTCACCCTTACCGGCAAGACGTCGGTGTCATACCTTGCCGTAGTGCTGTATGCCTCTTTGCTCTTGAGCCTGTTCGCCATAAGCCTTACACAGAGGCGGCCTCAGGAAAAAGGCCGTCTCAAGACGCTGCGGCCGGCCGGTATGAGCGCGGATTCGTCCGTCCTCATGCCGTATGACGATGCCGGCCCGGACTTTGCCCGAAAAGGAGAGATGATGATGACACTCAAATGGCTGGTGGTCCTGGGAATTGTGCTGCTGACCGCTCAGGTGAGCGCCGGGGAGCCGCAGGTCCTCAAGACCCAGAAGGACAAGGTGAATTACGCCATCGGCGTCAACATGATCAACAGCTTGAAGATGCAAGGTGTCGAGATCGACCTGGACCTCGTGATAAAGGGGATGAGGGACGCGCACTCGGGCGGAAAGCTCCTCCTGTCCGATGACGAGCTCCGCAAATCCATAGGCGTGTATCAGACTGCGGCCCGGCAGAAGCAGGCAATGGTCAGGGTGATCGCGGCGGATGAGAACAAGAAGGCGGGCGAGGCGTTCCTGGCTGCGAATGCGCAGAAGGAAGGGGTGGTGACCCTGCCGAGCGGGTTGCAGTACAAGACCCTCAAGGCGGGTGACGGCATGAAACCGACGGATGCGGACACGGTGGAGGTCAACTACCGGGGGGCTCTCATCAACGGGACCGAGTTTGACAGTACCGAACCAGGGAAACCCGCGGACTTGAAGGTTGCCCAACTCATCGCCGGCTGGAAGGAGGCGATGAAGCTCATGCCGGTTGGCTCGAAGTGGCAGATCTTCATTCCTCCCCGGCTCGCTTACGGTGAGCGGGGATCGGGGAAACAAATCGGGCCGAACGCAACGCTCGTTTTTGAAGTGGAGCTCCTCGCCATCAAGTGATTCGGGGCTGAACCTGCGGCCGCGGTCTTGACTGTTTTCCGGGGGGAGAGGGAGGTAGGGAATCATGGGAAGAATTGTGTTGCTGGCGATGGTGTTATTGCCTCGCATGGTCTTCGCCGCTACCGACTGCCGGATTGTCGAATATCCGGACCATTACGAGGCTGTGTGTATAGGAAGTGAAAAATACGGACCTGTGCAGGCGAAAACGGCCGTGCAGGAAAAGCAGGCACAGACACCCGTGCAGGCCCAGGAAGCAACGCAGGAACAGACGGCTGCGCAGGCACAGACAGCTGCGAAAGCCCCATCACCTGCCGTGCAAGCGCTCATTGCTTATAGAGAGCGCTTGCCGAATAAATCACTCAGGGATGCCGCAAAAGCATCGAGAATGAGGCTGATACAGGAGGAACGGCAGAAGCAGCTTGATAAACCGGCCAAGGTTGATCCCCCCATGCCCGACATGATGCCGGATTCAAACCCTGCGATCGGATCATTCGGCACGATGGACAGTGAAAGCGGCAATTGAACGCGGATAAATGCGGATTTAAAGGACTTGGAATTAACTGATATACCAGGTTTTACGCTCAGATTTAGGTCAGGTTTGTCGTTCCTGATTGAGCAAAACCGCAGGCGTAGCAAGGCTACGCTGAGGATTTTGCGATTGAAGGGGCGGCAAAGATGGCCTGAAGATGAGATGTAAAACGGTATATTGGTTAGTTCCGAGTCCCTAAGTCAAAACCGAAAATCACCGGGCGGAACAATGGTCAACGATGAAACAACAGGAACATGGGTGCAATCAAGCACAAAAGGAGGGAATATCATGTCCAGGTGCAAATTTTTGACATGGCTGAGTCTGGCATCGGCGGCAGTCGCCCTTGTCAGCGTATTTGACCCGGGCCGCGCCCTTGCCGCCCCCGTGACGGGGCCCGGCAGTGTCCCGGACTACTTCGAGACCCCAAACTGGGCAAACAGCCCCCCCCTGAGGAAATTCGTCGACTCGCTGGCGCCTCTGGGGTGCACCACGCCGAACACCCTCGGCCAGTGTATTCCGGTTGCCGTCCCGGATACGACAACCTATCCGGGGTCCGATTACTACGAAATCGAGGTTGTCCAGTATCGCGAGCAGATGCATTCGGATCTTCCTGCGGTCGTCGGCAACAAGATGGACCCTGCAGCGACAGGCGGGACCCTGCTGAGGGGGTACAGGCAGTTCAATACTGCCGACCCCAACCTGTTGACCCCCCACTACCTGGGGCCGCTGATCGTTACCAAGAAATACGATCCGCGATATGCGCCGGACGCACCCTTGCCGGGTGGCGGCACGAATGGGAGACCGGTGCGCCTCAAGTTCATCAACAGTCTCCCCACGGGGGCCGGCGGCTACCTCTTCGTCCCGACGGATACCACCGTCATGGGTTCGGGGATGTTTGAGATCAATTATGACCCGGTGACCAAGGCTCCCGGCCCCACGATCACCGGTGATTTCGCGCAGAATCGGGCCACCCTCCACCTCCATGGCGGCCACTCTCCGTGGATCAGCGACGGAACCCCCCACCAGTGGATCACCCCGGCTGGAGAGGTCACGCCCTATGCCAAGGGGGTCAGCGTGGCCTACGTGCCCGATATGTGGTTCGACGCGGCCGGGAACACGATTGCTGCCTGCGCGGGCCAGACGACCTGCGGGGTTGGGGGAGCGACGAACAATCCCGGTGCAGGCGCGCAGACTTTCTACTACACCAATGAGCAGAGCGCCAGGCTGCTCTTCTACCACGACCATTCCTGGGGAATCACCCGCCTCAACGTCTATGTCGGCGAGGCTGCGGGCTACCTGATTGAAGACCCCGTAGAGATTGCCCTGCGCGACGGCGGGACCATCAACAGCCGAACCTTCACCGCCGGGACAATTCCCACCGCCCAGATTCCTCTCGTCATCCAGGACAAGACCTTCGTGGACGGCAACCCGGCCAGCCCGACTTACGTCCGCGCCACTGATCCCACCTGGAACTGGGGATCGGGCACGCCGGTCGGTGGCATTCGCCCGCCGGTCACCGGCGACTTCTGGTGGCCCCATGTCTACATGCCGGCCCAGAACCCGTTCAATCCCGACATGACCGGGATGAACGCCATGGGGCGGTGGCACTATGCCCCCTGGTTCTTCCCGCCGCCCCCGTTGTGCGGGTCCTCCCCCGACGCGGTGAAGCCGTACTGCATCGACTTTGGTCCGGTCGCGAACCCCTATTACGACTGCGGCCCTGGCGGCCCCTGCACCAACCCCGGCCAGCCGCCGGAGATCCCCGGCACCCCCAACGTATCATGGGGGGCGGAAGCGTTCCTGGACACCATGATGGTCAACGGAACAGTCTACCCGACTCTTCCGGTGCAGGCGCAACCTTACCGACTCCGGATACTGAACGCCTCACATGACAGGTTCCTCAACCTGCAACTTTATAAAGCGACCCCTATCGTCAGCGGCATCACCGTTGTCGTCGGGGGGAGCGGTTATACTTCTGCTCCTACGGTCGCCCTCATCGGCGGCGGCGGGACGGGCGCCACTGCAGCAGCGACGATCGATCCGGCAACCGGCGCCGTTACTGCGATCGACCTTCTTACCGTGGGAAGCGGTTATACATCTCCTCCGGCTGTCTCCATCACGGGTGGCGGCGGAACGGGCGTCGCTGCAACAGCAGCAGTTTACACTGCCTTGACGGAAGTAGGCATGGTGCCTGCGGCATCGACCTCGGGCTTCCCTGCAAGGTGGCCGGCGGACGGCAGGGAAGGTGGCGTGCCCGATCCGGCGACGAGGGGCCCCGCATTCATTCAGATCGGCACCGAAGGTGGCTTCCTGCCGGCGCCGGTGCTACTGAACAACCAGCCTGTTGCCTGGAACCTCGACCCGACCATGTTCAACGTCGGGAACGTTCTCCAGCAGGCCGACGGGGGCGGCACGCTCTTCCTGGGTCCGGCTGAACGGGCGGACGTAATCGTCGACCTCACAAACTACGCCGGTCAGACCCTGATCCTCTACAACGACGCTCCCACCGCTTTCCCGGCCCTCGACCCGCACTACGACTACTACACGGGCGCCCCGGACCGGCGCGACATCGGCGGTGCACTCCCAATCCCGCCGGGTGTCGGCCCCAACGTCCGGACGGTAATGCAGATCACGGTGGCGGGAACCGGCGGCGCCGCGCCCCCCGATGACTACAACCCGGCGACCCTGAGCGCGCTGCAGACTGCCTTTGCCGGGGGTGCGACACCCGGCGTTTTCCAGTCGTCCCAGGAGCAGATCGCCGTGGGGCAGAGTGCCTACGATTCCACTTACAACACCACTTTCCCCGCCACCTGGCCGAACTGGGGCGTATCGAGAATCTCGGATAGCGCAATAAGCTTCCAGAAGGTTGATGGCACATTGGTGAGCAATTTCAAGATGAAGCCCAAGGCCATCCATGACGAAATGGGTGCGACCTTCGACGACTACGGGCGGATGAGCGCCAAGCTGGGGCTCGAAGTGCCGTTCGTCAACGCCGCGAACCAGAACTTCATCCTCCAGAACTACGTCGATCCGGCCACCGAGGTCGTGAACAACAACGGGGTCCAGATCTGGCGGGTCACCCACAACGGCGTGGACACGCACCCCATCCACTTCCACCTGTTCGACGTGCAGTTGCTCAACCGGGTTGGCTGGGACGGGTTCATCAGGCTCCCCGACCCCAATGAGCTGGGGTGGAAGGACACCGTCAGGATAAGCCCGCTGGAGGACACTATCGTCGCGCTCCGGCCGACCACTCCCATAGTGCCGTTCGCGCTCCCCAACAGCATCCGTCCTCTGAACCCATCTACGCCCTTCGGTTCCACGATGGGGTTCTCGCAGATCGACATAACGACTGGCGGAGACCTTGTGCCGCCCCAAACGAACCAGTTGGCCAACTTCGGGCTGGAATACGTGTGGCACTGTCACATCCTGAGCCACGAAGAGAACGACATGATGCGATCGACAATACTGAACCCCAACACCAGGGACGACATCCTCTGGAGGAATACCTCTAACGGCCTGAACGCGTTCTGGTACCTGGACGGGGTAACGCGCACGGGGTCTGCGTATATTCCCTCAATGACCGACCAGAACTGGCAGATCGTGGGCAGGGGCGATTTCAACACTGACGGCAAACCCGACATCCTCTGGAGGAATACCTCCAACGGCCAGATCGCGGTCTGGTACATGGACGGGATAACGCGCACCGGATCCGCATTCCTTCCCACATTAACCGATCAAAACTGGAAGATTGTCGGTGTGGGTGACTCCAACAATGACGGGAAACCCGATATCTTCTGGAGAAATACCTCTAACGGCCAGAACTCGGTCTGGTACATGAACGGGGTAACGCGCACCGGGTCCGCTTATTTCCCCGTATTGGCCGATCAGAACTGGAAGATCGTGGGCGTACGCGACTTCAACGATGACGGCAAACCCGACATCATCTGGAGAAATACCTCTAACGGCCAAAATGCGGTCTGGTATATGAACGGGGTAACGCGCACGGGGGCTGCTTATTTCCCCACATTAACCGACCAGACCTGGCAGATTGTGGGTACCGGGGACTTCAACAGCGATGTCTATCCGGACATCCTGTGGAGGAATACCACTACCGGAGCGAACATGACATGGTATCTGAAAGGGATAACACAGATAGGGACGGGAACGATCGCCACACTTGCAGATCAAAACTGGAAGATTGTGGGACAATAGCAGCTTTATGATTACCGGGTATTAGATTGCAACTCCGTTGGCAGTTCACGCCATCCGGCCAGACGGTCAACGGAGTTGCTTTTTCGGTCGTTACCTGAAAGTACCGATTGACTCGTCACAGCCGGAACGCGAAGGACAACGGGGCGCTTTGGAAATCATTGAACTTCTCTCGGAGTTCCCATGAACATCTTTATTGCGGCCAATACCACCTGGTATATCTTTAATTTCCGCAGTCGCCTGATTGCAGCTCTCAAAGAGCAAGGACACCGGATTACGGTTCTTGCTCCCCGGGATAAGTATGTGTCGCGCATCGAGGCATTGGGAGTACGGCATCTGCACCTGGAAATGGATAATGCCGGTACAAACCCTCTGTACGAGCTGGTGACACTTGCCCGCCTGGCTGCCCTGCTGCGGCGAGAGAGACCGGCACTGATTCTTTCTTTTACCCCCAAGGTCAACATCTATGTTTCACTGGCTGCCCGTCTGTCGGGCATCCCGGTGGTGGCCAACGTATCCGGCCTCGGAACCGGCTTCATGCGCGGCGGCTTGCTCAAGACGGTTATGACTGGTCTGTATCGACTGGCTTTTTGCCATCCGTATACCGTGTTCTTTCAAAATGAAGAGGACCGGTCGGAATTCGTCCGCGCCGGGCTGGTGGATTCAAAGCGGGCAAAACGCTTACCCGGCTCCGGTGTCGACCTTGAGCGGTTTACCCCCGAACAGCACACCGGTTCACGGAAGCATTGTGTCTTTTTGCTGGTAGCCCGCCTGTTGTGGGATAAGGGAGTGGGAGAATTCGTCGAGGCGGCGCGTCAACTGAAATCAAAATATCTGGAAGCGGAATTCCGCCTTCTCGGGTTTCTTGACGTGCAGAATCCTTCCGCCGTGCCACGTAGCGACATTGAGCGCTGGGCGGCTGAAGGGGTGATCACCTACCTCGGCTCAACCGAAGATGTACGCCCTTATTATAACGATGCCGACTGTGTTGTGCTCCCCTCATTCTACCGTGAAGGTACTCCGCGCACGCTGCTGGAGGGAGCAAGCATGGGGCTTCCGCTCATCACCACCGATGCTGTAGGCTGCCACGATACAGTTGAGAATGGCACGACCGGCTTTCTCTGCAAAAAAAAGGATGCTGGAGATCTTGCCGAGAAGATGGAGCGGATGATTCTTCTGACACCGGAACAACGTGCAGAGATGGGTAAGGCCGGCCGCGCCAAGATGGAGCGGGAGTTTGATGAGCGTATCGTGATCGGGCGGTACATGGCGGCTATACTGGAGACCGGATCGTCAATGGGTTTACCTCGGAAAACCGGTTTTAGCGTCTCCACGTGAGCAGCTTTTATCGCCGTTCGTTCTCCAGCCAAGCCTGAAACATCAGCACATCCCAGAGGTAATACTGCCAGTTTCGGGTACCTGAAAGGTGCTCCTGCCATTTCTGTCGAATCGGTTCGGGATGGAAGAATCCTTCACGCCGCAGCCGCGCTTCACCCAGCAAAGACTCCGCCCAGTCCCGCAGGGAGGCGCGCAGCCACGAATCAATCGGCACGCCGAAACCCTGCTTGGGTCGCTCAATCAACTCCTTCGGCACATGTTTATGGAGCACCTGCCGCAGCAGCCATTTGCCCTGGCCGTTGCGAATTTTCAGGGAAAGGGGCAGCCTCCAGGCGTATTCCACCACGCGGTGATCCAGAAACGGCACGCGCGTTTCCAGGCTTACCGCCATGGCGGCCCTGTCGACCTTCACCAGGATGTTGTCCGGCAGGTAACTGATCGCATCGAGGTACATCATGCGATGTTCGAAGTCAGGGTGATGGGACCAGCGCCGCTGGTCGGTGAGGGATGTGGGAGACTCACTGGCGCCAATGACGACATCGGCGGGCGATTTCCAGTGGGAAACCAAGCGGTGATAAATTGCTTCAGGGGAGTCTGCCGTCAGGATTTCGGCCAGCTTGAGTGCCTTGTCACCCACTTGCGTCATCCGCAGGCGAGGAGGCAATATCGGCTCAAGAAAGGAATATAAACTGTTCCAGCCCGATGGAGAAAGAGCGTTCATTCCCTTGGCAAGGGCCTGCCGGCTGAAGCCGGGGAACCAGCCGATCTTTCGCAAGAGGCTTTTCATCTGGAAATAACGGTTATATCCGCCGAACAGCTCGTCACCTGCATCCCCCGACAGGGACACGGTCACGTGCTGCCTTGCCAACTGTGCCACCAGGAAGGTCGGAATCTGCGACGAATCGGCAAACGGCTCGTCATAGATGGCGGGAAGACGGGGAATGACCGCCTGCGCCTCTTCAGGCGTCACATACAGCTCGGTATGGTCGGTCCCCAGGCGGCGCGCCACTTCCTTGGCATAGACCGCCTCGTTATAGCCTGCCTCGTGGAAGCCGATGGTGAAGGTTTTCACCGGGCGGCTGGCGCGTGATTGCATCAGTGCCACGATGGCGGACGAGTCCACGCCGCCGGAGAGAAACGCGCCCAAGGGCACGTCGGAAATCAGCTGCGCCTGTACCGCTTCAGCCAGCACTCGTTCCAGCTCATCCACCGCCTGGCGCTCCGTGCCGGCGAATGGGTTGACCCGGCATCTTTCGGCGACCTCCTGCGCTGACCAGTACCAGCCAAGCGTTACGCCGTTATTGCGGAACGACTCGAAAGGAGGGCTGTCCGGCGCCCAAGGGCAGGAAGCCGCCGCCCCGTGCCGTATGGTGAGCACGGCTCCCGGCCAGAGCTTGAAAACGCCCCGATAGATGGAGTAAGGGGTGGGAATGTAGTTGTGGCGTAGCAGCAGGGTAAGCGCATTGCGGTTGATACCGGCGTCAAAACCGGGAAAGGCGCGTAGCGCCTTCAGTTCGGAGGCGAACAGGAACACCCCCCGGTTCCAACCGTAGTAGAGCGGTTTTTCGCCCAGTCGGTCACGTGTCAGGGTCAGCGTTCTTTCCGCCTTGTCCCATACAGCCAGGGCAAACATGCCGACAGAGCGCCGCAGGGTTTCCTCGATGCCCCAGGCATCGAAACCGGCCAGAAGCGTTTCGGTATCCGAATGCCCCCGCCAATTGCCTGAGCTCCCTTCCCCTCTGCCATCCAGTTCCAGCCTCATCTCCGGATGATTGTAGATCTCGCCGTTAAAGACGGTCACAAAACGTCCGGAAGGCGACGTCATCGGCTGATGACCGGCCGGAGACAGGTCGAGGATTGAGAGACGACGGTGAGCCAGCCCTGCACCTGCTTCGGCATCAGACCAAAGACCGGAGTCATCCGGGCCGCGGTGTACAAGCCTTGCCGACATGGCTTCAAGTCCTTCAAGTCGGCTGCCAAATATGCCTGCAATGCCGCACATATCCTAGATCCTCACCACGGAACGCAGTATTTTTTCCAGTTTAGGGGCCGTTACATCCAGCGAATATGCCTGTTCTACTTGCTCTCGTCCGCTGCGACCCATGCGTTGTCTTAAGCCGGCATCATCGCAAAGCAGCTCCAGTGCTTGAATCCATTCACGTTCGTTTCTTGCGAGAAATCCATTGACACCATGGTGAACCAGGACCGCATTCACTCCTACCGGCGATGCCACTACCGGCTTGCCGCAGGCCATATATTGAATCAGTTTGTAGCCGCATTTACCCCGTTCCCACGATTCATCGGGCAGGGGCATGATGCCGATATCGAATTGTTGGATTTCCGCAACCTCGGTGTCTTCAGTCCAAGCTCTTATTTCGGCGGGGAAACCGGCCAAGTGCGCCGTGCTTGCCCCAACGGCCGTTACTCTGATGTCCCTCCCGGATGCCGTGATATTTTGTAATGCAGGCAAAACGAGGCTTAAATAGTGGTCAGTTGCGGGGGAGCCGATCCAGCCGATGGTAATCGGCCGATCCGTAGGGGTACCTGCAACTGCATATCGGGATGTATCCACTATGGTCGGGATCAGCTCGATACGTTTTGCCCCGGCATCCCTTGCCCTGTCTCCGAGATAATCGTTGCCGGCAATCACCACGTCGGCCCGCCGCATAACGGAATCGATCTTTGAACCCAACAGGCGGCGCACAACCGGCAAGGGGTGCAGGTCGTAACGATGGAAAATCGCATCGTCGTAATCCGCAACCAAGGGGACATTGGCGGGAAACAACCCTGTTTCAAACCAGGCCGGCATCCACGGCAGCATCTCATATTCCACCCACACCACGTCAAACTTATGAGCCCGCAACATGAAGCCAAGTCGGGTGATATAGGCTCGTAAAACCGAAAGCAACGGGATGTTGCCCTGGTACAGACCCCGCACGTAGTCATTTCCCAGCAGTGGCGCTACCGTAACCTCATAACCATGGGATTCCAGATAAGGTAAGTACTGATAAAAGCGGACTCGACTACTGGCGCCGAGGCTGCTGTAACGGGTAAGAAGCAGGACTCGCATCATCATCAGGTATGCCGTAAATGCTTTGCCCCCACATAGCGGGCAATAATGTCGGTATCGGGAATACAGCCGTCGATCTTGCTTCCTAAAAAGTAGGTGCAGGAGGCGCCATCCATTGCTTCTGGTCGATTTACGAGCAGGCGATCAAAATGCTTCAGCCAGCCAAAGGCAATCCGAACTATCGCCTTGGTCACTGCACGGATAGTCGAACGCCGGGAAAAAGCCAGGGCAAAACTCTCAAGTGCCCACACCAGTGCCGTTGCCGGCCCGGCGACCATACCGCTCTCAAGTTCGGCAAAACCATTGAACAAGCGTCGATGTCCGGAGAGAGTATACCGCGTGAAATCGTATGCGCCCTCATGCACTTGCTGCATGAACGGCAGTTCGGAATAAAGCACTCCGCCAACCTTGAGCACTCGATGGATTTCCGCCGCCACCCTTTCCGGATAAAGCACATGCTCCAGCACCGCTGTGGTGATGACGGTGTCGAATACCCCTCCGGTAAAGGGTAAATCGTGGGCGTCACAGAATAAATCCACATCCGCCTCAACATCAATGTCTGAATAAACAACCTGGACCACTCCACCGGCACACAGCCGTTCATCCAGCCATTGCCGTTGGCGACCGCTGCCTACCACCAGCACCTTGACGTTTTGTCGCTGCGACATTAACTCCCGAACACGCTCCAGTATTCTTTCTCTGGCGAGATTAACCGACGGTGACGGGATTAAATTTGCCAAGCCCCGTTCTCCGGTTTCCTTCACAGGTGGTGGGGCATATCGATAATGTTCCCGAGAAAAAACAGCATTATCTGACCGTAATAACACTGGACGACCATTAACAACCGGGTAACGCATAGCGCAGGACATGGACACGCAGTGTATTTCCCGCGGGTCATTTCCAGTCAGTAATGTACCGTTCCGGCATTGCGGACATTGAAGTAAATGCAAAATAGATTGCGTATCTTTCATTCCGGTTCCGTTTCTGCTTCCAATCGCCGAAGCTGGTAGCAAATTTCATAGCACGGGAACAAGTAACAAAAATTTTCTTCATACAACTCCTTCATGAAGTTGCAGGAGTTAAAGAATTTTCCGATGAACGTCTTCAATGCATATCGAATAAAGAATGGTCGCGGCGATTTAAAACGCAAATCGACGCGCTCCAATTTAAACGGAAGATTCTTTTGATAGGTAGGCACTTTGCGACGAAAGGGGGAGCCAACCGATAAATAACAAAACGTGTATAACCCAAAGAAACTTCGATGCGTTGGATCCGAATAGAAATATGGGCTTGAAAAATGCGGGGCCACAAATTCAACGAGACCATCCGGTTTGAGAACCCTGGACAACTCCACCATCAATTTGTCGATATCGTCCACATGCTCGATGAAGTGATATGCATACACCTGATTTACACAACCTGATGGGAATTGTCGCAGCACATCATATACTTCACCCACGATATCAACGTCAGGATAATCAAGCGCATCTATTCCGATAGCGCCGGCGGTTCTTTTTCTCGAACCGCATCCCAACTCCAACACCAATGGATCGGGAATGATTTGCTTCCGTAATAAACCATGCTTATCGATAACGTTGTTCATTGCTTAGTATCCTGATTGCACGATTTCCGCATTCCGACGGCAATCCCGAGAGTTGCCGGCAACGACTTGATCCACATGGAATATCCACGGACTGTATGTCCGAAATCACTCCATGCACTACGGACAAAAGTAAATATCAATCGACTGAATAATTCCGGCACCAACGTCACTACCAATAAAACCATCGCCGAAAATAGTGAAAAATGCTTGAAACCGTATAACACCCTGCTACGCAGTGAATAGAAAAGTCGTGCTGCTTTAACCTGATGCGACGAACCTCCGCCCACATGACCGCACTGAGCCCCGGTCAAGCAGACACTTGTCCATCCATTATTATGCGCCCGCAATGAAAAATCGACTTCCTCGAAATATACAAAAAAACGTTCGTCAAATCCTTTGAGTTGTTCGAAAACCACCTTCCGGACAACAAAAAACGCACCGATCACTTGATCGACTACCAGCACACCAGAATTGTCCGATATGGTTTTATCCTTATTATTTTCAGCTCCTGCATAAATCCTGTCTAACCCTGTTGCCTGGATAACAAACCTGCCCAGATCGGGAAAACTTGCATAACTCAAACACTCTTCACCAGATTCATCAATCAGTTGAATGCCACAAATCCCGATTTTGGCGTTTTCCGCCCGCTCCATAAAGGCAACAGGCACCGCCAGGGAGTTTTCGAACAGATGGGTATCCGGGTTGAGAAACAGCAAATAATCGCTCGCGGACAATGCTGCGCCCTGGTTACAGGCAGCGGCAAAACCGCGATTTTCGCTGTTCCGAACAATACTGACCGGCACCCCGAGACGATCGATGCCGCCCAAAGAATCATCTGTGGAAGCGTTATCGACAATGATTACATCGCGAAGGATAAAGCCATCCTGTTTTGCGCTCCCAATAGACGAGATGCAGACCTTTAACTGATCGCCCGAATTCCAATTTACGATGATGATATCCAGTGAGATAGCCATAATTATTGAATGGAAACCGATTCAATGCCGGGTTCAAAAGAGTTTTTCTGCGTTATATAACTCGATAGCCCAGCATTGTCATGCCTGTTGCGACTAAATATTACAGCACGAGTGGTTCTTTTCCCTTTAAAATGATTATTTTCAATTCGAACCCTGTTGCCCGTGAATCTGGATAAATCGATGGCAATACCAATATTTTCAAAGGTATTTTCTGTAAATGAAATATTTTCTGCGCTAAACACGGTGATTCCATAACCATCATTACTGCCCAAATTGCTGAATATATTGTTCTTAAAGGCAATATCACGAGGGTTATAGCCGTTAGTGTACGACACAAGACCCGTAAACACTGAATCGGCAAAGACGTTGTTCTCGATGCTTACCCCCTTGACTCCCCACAACACAAACGGACGGCCTGTATTATTTATATCATTGCCGGCAATCGTAATCTCATTCGGACTATCTGCATCATCGGCATTCTGGTTTTGCGTTATGCTTATACCCTTAGAACGACCGGTGCCGACCAATCCGCTTATTGTGTTATTGCGTATCAGAATGTTGCGCGATGGGTAAACTAATTCCTTTTGTTTTAATGGCAATACAAGTGCAATTATACCAACAGTTCCACCTATCTGGCTGAATCTGTTCCGCGTAATATTTATATTGCGAATAACTGCAAAACGGTTGGCGTCCGGTTCCATATCAATTGCGCCGGGCATGTTTGGTCTGGTGCATCTTGTAAAGGTATCATTGTCAATTTCCAATCCATCACAATCTATGACAGTTATGGCATTTCTATTATCATTATTCACGCCATCAAAGTCACAGTTCTTTATAATGATATTCCTGTTGTGTCTTTCTGTTTGCGCAATGTTACTTGAACCCAGATAAATACCATCTCCTCGCCAGCCGGTAAACCGGCAATCCGATATGATCACATCTGTAGCAGCGTTGATGTTCAGTAAATGCACATGTTCGGAAAACCCATCGACGGCAACAGTCCCGCGGAAATGAATATTACGTATGCCGATGTTTTTCTTATTATATTTCGGATCTGGAGTACCCCCATTGCCAGGATTGATTGAGCAACAATATTTGGCATTTTTTTTCTGCTCAAGCACGCTTTCCCGGCCGCTGCCGACAATGGAAATGTTGGAAGGCAATGAAATTGAATCGACTACATATGTTCCGTCTGCAAACAAAGCCTCTCCCCCCGCCATCGACAAGGAGTTGATCGCTGCCTGAACCGGTCTGGTGTCATCGGATCTTCCGTCCCGTTTAGCGCCCCACCATTCAGGATATACCCGTCTTAACGCGCCGCCGGAAAAATTAACGGTACCTGAACCGGAAAATATCCGATTACGTTCGGCATAAACCGGCCCCGTTATTAAGAGTTCAGCTGTTGGGACAATATTTATGATTCCTTTTCCCTGAACCTGCAAAATAATATTAGATGGCAAGGTAATGTGTTCCCGAACGATCTGTTCATTTGGAATAACCAGGACAGCCTCTTTCTTCCCGATAATATCTAACGCCTTGGTTAATGATCCAAATTGTTTTACATCATAACGGGGAAGCTCATGCTGTTCAGGCGACCCATCTGAAATGCCATTGCTGATGCCATGGGCATTAAACGTGTTACCAGACACTATAATCATCCACAAACAAAGTATTAAAGGTAATTTTTTCATTGGATCAACGTTCATTTCATGTGACTTAATAGAAAAATTGCCCGCTGAAAAGGAACAGATAAGAATACAGTATGACACTGGCCATCACGAATAATATGGAAATTTGTTTAACAAGTAGTTCTTGCTGCAATCCCTCTGCGACAAAAAAAATCCAAAATACGGAAAAAAACTCTCTGATTCGGTGCGAGATTACAGCAAAATCCATGGATGCATAAAAAATGGCCATTCCGACCAGTTCAAGCAGTAATACATGTTTCATCGGTAACGAGAGACGATCCCACAATAAAAGTCCCACAACAATCATCCCCCAGTCCAATAGCAGACCTGATGATAACGGGTTAGGGACTTCGTCGCCAAATCCTGCCTCCTGGTACATCCTAACCACTGCAATGCTGTCCTGGAAATAACCCGTAAACAGCCCGACTCCCAATAATGTCGTGATAAAAACAGCAGCACCGACCACGATTACCGTTCTTCGGCTACATGATTGCATGAAAAGGAAGGGAGCGATCACTATCGCAGACAAGTGAAATGCCAACGCCGCTGCGCACGCGGTAAGGCCGGCAAGGCGATTGCCTCGCCCCAACAATACAAATGCCAGCAACAGAAATGCGGCAGAGCAAGCTACTCGTAATTGGGTTAATTCGTGCAGCGGAACGAAACGGACAAGATAGAAGAGCGTTACAAAGAAGAAAATCATCCTCTGAGATGTAAACAGGTTGATGACCCAGCACTTGAAAAACATGGCAGAGGCGGCGATCATGCCGTACACCGCCAGGTTTGCTGAAAACAGCTTTGTCAGGAGAACACCGACGATTACAAAACCGGGCTCAAATCTGCTTATGCCAAGCGTATCCAGCCCCTCAATTCGCGACAATTCAAAAACATCATCGTAGCTCTGCCAATCCCGGCTCTCACCCGGAATTTGATAAAAGGCAAGAAGAAATACAACCAATGACAATAACAGCCAATCGACGTAGTTCGCCCAAAGGTGTGATTCCCTTGAAGCGGCAATATTTTTATCTGTCGTATCGTTCACGTGGCTATTATTTCCAAAGTACAGGAGCTGTGAGACCAAAGAGCTTTTCATACGAGACCAATGACGCAATGGACCGATTTATGTGCTTCCGTATGATCAATTTCAGGCTTCGCCTTGTCGGATGATCGACGGACCGAAAATAACGATGGCCAAAACGAGGGTCGCTTTCCCCCAAAGATCCCAGAGGAATGCCCAACCGCCACGCGACATAGGGGAGCGATAGCTGGTCACGTTTTGCACCCGACCGGTATTCGCACCACCACGTATCCATGAGGCGGCGTATACTGTCAGTATTTTTTCTGATTAACACATTGGCCTCAAACAACCCATTGCCAACAGGATAACATTCACTGCTGTATCTGCGCATCTGTGCTGCGATGGTCCATAGCCAGTCGTGCGAATAGTGCGCACATGCCGCTGCTTCGGCAAAAACACAGTTCCTCAGCAGGTGCTTATATATAAAAATATCCTCTGGTGCGTTCAGAAGCGTGCAAATCAATTCATACAAGTCGCCAACGATCTGGATATTGCCATCGACATATACGGTGACGTCATAACCCGGCAAGAATTCATGAGGATGCATCTTGATGTAACGGTTCTGGTCCTTTGGTGAAAGCCCCTTCAGGTCGATGTGACGAAACTCCCATGGCGGCATCACGCTATGGGGGGTATCCGTAAAACAAAAATATGCAAGACGCTTGTCTACGGATAGCGGGATTTTCAACGAATCGTAGCCTTGCGTAATACACGTATAGACTGCAATCTTCAATGGCGCCATATCCACCGTTGCTGACCCTGGTCGTTTAGTTGTCATATCAAGCTGGTTCCGTTCAAAGCAATTCCACTAATATTCCGCACAATATTCCGCAATTAACAGGAAATCCTTTGCACTATGCGTCTGAAAATATTGAGCCCCGATTTTACCCAAACATATGGATGGACAAGTATTCTCAACACAACGGTTGTCCTCAATATGGGGAATCCATGGTGCAGATATCTAAAAGCATCTAAAACAGCTCCCCCTTTAAATATCAGAGACAGATCACGGTAAGCTATGGGCAGAAGAGTGGCATTTCGCGCACGCCCAAGAGCTTTCGGCGGTATTTCGACAGCAGTGGCAGTCTGGTAAATCGACTCCCAAATCCCAAGGTTGTTGACCATATCCAGCCAGCAATTAATAAGGCTGGCATTGCTTCCATGTAAATTCCAACAGCCGACGACACGGTCGAGATATGCGACTTTGCCTGTTAGCGCCAGGCGCAACAGGGATTCCCAATCGGAACTGATGACATCCATTCGATAAAAGTCACAGGCTAACGCACTGGGCCGATGGTACAAGGTAGCCAGATGTGAAAAATGATAGCGTTGATCATGGTATCGTAACAAGGCCTCTTTGCCGGATAGTATGGTCGTATCCAGGAGTAAAGGTTCGCGCGTACCCGTTGCCGTTACTACATTTCGTCGAGCCGAGACGATTACGATGCCGGGTTCACTGTACGCAAGTTCTACCGCCTTGCTGATAAAATCAACATCAATATAAAAATCGTCTCCGTCAAGATTGACGACCCATTCTCCCGTAGCCAATTCGTATAAAGCACGACGATAATTCTTCACCCGACCAAGATTTTGAGTATTACGTATATAGCGCAACCTGGGATCGCGGTATGCGGCAACCTTCTCGGCAGTTTGATCAGGAGAAGCGTCATCAACCACGATCACTTCGAGGTTTGGATAGCTTTGAGCCAGCGCGCTTGAAATCGCATGAGATACACAGTCCTGCTGCCCATAAGTCGGGATTACTATTGATACTTTAGGGAGTGGATTCATCAGCGGAGTCCAAAGGTATTGATCAGGCCTGTTTTCTCGCCCAGATTGTCATGCGGCCGGTCTGACCGAAAGCACTGAGCAACCAGGCCAGCGGATATAGCGCAAAGTGCCACTTTCCGGCCCGTTTCGGAAAATCGATGAGTTTCTGCCCCAGCCTGGTATAGCCCCTGTCACGTAAAACATAGCCGGTGCTGGCAAGCAGGTTGCTCAACAACCGCTGGTGGTGGATATTCTCCAGTGCCCAACCGCCGGCCTCCAGAACTTGCCTTAAGGTTTCGGGGGTGAAATGGTAGAGATGATTAGGCAAGTGCAGTGCGTATAATTTTTCTTTGAAAAGGCGAAACTCCAGCGAACCGGCATTTGGCACCGACAGCGCCAGGCAGGCGCCGGGTTTGGCCCATTCGCACAGCTTCTGAAGGCCACCGATCGGATCGTGCAGGTGTTCCAGCACCATCCAGCCGACGATGAGATCAAAAGGCTGACGGGGTTCCGGAGCCGTTTCCAGGGGTCCGGCATGAACGTAATAGCCAAGCCGGGTTGCGGCAAGTGCAGCCTTGTCGGAAAACTCGATCCCCTCCACCTGCCATCCTTGCCCGGCCATCCGATGCAGGAAGGCCCCGGAGGCACATCCCACTTCCAGCAACCGCCCCGGAGAAAGCGGCGGCAATGCCTCGGTGTTGAAGTTGAACAGTCGTTTGACCACGGGTTTGAGCAGTTTTTTAATGCCGGAAGTCCGCTTGGGCCCAGTCTGCTGCACACGGGTGCCCAGGTAAGGGCCATAGTCATCGGGGTAATAGAAGCCGATAGTTTCCGGTGTCGGACGGGGATTGGTGCGCATCAGGCTGCAGGTGCGGCATTTGACGATGGTGAAAGTACCGGGCAGGTCGTGGAGCAGGTCGCGCCCGCTGAGCACGAACTCATCGTTCTTCGGACAACCGAGGGGGCAGGAGACGTCTTCCAGATGAACGGAGTCGATCATTTTACTGCCTCACAAGACCAGCCAAATGGATCGTCCTTTTTGTTGTCGAACCTGTCCAGCCACAAGAATATTGTTTGCAACAAGCGTACAATCATTTGCGCAACGAATTTGACAGGGTAAATCACGATTCCAACGACGTTGGGATTGTTGCTGCGAAGCCCCGCAGGAGGGAAAATCGACAGTCCCCTCGGTAGCTCGTATGCCCAGCGGACCCAACGTCCTCCAAATGGAGTTATCTTGATCTCCCGAAAACCAGCATGCTTGCATATGGATTCAAGCCCATAGGACGTATATCTGAAAAAGTCATGGGGACCCTGATGTTCGGGATGTGCCATCGGCACCGTCATGAAGAGCTTTCCGTCGGGTTTGAGGACACGGTACATCTCCTTGACGCTTTCACGGGGCCATTCCAGATGCTCAAGCACCTGGGTGCACAGCACTGCATCGAAGGTGCCATCTTCGATGGGCATGTCATGCAAGGGAGCGACGTAATCGAGGTTGGCATAGTTCCAGCGGCGTTCACCCACGGCTAAGTCGATTGCTTTATAGTTGCAATTGGAAAAAAACCTTTTGTAAACAGACTCTCCCGCACCGGCATCCAACAGGGAGGCATTCTCCGGCAGGCTCTCCGCAACATACTTCACGAAACGGGTTATATACCATCTGCCGACATCCTGTATTTTACTTCTCGCTGAAAAGTCCTCATTTATCATCACAAAGTACTTCCCCATACAAAAAATTGAAGTGGTTGGTTTTCAGAAAATGGTGCTGGAGAAAAAGGTTTACGACAAAGAACAGGCTGGTGGCAAACGCGAGGCCGAATACGCCAAAGTAATAATACAGAGCAATTTTTGCCGGAACATAGAATGTATAGCTGCATATCCCCAGACGTGTTGGTGTTGACGTGTCGCCGAGCGCGAAATACGATGATGACGATATCTGTCCCATTACACCACCGGCAAACATGCCGGAGAGCCAGACCATGATCCACCATAATTCCCGAACATTGCCGGCGCTCACATTACCGTGTCCCACCAGCAGGCTCAGTACTGTCTGCCCCAAAAGCCCCAGCACCAGAAGTCCGACGAGGCTGATTGCGCCAACCTGCACCAGTTTCCGGTGATAGGCACGCCGAAAGCCCGCCTTGTCCCCCGCCTTGTGGAGCCGACTCAGCGCCGGTACCAATGGGGCAGCGAAAGCCTTGTTGAGCACCTGGCTGACCGCACCATAAATCTGCTGAGCCAGGTAATATAATGACAGGCTGCCACTGCCGGCGGTGGAGAGCAGAAAGCGGTCCACCAGCGGATCGGTCTTGTAATAGGCTGTCCCCAGCAGCAGGGGTTTGATGCGCTGCCAGGCTTGCCGGACAGAAGGGCATCTCAGGTCGGGGCGAACCGGACGCCCCATGCCGGGGGCAAGCAACAGGGTTTGCAGGCCCATGCGCAGGGTGCTGATCCAGGCAGCCGCGATAACCCCGAAACGGGGGAGCGCCCAGATCAACAGGAGCAAGGCAAAAGCACTGACCAGTATCGGGGTGAATTCTGCCCACAAAAACTGTTGCCTGGCGTGGTAGGCGGCCCATTGCACGCCATTGATCGCCGTAAAGACCATGCCGACGAGTTGGATGCGGGTAAGCGTTACCGTGAGACTTTGGCCGGTCTCGTTGAAGCCTGGCACAGTAAGGGGCACCCACCAGGGTGCCGCCATATAAAGAAGAACTGCCAACAGCGCGAATATACCGCCAATAAGGACGAAAAATCCCCAAGTGTCATGGCGGAGACGATCTTCGCTTTCTCCCGAAAGAAGCGGCACGAGGACATGCATGAGCGATCCGCTGATGACCGCCAATACGAGCTGGGGGATCGTCATGCCGGCAAAAAGCGCGTCGGTCTCTACTCCCGGCCCCAGTTTGACAAGAACATACCACTGAAAAACAAAGGCGAGGCCGATGTTGGCAGCGGAAAGGAAGCCGAGTTGAATCGAGAGTTTCATTGGCTGCCCTGACTGTTTATGCCCGTCCGCAACTTCTTAAAATTATCAAGTGCCAGAACCAACGCGCAGGAGCCGGCCAAGGCCGCTAAAAAGACGATCGTTACGATTTTTCTCCTTACCGGCTTGCTCCGCCTCTCCGGCACCTTTGCATTCTGCAGCACATGAAACGGCGAAACGTCCTTGACCTCGGACAGCTTCGCCACCTCGTACTGTTTGGCCAGCAGCTCCACCAGCGTCTCCTGGATCCTGAACTCCCGCATCAGCCGCAAATACTCCTGTCCCAGCTGCGGCATACTTCCGACTGATGGAATGGAACTGCTCCCCCCGCCATTTCCCTCCAGCTTGACGATCTGTGCCTGCAAATTTGCCGCTGTGGATTTGGCCGTTTTTACCTCCTGGCTTGATTCGGTAAACTGCCTCCGGAAGGTGGCCAACTGCACCTCCTGAGCAGCAAGTTGGGCCCGCAACTGCGCCACTCCCTCGATGGTGGCCTTGGCCTGGTCGGTTACCGATACGGCCTTATTTTTTGCCTGAAAGGCTTTGAGAGCATCCTCCGCCTTTGCCAGATCGACACGGGCTGAAGCCAAACGTTCTTCCAGATACCCGCGGTCCTTGCCGGCCGATGTCATGTTGAGCCTGGCGGCAAGTTTCCCCAGCTCGTCCACGTAAGCATTGGCCAGATCCGCTGCCCGCTTGGGATTCTTGTCGTCCACGGCAATGGTGATGACCCCGTCCTTTTTGCCTGCCGTGACGATGACATTCTTATCCAGCGCCGTGTACACATCGGCCCGAAACTTTGCCTCGTACAGATCCTTCAGCTTGAAGTGGTCGATAATCGGGTCCTTGACCGTCTCACTTTTCAGCATGGTCACATACAAGCCGGCCTTGGTCGCCCCCCCCAGACCACCACCGGCAATACCGGCAACACCGCCCAGACCGCCTAGTTGGGCCATCATGGCCCCCATGACCCCTTTGTCGTCCTCTCTCGGCAGAATCATGGCCTTTGCAGTGTAGATGCCGGGGATCAGCAGAACGACAATGATACTGATAATGGTGGCGGCCAGGGTGATGCCGGCGATCAGCCGCCAGCGTTTGACGAACAGGGCCAGGTAGTCGAAAAGACTGACAGTTGGCGTGGCTGGCTGGGGGGTGTTGGAACGCTGGTCGGTTCTTTGTTGCATTGTTACTCCGAAAACTGTTCAAAGTTCAAAGTTCGAGGTTCGAGGTTCGAGGTTAAACCGTTTATCTTTTGCGATCGGAGTTTCTTAGATATCTTATAAATCCATCAATCATGTTGCTTAGATTTGTGCATCTCTTGTCAATATTTTCAAATGAGTCGGGTGCTAAGTGTCCAATATCCAATCCGGCATATGCGAGGCTTTTCACTTCGGATAACGATCCTCTGGCAATGACCAGGAATTGAATAAACTCCTTATTGCTTCCCCTGTCAAACCCCTCTGCAATATTTGACATTACAGAAATCGCTGCCCGCTGAATCTGATCCCTGAAGCCATAATCCTTACTATCCCGAAAGATGGCATAAACATCTTTTACCAGGCTACGTGCTTCTTTCCATGATTCAATCTGTTCAAAGCATTTTATTTGCATTAACATGGCCCTTAACTTTGAACCTTGAACTTAGAACCTTGAACTAAAACAGCCTTTGCCTTTAACTTCGAACCTTGAACCTTGTTTTAAAGTCCTGCCGCAACTATCACCCCTGCAGAAAGCGCGAGATTGCCGAGGATGACGGCTATGTCCTTGATTTCACGCATCCAGGCGATTCTTTCAAATTTCTGGGGGACTATGATTGTATCGCCCGGCTCCATGGGAGTGGACATGAACCCGCAAAAGAACAGGTTCTTGAACATTGAAACCTGTTGCCGGCTGATGACCGTTCCGTCCGCACGGACAACATAGGTATCGCTTTCTTCCGCTTCCCTGGTCGAGCCGCCCGCTTTCCCCAGATAAAACTCCACATCTTCACCATCAATCGGGATAAAGCTGGTCGGGTTATAGACCTGGCCGAGGACATTCACTGCGTTCGGCACCTGGGGTACTTCCAGCAGATCCCCCCCCTTGAGTTCCACGTCATAGGGGGAGTCCCTGAACTTGTCGAGTTTATCCATGTTGATCACCAGCCGGCCCTCCGCCTTCGCCGCTTTCAGCAAAGCCACGATTCTTTGCAGGCTTTCCAAGGCTGCCCTGGTAGCCTCCAACTCCTCCTTCGAGGCGGCAACCGAGGCCACTTCCGCTTGCTTTTTCAGGATTTCCTGTTCGGTTTTTGCCACAAGCTCATCCATCCGTTTCTGCTGCAGCTCGCGGATGGACACGCGGGTAAACTTGGCGGCCCGCAGGTATGCCTTGTCGGTAAAGCCGCCGGCCCGCTCGATCAAGGTGCTCAGCTTTTCCCCTTTATAGATCGGGTAGACGCCGGGAAACCGGAATTCTCCCTGGAGGGTGACATATCTCTCCTTTTCTTCGGCCCAGTTCGGAATTTTCCTGATGCTCAACTCGTCAAAGGGGGCAAGCACCAGGTTATCCTTCGGATTGCCTTTGATGGCCTCTTCCAGGTTGATTACGATGGGAAACGACGATACCGCCTCGCCGGTTTGCTTGATGCGGTTTATCTCGGCATTTTTCAGATAAGCGTTGATTTTGGGGTTGCCCGCGACCAAAAGGAGATCACGGACCGTCATATTGGTGAAGAGCCGGTATTCGCCGGGCCGTTGCACCTCCCCGTTTATCCTGATCCTGGGCATTTCCTCCATCTCCCAACGGGAGAATATCTGCACCTTGTCGGACTCCTTCAGTTCCAGGTCATGCTCGGGATCACCCGCAAGCGCCTTGGCAACATTGACGAAGATTTTCTCCGGATGATAATCGGGCGGATAAAGCCGGGTGATTTCTGCGGCATCCTTATAATATTCAGGCAGGAGATTGTCCTGGAGCAACAGCCGGCTCAGGCGCATGCCGGGCTGGAGGGCGTAGTCCCCGGGGCGGAGCACATAACCGTCAAGTCTGACATGGTCCCGCAAGGTTATATCGATGGGGAAGATCTTGACGACATCCAGGTCCTGGATTTTTATGTTCGCCAGGATCTGATCCAGGGATTTACCCCCACCCTTGGGATCGATGTTAAAATCGGCCACCACCTTCTTTTCATGGGCGTCAACCCTGGAAATCTGCACCCTCTGGAGATAACCGGTAGGGAGAAAACCTTCCGCCAGCGCTATCAGATCACCCAGATCCTTCTCTTCTCTGAGCTCGTAGATGGCGGGTCTTTTTACGTTTCCGGCGATTCCGGCAACTCTGCCGATAACCGGCACAAAGATGGTATCGCCGGGCTGGAGACGAATGTCCTTACCCTTGTCCCCTTTGAGAAAGAAATCGTAGAGATCGACCGTTTCCACGACCTTTCCCCCCCGTTTAACCTGTATATTCCGCAGGGTGCCGGTTTTCAGCGGTCCTCCGGCGGCACTGAGGGCGTTGATCAGCGTCGAGAGCGGGCTCAGGTTATAATCGCCGGGCGCTTTCACCTCGCCGACCACATACACCTTGATGACCCGCAGTTTCCCCATGGTCACATTCAGGTCGAAATCTTTGAAGATCTTCGACAGATTGGCTTTTAAGAGACCCGGCAGCCGCTCGATGGTAATCCCCCAGACCTTCACGTTCCCCACCCTCGGAAGCACAATTTCTCCGTTCCGGTTGACCTCCAGTTCATGCGTCCCTTCGACGCCCCCCCAGAGATTGAGGATGATCCTGTCCCCCGGGCCGATGACGTAATCGGGACCGACCGGGATGTCGGAGAGCGGGGCGAAACCAGCCGCGGACGGTCTGAAAAAATTGTAACCGAACTGAGTGAGATTTTTTACCTGGTATGGCTGAGGATGGGCAGTTTCTACTGCCGCATCTTCGGCGAAAGCGGCCTTTTCAATGGCGGAAAGCTCCGCCTGATCCGCCTGATCCGCCTGTCCGCTTTCCACTCCGGCATATTTAGTCTTTTCCACGCCCCCCTCCGGCCTTGTGCCTCCGGTGCTTTTCAGGGGTGAAGTTTCTGTCAGACTCGGGAACGGAGCTGGCGATGCGGTTACCGGTAAAGAAGGGGGGGCTGCGACTGGACTAGATGCTGACGGTAACGCTGATTTTGCAGGAAGGGATTGCGAAAGTCCCTCGGCAGAAACCCGATGGCAATGAAATAACATCAAAATACCCCACGTCAGGGCAATAAAAACCAGATGTCCTCTTATCAAAGGGCCTCTCCTATATCATAGTTATAGGTACAGATATCCGTTGGCGGTGGCTTCGGTACGAGCTTTATTTTATTGCCTAGTACACTGTAACATCTGAATCTAACCCCCCTCAGTCCCCCCTTACCTAAGGGGGGAAGCCTTGAAGTCTCCCCTTAGATAAGGGGAGATTTAGAGGGGTTATCCGCAAAAATAAGTGTTACATG
>Ga0074193_1000353_pt1 | contig 80185 bp, 74 predicted proteins | sample EPASupsiteHSE605_FD_64523 | JGI IMG/M metagenome (GOLD analysis project Ga0074193, IMG submission 64523) | Bioremediated contaminated groundwater from EPA Superfund site, New Mexico - Sample HSE6-05 | ecosystem: Environmental > Aquatic > Deep subsurface > Groundwater > Contaminated ... | reverse complement strand
AAGTTGTACCATCCGTTGTAATAATATCCTGCCGAATATAGTTCGTGAGCTCAGGAAACATCTCTGGTGATAGAAATGTGCCTTTTTCGTTGTTTAGAACAATGCTACCACCTTGATAGTATTTATTTAACTGTGGTTTTACATTTGCTCCGCTAGCTTCACAGGATGTGTCCATGTGTGCTATCAAACCAATAACAGGCGAGCTCTTATCATCATTGGCAGGCAGTGTTGCTAGCAGATAACCATTTTCATCAAGTGAAACATCACTCAAACCAATATTTGATAATTCCTCCGCTAAGAACCTCGCAAATACCAGCTGTTTTTCACTACTAGGAAACGTTTGTGCCTCGTCCATTGATGTGGTCTCAAACTCGGTATAACGTATGAAACGTGTTAACAACGTATCTTTCTCCAGCATTATAACGCTCCCAATACAGATTAAATTAAATCAAGCTTTACCGTGGAGGTAGTCAAGCAATTGACGGGCCACTCTACCATTTCTGCCCGTATGGCTCATTTCCCACTTCACAGCTTCTGCTCTCAAGTCCTTAGACGAAATCCTAAGGTTTTCATCTTTTGCCATCTTTTCTAATAAAGCAAAGTACTCTGCCTGATCCATGGAATCATAAAATAGTTTGATGCCGAAACGATCAGATAATGATACTTTTTCGTTGATGCTATCACGGCTATGAAGTTCATTCATGTTCTGATCCTGCCATACCTCTTTAATTATATTTCTACGATTAGAAGAGGCATAAAACAACACATTATCAGGTTTGACTTCAAGACCGCCATCAAGAATGGATTTTAAAACTTTGTATTCAACTTCGAACTCTTCAAATGATAAATCGTCCAAAACAATTACAAATTTCTTACCCCATTTGCTGAGTTCCTGCATAACTTTTGGCAACTGCACAAAATGGTCTCGGCTGACCTGTACCATACGCAAGCCATCCTCATAAAAATGATTGCCTATCGCCTTGATAGAAGACGACTTGCCAGTGCCACGATCACCAAAAAGTAAAATATTGTTAGCAGGCTTATTATTTAAAAATGCTTCAGTATTCTTAATTAATTCCTGTTTCTGTCTTTCGTAACCATAGATTTTCTCAAAGGTCATATCAGAATAATTGTTTATGCCGGTAAGTCTTTCTCTCTCTCCGTCCCAATTAAACGCAACAAAGTCAGCCATAATACCATAGCCAAATTTCTCATAATATTGGCACAGGGCTTTTGTGGCGATTTTGGCATCATCATCTTCACCATAATTGAAAAAAGATTTTTCTAATATTTTGCGGCCTGCAAGCGGTCGAATGTTTGACGGAATATAGTTTCCAAGTAGCTCATGATTTTTAAAACGTTGAAAAACATCGACGAGAAATTCTCTCAGAATTATTATGTCACCAGCTACAGCTTTCATCAAGCCTTCACCAATAGCGCCATTATTCTTTTCAGCTATACAGCAAAAAATATTTTTTTGATGACTGATTGCATGCATTATATATTCAACAGGAATAATTCCCATCAGGCCATAGTCTTCCGCCTTTTCGATGAGTACACCATACAAATCAGGATTGGAAACCTCTTTGGGCTTTCTAAGGGCAATGATGACAGGATCACTAAGTAAGTTGCGAAAAATTAAGAGGTTGTTGAGATTGACATAACAATTCATTTGTTTTCATCTCCGCTCGCTAAATTATCTAACATATCACTAATGGTGATTTTAAAAACGGGGTGTATAACATCACCAGCAATTTCAGCCAGTGGTGACAAAACAAAAAGTCTGTTCTGCATATCAGGATGAGGTAAAATAAGGTCCTTATCTTTAATAACTAAATTGTCATACAACAATAGGTCAAGATCAATGTTGCGTTCGCCCCAATGTCTTTTTCGTACTCTCCCCATCTTCAGCTCAATAGCAAGCAACAATCTTAATAAATCATGTGCTGCAAGCTCGGTTTCGATCTTAACTGCCGCATTAATAAAAAACGGCTGGTCTGTCACTCCATAAGGCTCAGTTTCCAAAAGTGAAGAAACTGCCAATACTTTTAAACCGGATTGCTCCATATAATTTAAAGCTGTAAGGATATTTTGTTTTTTTTCTCCCAGGTTGCTTCCCAGTGCGATATAGGCTATTGGCATTTTATAATAGCCTCCAACATACGAATAGCCTGTATATTTTCTTTTACATCATGAACTCTTACCATATTGGCACCGGCATAGACCGCTTGACAACTGGTGGCTATAGTTCCAGCCAGACGTGCTTCCGGAGGGATGTCACCAAGCACTTTACCGATTGTCGATTTGCGGGAGGCAGCTAGCAATACAGGATAGTCAGACCCTGTCATTTCACTTAATCCCTGCATCAATTTTAAATTTTGGTCTACATTCTTTGCAAAGCCAATTCCTGGATCCAAAATTATTTTCTCTTTGGGTAAATTATGCCCTCTGAGCATTTCAGCGCGTTCTTTCAAGTACTTGCTTACTTCTTCAACGACGTTGCCATACTCGGTGTTTTGCTGCATATTTTTAGGCGTTCCACGCATATGCATTAAAATAACCGGTGCATTGTTTTTAACAACCACATCAATCATTTTTTCATCATATTCCATGGCGCTTATATCGTTTATGATGTCTGCCCCAGATGCAAGAGTTGCCTCGCCTGTTTCTGCATGATAGGTGTCAATAGAGAGTATGCTTTGCGGATATTCTTTGCGCAAAGCTTCGACAACCGGCACTATTCTTGCAATTTCTTCCTGAGGATTAATGCTGTCAGAACCTGGTCTTGTCGACTCACCGCCGATATCAAGTATTTCCGCGCCATCTCTCAGCATTTGTCCGGCACGATTAATAACTTCATCAATGCCCCGCACTCTGGAGTCAGCATAGAAAGAATCAGGTGTTATATTTAAAATTCCCATTACAACAACATGGTTATATTCCAAAACTCTGTTATCTGCCAAGATGGTTTTAAGCGGAGCATTTTCTAAAAATAACTGCAACTCTTCCTTTATTTTCGGCAATCCAAAATAAGGCATCATCGCCATTTTTTGTAACAAAAGACGATAATGCTTTTTGGTACCCAAAAGCAAAATGTCGCTATGGTCCTGTGCGCATACTACGCAACCGGCGTGGATCGCGCAATCGCCGCCGCAGGCAAGCATTTCTTGTTTAATTATATTAGCAGCAGGTGTACGTACTTTAAGAACCTTTAAAGGCAAAATAGCGGACTTGTTCATGAAAGTCTCTATACTTGCCTGATGTACACCAATATTTTTCAGTTCATATCTTAAATTGCAGCTTGTAATTGGCAAAATCATTCTGGGTTCACCTTCCACCCTTTTTCAACACACGCAAAGGCACTATGATTATGGATGCTCTCGATACTCTCAACAGTGGCCCTATACCATTTTATCCTTCTGTCATCTTCCAGCTGAAGTGCTATCTCTCTTACTGCATCTTCGACAAACCGTGGGTTTTCATAAGCGTGCTCAGTGACATACTTTTCATCAGGTCGCTTCAAAAGAGAATATATTGGTGAACTGGCTCCTGCTTCAGCCATTGTTACCAACTCTTCCAGCCATACCATCTCATTGGAATTTATTTCAATTTTGGCGATAGCTCTTTGATTATGAGCGCCATAAGCACTGATTTCTCTGGAGCAAGGGCAAAGTGTATGGATAGGTATTTCTGCACAAATATAAAGCTCAAATTCCTCACCTTTTTCAGCTCTAAAACGACAATTAAGGTCAAGAGGAGCTTTTTGCTTTGTTATTGGTGCTTCTTTTTGAATAAAATATATGAATTCAAGCTCCAGCATTGCCTTCTCTGCTTGCAGTTTCTCCTTCAAAGCATCAAGAATATGTTCAAGAGCAAAAGGTGTGACAGGTCCAAGAGATTGTAAGCATTCTACAAAACGGCTCATATGTGTACCGCGCATATCGTGCGGCAGGTCAACAGCCATGGTGATTGTCGCAACAGTACTCTGTATGCCTTTTTCCTTATCTTTCATACTAATAGGCCAACGCAGATTTTTAATTCCAACGTTTTTCAATGGAACTTGCCTTAAATCGATCTCCCCTTGAACATCCTTTAACATTTGGTTACCCCCTGTATGCTATTCCGCTGGTTTTTGTTTCCCAGACCTCAATTTCATGCAAATCATAATTATCGGAATGCAAAATTGGTTTTAACTGATTCCATACCCACACGGCTATATTTTCCGCAGAGGGCTGCGGTAATATGTCATTTATGCAGGAATGATCCAACGAGTTAAGAACAGTTTCCTTAACGATTTCTTTAAGTCGCACAAAATCAATGACCATGCCTTCCTTATCCGGCGTGCCGTCAATTTTGACAACTAATTTGTAAGTATGTCCATGCAGCTTTTCACATTTACCATTATATTCTGGCAAATAATGTGCTGCATCAAATTCAAATTCTTTAATAAGTATCATATTCTTACTCCCTTCGGCTAAACAGTAAGCCCTGCAAAATCATCTTGTTGCCTTAAAGCCTCATAGGCCACAATTGCAACAGAATTAGATAAATTAAGTGAGCGTGCTTCCGTAATCATAGGTATTCTAACACAGGAATCCAGATATTCCATGCGTAGTTTTTCTGGCAAACCAGCTGTTTCTTTGCCAAAAATCAATACTGACTCGGAATCGTATTTTACATCTGTATATCTCTTATGTGCTTTAGTAGTTAAGAGAAATTTAGAGTTATTTTTAAATTTTTCCAGGACTTCATAAACCGAATCATAATAGCAGATATCTACCAGATTCCAATAGTCCAAACCAGCCCTTTTTAGATATTTATCTTCAACAGAAAAACCCAATGGCCTGACCAGATGGAGTTTGCAGCCAGTAGCGGCGCAAAGCCTGGCAATATTACCGGTATTTCCTGGTATTTCAGGCTCGACTAAAACAATATGCATAAACTTTCACCTCTTGTGTTCATTTTAACATAAAAAGATAAAGTGCACAGCCATATTTTCCCGCTGTGCACTAAAATCAAATAGTAGATTTTTTGAAAATATTAAGTAAAAAATTAGTTAAAAAAAACTATTCAACGGGCATGGCAAGCATTTTACTATGCAAATCGAAAATCTTTTCGCTGTACTCGCTGCTCATAGCCCAATTACCATTAAGAGAATGCCATGTAGTTAAATAACCACTTGATTTTCTCATCTTATGGACTAAATCATATCGTGGATCAACAATCTTCGTTTTTGGTTCACGGTCAGTGGAATAGGCTAACAAATGTTGAATATGTGCCCGCACACCAATTTCAGGAGATTTGAAAACAGCACCCGCAACACTTTTACCGGTAGTACCTAAGCCACAAAAATTATTTTGATCTGGTTTAACAGTACCGCCAAACTTAAAGTAACCTGTCTCCAAGAGCGCCTGGCATAAAGCTAAATCAGCTCTGATGCCTTCCTTAGCACTTTCTGCATAATAGTAACGTACAATCTCTTCAGGGGTTAATTTCAATTTCCTATTCATATCTTTGGTGTTCTTCTTGAGAAAAGCAACAGCCTGACTTTCTGTAGCTTTAGATTCGCCGGTGATCGTAATAGTTTTGTAGTTAGCAGGCAGCTTGCGTTCCGGTTTGATATTTTTAATTTCGACAATTTTTCCCTGCGGGGGATTAATTGTTTTTCCCTGCGAATTTTCCTGTTTGCCGGCTTCAGCAGCTATGCTGCTTTCGTTATTTTTTGCGAAGCCTGAATTAGCAGTTTGTTGTTTTACAGGCTCTTTAACTACTATTGAAGCTGCTTGTTCACCCATAGCAGTTGTCTTTTGTTCCGAAGCCTGAACTGTTCCAGAAAAAAACATCGCAACAAACAGAACTGCTATTGCTTTCCAAAAGTTCTTCATAAAAATCCTCCTCGTTAGGCCTTTTGCAAAACCTTTTTATTGGGGAATAAATATAAACTGGCAAACATCACAATTACTGCCACTAAAGTTCCTGTTGACGCTGCATTGAGAATCCATAATCCTTTACCAGCATTGGCAAATTGTAAAACCAAAGTGGTAGTCACTCCAGCTATTGCTGAAGTAAAAGCGCCCTTTGTCGAAGCTTTATCGCAAAATAATCCTACAAGAAATGGTGCTCCCATCGAGACAGTCATTAGCGAATAGAAAATCTGCAGAGCCGTAATAATGTTAGGCATCCATAACGCAAGTAAAACTCCCAGTACTCCGCAAACAAGCGTTGCAGCTCTGCTGAATTTTAAAAGTTCATTATCAGAAATATCCGGTTTGAAGAAAGTTTTATATAAATCATTTGAAATAGAAGATGACAGCATATACAAAACAGCATCTGCAGTACTAATTTCCGCAGCAAAAATAGCAGCCAGAGCCAACGCAGCAACTCCAAAAGGCATAAGTTCTTTCATCGCTGTAGGAAGCGCAAGTTCTGGATTTTTTAAATCAGGGAAAGCAGCATAAGCACACATGCCTAAAATCATAGGCAAAAACGCAAAACCAAACTGAACTAGCGCATTAAGCATCGTACCTATTTTTACCACATTTTTATTTTCCGCGCTATAAATTTTCCCAACAAGTCCTGGTGATATACAAAATGCTGGTACCAGCATAAGAAAATAACCAATTATAGCAGTATATCCAATACCATCCCAAGCAAAATATGCTGCTGTTTTTGCAGGGTCAGCCATATTGGCGGCAACCATAGCTTCCATGCCCGACCAACCGCCGACCGCACCAAGAGCATAAGGTGCTGCTAAGCAAAAACCTGCAAAAATAACAACAACTTCAACAATATTAACGACAGCAGCAGACAATACACCACCTGCCGTGAAATAAAGCGTGACAACAATAGCACCAATAATTGTTCCCAATGGTTTATCAATGCCAGCAACAACATTAAGTATCCACGCTACGCCAATAAGTTGTCCGGAAAATAATGCTAAGGTGCCTACAACCATCATGCTGGAGATGATACCACGAAAAGCGTGAGCATAACGCAAATCAAGATAATCGCCCATTGTATATAGGTTGTATTTTTTCGCAATGCCCCACACCTTAGGCCCTACAAAGTAAGCAAGGATTATAGAACCAATAGCCGAGCAGCCAATCCACCACCAACTTGAAACGCCATACTTAAAAGCAAGACCGGTAACACCTACAGTTGATCCTGCCCCTATATTGGCCGCAATTAAGGTAGTAAACAAGAGCTGCCAACTGAATTTTCTATTACCAACAAAGAAGTCTGAAGCTTCCTTGACATGTTTACCTATAAACCAGCCTATCCCTATCAGCAAAACTGCATAGCCCAAGATACTTATTAAATATATATTCATTTATTCACCCCTATTATACTTTTCAAGTGCTAGTTCTGACAATAAAACTAAAAAAATTTTACTTCATTTGCATTAGATTGTAAAGCCTTAAAAGCTCTTGTACAGTAGCTTTACCAGTATATTTCGTTTATAATATCAGGTAGTAAAGATGCTTGAGGGAGTTGATTTGAAATGAAAAAGTTCCATTATGTCCACCACGCATGTTTTCTACTTGAAAATGAAAACGACGCAATTATTTTTGACCCGTTCCTTGACGGAAATCCCAGCGGCGTTAAGCCTGCTGATATCAAGGTGTCTCATATTTTGGTATCCCATGCCCATGCTGATCATTTAGGCAGTGCTATTGAAATCGCGCAAAAGAACAAAGCAATGATAATTTCAACAGCCGAGATTGCAAATATGGTTGCTGAAAAAGGTTGTGCGGCACATGGCATGCATATTGGCGGCACTCATGTCTTTCCCTTCGGTAAAGTGAGAATTACGCCTGCCTTCCATGGTTCCGGTATAGCTGGTGGCCATGCCTGTGGCTTTATTGTAGATTTCTACGGCACAACAATATATTTTGCCGGTGATACAAGTCTTTTCGGTGACATGAAGCTTTTAGGCGAGCTTCAGAATATTGACTATGCCGTACTGCCTATTGGTGATAATTATACAATGGGTCCCTCCGATGCTGTCAAAGCAGTTGAACTGCTGCAAGCAAAAGAGGTTATTCCCGTACATTACAACACGTGGCCAGTAATTGCTCAAGATCCGGAAAAATTCAAAAAAGAAGTTGAACAAAAAACGTCCGCCAAAGTTCTGATTGTGAAACCTGGTAGTTCAATCGCACTCAGTTAGTTATTTTTGCGGACATAAATAAGCATAACTACAGAATGTACATTTTTCGGGCAGGACTGCGAAGTCCTGCTCTTCTTTTTTGTTGCTGATGTCTGTGCACTTTTTGATTATTTGATTAAAAGCGACTTCTCTATTAATCGGTAGTTCCCATTTACTATTGTTTTGCAAGAAATGAAGAGCTGCAGTTCTGACTGGTTTTTCATACAAACGTTCAGCAGCCAACACATATAACGCTAATTGCTCGGCGTAGCCTTTTAAATCGTCGTCCTTTAACGGCGGCTTACCAGTTTTGTAATCAATAATACCAAAATCACCTTCAGGATAAGTGTACAAACAATCAATACTGCCCGTAAACCAGAATTCTTTGCCATCATCTTCAAACAATGGCAGGTAAAAATTATCTTCAGCTTTTTTCTCCAAGGAACTTATTCCCCTGTATAGTTCGCTGTCAAGATATGCAGAAAGCATACTGCTCGCATCTTCCCTAGCCTTGTGCTGCATAAAAATAGGAACATGTTTCTCTATTGCGTAATCAAGCGCATCATCCAGACCGTAATGCTCGATGTTTTCCATTGCACTATGAATAACAAGGCCAAAAATATTAGCTGGCAAACTACTTTTACAAATCTCAACATCTTTTTCGCAAAAAACATCTTCGCTGCCGGGCAGCTGAGCTATGTAGTGATAGAAAAAACTGCGGGGACAAGTTTCATATTCAAGAAGCGAAGTTGCAGAAAAAATCAAATGCCGTACACCGTATCCTGGTAGCGGTTGAATTTGTTTGTAAACTCGTTCATCAAAAGACATCTTTTTAGCTTCTGCTAACGCGGTTTCTTGCATTTTTACAGAATTTTCTTCAATAATTTCGATATCAACAAGAGGCTTACCTTGTTTTTCCTTAAGTAAGATGCGCTTCAAAGAACTCAGCCATTCTTCCCGTTCTTTTTGCTCTTTGCCGCCTTCATCTACTGCAACGCCGGATAAAATTAAACGCTTTTCAGCGCGTGTCATCGCGACATATAATTGTCTTTTCTTCTCCGCAGCTTCCATATCGCTGTTGTATTGTTTGATTTTTTTGAAAGCAGAAGTTTCTACAAGCACCCCGTCTTCATTACGGATTTTGATACCCAAACCAAAATCTGGCAAAAAGCTTATGCTGCTTGAATCGTACCTTCCTCTTGCATGCAATGCCGGCAGAAAAACGACAGGAAATTCCAGACCTTTCGATTTATGGATAGTCATGATAGTAACAGAATTTTGTTCAAAACTGCCGTTAGAAACTTCTATACGTGTCTCAGTTTCACGCATCTTGCCCACTCTTTGTAAAAAGGTATGCAGGGTTCCTCCTTGTTTCATGCAAAAATCTGTAGCCATCTGCTGCAGCTTCTTAACATTAGCTAATTTCTCCTTGCCAAATTCCTGTCCAATCAACAGGGGCGCAATTTGCAGATCATCAAAAATTCTAATTAACAAATCAGGCAAAGGCAAGGTTTGAGCATTGGCGTGTAATTTCATTAGTTTCTCACCAGCACTGTGCAGTAAATTCTGTTGTTCAGGCGACAAATCAAATGTTATCTTCCCATCAGTTAAAACCTGCCATAAACTATTATTTTCCATAACTAAACATAGCTCAGTTATGGTTTCATCACTTAAGCCAAAATAGGGTGACCTCAAAATGCCAATCAGTTCAAGGTCTCTTCTGCTATTATCCAAAACCAGAAGCAAATTTACTAAATCAATTATTTCCTGTTTTTCAAAAAAGCCCTTGCCATCAATTATGTGAAAAGGGATACCAAATGCACGTAAAGCAGCAGCAAAACCTTGTGCCCTGTTTATACTTGCCAGTAATATCGCCATATCTGCAAATTTAAAATTGTCTTTGTCTGCCAGCTCTTTGATATTTTCAGCAACCACATAAGCTTCGGCTTTATTGGCATCTTTTCTTTTATCTTTTTCTGCAGCAATAATAAGCAATTTAGGCTTTGCTTGTGCTTCTTTATTAGGCTTAAGTTCTTCAAAGACGATATCGTTAAGCTCATCATATCCCATTAAATCCTTAAAAACTTCATTGCAAACTTCTAATATTTCCGGGGATGAGCGGAAATTATCTGCAAGCGTTACATTTGTGCCGCCATTTTTCCCTATGTCTTTGCACACATCAGCAAAAACACTTACTTCCGCGCCGCGAAAACGATAAATAGATTGTTTGGCATCGCCTACGACAAAAAGTCTGTTACTAAGCAATTTTTCGCTATCACCGCCGGCCAGAAGATATACCAATTTCTTTTGCTGCAGATTTGTATCCTGGAACTCATCAACCATGACATATTTGTAGCGATTTCTGCATTTATCAAGAATATCTTTGTTGTTGAGCAGCAGTTGCAAAGCTTTTTCTTCAACATCGGCAAAACTCAATATTTTTCGTTCCACTTTCTTTGCGCGAAAATGCTCATCAAGACCGCGCAAAAAAATCTGCCAGCTCTCAATCAGGTCAGCAGCACGTTTGTCTATCGGCATCATCAGCAGTCTGCTAGTTAAGTCTCTTATCTCTTTTACTAAGTCAGCATCCGCCTTATTGCGAGCGGACAAACTCATTAAGTATTTATTTAATAATTCAACATTACATTCCTCAACTGCTTCTTTCACTGTCTTGAGATTAGCAGAAATTGCATCTAATTCCTCGCGGTGTTTGCCCTTGATAGTTTCACGCATAGACATTAAAAATTCAATGTTAAGTAAGACCTGTTTTTGAACATCAGCAATTTCTTGCCCCAGAGCATCTGTATAAAGGTTAGATAAATCATTTTTCTCAATCAGCAAATGAAGGTTTTCTATAAGAGAATTCACCATTTCCTGCAACTTCGACCGACCATATTCATTTAATAACTTTTGCAAGTCAGAATCTTTATTCTGCAAAAGCTTTTTCATGTATGCCAAAGATTCTTCATAATAAAAATCATTTAAATCAAATTCTTCTGTTGTGACAAAGGCTGGGTCAATCTGAGCTTCCACAGGGTTATCACGCAAAAGGCGACTGCAAAAACTATCAATAGTACTTATCTGGGCACGTTCTAACAGTATTAGCTGCTTCTGCCAAAAAAGCCTGTCACTCATTGTGTCCTTAATCAAAACATTCAGTTTTGCTCTGACTCTTTCACGCATTTCCTTTGCGGCCTTACGCGTAAAGGTGATTGCCAGTATCCCATCCGCAGCTGCCTTTTCCTTCGCAATTATATTAACAAAACGTTCTACCAGGACGCGCGTTTTTCCTGAACCAGCGCCGGCTGAAACTGATATATTGCTCTCAATTGTCTCTATTGCACATTCCTGCTCAGGGGTAAAATCAGTCATCAGTTTCACTTCCTTCTTGCTGTAGCTCACTTACCAGGGCATAGCGGCAAATATCTATGCCAGGACAATAAGACGGACATTGCGTTTTAGGTTCTGTGTAGTAGTTAGCCGCTCTTATGCCCTGAACGCAGCTAGTCAGACTATCTTCAGCCTTTTCCAAAAATGCCTGCCAATCGTCATTCCCTCGTTTTAGCCATGGCAAAAATTCCGCTTCTTTACGCCAGTAACCGTTCTTTCTTTGGGCAGTTTCAATCGAGAAGTAGCCGCCACCCAAAAGCGTTCTTTTGTCATTTGCAAAAAACTCTTCAGCTGCCAAGACATAAAGTGGCATTTGCATATCAAGACCAGCCTCAAAATCTTTTTTAGCAGGCCCGTTTGTTCTTTTATAATCTGTGATGAACAAATTCTCGTCGTCGGTATCTATCCTGTCTATGCGGCCTGTAAAATATGCTCTTTCACCGTCAATCTCACGGCAAAAAACATGCCCCGTTTGATTGGTGCCAAATCCCCATTCCACAAAAGCAGGCAGCAAGTTTCGTTTGCTAGCGTAAAGATCTTTCTGATAAGCAATCTCTGCAGACAAAACTCTTAGCAATTTTGTCCAGATGTGTTGCAGCTCGGTATCCAGAAAATCGGTTTTTTTGAGTTTGCCTAAAAGCAAAAACTCTTCACATACAGAATGAAAAATATCTTGCAAATCATTTTCCAGTGTCCTGACATCTTCACAACTGATATTTTTGCCAATATATCTGGCGAAAAACTTTGCTAAAACAACATGGTACAAATCGCCCTGATCTACAGCTTCTGTTTCATCGCTTACTTCCTGCCAAGTATCAGTTTGCCATACCTTGCTCACCAGGAACTTAAATGGGCAAAAAGCATATACTTCAAGAGCTGATGGGCTATAATATTCACCCATGCTGGCTCTGATTTTTTTCTTCAATTCAGTACCAAGACAACCTTGATAAGGCGAATTTTTTGCAAAGCGAGCCTTGTCCAAAGTACGCCGGAATTCATAATCAATTCCCACTCGCTCAGCAAGCCAGTTTTTTTCTTTTTCAGCTAATCCCTGCAGGCCACAAAGCTTTTCAACAAATTGTTCTTCTGACCAGCAGTCTGAAACATTAGCTTTCTCTGTTAAAGCCTGCAAGCTATTTTCCATGAAATATTGTTTCAGTTCATTCAAATAGCCGGAAATACCTGCTTCATTATCAACATAATAACTTAAAGTCAGGCTTTGCGTTGCAGCAGCAATTGTCGAAGCAAAGAAAAATTGATCTTCAACCAATGCTGAGCCACTGCTTTTTAAATCAATGCCGAGCATTTTAAGCGTATTTCTTTCATTATCATTATATAACCAGTTTTCTTGCTTAAGAGAAGGAAACTCGCTTTCCCGCAGGCCCATAATATAGATCTGCTTGTAATAAATTCCCTGTACATTTGCAGCTTCAAGGACACAGACACCTTGGCAATTGCCATTTTCCAAAGTAACATTCTTTTCTGATGAGATCTCCCACCAGATGTTAGTGAATTCATCAATTTGTATTCTTTTTTCTGCTTCTTTACTTTCTTTATAAACTTTTTCTATTTCATCCAATACCTCATAACAGATTTTTTCTGTCAGGAGTATATTCTTCAGTTCCTCCAGTGATAAAGTGCCTTGCTTATAACAATCGCCAAACCGTTCAGCAAGGTGCCAGTCTTTAATTAATTCACGCAGCAACAGACAATATTCCTCAGTCTTTGCATATTCAGGCAAGTTGGCAGCCCAATCAAGCAATTTACCAATGTCATTATTGCCGTCAATTGTATAACCATTGCTGCTTAAGTACTTCTTTAATTGTTCACTATTAGCGAAATACCGCTTTGTACGCAGTTCTGCAACTTTTTCACCATCAAAATCATACAGAAGCTTGGCAAAATTACAACAAAGTAAATCGCAAAAAACATTAACATCATAATCATTTTTTGCTAAATTTAAAAGACTGTTAACCAGTTCCACAATGGGCTGAGCCAAAAAACTAGTTATTTTTGGCAATGTTGTAGGAATGCCATACTCGTCAAATAAATTGCGCAAACCATTATAGGAATCAAGGTTGCGGACAACCAATAATATCTCTTCACAACTAGTGCCATTTGAAAGCTTTCTTTTGATATCTTCTAGCACTGTCCTCATTTCGTTTTCTATACTGGCGGCTTCAAAAACTTTAATATTTTCTACTTCTTTATCAAAAACGACAATGTCATTTTTCCAGTGCAGACAAAAGTGCTGCAGCTCTTCGTTTCTGTCAGTTAAATCACTTACTTTATGCAATTTAAAACCACAGCCAAGTAAATCACCGATGGTGTTTAATGTTGCTCCGTACAATTCATCATTTTTCATATCGCCAACAATGCCAATACTTACAGTGCATCTGTCCTTAATGGCGGCGATAAGGTCAAGCTGTAGATGGTCAAATTGATAAAAATCACTAAAAAAAAGAGCTTGCCAGGGAATAATACTGCCAGCCTTTTGTAGTTCAATAGTTGCCAGGCGGTACAAGCCATCAATATCATACCAATTATTTTTTTTAAGTACTTTTCTATAATCAGTATAAATGCTTGCAATCTCTTCATCTTTAAGCCCGTAGCCGTTCTTTCTTTCCCAGGCAGACACAGCTTTAGCAAACTCTTCGGCAGTAGTACCGGCACGGGAAAGTTCTCCTATAAAACCAGTGACAATTTTGGCAAATGAATCCGCATCTGCGATGTTGAGCAAATACTTGAGTTGACCTGCTTTCTTTTTATCGTCAATAAGCTTTTTTACTATTATTTCTTGGGAGCGTCTGGATAACATTTCAAACCTATCACGCCTATTTGCACGCAATATCTCGTTAGGTAAATAATCCATATTTACAGCTCTCACTGTTCCCTTTTGTTGTTCGCTTTGAAGCAAAAAACGGTTCGGTAAAACTAACAATGCTTCGCCATATGCATATTGCTTTACATGTTCGGCAAATGTGCCCCGCATAGTCTCTCCAAGTTTCACACAAAATAAATCTGCCATTTTATCCGTCCATTCCTGCGTTCCACGACGCTTAGCATATACATTTATTTTACCACATTGGCTCCAATAAAAAGTACACACTTATCTTTAGCATTAAACTAAATATCAGTGTGTACCGAATAACAGCAATAAAATTTTTGAATTTTTTATTTACCTGCTTCATTAGGCATTTGGTAAAGGCTGGTCAAAATTTCTCTTCCTTTTTTTGTGATAAAATATTTTTCCTTTACACTTTCTATAGCGTCTGCAGAAAGCTCGTCCTCATAAATATTTACCAGAAAATCAGCTTCAACTAATATTCTGTAATCAATACCGTCGATATTGGTATAAGTATGATGATGGCCGATCAAGAAACTGACTCTATCACGTATTGTTTCATCTATGCCTAATTCCAGCATCATTTTCTCAGCAACAGCAGGGCCTTCTTCTTCCTGCATTTTGCCATTATAATACCCATGTTTAAGCAAACTGGCTCTTATGCCGCAATCATGCATTGCTGCAGCAACTTCCAGGATGTACTGTTCAGTAGTGTTTAAACCTTCTGCTTCACCTATGATTCTGGCAAAAGAGTGTACTTTCAGAAAGTGATTTACTCTATGCGGGCAACCTTGTTCATAATTAATCATCTTAGCAAGTACATTTGCAATATCTGCGTTCATAATATCAACCCTTTGACAAAAATATAATGCGACTGCTAAAAAACAGCCGCATTTTAATTTGAAACTTTTATGCTTCTTTTTCAGCAACACTTTCTGCTTTTACTAATTTCTCGACAATTACGTCCACCTTGTCAACCTGATAACCGGTAATATGCTCAACCTCATCAAGCAAAACCTGACGCAGTTTAGTGGTAGTCTCAGGAATATTGGCACCATAAATTACTGTAATTTTTATTTCGAAGGAAACACGACCAACAGTTGACTGCTGATTTTCATCGTCACCGGCGATAGCATCTGTCTTTTTGACAATAACCTGCGGAATAACACGATCTGCCACTTTTTTTACAACTGCTGCCAAAGTACTTACATCCTCAGGAGCTGCTGCGACATTCTCCACTTTACTCATTGCTGTTTTTGCTAAATCCGCAAAAACCTCTTCGCTAATGATTGTTTTTCCACCTACCATTTGAATCCCTCCTACAATATTATATTATATTTAAATCATTGAAAGCCTCTCTATACGTGCTATATTCTATATTAACTCTGAATTACCTGCATAAAAACATTTATTTTTTCAAACAACTTTATGCTTTCTGCTTTTTTTGCATCACTGCCCAAAGCACTCCCGGTAAAAGAAATAAAAGATTGAAGGCCAAACTAGGAAATAACGTTTCTTTTGCTTCCGGGAAGAACAACCGCCATGTTAAGGCAACAAAAATACCCGCAAGCATGGACAGCAAACCAGCCTTTGCCGGCACTTTGTTTTTGAAGATTATGGCAAAAGTAAGCGGCAAAAATATTCCTGCTCCCCTAAGAGCCATCGATAAGTATGTCCAATCTAAAACATAAGAATCGGAATTATAAAAAACAACAATTTCCGCAGCTAATGTTATTAAAAACACGAAGCTGCGATTTATCCAAAGCAAAACACGGTGATTTTCAAAACAAAAAACTGCCTTAAATATGTCGCGGGAAATCATAGTGCCACAACCGAGAACAAGTCCTGATATTGACCATAGCGCTGATAAGATTAAAGCCGCAATTGCCGCACCACCAAGCCAATCCGGCATGTAATGCAATAAATATACAGGTAGTGCATCAATACTATTAATTCCCGGATTGCTTGCTTGAACAGACATGCCAATTATGGCAGAAGGAAGCCCTATAGGAATCACAATAATTGCTGCAATAATGCACCCAATTGACGCCGTTTTGCTGTCACTTGCCGAAAATAATGCTTGTATGTAGCTCTGAGTTGAAATTACGCCAATAATCAAAGCTAGCAAATTATATACAACTTTTTCTGAACCACCCGCAAATATGCTTAACCAGGGTGTCGCTGGGAAGGTCATTCTAATGCCGCTAATACCGCCCAAGTCATTATATGCCCAAATCCCGGCAATAAAAATTGTTCCGAATATTAGTCCTACTTTCACAAGTCCTGCCATGCCTGAGCCACTTATACCGCCTAAAAATACCGATAGCAAAACAACAATCATAATTACTGCTGACGCTTCTAATAAATTAACGTGAAAGACCCCTGCAATTAAATGTATTGCTGTCAGCATGCTGGCCACAATACTGAGGAAAATACCTACGGTAGCAGCAATACTGCTAATAGGTCCAGCGTTTTTGCCATAGTTTATAACCAAAAACTCAGAAATAGTCGTCAAACCACTATCACGTAATGGTTTTGCATAAAAAAGTGCCATCACAATTAAAGCAATTCCAGAACCAACGGTAAACCACCAGGCACTTATTCCGACCTTGAAACCAAGCTGTGCTGTACCGATAGTCGCCGCCGCACCGACAATAGTTCCTATAATAGTTCCTGCAACCAGTACACTGCCAGCTTTACGTCCGCCAACACTATAATCAGCTTCAGATTTTACCTTTTTGGCAGCGAGAAGACCTGGTATTGAAGCTAAAATCAAAACAACAATCATACTTATAAACTGCGTTGAAGAAAGCTGCATACATATCCCTCTCAGTTTTGAAATAACATTCCTCACTATTATAGCAGAGTACAATTCATTCTTAAACAGAAACAGCCGGCCTAAGGCCGGCTGTTTTAACGAAATTCTACTTTTAGATGCTGTCTTTCAACAAGTCTATGATATTTATATTTTGGATAACCAACCATTAAGGTTCCAACTATTTGCTGCTTCTTCGGAATATCAAGTAGTTCCACCAATGGCTCGTAACCAGAAATGCCACAGGTCTGGATAAAGCCGGCAACTGTCGTCCCCAAGCCTAAAGTTGGTGCATACAAGCCTGCATAAGACCATGCCTGTTCACAATTGCTTACTCCGGTCAAATTTAATTTACGTGCGCAGGCAAATATAAGCTGCGGGGCATTTCTTGCGATAATGTCAATCTTGCGATCATTATAAGTCCGCAAGATATTAGAAAAATACCTGCTGTGAGGGCTGTTGACTTCAATTTCTTTCTGCATCCACTCAGCCGTTAGGTCAGCAACCTTCCTTATGGTTTTTGCGTCAGAAATAACAATATAATAAAGCCCTTGAGAATTACCAGCGGTTGGAGCATATCTGGCGACGTCGAGCAATTTGGTAATTTTTTCTTCCTCTACCGGTTGCGGTTTGAAATTTCGGATTGACCTTCTCATTCTTAAAAAATTGTAGGCTGTCTCAGCATCAAGTACCGGCGCAGGAACAGGTATTTGCTTTGCCAGCTGACAATGCGCGTTGTCCATTGCCGCTGTCGGGCAAATTGCCACACAGTGTCCACAAGCCATGCATCCACGATCCCAGTTGCACTCTGGACCAGCTTCGCCCATTTCCAAAATGCAGCTAGGACAAATATCAACGCAAATTCCGCACTTAATACACTTATCATAATCTACCTTAATTAATTCCATTTTATCACCTCGATATTTTCTTAGAATAAGTTCTTTCCCAACGTACCTATATGTTTATTGTAACTTCAAAATAAGCATTTAACAACAAACAAAAAACCGGACGTTTGTCCGGTTAGATTTTTGGCTCCCCGAGTAGGACTCGAACCTACAACAACTCGGTTAACAGCCGAGTGCTCTACCGATTGAGCTATCGAGGAATTAACTTATCAACAAAAGATATTTTACAACACCTTATAGCTGGTGTCAACAAGCTTTTCAGGCTAATTCAATAAAAACTTCATCTTGTAAGCTTATAAATCAAGGCATTGCATATTGCCGCTGCAACATTACTACCGCCTTTGCGTCCACGTGCGACTATATAAGGTACACCAGCCTGCATAATGAGCTCTTTAGCTTCCACAACATTAACAAAGCCTACCGGTACACCAATTATCAGTTCCGGCTTGATCTTGCCAGCTTTAATTAATTCATCTAAACGTACCAGTGCCGTTGGGGCATTGCCAATGGCAATAATTACTGGTCCTTCAATCAAGCAAGCCTTCTCCATACATGCTGCTGCCCTTGTAGAACCTTCTATTTTTGCCTGAGCCGCGACATCCGGGTCAGCCATATAACAAACAGCCTTACAGCCAAGTTTGTCCATTCCTGCCTTATTAATGCCAGCCTTAGCCATATTGGTATCAGTTACTATAGTTGCGCCATTTTTTAAAGCTTCCAATGCCTTCTGCACTGCGTCTTCAGAAAAATGAAGTGTACGGACATAATCGAAATCTGCCGAAGTATGGATAACACGTTTAATAATACTAAGTTTTTCTTCGTCGAGTTTAACCTCGCCCAATTCTTCTGCAATAATTTCCATGCTGCGTTTTTCTATATCATTTGGTAAAACATTTTGTAATTTCATGCTATTCCTCCTACATCTCAATGCCAGATCTTGCTGGAATCCCTTTATCATAAGGATGTTTGACTTTTTTAATTTCAGAAACATAATCAGCTAAATCAATTAGTTCCGGCTTGGGGTCACGCCCTGTCAGAACAATCTCCATTGAACACGGCTTATTTTTCATGAAATCAATTAGCCTTGCCATATTAAATACACCTGTATTGCAGGCTCCGATAACTTCGTCAAGAATCAATAAATCTATCTTTTCTTCCGCACACTTTTCTATAACGCGGTCAAAAAGCTGTTCATGTTCTAAAAGAACCTGTTTCTTTTCATCCTCTGTCATTTGAAAAGTAAACTTCATTATTTCCTTGCCACGCATTATTTCTATGTTTGGCACATATTTCAAACTTGTCAATTCACCAGTCGGACGGCTTTTGAGAAACTGCACAAACAAAACTTTGTTTCCGCGTCCCGCACATCGCAAAGCAAGACCTAAAGCTGCAGTGGTTTTCCCTTTACCATCTCCGCAATAAATATGGATAAGTCCCTGTTCCATTTTAAACGCCTGCCTTTAAAATTTCGTAAATTTTCTTCATATCTAGATTTTTTCTTACCTGCTCAGCCAAAATATCATATTGCTGTTGTTTGTATTCGGCAAAACTTATCGTATGAACATCCTCTGGCTTCATACCTTTTTTGGCAAGCAAAGCATCAACAATGCTCTTAGCTATTCCGTCACCATCAAAAATACCATGTACATAACTGCCATAAATATTCATTTCTTCAGTAATATTTTGTGAGCCTTCCGCCACAATGTCGCCTTCCTCATAGATTGGTTTCATATTGGAAAGACTGCTGTTTATGGCAAAATTGGTTACACCTGAATGTATTTCATATCCATGAAATTGGCATCCTGATAATGCTTTAAAAATACCCTGTACATTGCTGAAATGACCTTCGACCTGAATGGTTCGCTTCTTTTCCGCAAAAATAGTCTCAACATTTAGCAAGCCAATGCCTGCAACGTCACCGCCTTCTTCAACACCAAACGGATCAGAAAGTTTTGTGCCTAACATCTGATAACCGCCACAAATACCGAACACTACGGTTCCTGCATGAGCTTTTTTGAGAATTTCAGCTTCAAAGCCGCTTTGTCTCAGCCACAATAAATCACCAATAGTATTTTTAGTACCCGGGATTATTATCATATCCGGGTTTTGCAATTCACCGACTGATTTAACATAGCGCAGGGAAACGCCAGGAATAAGTTCAAAAACATTAAAATCAGTATAGTTTGACATCCTAGGTATTTTAATCACCGCTATATCAACTGCCTGAATCTCACTTCTTCCATCAAGTCTTTCCGACAAGCTGTCTTCATCTTCAATATCAACTTTGAGCATAGGCAGAACGCCTACTACCGGAATCCCTGTCTTTTCTTCAATCATATCCAGACCAGGACGTAAGATATCAATATCACCACGGAATTTATTTATAACAAGTCCTTTTACCATGGCCCTTTCATCTTCTTCCAAAAGCATCAAAGTGCCATAAATTGCAGCAAATACTCCGCCTCTGTCAATATCGGCGACAAGTAAAACAGGTGACTTTGCCATTTTGGCCATACCCATATTAACAATGTCCTGACCACGAAGATTTATCTCTGCAGGACTTCCCGCGCCTTCAATGACAATTACTTCATTTTCAGCGTCAAGTTGGTTATAAGCTTTCATTATTTCAGGGATTAATTGTGTTTTAAAGGCAAAATATTCACTTGCTGTCATGGTCCCTATAGCCTCACCATTGACAATTACCTGAGAGCCCTTGTCGCTGGTTGGTTTTAATAAAATTGGATTCATCAACGCACTTGGCTCAATATTAGCTGCTTCAGCCTGCACAACTTGTGCTCGTCCCATTTCCGCGCCATTACGTGTAATAAAAGAATTTAAAGCCATATTCTGTGACTTAAAAGGAGCAACCTTATATCCATCTTGGTTAAATACACGGCATAGTCCAGCAGTGACAAGACTTTTACCTGCATTAGACATCGTACCTTGAACCATAATCGCCTTTGCCATTAATTACTATCTCCCCTCGAATAAGAATTTAATAATATCTTGATAGCTATTTATAGAAGGACTGGGCATACTCTCCTGATTAAGATAGCAAGCCACAACAGGTACCTTTCCTTTAGAGTGTTTGCCTGTTATTGAACTGGTAACATGATCACCACAGAGCAGTATTTTTGTAGGCTCAGTTATTTTAGTAACTATCTGACCAAAAAACTCCCTGTCAATGCGGCTAATAAAATCTGCTTTGCCCATGTAATCATAGCGATGTGCTGCTTCGTCTGCACCATTAAAATGGGTTAACACAAATTCTTCTTTATCAAGAAGTTCTATTGTCCTTTTAGCTTTCTCGGCTATATCTGTATCTATATCGGCAGTGCCACCTTCAATATCAGGTTGTTCCATGTCCATGGCACGTGCGATACCTTTCACAATTTCAGTTGCGCAAACAACTCCGCTCTTTTTATTGTGCAGTTTTGCAAAAGACTGCATTGTCTTTCTTTCGGACACGCCCCAGGGGTAAAACATATAACGAATTCCATTGCGCGTAAATCTTTCCAAAGCCTTTTTCATTTCATCAATAAAATTACTAATCAGCAGAGAATTGTTTTTCAAATCAGCCAGTAGCTCATCAACATTAGCCCCCAAACTTTCATGTGGGGGATTTATCAGGCAATTATCCAACAGGTCTTGCTTTTTATCAACAATTAAAAGATTCCTGTAGTGCGATAAGTGCAGAAATTCTATGTTCGTACAAAAAGCATCGGCAATTAATGCTGCTTCTTCCATTTCAGCTGCTGTCAACCCCTGAGCATTAAAAGACACTATTCTGCCTGTATCGTCAATTGAAACCAGATTACATCTTAAAACCATTTCATACTCTGAAATATCACGGTCATGTGCAAGCAGTTCCAAATATGCTCTATTACGAGGAAAATCTCTCTGCTCTACACCTAATAACCGTAAGATGCAGCCAAGACTCTCCGGCGTAAAATCATCTTCACAAATGCTTACAAAACCAGTAGAACCAATCTTAATCAATTTGTCTATATTATCATGTCTGGCAAAGTCAAATGGTGTTTTACCGTTTAGCTCCGGTATCGCATCATCACCTAAACCGTCAATTATTACTAGCAATGTTTTCATTCTTCAGTAATTTCCTAACCGCTTTTATTAAAAGTCTATTCTGGGAAGTTATTCTTACTGCAATTCTATAATAATCCTCATCCAAGTTATGATAGTTTGCGCACTTACGTATGAGAAAACCCTCTCTTTGCAGCTTTTCCGCCAGTCCTGGTAAATTTTTAGCTGATAAGAAAATATAATTTGCCTCGGAGCCATATACCTTAAACCCAAGCATGTGCAGATTTTGATGCAAATAATGGCGCTCTTTTTTGATATATTCCTTCGACTTTGTTAAATACTCCTCTTCGTCCAAGGCGCTTAATCCTGCAGCCTGTGCCAAGGTAGAAACGCTCCAATCCTGACCATTTTCTCTGCACTTATCTATAATATTTTCATTGCCTGTAAGGCAATAGCCTAATCTTATCCCAGCCATGGCGTAGGTTTTCGTAAAAGCCTTTAATATTATTAAGTTATCATATTCGCTCAGATATTTCTTAAAAGAAAAAGCTTTTTCCTGATCAACAAAATCCATAAAACATTCATCAACCAGCAGATAAGTTCCTGTTGACCGGCATTTATCCAATATTTTCAACAACAATGTTTCTTCAGTTAATTGTCCTGTTGGGTTATTCGGATTACAAATAATGACCAGATCGGTATCATTATTAATTTGAGCCAAAATGCTGGCATCAACACAAAACTCATTATCCTCAATTAGATTAAAATAATTGATTTTGCAATTTACCGTTGATAACGCCTTCTCATAATCAGCAAAGGTTGGAGCAAGAAGAAGCGCCTTGCCAGGTTTGATAGCTAAAGCCAGCTTAAACAAAACATCGGCAGCGCCATTGCTCAAAAAGATATCCTTTTGTTCCAAATTATGATATTTGGCAAGTTTCTCTGTAAGTTTGCGGCAAAAAGGATCCGGATAATCTGCACAAATATTAATTGCAGCTTTTAGCGCATTTTTTACCCCTTTCGGAAGTCCAAGAGGGTTAATATTAGCGGAAAAATCTATTATTTTTTTACCTTCTGGCAAAGAATAGATATCTCCGCCATGCACATAATTATACATAATGACCAATCCTTTACCACATAAGTGTTGCAAGTTTTATTAATGCCAAAATTACCAGACTTATAATAGCTGTCATATACATTAAACTATTGATGCTTTTTATGTCATCAGCCTTTACTGGTCTTATATCATCACCAATAGTATCTTTAGGCACAAAATTACCAAAATAAAAATGCCCTCCGCCTAATTGAATATTAAGAGCGCCAGCGCAAACAGACTCAGTTTGTGCCGAATTAGGGCTTAGATGATTGTAACGATCGCGCATGAAAATTTTTGCTGCCGCTTTATAGTCATAATTCAGGAAGAAGCTTGCTGCTATCATAAATATTCCTGCCAGACGAGCAGGGATATAGTTGGCTATGTCATCCAACCTGGCAGCACAGCGGCCGAAATAGAGATACTTATCATTCTTATAACCAACCATTGAATCCATGGTATTTATACTTTTATAAAGAAAAGCCAGTGGAGCCCCGCCAATAAACATGAAGAACATTGGTGCGATAATGCCGTCAGCAGTATTTTCCGCAACTGTTTCTACTGCTGCCTTTGTTACTTCTTCAGTGCTAAGTTCCTGAGTATCTCTGCCAACAATCCAGGAAAGCTGTTTTCTGGCTGCGGCTAAATCACCGTTTTTTAGCTCTTTATAAACCTTCATGCTTTCATTTTCCAAACATTTCGTCGCGAAAATTTGATAAAACATGATAGTTTCGAGCAAGTATGCAAACAGTGGATTGACAGAAACGGCCCATTTAAGGATTAAATAAGGCACAAAGAAAGAAACAGCCGTTACGGTTAATACGAGTACTAATCCCCCTACAAGCAGATTTTCTTCATTACTGCCAAAAATCTTCCGTAAAAACTTTTCCATATATGCAATTAAGTTACCTATCAAACAAATGGGATGAGGTAACCAATGTGGATCGCCAAAAATAAGGTCAAGGATGAAACCCGATGCAATGGCCAATACTGTAATCATAGGCTGATAACTCCCCTAAAAATATTAGTCTTATTTATTGGAACAAGCGCGGATAAAATTTGCCGCAAAACTAATATTACCATATAAATGCATGTGAGGGTAGCCCGCGCAAAGGCTATCATCAGCATTAATACACTCCCATTCAGCAGCTGATGACGGTTTTTTCGCTAAAAAGCTGTCGCCGTTGCTTGTACTATCTGAATAGTGAAACTCATGGCCATTTATTTTTTCGCCTTTTTTAGCTAACACATTGTCATTCTGTGACTCTAATGTTATATAACCAAAACGTTTCAGCTTATTGGTCATCCATACTTCGCCTGTGAGGGCGCCAACCCAGTTCCATGCCATGCCTTCCCTGTCTGTATATTTGTCTAAAAGATACATGAAGCCGCCACATTCAGCGATACATGGTTTCTTCGCCAATATATATTTTTTTATGCTGGCAAGCATGCTTTTATTTTCTGACAAGGCTTCAGCATAAAGTTCCGGATACCCACCACCGAGAATAAGTCCATCGCATGCAGGCAATTCAGAATCTGTTAACGGGCTGAAAGGAACAAGCTCTGCACCCATTTCGCATAATAAATCCAACGAATCCTGGTAGTAAAAACAAAAGGCCTTATCCTGGGCAATTGCGATTTTGACATTTGCAACTTTATCTATCGCAGGAGCTTCATAGTCTAGTGAAGGCGCTGTCTTTGCTATTTCGATAATGCTTTTTAAATCTATAGTCGCTTCTGCCTGTTTAGCAAGGCGGTCAACAATTACTTGCAAATTGTTGATTTCTTCAGCAGTTATTAATCCAAGATGTCTGCTTTCAAAACCGCACCCTTCCATTTTTGGCATGTAGCCAAGCAACTTCACACCGGTTTCTTTTTCGATAATATCTTTATAATATGCATAAGTCATAGGACTTATATTATTCAAAATTGCGCCATGAATATTGCTATCCGCTCTGAAATTTTTAAAGCCCTGGATCAAAGCAGCCAAAGATAATGACGCACCATCAGCATTTATTACTAGAATGACAGGTGTTTTGGTTTCTTTAGCCAAGGCGTAAGCACTTCCATCTGTTGTGGTACTTATGCCGTCATAATAACCCATTACACCCTCTAAAACTGCTATTTCACAGTTTTTCGAATTTTTCGCGAGTAAATACCGGCAGGTGTTCTCCCCGAGCATAAAAATATCAAGATTGCGCGATTTTGCCCCAACCACTCTGCTGTGAAACATTGGATCAATATAATCTGGTCCGGCTTTAAAAGCAGCAGGTTTTATTCCCTGGTTTAGTAAAGCTTTTAATATGGCACACGTGATTGTTGTCTTACCAGAACCACTATTTGTCGCAGTAATCATAAAGCGAGGTGCGCAAAAATCCATGTTATTCTCCTTTCCTGTTTGCAGAAATCACATACACAGGATTTTGAGCTTTCATTAAATTATATGATCCTATTTTCTGTGAACGTGCACAAAAAACATTTACGATTTCAATTTCGTAGTCACTTTTATTTTTATAATAATCCAAAGCAGAAGACAATGTTTCAATTGTAATAGCGTTGATTACCAATCTTGCCTCTTTATTTTTCAAGTAGATTGTATCAAGCATGGAATGAAGATTGCCGCCGCTGCCGCCGATAAAAACACAATCCGGTGCCGGGGCTTCTTTTATTTCTGCTGAGGCTTCACCTTCAATTATTTTCAAATTTTGAACATTGAGTTTCTTGCTATTCAACCTAATTAATTCAATAGCTTCAGGATTACGCTCAAATGCCCAAACTTTTCCGTTTTTGGCAATCAGGGCAAGTTCCACAGACACCGACCCGGTACCAGCACCAATATCATAGATTGTATCCGTACATTTTGGTGATAATTTTGATAAAGATATCGACCGAATTTCCTGCTTGGTCATTGGCACTTTAGTGCGAACAAAAAAATCGTCAGGAAGGCCATGCACGTAATGGCCGGCATCAAGCGCCTTGTCATTGATAATCATCATTACTGATAATGATGGAAATTCCATATTGGCTAGCTCACTGGCAAAACCTTTGGTAATCTTTTGGTCTGCATAAGATAAATTTTCTCCGACATAGATAAGTGTATTACCATAACCGTAGTCACATAGTTCCCTGCATAACTTGGCCGGTGAATTTTCTCCCCCTGTCAGCGCAAAAACTTTTGTATTTTGAGCTACAGCAGCAACTAAATTATTATTGCGTCCATGCATACTGATTATTTTGGCATCGTCCCAAGGCATATTAAGCTCTTGAGCAAAGTAAACCAACGAGCTTATACCACAGAAGCGTTTAACTTCGCAAGCGGATAATTTATCAGCAATAGTTTTTGTCAGGCTGAAGAAACCGATATCTCCGGAAACCAATATGCCGACAACATCTTTTTCTTGGTCAAGGTCTTTTATTATTTCCAATATTTTTGCTGTGCTGATTGTTTCAAAAGTATTTTTTTGTTTTGTGGCATAATCCGCCAGCATTCTGGAGTCACCAATCAGGATGTTGCTTTGCTCAATAGCGAGAGCAGCTTCCTTAGTCAACAATTCCGTATTTCCTGGTCCAATGCCAATTATATTAACTCTTAGCAACCGAATGCCTCCCCTACGCTATACTTTTTTACATAATTCATCAATCTTTGCCAGTATAGCCGCGAAATCAATGCCTTCATGTTCAGGTTCGCGCTTAATTACTATTAATGTCGCTCCAGCCGCCGCTGCGGCGTTCTTCTTTTCTTCAAATCCACCGGTATTCCCAGAATCTTTGGTAACTATAAATTTTGCATTGGTTGAATTGAACATTGCAGTGTTCAATTCTTCACTAAATGGGCCTTGCATGCATATTATGTTAGTTGGTTTGTAGCCAAGCTGCAAAGCTTTTTCCAGTGAATTTTGCATGGGCAGTATTCTTACCGTTACTCTGTTTTGATAATCGGCAAGTTTCGTAAAAAACTCCAAATTATTGCTGCCCGTTGTTAAAAATATATTACCCTTAACATCGTTAAGAAATTCAACTGCCTCCTGATAGGAATCAACTTCTATACAACCTTCAGTTGAACTTTCCTGCCGAAGGAACCTCAGGTATTGGCAATTGGTGGCTTCGCAAGCCTCTTTAATGGTTTTTGTTACTATTACGGCATAGGGATGCGTGGCATCAACAACGCAATCCGGCCTGTTATTTTCAATGAATGCGGTCATTGCTGCAAGATTCATCCGTTCAGCTATGACTTTCAAATTTTGCTGCGGTTCGATAATGGATGAGCCATATTCAGTTGCTACGGAAGCAATAATTTCAACATTACTGCCGTATAATGCTTTAATTAGTTTTCGCCCTTCACTAGTTCCGGCAATCAACCAAATAATCGGTTTCTTATTCATTAGATTTTATAACCTCTTGGTGTGACCATCTTGTTGTTAATGACCTCTGTCTGAGAATTACCTATTATAACGGTTGAAAACATGTCTACCTGCGCGTCGCGCAATTCAGCCAATGTCATTATCTCATATTCTTCGCCTTCACGCCCGATATTTCTAACGATACCTGCTGGTACGTCAGCGCGTTGATTTTTCAACATGATATCACATGCTTTTTGTAAATAATCATGACGTTTAAAACTGGAAGGATTATATAAACAAATTACAAAATCAGCTTGGGAAGCCAAGTCCAGACGTTTTTCGATTTTCTCCCAAGGTGTCAAAAGATCACTTAAACTAATCAAAGTAAAATCGCTGATCAAAGGCGCACCCAAAACAGCAGCGCCACTGCAGGCTGCAGTAATACCAGGAATAACCTCTACTTCTAGCTCAGGAAACTCTGCAGCTATTTGATACATAATGCCGGCCATACCGTAAACACCTGCATCACCACTGGAAACCATGGCAACGGTTTTGCCTTTAAGAGCTTCCTCAATTGCTAGTTTGCAGCGTTCAACTTCTTTTCTCATCCCTGTACTAAGAAATTCTTTATCTTTGTAATCTTCCTTAATTAAATCGATATATACATTATATCCTGCAATGACATCACATGCAGCCAAGGTTTCTTGTGCGCGTCTTGTCATCTGTTCAACCCCACCAGGTCCTAACCCCACAACATATACTTTTTTCGTCATATTCTGCCTCCTATTATTTACTGAAATTAATCAGCCAGTCTTTTTTTGCAATTGCCAATGTTACACCATTTTGGCTTGTCTTAGACAATATTATGCTGCCGCCTTCACTAGCAGCTACTGCAGACCGTTCGCAAACATTGCTTACACCAACTATTGACTGCACAAATTCAGAGGAACTGAATTCACCTTGCTGACTTTCCAGCTCAGCGGCAGTGTAAAAACTAATTGGCAATCTATATTTTTCTGCAAAAGCCAGCAGCCCTTTTTCATCTTTTTTTAAATCAACAGACGCAATTCCGGCTATAGCTTTTATGTTTATCTTTAATTCTGAAAGCTGGCTCAAGACAAGCTGTTCAATATCTTCCAGAGCTTTATCGCGCCTGCAGCCTATGCCCAGATAATAAATTCGTGGCATCAAATTTAATGTTACAGCAAATGGCTCCAATTCATCATTGTCGCCTATAGTCATTCCCACTCTTGTATTTTTATTTCGTACAATGCCCTTTGGCAGATCACCAATTACTTCGTATTTGCTAATGAGTCCGACTATCTCGTTGTCAACCAACGCTGAGGCAACTTCTTTAGCTGCATACATACTGCCAATATGAACATTATTTTTAGTTGCCCACTCGTCAACCGCAAACAATCCATTAATGTCAGTTGCTGTTGTTATCACTGACTGAGCATTAATTTCATGTGCAATTTTACGAGCTATCTCATTAGCCCCGCCAATATGTCCTGATAGCAAGGGGATAACGAATTTACCTTTTTCATCAATAGAAATAACTGCAGGATCAATTGCTTTATTCTTAACAAAAGGGGCTATTGCTCTTACTGCAATTCCACAAGACCCAATATATACTATTAGCTGACTGTCTTCAAATGCCTGTCTTGCAGCCTCTTTACAGCCAGCGCTTATTTTTAACGAGCTGTCGACCTCAACATATTTCTCTGATGTATAAACGTCAGTTTTATAATCCAAAGCTTGTAAACATTTCCTTATTCGCAAACTCAGCCTTGCACCGCTGCGCGTATAAGAAAAGATAACTGCCTTCATTTTGCTGCCTCTTTCGCTATCGAAGCCTGACGAAAGCCATGTGTAAAACTAGGATTATATAGTTCAGAACGCTCATATTCGTTACCAAGAAAGCCACCTACTGTTATCAAAGCCAAGTTGCTTATATTATTAGCCGCTGCCGCTTCTGCCAATGTTCCAACAGTACAATGAACGACCTTTTCATCTGGCCAGGAAGCTTTATAAACAATTGCTGCCGGGGTATCAGCATTATAGCCGCCAGCAATCAGCTCCTGCGAAAGTTTGCCAGTCATACCCGAGCTTAGGAAAATAACCATAGTTGCCCCATGCGCAGCGTAATCAGCTATTCTTTGTCTGTCCGGAACAGGTGTTCTGCCTTCCATTCTTGTAATAATAACTGATTGACTGACATTAGGTAAAGTATACTCCGCCTTCAAAGCAGCTGCCGCAGCACAAAAAGAGCTGACTCCCGGAACAACTTCAAAATCCAAGCCTTTTTTTCGCAATATATCCATCTGTTCTCTGTGGGCGCCATAAACACTCGGATCCCCCGTGTGTAATCTGACGACCAATTTTCCTGCTTCTGTAGCCGGAACCATGGCATCAATAACTTCTTCCAAGGTCATGGAAGCACTGTCCATAATCACACATTCGTTTTTAGCATATTCTAACAACCCAGGATTAACTAATGAGCCAGCATAAATTATCAAATCAGCCCTCTCTAATAAATCCTTGCCTTTAACAGTTATAAGATCTATTGCTCCTGAACCTGCGCCAACAAAATAAATCATGCTCTATCAAACTCCTTTTCTTTAACTAATATAATGGAAAAGTAACTGCTTTTTTCATCTATATCTTTTAAATTGCGGTATACCTTTTCGCCTGGCAAACCGCACCGCTCTACCATTGCGGCATTATTCAGCAGATTACGTGCTTCCAGTTCATCACGAACCTTTTGAATTTCGCTTGCTGATTTCATTAATACCTTATTACCTGGTCCGTCTAAAAAGCTCATCGATTCTTTATAGCTGCCTGGCAAAATAACTAGAGGTTCTGATCTTTCGCAAAGAGAAGTATTTAATTTAGCTGCTACCGCACAGAAAGAAGTAACACCAGCAACTAATTCAGATTCGTAGCCAGCCGCCAAAACAAGCTTATGTACATAAATGCAAGTTGCATAAACAGTAGGACAACCTAAAGTAACGAAGACAACATTTTTACCATTATCAAGCATTTTTATAATTTCGTCCGCTCCAAACTGATGAGCCTTGTTCATCAAATCGGCATCCTTAGTCATCGGCATATGAATATAGAGTTGTTCTTTTTCATCAATTGCAACAACCTGTTTAATAATGTCTTTAGCTGTCATTACTTCGTTGTCACCTTTAGGCATAGCAATAACATCACATTCTTGCAGCAGCCTGACAGCTTTCAAAGTTAAAAGCTCGGGATCTCCCGGGCCAATTCCTACACAATAAAGTTTACCTCTCACTAAATGTCACTCCCTTTATCTTTGCATATGTAATGCGATTAATTCTTCAGCACTAGCGGTTTTTCCCAATAAACCATGAGTATTTGAAAACATTAAAGCAGCCGTCTTGATCTTGCCATGTACCCTTTGCTGCATATAAAACTCAATTCGTTCATTAATTATTTGAAGAACTGCTTTGTCGAGTTCCTCTCTCTTCAGGATTTTCACGGCCTCATCCGTAGTCAAGGCGCTGGCAATTTCCAGGCCAATATCTTTTGACGCCCCTTCAAACATCGCATATAGTGCCAATGCATCTGTTCTGCAATCCGCGTATTTTGAATGCGTATTCATGACACCTTGGGATAATTTTACTAATTTTCCCGAATGGCCAATGATCAACACACTTCTAAAGCCCTTGAACACTGCATAATCCAAAACTTCACCTACAAAATTACTGCAAGTAACAGCATCACTAATAGATAAATTGAGCACATCCTTTGCAAAATCCTGACCATAGTTGCCAAAAAACACCAATAGATTTTCATTACCCTTACTTTTTTGAACATCCATTTCAACATAAATTGTATCTACCAATGCTTTTTCACTCATTGGTTCCACTATTCCACTGGTGCCGAGTATAGACAAACCACCAACTATGCCTAAGCGTGGATTGAAAGTTTTCTTAGCAATTTCAACACCTTCTGGCACGGATATTGTTACTTTTAATCCCCCATCGTAGCAGTTATCTCTGGCAACACTTGCTACAGCTTCAATTATCATCTTACGTGGAACAGGATTAATTGCCGGTGCTCCTACAAGACAAGCTAAACCAGGCATAGTTACTTTGCCGACGCCAACACCGCCAAGCAACTCTATTCCTTCTTCACTACACTTATGAACTGCAGCGTAAATAAGGATACCATTTGTATCATCTGGATCATCTCCAGCATCTTTGCGGATTGCACATGAAATTATATCGTCAGCAATAGATACATCTTCAACTTCCAGATTCAATGTAATACCCTTAGGCGTATCAATCTTTATATAATCTACCCTTTGCTTCGTAAAAAGCATCTCCGTTGCGGCTTTGGCAGCCGCCGCAGCACAAGTGCCGGTCGTATAACCATAACGAAGTTTTTTCCCTTCAAAAACTCTATATTCTTCCACTTTTTCTCCTTACAGATGTGACATGATTATTGCAATCTTACAAAAAAAAGAAACCTCTGCAGAATCGCAGAGGTTCGATAAACTGACCAAAGGTGCCAAAACACCCTATCAATGGCGCTATCTCCATCACTCGTGGATTCCAGCATACAAATTTAGGATGGTTCCTGACTTGAACATTTGGCGTTCATTACAGTGGCGGGACCGTGTCGGATTTTCACCGTTCTTACCGTTTAAGCTTTCACAAGCACCTAAATATTATTAAATTACTTTGCAATTATAACATACGCAAGAATTAAAATCTACATTTGGCATTAAGAAAAAAGTTGCATACAAAATGGTGAAAACACCGCTAATGCGCCTGAAAATCATATCATGGATCTAAAACTACTTTTACTAAACTAAGCAAATCAGGCCTTATTTTATGTTATACTAAAATAGTAGATTAAATTTTGTTTTATTTGTTCTTATATAAATGTACTTTAATAATAAAAAGAAAGGTGGAATTCAATGACACATTTACCAGTACTAATTTATGATTTGGCTATGATACTGCTTGTTGCCAGCATAACAACCTTAATTTTTAAAAAATTGAATCAGCCGCTTGTGCTGGGGTATATTATAGCAGGCTTTTTGACAGGCCCTAACTTCAACCTTTTTCCTACCATTTCTGACATGAACAATATTAGTACATGGGCAGAGATAGGTGTGATTTTTTTGCTTTTCGCCCTTGGCCTTGAATTTAGCTTTTCGAAACTAAAGAGCGTTGGCAAAACAGCAATAATAGCCGCTTTAACGGAACTATCAGGGCTGATACTCTTTGGCTACCTTTGTGGAAGAATCTTAGGGTGGAGCTTGATGGACAGCATTTTTCTCGGTGGCATGATTTCCATGTCTTCAACTACTATAGTAGTTAAAGCCTTCAATGACCTGAAGCTCAGGGGCCAACTTTTTACAGAAAAAGTTTTTGGCATCCTCATAGTTGAAGATATCGCCGGAATCATCATGATGGTGATGCTTTCAACACTTGCCACAACAAGTGATTCTGTGCCTGGCTTAGACATGCTTTTTAACGTTATGCGTCTTTTGTTCTTTCTGATACTATGGTTTATTATGGGTGTTTACCTCATCCCTTCTTTTTTTAAAAAAGTTTATAAATTAATAAGTGATGAAACACTCCTGATAGTCTCAATTGGACTATGCCTTGGCATGGTTGTTTTAGCCACTAATATGGGCTTCTCTTCCGCGTTAGGCGCATTTATTATGGGCTCACTTATATCTGAAAGTAAAATGGCCGAACGAGCGGAACACGTAGTAAAGCCTGTGCAGGATCTTTTTGGCGCAGTTTTTTTCGTCTCTGTCGGCATGATGGTCGATCCTAAGTTGCTGGTTGAATATGCTTTTCCAATCTTTCTGGTAATTCTGGCTGTGATATCTGGTCAAATCATTTTCACCTCTTTGGGCGTACTTCTCTCCGGTCAATCTCTGAATACGTCATTGCGCTGTGGTTTTAGTCTTACTCAAATTGGTGAATTTTCCTTTATCATTGCATCTTTAGGTATGAGCTTGGGTGTCATTAGCGATTTCCTCTATCCTATAATTGTTGCAGTTTCTGTGATAACGACTTTTACAACACCTTTTTTTATTCGTTTAGCAGACCCTGCCTATCTTAAAATCAAAAAGCTTCTACCTCCGAATGTTATGGAATGGTTAAACAGAAACACCGGCGATACTGATGCAGCTGGCGAAGGTGATACGGACTGGTCATCATTCTTACGCATCTATCTATCGCGCTTGACAGCCTATATAACACTGCTTATAACGATAGCTTTCCTTTCTTTAAACTATCTATTACCTCATCTTGTTTCAATTTTGCCTCCATCTTATGCTGCTATATCGACGGCCGCTATTACATTGCTGACCATGTCCCCTTTTTTGCGCGCTATGCTGGAAAACCGTGGTCATCATCCGGAACTTTTTTCCGTTCTTTGGTTCAAAAAGAGAGCAAATCATCTTCCTCTTATCTTTTTAATTATCATCAAAATATCAGTTGCGTTTTTCTTCCTGTTTTTAGTATTTTCTAAAATCCTTGAATTCCAATTCATGGCTGCAATATTATTGACATTTATTGCAACAGCAATTATTGCTTCTTCGGACTGGCTTCTAGGTGAGTATCTGAAAATGGAATCACGTTTTTTAATTAATCTCAATGAAAAGCAGATACTAAAAAGGCGTCAAGCTTTAAAAGAACAAAACAAAGACTTTCCTTTAAACTGGTTGGATGAAAAACTATTTATTGTGCGCTATAAGGTTGAAGATAACTCAACTTTGAAAAATAAAGCATTATCTCAACTAACTTTACGTGAAAATTATAGTGTGAACATACTCCAGATCATCAATTATGGCTCTGTGATCGATATGCCTGGCGGCAATGATGTAATTGCACCCGAGTCTTCAATACTTTTCATAGGTACTTTCGATCAGATTAAATCTCTTAACGCCGCAGCAGAAAGCAGCTCTCTTGGGTTATCTTTAAAAGACGGTCCAGTTAATTTACGTGACTTTGTCCTCAACCAACACGAAGAAGACAAGTCAAAATTCCTGTACACAACAATTACAGTAAATGCAACTTCGCCGCTCTTAAATAAAACCATTAAGGCTTCTGATCTTCGCGATAATTGGAATTGCCTGGTTATTGGACTGGAAAGAGGAAACTATACCATCGTTAATCCCAATATTTCACTTGTTTTTGAAAAAGATGATCTGCTTTGGGTTCTTGGCAAACAAAAGATGATCAACAAACTCGTGCGCGAAGAAATCTTGTAAATATTATTAAACTATACAAATTTAAAACGGATCTTAAAAAACAAAGCTGGCTGCGAATTCGCAGCCAGCTTTGTTTGCTTGTATTACTAAAAGTTTTTATTTATCTATTTGTGAATTATATAAATTATAATATATCCCTTGTTTTTGCATAAGCTCTTGATGGGTACCAATCTCAGCCACACCATTTTTATCAAGAACAACTATGCGGTCAGCATTAATAACTGTCGTCATGCGATGAGCAATTATCAAAGTCGTCCTGTTTTTAATAAGTTTTTCCAAGGATTGCTGAATAACTTTTTCTGTTTTATTATCCAAAGAAGAAGTAGCTTCGTCTAAAACAACTATCGGAGGTTTCTTTAAAAACATGCGTGCAATTGCAATTCTCTGTTTTTGACCGCCAGACAATTTAACGCCACGTTCGCCAATTTCTGTTGCGTACTTCTCAGGGAGTTCTTCAATAAAACTGTCAGCCGAGGCCATCTTTGCTGCCTCTTCTACTTCAGCATGCACCGCGTTAGGTTTGCCAAAAGCAATATTGTTATAGACGGAATCCGAAAACAAAAATACATCCTGCTGCACAAGTCCAATGCTTTCATGCAAGTGTTTTTGCCTTATTTTTTTGATGTCGATACCGTCAATGGTAATTTTTCCTCTATCAGGTTCGTAAAACCTTAACAGCATATTAGCTACTGTTGTCTTGCCAACGCCTGTTTCACCAACAAAGGCTACAGTTTCGCCAGGTAAAATCTTTAAATTTAAACCAGATATGATATTTTTATCATTGGCATAGGCAAAGGAAATATTCTCGAACGCAATCTCACCCTTGATTGGCCAATCAGGCACAACGTCTTCTGCGTCAACAATATCTGGTTCTACAGCCATAACCTCCTGAAACCGATGAAATCCAGCCATTCCTCGTTGGTACATCTCAGTTAAAACGGTCAATCTGAACATAGGCTTCATAAACAAGTTGACATAAAGCAAAAAGGCCACAAAATCGCTCATCGTCAATTCATTTTTTATTATTAATAAGCCGCCCACAAACAGAACTACCAAATTGGCGAAATTAGTGAAAAAATTCACACTGCCGGCAAAATGCGCCAAAATTTTGTAGGATTTTTTTCTTGTTTGCAATAATTCAATACACTTTTCCCAAAACTTTTTCAATTGATGCTCTTCGCGGGCAAAAGCTTTAACAACTCTTATTCCACTTAAGCTTTCTTCTGCCTGGGCACTCAGTTCACCATTTTTGGCCCGATTGGCGCGGAAGGCTACTTTCATTTTTTTGTTAACATAAATCGTATGAATGGTTTTGAGAAGCAAAAGTCCAGCCACTAAAGCACCGAGTGACAAATTCATCCAAAAAAGTAAAATGATAGTGCCCAGCATTGTTATACTGCAAACAATCAAATCATTCGGTCCCCGAAAGGCCAACTCACCTATCTCAGAAATATCACTCGTTAATCTGGAAAGCAGTTGTCCGGTGCGAGCATTATCAAAATATTTAAATGACATGCTTTGCATATGCGTAAATAAATCACTGCGCATATCATTTTCCATTCGCGCACTAAGCATATGTCCAACATAACTGACAAAGAATAAGATCAGATAATTGAATAGATACAAAATAGTAAGAGCGACCGTATAGAATAAGAGGTCTCCCATATTCTGTTGAGGAACAACAACATTCAAAACATACCTGACAGCCATAGGAAATATAAGATCCAGACCGGCAGCAAGGAGAGAGCCAATTACAACGGCATAAAGAGTTAGTTTATAGGGTTTATAATATCTTGTGAAATTTCCGATCATAACTTGCTCCATTGTTCCATCATTTAGTTTTTACCTCAGCCTAAAAGTAATAGGCACATAAATATAACAGCTGATAGCTTGACCCATTCCATTCTTTGCAGGATTAAAACTCCATTTATAGCAGGCTGAAACAGCCGCTGCATCCAAAGCGTCAGAGCCAGAAGACCCATCAACTGTTACTTCATCAACACCGCCATCAGCGCCAACAAGCATACGCACAGTTGTAGTTCCCTCTATGCCAGCACTTCTTGCACTACTTGGGTAACTGGGTTCCTGATGTGATATAAGCCTTGGTGGTATGGCCGGCGAAACCGTAGTTGTGCCACCGCCAGCATAGCCTCCGCCGCTGCCGGTTCCAACCCCAGAGCCAATACCGTCGCCAATGCCTGTTCCTTCGCCAGCCCCGTGACCGCCACCGCTGCCGCTGCCTGAGCCAGGTCCTTGTCCACTACCATAGCCTGTACCTTGTCCAGTGCCATAGCCGCCACCACTGCCTGTATTCTCAGTAACACTAACGCCGGCGATATTTTTACTTTGTTCTTGATTACTTTCTTGCCCTGTTGTGCTTTCCTGCAAAACAGGATTAGTCGGCGAATTTTTTTCGAATTCTTTTGTTAATTGCTCAACTATATCATCAATTGATGGCTGTCCAGCCATACTTTGCGAGTAGTTACTATCAGCATTTTCGCGATTTGTTTGCCCGCTTTTTGAACTGTTTTTCAATGCTTCTGCCCTGGCTTTTGCGAAGTCTTCCGATGTCGGATCCGATGGTTTTTGTCCGCCACCGCCGCCTCCTCCGCCACCACCGCCGCCTCCTCCTAAAACAGCAACTTCAATGATTCTATCATCAGTTTTGCTGAAATGAAAAAGGCCAGTAAAAGCCAATAACAAAATTAAAAACAGGTGAAAAGCTATCGAACCTGCAAAACCTATTTTTAATCTTTTTGAGCTATTATCCATTACTTACCAGCTCCTACATCAGTTGCCAAGCCAAATTTATTGATTCCTGCACCTCTAAGTAAATCCAATACAGCAATTACTTCGCCATAATCCGCATCTTTATCTGCCCTTATCACAATCGCAAAGTTTGGATTTGCTTTTTGTTCCATAAGTGCCTGCATGGCCAAACTTCTTGCATCCGTTTGTTTATCTCCCAGCCAAATTGAGCCATCTTTTTTTATAGACACCGAAAAAGTTGTACTGGCAGCTACTGAAGAGTTTGCTGCTGTAGGCAATTTGATAGGAATAGTCTTTAAGTCAACCATGTACATGGTACTTATCATAAAAAATACCAACAAGAAAAACATGATATCTATCATAGGAATAATCATCAAGTCCGGTGTTTTGACCTGCCTGCTATCTCTCAGCTTCATTAGTCTTCACCCCTGCTGCCAGCCTCAAGTAATGCGGAGAAACATTGTTCCATATTTGTAATCGCTGTATCAAGTCTTTGCGCAAAGTAAGAATGAACAGAAAGCGCAACGATGGCAACACACAGTCCTGTAGCAGTAGCTATAAGAGCTTCACCGATACCACCGGTGATAGCCATTGGTTGACCTGCCTTTAAGTTGAAAATACTGAAAGAATTAATCATACCAACTATTGTACCAAGAAGGCCAAGCAAAGGTGATAAGGTCACGATAACACCTAAATAGCTCAATTTACTGCGCCATTTTGCGATGACAAGACCTGCTTGTGCTTCCATATAATTGAACTTTCTCGTATTATTACCATTTAACTTCATAGTCTCAAACACTATACGAGCACATTCGCCTTTTGTTCCCTTGGCCAAATCATTTGCTTCCTGAATTTTGCCGATTGCCATCAAATTGGAATATTCGTCAGCAAAAGCATTGCCGGAATCTGTTTCTTTATAAAACAAATAACGTTCAATCGCTATTGTTATAACCATGATCGAACATAATAACAACGGCCACATGACTAAGCCGCCCTTGCTAAAGTACTCTGCCAACATTTTTATAGAATCCATCTTTTTGCCTCCAAACAACTTTTATTAAATTAATATATCAATAATGCAAACAATATTTGATTTAGATTGCACTAATTTTCGCAAATAACCTTTATTAACAATTCCTTACGTTCCTCTTCTGCACGACTCGGAAGAGTAGTAATTTCGATTCCGCCACTATTGGGGTTTTTTATAACTTTGACAGGAACATTATAAGCAATACTCAAATGTCCAGCGTCCAAAACTTCTTCCGGGGAACCATCCGCCAAAATTCCACCATTAGCAACTAAAAGCAAACGATTACAAAACTTGGCTGCCAGATTTAACTCATGGGCAACCATAATGACAGTTTTTCCTGCTTTACAGAGAGTTTCACAAAATCTGAAAATCTCTTCCTGATACACTATATCAAGCCCAGTTGTCGGCTCGTCTAAAAACAAGATCGGAGTTTTTTGAGCTAATACCTTTGCGAGTAAAATGCGTTGTTTCTGACCGCCTGATACTTGTTCTACCGAAGTATCAGCCAAATCCCAAACGCCGGTATATTCCATACATTGTCTGACTATCGTCTCATCATCGGCGCTTTCGCCCTGCCACCATTCCAGATAGGGATAACGTCCTGCCATGACAAGCTCTTTGCCTGTATAACCAAAAGAAACATCCACATGCTGCTGCAGGTATGCCACATTACGGGCGAAGTCTCTTTCGGATAATGCATCAATATCTGTTTCAAATAAAACGATACTTCCTTTTTGCTTAGGCAGAAGACCGCGTATGGTTTTTAAAAGCGTGCTTTTCCCAGCACCATTAGGCCCTATGATGCCAATCATTTCACCTCTTTTTACGGAGAATGAAACGTTGTTCAAAATGCTTTTATTCTGGTACCCGGCAGACAAATCATTCACGGCTATTACTGTTTCCATTCGCGCCTCTTTCTACCACCTTACAAAACTTGAAGATGGATTAAATAATTTTCTGATATTGGCTATGCACAAAACTAAAGTAATTAAAAATATTCCGGATATACAGCACGAGCAATTTCATCTACTGCATTAGCCGCATAATGAGAAATGCTATAAAGGTAGGCATCATGTATTTGAATTAATCTGTTGTTCTTTATTGCCTTGACTGTTTGAAGCGCGGGATCATTCATCGTCTCATTGATAAAATTCTTAGCATCACCGCTTTTGCCAAAATCCCATGTTGGCAATATAAAAGCATCTGGGTTGATTTCCACTATTTTTTCTTTCGCTATAACAGCATTTTTATCGATACCGGTAGCAGATATGCCATTGGTAACATTAGCATAATTGCAAATGTCATCAAAGGTTGTACCTTTGCCTCCAAATGCCCCCATCAGAGAAAGAGGAACCACTACCTGTTTTTTATCAGCTGGCAGATTTTTTAATTTCTGCTGGACGACGTCCAATTTTTCCTGCATAGCGAGTACTAATTTATCACCCTGTTCACGTGCATCTACTACCGTTGCTATTTCGCGAACAGAATTCTGAATATCGGCCAGTGTAACCGGTGTTTTGTAAACATATACTTTGATGCCAACATCTCTAAATCCTTGAATCTTTTCGGCACCTAGCCAATCCGGCATTAAAACAAGGTCTGGATTTAATGCTAGAATTGTTTCCACATTTTTACTTTGCACCCGCTGTTTAACCGCTTTAGCTTTTTCAGTTGTAGAGCAAATACCTGGGTCATCCGCAAGATTAGTTAGTGCGGCAATTCTTTCCGGCGGCAGCATGTCCAGCAAAATTTCATCAGCACTGCTGCTCAAAGACACTATACGTTTTGGGCTTTCCGCAAAACTAATTTTTTTCCCGGTTGCATCCGTAACCGTATAACCCTTTTCACTTCCATTTTTAGTGCTCTTCTGTTCGCTGTTTGCACAGCCACCAAGCACTAAAGCTGCCAAAAGAAATAGCATAACTAACAACTTAGGATAATATTTCCTGCTAACCATCAAATTAGTCCTTTCATAGCTTAAAACGGGGACAAACTATGCCCCCGTTTTAAATTCGTCATTAAATTATAACATATATGATTTAGAAGGAGTATTCCATACCTACAACAAAGTTGCGGGAAGCCATTGGATATATTGATGTTCCATCAGAATACAGACCACCATATTCCTGATATGCTACATTATTTATATTATTGAATTGGGCAAAAAGTTTAGCATTCTTATTAATTGTATATTGTGCGCCCAAATCCCATGTAAAATAAGAATTATTCGCAAATGCATATTTGGTTGCATTACCCTTTCCATGATAAGAAGCCATTCGACCCGTTGCAGCATGAGCGGTTAAGTTTACAACCAATTCTTTATTTTTATATTTTACATTAGTCATATACAAATTAGGCGTAGCGTTGCCATCAATTAAATACCCATACTGATCGCCAAAATTCTTTTTCACTTGCAAATAAGTATATGATGTAGTTGCGCTCCAATTATCGTTAAATTTATGATCAATACTTAACTCCATACCTCTCCGTTTTTCCGAGTCAACATTTATTACTTGACTATATGAAGAAGTATATAACCAATCAATAGCATCGTTAATGTTACTATTAAATAAACTTACATTTAAGTTTGTATTGTTTGTTAATTTGGTATTAGATCCTATTGTAAGTACATTTCCTGTTTCTGGTTTCAAGTTGATATTTCCTAACTGTGAATACGACCAACCAGGGCCAGAAGAATATTGATTCCAATACAAGTCATCGGTAGTCGGAGCTTTGAATACTTTACCCCAGGAAATATAGGCATTACTATCTTCGTTAAATTTTTTGTTCAAAGCAAAATGTGGAGTTGTTTCTGAACCATAATTACTATGACTATCATATCGTACTCCACTATTTAATTGCCAGCTACTATCAATTTGCCACCTATCTTCCAAGTAAACAGCTTTGTTATTAACTGACTTCGTTCCTCCGTACATAATTTGATTTTCAACATCCGTCTTATAATAATCAATACCACTAGTCAAATTGTGCTTGTCGGTAAGTTTCCAATTTTGTTGTAACTCCACACCGTATTTACTCTCATTAAAATTTGAAATGTAGGCTGGATCACCACTGTAAAAATATGAATGATGGTAATTTTTGTAGACTTGAACAAAGCCAGAATTGTCTTTGGTTTCATTCCAATCATAGCGAAGTGATAAATTGTTATTTAACCTTTGATGACGGTCAGTTTCCCAATATTTCTCACCGGTATCTCGATTAGTATGCATTCCATAATCATATGTTCCAAATGGTGATCCGCCTTCAGTCAACATATGTTCTGCCTGTAGTGTTACACGATCGTTATTGCCAAGTTCTTTATCAATTTTGACCGTAGCACTTGTGGTATCATAACCGGAGTTAGCGAGTTTTTTTACATCACCGCTAAGATTATCTTTGTAGGAATAGTCGCCGCGACGGTCCTTATTAGCGCTGACAAAAAGGCCAAGGCCATTCTCACTGCCACCGTAGGTAACTGAATATTGCTCTGTGTTCCAGGACCCTGTAGCAACTTTTACTGTTCCCTTATTTTCGATAGCAGTACCTTTTTTAGTGATGACATTTATAACGCCGCCAACAGCGTCCGTTCCATAAAGTGCAGAACCAGCTCCCTTTAGCACTTCTATTTTTTCGATCGCGTCAACCGGTGGCAGCCAATCTGCACTGTAATTACCGCTAGAAGCCATATTTACTCTTCTACCATCAATCAAAACAAGTACTCGCTTATCACCATTAAGCATTAATAAATCTTGTCCCATATTGGAACCTTTACCACCAGAGCCGAGTATGTTGACACCCGGAACATCACGTAGTGCATCTGCGGCATCGGCATAATTTGATTCAGCAAGTTTCTCTTGGGTTATTACCGTAATATTGGCCGGCGTGTCGACTTTTTTCGTATCAACTCTGCTAGCGGTTACCACCATTTCTTCTAAAGTGAATTGCTGTGGTTCATCGGCATAAGCTACGCTATTGGTTAATACCCCTGTGCCAAGAGCTGCTGTACATGCCAAAGTTAATATCATCGTTTTTCTTTTTGATACATATTTTTTCACACTTGTTCCTCCATTAATCATTTTCACATTAAAACAACATTCCCAATATTTACTAAGAAACAAAAAATAAAAGCCTCCCCTATTATCAGAGGAGGCAAATAAAGCTAATGAAAAGTCAACATTACCTCCCCATCTCTCGTAGGGTTTTTGGCAATCGACAATAAGGCAGTTCTCCTGACTCAGAATCATCGCTAGGCCAAGCCTTCCCAAGTTTTATCTCAGTGGCATAGTTTGACCTTGCTCATCATTACAGTGGCGGGACCGCATCGGATTTTCACCGATTTTTCTATTAAGCTAAGCAGCACCTATTGCGCTCGATATTTTATTTTATAATACCATCGCTTATTCTATCACGAGCATAATTCACTGTCAAATTTACTAGGCTAAATCCAGAAACCAAGTCATTTCCATTATATATTTTGGCTAGCTTATTTAAAATATTCCGGGTAGGCAGCTTGAGCAATTTCTTCAACAGCATTAGCAGCATACTGTGAAGCAGCATAGAGATACGCATCGTGTACTTTCACTAACCTATCGTTTTTTATTGCCTTGACCGTGCTAAATGCCGGGTCACTTTTTATTTCTTTGATGAAATTTTCAGCCTTGCCGCTTTCCTCAAAATCCCATGTGGGAATTATAAAGACATCCGGATCCATTTTAACTATCATCTCTTTCGTAATAGCTGCCCTTTTCACGACGCCCGCAGCAGATACTCCATTGGTCACATTGGCATAATTGCACATATCATCAAAGGTTGTCCCTTTGCCGCCAAAAGACCCCATCAGCGAAAGAGGTATTAGAGTTTGCTTCTTATCACTTGGCACTTTTTTGGTAATTTGTTGAACTCGTTCCAGCTTTTTTTGCATAGTTGAAACTATTTCGTCACCTTGTACCTTAGCATCAACAACGATTGCTATTTTAAGAATATTATCCTGAATATCAGCCAAAGATTCCGGAGTTTTGAATACATACACCGGTACACCTACAGCACGCAAGCCATTAACTAAATCCATGCCGATCCAGTCCGGCATCACAACTAAATCAGGATCCAATGATAAAATTGCTTCAACATTTTTACCCTGTACCCTTTTTTTGACAGTTTTTGCTTTATCGACAGCTGCGCAAATTCCCGGATCATCAGCCCGAGCAGAAAGGGCAGCAATCCTTTCAGGCGGCAACAAATCGAGCAGAATCTCATCTACACCACAGTTTAAAGAAACTACCCGCTTGGGACTTTCTTTAAAAGTAATAGTAGTGCCTGTCATATCTGTCACCTTATAAGCAACTTCGCTCTTTTTACTTGTTGCTTGCTGTGTATCTTTGCAGCCGCTAAAAAGCAGAGACGCCATGAGCAGAATAGTTAGAGATAAAACTACAAGGCCGAATTTTTTATTAAACATTGAAACTAGTCCTTTCATAGCTTAAAACGAAGGCAATTTTGCCCTCGTTTTAAATTTTACCTATAAATCATATCACAAAATGCTTCTAGAAATTGTATTCCATACCTACAACGAAGTTGCGTGACGCCATAGGATATGTTGCAAAGCCGGAAGTTGAACTCCAACCGCTGATTTCCTGATATGCCGCGTTATTAAGATTGTTTAACTGCAAGAAAATTTTGGCCTTATCATTTAGCTTGTATTGCGCACCTAAATCTACAGTGAAGTAGGAATTATCTGTGTAGGCTCTTTTTGTTGTTCCACCCTTACCAATATAGGTATATGCTTGGCCCGTAGCGGCTTTCATCGTCAAATCTACCAAAAACTTGTCCTTCTTAAATTTAACACCCGCTCTGTATACATTTGGTTTAGCAGTGCCTTCAGTAAGATAACCATAGCCATCTGCATAATCTGACTTTACCTGTAGGTAAGTATAAGAAGCGTCCATGCTCCAATTGTCATCAAAACGATGGTCAGCACTTATTTCCAACCCTCTGCGTTTTTCAGAGCTAATATTAATAGCTGTTTTTTCTGTATCAGTATCTGTTGGATTTAGATCTTTCCAACCTATTGCATCATTTAACTTGCTGCTGAATATGCTTGCGCAAAAATTGGTTTTCTCAGAAATCTTTTTATTAACGCCAATAGTCAGCACATCACCTGTTTCCGGTTTCAAATCAGGGTTTGGTTTGCCCATAGTTTCAACATATTTATATAATTGATCAGTAGTCGGTGCGTTAAATACCTTGCCCCAGGATATATAAGCATTGCTGTCTTCACTGATTTTTTTGTTCAACGCAAAATGTGGTGTCATTTCGGAACCATATCTGCTGTGTTCATCATAACGAACACCACTGTTTAACTGCCAGGAACCGCCAAATTGCCAACGTTCTTCCAAATAAGCCGCTTTATTATCAATACTTTTATTATAGGCATAACTTCCAGAATATAGTGAAACATTATCAACTTCAGCTTTATAATATTCAATACCGCCTGTAAGACTATTCTTCTCGTCTAATTTCCAGTTTTGTTGTACTTCTACCCCATGCCTGTTTTCAGTAAAATCAGAAGGATACTTTGTGCTATAGAAATAGGAGTGATGATAGTTTTTATAAATTTGCGCAAAACCTGAATTATCTTTATTTTCATTCCAATCATAGCGCAAAGCAACATTATTGTTTAACCTTTGGTATGCATCACTAAGCCTGCCAGAAAAAGGTGCTCCCTCCTATAGCGGCTGTACATGCCAATGTCAATATAACGGTTTTTTTCTTGGATACATACTTTTTCATACTTTTTCCTCCATTAAATCAAATACAATGTAACATAAAAAGCCTTCCCTGATTGACAAGTGAACCGACCCCCAAAAGTTAGACTAAAGTCTAACGATTGGGAGGTCGGTTTTTTCATGGCAAAATATAGTTTTGAATTTAAAAAGAAGGTTGTTTATGCGTATTTAAATGCTGAAGGCGGCTATGACCATATTGCTAAAATATATAATATTCCTGCCTGTAGTAGTATTAAGAAGTGGGTATGTTCTTATTCCAAAATGGGAGATGAAGGACTAATTCGCTCACGAAAAAAAGCAAGTTACTCTTTTGAATATAAGGTTCACGTGGTAGAGTTATATCTATCAAGTGAGCTTTCATATCAGGATTTAGCTCTTCAAGAAAAAATTAATAACCCTGCACAGATATGTAAATGGGTAAATGATTTTAATATTGCAGGTTCTGATGCGCTAAGGCCCAAGAAGAAAGGACGCAAGGAATCATTGGGAACAAACGATAAGCAAAAACAAATAAAGGTATCGTCAGATACTACTCCTATAGATGCAAGCACTGAGCATATCAAAAAGCTTGAAGATGAACTGCTGAAACTTAGAATTGAGAATGCTTATTTAAAAGAACTGAGGAGGCTGCGTTTAGAGGAGAAAGCTCTTCTAAAAAAACAGCGAGAATCATCCACAGCCTCCGAAGAGACTTCAAATTGAAAGATATTCTCGCAGTTGTTGGCTTCCCTAAAGCAACCTACATGTACTGGCAGAAAAGATTTGGCAGAGGAAATCCAGACAATGCTCTTGAAGAGAAAATAATGGAAATTCGTTTAGCACATAAGGATTTTGGCTACCGCCGTATTTTAGGAGAACTTCGTAAACAAGAATATCTAGTAAATAAAAAACGTGTTCAGCGGATTATTCAGAAACTTTCCATACAGGTTACTTCCTTTACCAGAAAAAGCCGTAAGTACAGTTCCTATAAAGGAAAAGTTGGTAAAGTAGCTCCAAATAGATTGCGAAGACGCTTTAATACTAAAATACCACATCAAAAGATTACTACAGATACAACCGAGTTTAAGTATTATGATGTAGGTTCTAAAGGCCATATGGTTATAAAAAAATTGTATTTTGATCCGTTTATGGATTTGTGCAATAGAGAAATACTAAGTTATGGCGTATCACCTACACCATCTGCTAAAAACATAATGGAGGCCCTGAATGTAGCGATAAGAATCACATCAGATTGTCCATATCGAAGAACCTTCCATTCTGATCAAGGCTGGGGTTACCAAATGAAAGCGTATGTCCACGCATTGCAAGAACATCAAATCTTTCAAAGTATGTCTCGAAAAGGGAATTGCCATGATAATTCAGTTATGGAAAATTTCTTTGGAATAATGAAACAAGAAATGTATTATGGTGAGGTTTATTACAGTTACGAAGAACTTAAAGAAGCAATAGTAAAATACATAGAGTATTACAATAGGCAGCGAATAAAAGAGAAACTAGGATGGATGAGCCCAGTTGAATACAGGCTCAGTCTCTTGGCTGCATAAATAAAAAATGCGAAGTGGAGTTTCCACTTCGCAATAAAGTCTAACTTTTGGGGGTCACATCAAAGGAAGGCTACTTTCATTAAACATATCAAGTCTAGTTTTAAAAAACTAAAATGATTTTGTTCTAATTACCTTCCTATCTCTCGTAGGTCAATTTGGCAACAAACAATCAGGCAGTTCTTCTGACTTAAGTTCATCGTTGGTCCAAGCCTTCCCGGACAAGCCAGTGGCAAATATTGGATCAACTCCCTATTACAGCGGCGGGACCGTGCTGGATTTGCACCAGACTTCCCTATTAAGCCTTTGCAGGCACCTGTTGTTTCACTATTCAATTAATTATATTCATGATATAAAGCTATTTGATTGTAGCAAAATGGCAATATATTGTCAATAAATATACAAAAAGCAACCAAATATAGAGTTTGGCTGCTTAAACATCATTTTCAATTCATAAAAAATTCTGGCATCAGATAATACCAATTGCTGTCTGTTGTCTTCTGACCAACATTGCCAAATCCTGGAAGTCATTATAATAAAGTTCATGAACCACATAACGTGGTTCAACGATACTAAATAAATCTTTTATTTTCGAACTTGTCCAGGCTTGATGTCTGTCTATTTGAGCTATATGCTGCATTATTTTTTCAGGATTAAGACTTTCAGGAACGCTTCGCTCAAAACTTGCGACATATTCTCCCGAGATAGATGAACTGAGGTGAATACCATAAATAAGTTCTTTAGCTGTTCCTAAGTTTTCTATTGTTTGACATAAATAGTCAGCAGCTTCTTCTTCATTATTCAAAGCCGGATTGGTATTCATCAGGTGCCCGGTATCAAGCATGATACCGACATTATCACGTTTTAGCAAAGCAAAAAAAGTATCCACGATTTTTTTATTAGTAAGCCTTAATCCTGGCCACCATAAGTTTTCAAATAACACCATAACATTTTGAGGAATAATCTCACTAACAACATTGAAAACTTCTGCTGTAGCAGTTATAACTTCTTCATCTGTGTGGTTGAAGGAAAAAGTAAAGATATTTTCAGTATCGGCGTCACTCACATGCCATACTAGATATTCAGGATTAGCTGACAAAGCGTTTTTTATGTTTTCTTTGATGGCATTTATCCATTCTTCTTTATTGGCAGCCCCAAAAAAATATTTTTGCAACTCTTCCACATTAGCAAACTGTTTTTTTAAACTTTGTTTATTACCATGCCAAAAATCAAGCCAGTATGGCCAATATTTCAGATGCACTCCCAAAGTTGGAAAAACTGGCGCTGAAACAACATCTGGCTCTTTCTTATAATGAAATAACTCAATGCCATCCAGGCCCAAACTATTTAAATAACTTTGGGCTTGAATGGCATCTTTTGTTGTTAAACTTTTGTCATTATATCCTGGGATATAGCAATAATTAAAAAGTTGTTTCACGGGTAAAGCCTCCGCTAAAAATCTTGTTTTTGCATTCTCCTCAAAAGATATAAGAAGTATGGTGTACCAATCAAAGCTGTCATAATACCAACTCTAATCTCAGCAGGCGGAATTATAATTCTACCCAACGAATCACAGAACAGCAAAAAGATGGCGCCCACGATAGCGCTTGCAGGCAGCAAAAGCCTATGATCCGGTCCTACCAACATACGCATCATATGCGGAACTATAAGACCGACAAAGCCGATGTTCCCACTCACACATACTGAAGCAGCTGTTGTCATTGCTGCAATAAAAAGTAATGTCATTCTATAAAACATAACTGGCATACCGACTGCTTTGGCTTCTGTATCACCCAAAACCAGGATGTTTAAGTGCCTTGCCAAAAACAGTAATAATATTATTCCTACCACAACAGGCCCTAATGCCATGTAGACATGTTCCCAGCGTCGGGAGTCCAAGCCTCCGACCATCCAGAACAAATACTGCTGGAGTTTTTGCTCATTCATAAAAGTTAGTAAACCGGACGTGATAGCTCCCAAAAGCATGCTAACGGCAACACCCGCTAGCAATAGGGTCATCACCGGGATTTTTCCATGCCGCATTGATAAAAAAACGGTAAAAGCAACTGCACACACCGCTCCAATAAAAGCAAAAGCCGGCATAACAAACATACTTTCAGCAGTCAAACCCAAAGCTATGGAAAAGACTGCACCTGTCGCCGCACCACTGGATACTCCTATAATTCCAGGGTCAGCTAAAGGATTGCCGAAAATCCCCTGCATAACACCGCCTGCTATACCCAAAGCAGCTCCCACGAGCAGCCCAACCAGCATACGCGGCATTCTTATATACCAAATGACGGCCATTTGCTCCTGTGTAAAATCACTTTTGTCAAAAAAAGGTAAGCCAAGTTGATATCCTATAATCGAAATAGTATTTTTTATAGGGATTTCGATTTGTCCAAAAAACAGTGAAATAAAAGCAACAAAAAAAAGCAAGACTGCCAATACTAAAATAACAATCTTACTATAATCCTTTTTAACTATCATTTTTCCTCCTGTGTTTCACGTAATAGGACTCAAACAATAAAATGAAAAAATACCTCCAGTATCGCTACTGAAGGTAAAAAGAGTATAATACCCAGCAAAAATGCCGCTACCCAGACCTTACCACCCATCGCAGGTACCAGACAAAAATATAGCGAAGCAAGTTTCAAATTACTCGTTAAGAATAACATATGCGATATTCTTAGTCAACCAAAGCATTATGCACTAAGCGTTATTAACACTTTATTTATTTTCGTAAATTAAATCAACTGGCAATAAAGCCGGTAGACCATTACTGCCGACAAAGGTATCTACTTTTACACGGAAAACTTCACGCAAAAGTTCAGGACTGATAGTTGCGTGAGGCTCGCCTGCTGCAACCATTTCACCTTTTTTCATGACAGCTACATGATCGGAATACTGAAGCGCATGGTTAATATCGTGTAGTACCATAACTACGGTCAACCCAAGCTCGTTATTAAGCTTCTTTAGAAGTTTCATTACCTCCAACTGATGCGAAATATCGAGATAAGTGGTTGGCTCATCCAGAAGCAATACTTGTGGCCTTTGAGCCAAAGCCATCGCTATCCATGCTCTTTGTCTTTCTCCGCCTGATAATGTACTTAACAGCCTATTACGCATATGCCGCATGCTTGCCTGTTTCAACGCCCATTCAACACATTGCTCGTCTTCTTCAGTATTTCGCTTCCACCAGCTTCTATGTGGGAATCTTCCCAACTCTACCAGATCTTTAACGGTTAAATCCGCTGGTGATTGCGGCGATTGGGTCAATATCGCCAAATGCTTGGCAAATTCCTTGTGGCTAAAAACTTTTATATCTTTTCCATCATACGTGATATTTCCGCTGGCACAGGGAATAATTCTGGCCAAAGCCTTTAAAGTTGTGCTTTTACCGCAGCCATTAGGGCCGATAATAGCAGTGACCTTACCTTTAGGTATTTCCAAGTTAATTCCTTTTAAAATAGTTTTGTCGGCAAATTTTACAATGATATTATTTGCATTTATTACTCCCATCAAATTTCCCTCCTTAGGAGGAACAGAAAAAATGGTGCTCCAAGAGCCGCCATAATTATCCCTACAGGTAACTCCACAGGTGAAAACATTGTTCGCGCCAATGTATCACTAAGAGTAACGACACCTATGCCCAAAAGAGCTGAAGCCGGTAACAAAAATCTATAATCGGAACCAATTAACAACCTGGCAGCATGCGGCACAATTAAGCCAACAAATCCGAGCAATCCTGCAACACTTACTGCGCTGGCAGCCAAAAGTGCTGCAACAGCGGTCATGGCTATGCGAACAACTTCAACATTCAAGCCCAATCCGCGCGCCATCTCATCCCCCAACTGCAGTATGTTTAAATAGTTAGCACAGACTAAAGCCAAAATTAAGCCAATAATTGCGTACGGCAGAATAATCCCGACATGCGGCCAGCTTCTCGCTGCCAAGCCGCCGACCATCCACATCAAGGCGCCGTGAACTCTATCACTATAAAAAATCATGAGTCCGGAAATACCGGCACCCAAAAAGGCCGAAACAGCTACACCTGCCAAAATAATTCTGACAGGTTTAATACCATTTTTCCAAGCTAAGATATAGATACCGACGGCAGCTGCCATCGCACCCAAAAAAGCTATAGGCGTAATTAAATAATCCATATGGGGAAATAATATCATGACAGTGACACCGGCCAAACCAGCTCCTGAAGAAATACCTATGATATGCGGATCTGCCAGTGGATTGCGCATTACTGCCTGCAAAATAGCGCCGGAAATGGCCAAATTAACACCAACAAAAGCACCTACAATCGTGCGCGGAAGCCTTATATTCCAGATAATCTGACTCTGTGCGTCCATTTGGGGGCTTTGCAATATTGCAATAATTTGTTCGACCTTGATATCCAGCGAGCCTTTAGTCAAACTCAAAAACAATCCTGCTATTGCCAAGAGCGCAAATAAGGCTAAAACGAAAAGCCGCCAGGCAGTTCTTGAAATACCAAACTTTTCTATTTTAAAAGTCACATCATTTTCGCTATTTTGCATTTGTAAAAACCTCAGGATAAACAGCTCTCGCCATATATTCTACCGCTTTTGGGTATTGCAAACCCGGATTTATCAAAAATAACTGTTCTGGCAAAAAGATAATCCTGTTCTCACGTACAGCCTTCAAAGAATTCCAGGCAGGATTACTTTGAACATCTGACCGCAGACGATTCTCAATTGCTTGATCAGTACCCATAGATGTAATGAAAATCAGTTCCGGATCGTTCTTCACTAATTCTTCCAGACTATATGGTGTTTTATCCGGGTCGCCACTTAAAGGAGTGCTTCCTGCCGCAACGTTCTTAAAGCCTAACAACTTGGCTGCAGAGCCAGCAATAGTCCCATCAAGCTCCACGGTCACATTTTTGGCACTCGCATGCAAAATGACTATTTTCTTTTCGTCTTTAGGGATTTTTTCACTTATCTTGCTTATTTCATTATCTAGCTTTTCTGCTGTCTGCTCACCTTTTTGCGGTGTTCCATAAATTTTACCAATCAACTTTAACGCATTCTGAACCTCTTTATAAGTTCTTACATCAATCTCTATAACCGGTATATTATTTGATTCCAACAAAGAAATAAATTTATCATGCTGACCCTTAAGAGCTAATACACAATCAGGCTTTAAAGCCACAACTCTTTCCATATCAATGTTATAGGTAAAACCTACCTCTTGTGCATCCTTCATACTCTCAGGTATAGTACCAACTTTTGATGATGCTCTGCCTATTACCTTACCACCAACCGCATCAATCATACCCAGGAAAGAAGGCGACAAGCTAACGATTCTTTCCGGCTTGCTCTTCAAAACAACCTTTCTTCCAGCATCATCAGTAATTGTCAAAAAAGCATTGCTGTCTACTGTTGTTTCTTTGCTGTTTTGGTTTCCGCAGCCGCTTACGGTTATCATCTGTAACAATAGTAATAAAACCATGATAATTTTTTTCATTTAAAACAACCCCCTGATGATGGCATATAAAAGTAAAAGCCTTCAGTTCTCAAACTGAAGGCAAGAAACGCAGAGAGTCCGCACTATTAAGTGCGTTATCCAGACCTCCCCATCTCTCGCAGGTACTTAGGTCGATTCGGTTGGCAGTCGTCTGGCTCGAATGCAAAAACATTCACACAGTGGCGGGACCGCGCCGGAGTTCAACCGGCTTCCCTATTAAGCCTCTAAAGGCACCATACCGATATTCTTAAATTACTTGTTTAGGTTAACATATGTTTAATATTTCGTCAACCCAAGCCTCTCCTACATTCAATATAACCATAACTCACAAGTGATATTGTCAAACAAACACAAGCAATATACAAGACAAGGACTGAAGAGTTCCTCTGGCTGCTTCCACACGCGACGATTCGCCTGCGAGCAGTCGGTCGCTGATGTGCAGCAAGCCCGTCACTTCTTTAGCCCTTGCTCTCTCAGCATTCTAAATAACAACGGTTCTCCTTGCATTGACGACACTTGGCATTTCATGTGCAAGCATTCGGTCGCTGATGTGCAGCAGGCCCGTCACTTCTTTAGTCCTCGCCGCTCTTAGCAGGCTCTAAAGATATCTTCTTCAAGGTGTTAATTTTAGACTTTCCCATTGCGTTTTCGCTTTTACTTAACCCACAAGCTTTAAGTGCCTTCATTTTGATCTATCATTCTCCCCTGCCATTGTCGAAATAAAATCTATTTGTTATAATCCTTATGGTGAAAGAAAGGAGATATTATGGAAATTTCTGAACTTATTGCACGCATTAATATATTAGCCAAAAAGAAAAGAACTGTTGGTCTTTCAGCAGAAGAACAGGTAGAACAAAAAGAACTATATAAGGAATACCTTTCAATAATAAGATGTCAGGTCAAAACTCACTTGGACAAAATCGAAATCGTTGATAGCCCAACGGTTAAACATTGATATGGATACATTCCTTGTTTCTGAAGACGCTAAGCCTTGCAGTATCCGCAATTTTCTTGCACAAAAAGGCATATCGCTTACTAATTGGCGCAAAATAAAAAAAGATGGTACTATCCTCGTTAATGGCCTTCCTGCCCCCATCAGCCAACGAATAAAACCTGGTGACATGGTTTCCTTTTCCGCGCCTGTTCCTGTTTCTTCCGTTTTGCCTGAAGACGGTCCTTTAAAGATTATTTATGAGGATGCGGACCTTATCATAGTTGATAAGCCTGCAGATATGCTTGTTCATCCAACAGTAAAATTCGCAACGCATACCTTATCTAACTATCTTGCCGGCTATTATGCCAAGAACAATATTGCAGCTGGTATTCATCCCATTTTCCGCCTGGATCGTAATACTTCTGGTCTGGTCATCTTTGCTAAAAAGCCTTTTATACAGCACCAGCTTGCTTCCGGTGCTATTCACAAAGAATACTTGGCTCTGCTGAAAGGTACCCCGCCGGCAAAACATGGAACTATTGAGGCTCCGATTGCCCGCAAACCTGACAGTATCATTGAAAGAATGGTTGATAGTAATAATGGCAAATTTGCGAGAACTGACTATAAAGTATTAGTACAATATGCGCCTGAGCTCAGCCTCACGCAGTTTATTCTTTTCACAGGCAGGACGCACCAGATCAGGGTGCATTCGGCCTATATAGGCTGTCCACTTGTTGGTGATAACCTTTACGGAGAACCTGGACCACAGGCAAGACATGCTTTGCATTGCTGGCGCTTAGAGTTTCAACACCCGTTAACCGGTAAAGTAATTAAGGTGTCCTCACCTCTGCCGGCTGACCTTTTAAAAATTATTAATAAGCACAAACCAAAATAGCATACTTTTTTGCTGTATTGGTGTGCTATAATTAGGATAAATAAAATACTTAGGGAGGTCATTTTATGCCGTTAGTAACATCCACAGAAATGTTTAAAAAAGCTTATGAAGGCAATTATGCCGTTGGCGCATTCAATGTCAATAATATGGAAATTATCCAAGGAATAGTAGATGCCGCCAAGATCGAACAATCACCGTTGATTCTGCAGGTTTCCGCAGGAGCACGCAAATACGCTAAACATGTTTATCTTATGAAATTAGTTGAAGCTGCAGTCGAGGATACTGGTCTTCCCATCTGCCTGCATCTTGATCACGGCGAAGATTTTGAGATATGCAAATCTTGTGTTGATGGTGGCTTCACCTCTGTTATGATTGACGGTTCCAAACATTCCTTCGAAGAAAATATTGAGCTGACCAGACGTGTTGTTGATTACGCACATAACAAAGGTGTTGTTGTTGAGGCTGAACTTGGCAAATTAGCCGGTGTTGAAGATGCCGTTAAAGTTGCTGCCGCAGATGCCACCTATACTGACCCTGACCAGGCTGTTGAATTTGTTGAACGTACTGGTGTTGACTCTCTGGCAATCGCTATTGGAACAAGTCATGGTGCCTATAAATTCAAAGGCAAACCTGAGCTTGATTTTGCCCGTTTGGAAAAAATCAGCAATCTTTTGCCAAACTTCCCGCTGGTATTGCATGGTGCTTCAACCGTACTGCCTGAATTTGTATCACTTTGCAACGAGTATGGCGGCAAAATTGAAGGAGCCCAGGGTGTTCCTGAAGATATGCTTCTTCAAGCTGGTAAATTCGGTGTTTGCAAAATTAACATTGATACAGATTTGCGCTTGGCAATGACTGCTTCCATCCGCAAATATCTTGCTAATAACCCAGGCGATTTTGACCCTCGCCAATACTTGAAACCTGCACGTCAAGCTATTCAGGATATGGTTATCCACAAAATGCGCGATGTTCTTAATTCAAGCAATCGTCTTTGATTCTCTGTCTTAAGCATAAGAAAAACCCGATTTTATTCTTTAAAGAATAAAATCGGGTTTGTTTTTGTTTATTTGTTGATCATCGGTACTGTATTAGCAGCATGCGGCATTATATTGATTGTATAGTCTGTTTTGCCTTGCTTAGCTAATTCGGCTTGTGCCAATTTCCAAGCTTCTTCCAAGCTTTCAACTGGAATCTGGCCGGTTTTGCGTACTATATCAAAATTCTCTTTTTTGGTAACAAGATATACTGTATTATTATGTGCCAAGAGCGCAACAGTAAAGGCAATGAAGAAAGGAATTGAGAAGTCTGCGCGGCAAGCTTTTTCAAATTCAAGCATATCTTCGAAGCGGAAAGACTCGATAAAAGCTGGTGGTTCTTTCACATCAGGACATTCCAGCATAGCAATCAGAATGCCGCCTGGTTTCAAAGCCATGCCAGCAGTATCATAAGTTTTGCTGCCTTGATACATATTGATATCTTTTGGGAAGCCGCCAGGACTTGCGATAACAACATCAGCTTTTTCTTTAATAGCAACGCCCTGAATCTTCATGACGTCTTTAGTGCCTTCCAGCCATGCATCGTACCAGTGACCTGCTACGATACGAGAAAATTCACCTTCAGCATTCATAACGGAGTTGACGAGGAAACAAGGATTAACCATTTCTGCAACTTCGCACATATCTTCATGCAAAGGATTGTCTTCCAGTTTTGTACTAGCGCATTTTAGGCTGGCACCTGCACCAACTTCATCAGCTAAGGCGAGGGAATGATTCTTTTGAATTGTTATATCACCGGAGACGCCAGGCATAATGCTCTTGCGGCCGCCGCCGAAACCTGCCATCAAATGTACTGTGATGCCGCCTGTCAAAATAACTTTGTCAGCATCCAGAACTCTTTTATCTACATAGGCAGGAGTGCCGCGTTTGGTAGTGCCAAGATAAACAAGGTTATCTTCATCAGTTGAAAAATGTTGGAAAATCTTTACTCTGTCAACAACTTCCTGGCTGCATACTGCAACATCTTCTTCATGCGTATGAGCGCGATGCGTACCTTGAGCAACTACTATGAAGATATCTTCATCAGGTACACCTGCCAGATTCAGTTCATCAACTACAGCTGGTAAAAATTCATTCGTTTTGATCCAGCTGCGGGTGATATCGCTGACAACGATGGCAACTTTGTCGCCTTTTTCTACAATTTCTTGCAGAGGCTCAGTGCCAATAGGGTTACGCATAGCTTCAATAGCTGCGGCCCTGACATCCTCAATTTTTGTTGAAGGATTGCCATTAATAACTTGTAAAACCTTCTCTTCTGGTAAATCTATTTCTTGTGTTCCATGGCCATAGCCAAAAGAATATCTTTTCAGTGTCATTTTTTGTCCTTCTCTCATCCAGTATTTTGAACAATATTGATATTATTATAGAAGTAATGTGCAAACATGTAAATAGATGTTTGCACATTTTATCAAAAAATTAATCTCTCAGTTTGGCTTTAAAAGTTTCACCTACAGCATCGACTACCTTTTTGATGACAATGTCAATCTCATCATCGGTCAAAGTTCTGTCGTTAGCCTGGAACGTCAAATTGAACGCCATGCTCTTGCAGCCTTCAGCAACTTGTTTACCTGTATATACGTCAAACACCTTAACAGCTTGCAGCAATTCGCCAGCATTGGCATTAATTACTTCTACCAATTCACTCATGGCAATCTCTGTTGGAACAACTACTGCAATATCACGTGATGTACCTGGGAACTTAGGCAAATGCATATATTGAGGCACATGTGTTGCTGCCGCAACTAATGGTTCAATCTCTAATTCGAACAAATATGCAGCTTGTGGCAGACCATAAGCATTCTGGACTGCAGGATGAACCTCACCGAAATAGCCAATAGACATACCGTTGTATTCTATTGAGCAGCTTTTACCAGGGTGCAGATAAGGGGCACTGCCAACAGTAAACTTCCAGTCTTGCAGCTGTAAGTTGTTTAATAGACCCTCTACTATACCTTTTGCATCATAGAAATCAACATCTTCGCGTCCTTCGTTCCAATTCAATTCGTTCCTTTTGCCACACAATGCCATGCAAAGCATTGGTTTTTCTGTCGGGAAGCCGCTAAGTGGCAGTTTATCAGCAAAGTAAATACGGCCAACTTCAAAAGTTGCTACCTTGGTGTTTTGGCGTGCAACATTGTAAGCAACATTTGCCAACATACCGGGTACAAGTGTGGTGCGCATAACTTTAAAATCATCTGTAATTGGGTTCATGATATCGATTGCTTTGCGTCTGGCATCATCAGCAGCAAGGCCTATTTTATCGAAAGCTGACGGATGAATAAAGCTATAGTTGATTACTTCATTCATACCTACTGCCACCATATAATCTTTGATCGAGTCCTGCACATCATAGATAATGTGCTGTCCGCCTTTTGTAACATCGAGGCAAGGAAGATGAGATTCAATATTATCCAAACCATGGATGCGGCAAATTTCTTCGCTGATATCAGCATCGCAGGTAACATCCGGGCGCCAGGTAGGCGCGGTTACTACAAGTTCTGCACCTTCCTCCTGTACACCAAACTGCAGTTTTTCCAAAGTTGCTACCATTTCTTCTTTCGTAATGGCAATGCCTATTCTCGAATTGATTGCTTCCGGGCTCACCTTAACAATAGCAGGCACATAAGGAACAGGATAAGCATCAACAATGCCGGGAACAGTCTCACAGGCTTCCATGCTTTCCAGAAGATTAGCAGCGCGGTTCAGGGCATTCCAGGTCAGCACAGTATCAACGCCACGTTCAAAGCGACTGGAGGCTTCACTGCGCAGGCCAAGTGCGCGGCTTGTCCGTCTGATACTGACACCATCAAAGGTCGCAGCTTCCAGCATAACATTTACTGTCGTACCGGTTACTTCAGTTTCCAGGCCGCCCATTACGCCGCCCAAGCCAACAGCATGCATCGCATCACCAATAACAATCATACTATCGTTCAAAGTTCTCTGCTGTTCGTCAAGAGTAACCAGCTTCTCTTCATTCTCAGCCCGTCTTACAATTAATTTGTGCTCAGCTACTTTATCATAGTCATAGGCATGCATTGGCTGTCCAAGTTCAAGCATGACGTAATTAGTAACGTCAACCACATTGCTGATAGGACGAACACCACAGGCACGCAGACGTCTTTGCATCCAGCTTGGAGATTCTTTTATTTTGATGTTTTTCAAAACGCGAATCGCAAAACGTGAGCAAAGATCAGTTGCCTTTATTTCTACCTTCGCCATCTCATTAGCGTCGCCCGCTGCTGTTTCTTTTACTTCCATGGATGGCATTTTAAGATTTGCCCCAGTTACAGCGGCTACTTCTCTAGCCAGTCCAATCATATTGAAACAGTCGCCTCTATTAGCGGTAAGGTCAAAATCGTAAACTACATCATCAAGACCAAGCACTTCTTTAATATCTACACCAATCGGTGTATCTTCGGCAAGCAGTAATATGCCTTCTCTCTGTTCCGGCAGCAAAAGTTTGGCATCCAAACCAAGTTCAGATGCAGAACAAAGCATGCCATAGGAATCCATACCACGCATTTTTGCTTTTTTCAGCTTCATGCCGCTTGGCAATTGTGAACCAACAACAGCAACCGGTACGATCACACCTTTAGTAACGTTTTGTGCTCCGGTAAGAATTTGCAGCAACTCGCCAGTTCCGACATCAATGCTGCAGACCCAAAGTTTATCAGCATCCGGATGATGCTCTATTTCTGCTACTTTACCAGTTACAACTCCATTAAGTCCTTCGCCAAGATAAGTAATTACTTCTACAGGAGTACCGGCTCTCGTCAGCTTGTCCGCCAAAACATCCGGAGTATCTGTAATTTCTACATATTCTTTTAACCAATTTAAAGATGCTAACATAACAAATCCTCCTTATTTGAATTGACGTATGAAGCGTAAATCATTTTCAAAAAATAATCTCAGATCATCAATACCATATTTAAGCATGGCTATACGTTCCACACCCATACCAAACGCGAAACCGCTTACTTGCTGTGGATCGTAGCCACTCATAGTCAGCACATTAGGATGTACCATGCCTGATCCTAAGATTTCCAACCAGCCGGAATTCTTACAAACACGGCAACCTTTGCCACCGCAAATTACGCAAGAAATATCAACTTCTGCTGATGGTTCTGTAAACGGGAAGAAACTTGGACGCAAGCGTACTTTAACATTGCTGCCAAACATTTCTTTAAGGAAAAGTTCGAGAGTTCCCTTCAAATCAGCCATACTGATGCCTTTATCAATAACCAGACCTTCAACCTGATGGAACATCGGCGAATGAGTAGCATCATAGTCTCTGCGATAAACACGGCCTGGCGCAATCATCCTGACAGGCTCATTGCCACCTTTATTTTGCATAGTTCTGGCCTGTACCGGTGAAGTATGCGTGCGCAGCAAATATTCTTCCGTAATGTAGAAGGAATCCTGCATGTCACGCGCAGGGTGATCTTTTGGCAAGTTCAAAGCTTCAAAGTTGTAATAATCATTTTCTATTTCCGGGCCTTCATTTACATCAAAACCCATTCTCATGAAAATCTTCTTAATTTCACGCATGGTCAGTGTAATTGGATGCAGATGGCCGATTTTTGGTGCTCTGCCCGGCAATGTAATATCTACCTTTTCATTAGCCAGTTTATCAGCCAAAGCTTTTTCTTCCAAAACTTTGGTATGCTCTTCAATTTTACCTTCTAATTCTGCGCGAAGCTCATTAACAATCTGTCCGATTTTTGGTCTTTCTTCTGCAGAAAGTGCTCCCATACCACGCAAAATTTCTGTTAAGGAACCTTTTTTACCTAAATATTGTACTTTTAGGTTTTTCAGCGCTTCTAATGAAGTAACTGTTTCCAGGTCTTGCAAAGCCTGCTCTTTAAGTGCTTGCAGTTTTTCTCTCATGGTCATCCTCCTAAAAAAAAATAAAGCCTCCATCCCCCTGAAGGGGCGAAAGCTCTGTTTCCGCGGTACCACCCTAATTTATTTCTCAAATGTCTTAACGCGACAAACGTTCAGCCTACCCAGCATTGCCTTCAGCCAAAACACTCGGAAGTGAACTTCTGTCCAAATGTAGCATGCGGCTCTCAGCCTTGTCCGCAATTTCTGTATCGCATTTATGACATACTCTCTTCGTCATAGTGACAAAAAATATTTAATTAACAAGCTAAATTATAGCACATCTATTGATTTAGTGACAAGCTTTCGCCGCACACATTCAAAAAGAATTATGCCAGCAGCAATTGCCGCATTCAAAGATTCCGCCTTGCCAGGCATAGGAATATAGACACGTTTTTCAGAAGCCGACAATAGTTCGGCACTCACGCCTTCAGCTTCGTTACCGATAACGATTGCTGTGCGCTTTGCTAACTCTTCACCATAAATGCTTTGGCCGCCTTCTAGCGAACTACTCCATAGCGACCAATTATTTTCTGTGCACCAGCTTATAAATTCATTTTTTTTCTGTTCATTCCTGATGGGCAGATGAAAAAGCGACCCCATCGCAGAACGTACTGCTTTCGGCGCAAAAACATCCGTACAACCATCTAACAAAATAATACCGTCAATACCAGCGGCATCAGCAGTCCTTATCATTGTACCCAGATTGCCAGGATCACGCACTTCATCGAGTACAAGCAGCAAGCCTTCATGCTTTTGGTTAAAATCATTTAATTCGCACGTTTTCTTCCTGACAACCAAAAGAATGCCCTGCGGTGTGTCAGTGTCACTGAGGCGCTGCATTACTTCGGGAGTAACCTCGAAAATTGTCATACCAATTGCTTCGAGCTTATCAGAAATTGTTCTTACTCTGCCGGAATCTGCAGATACATCGACGAAAGCATGCACAATATCCCACCCTGAGTTTAGAACTTCCTCAGTGCTTCTTGCGCCTTCAATAATGAAGGCCTCAGCGGCATTTCGGTATTTCTTTAATTTCAACTCACAGGTTTCCTTTATAAGCTGATTATTTACACTACTGATTGTTTTTCTCACATCTTTGACTCCATTGCTTTGACGCTGTCACGTGTGCCTAGAATAACCATAATGTCGCCCTCTTTTATCTTGTCATGAGGATCAGGATTTACCAACATTTGGCCATTCCTTCTTAACGCCACAACCGTTACATTATATAAACGACGCAGCTCAGCTTCACTGAGGCTTTTGCCAACCATTGATTTAGGTGCGCCTATTTCCATAATACTTAAATTATCAACTAATTCTATATAATCAACAATATTACTGTCAGCAAGGTTATGGCCAACACGTAGACCCATATCTCGTTCAGGGTAAATGACTTTATCTGCGCCAATTTTCTCGAGCATACGTCCATGTAAAGAAGTAGAAGCTTTCGCTAATATAAAAGGAATACCGGTCTCCTTCAACATTAATGTACACATCATGCTTGCTTCAAGGTCACCAACGGCAACTATCGCGACATCAAAATTACGTAATCCCAAAGCTTTGAAAGTTTCCTCGTCCAAAAGGTCTGCCGAAACAACGTGCGTAAGTTCATTGCTCAGACTCTGAACAATTTCTTCATCATTATCTACGCCTAAAACGTCATGGCCTAAACTGTACAATGTCCTCGCTACGCTTATACCAAAACGCCCCATACCTAATACAACATACTGTTTTTTGTTCTTTTCCATGGTAATTCTCCTATCCGACAATTATTTTTACTTCAGGATATTTGATTTTATCCGGCTGCGGTTTTTGCATTAACAACATAGCAAAAGTAAGAACCCCGACTCTGCCGGCATACATGGTACATATTAAAAGCAACTTGCTTGTATCAGTTAAATCACGTGTAATACCTGTTGAAAGGCCGACTGTGCCAAACGCCGATGCTACTTCAAATAAAACCTGGATAATAGGCATTTCTTCAATAGCACTTATTACCATGGTAACACTTGAGATTAAAATCAATGTCAAAACTAAGATTGTAAACGCTTTGTTTACAGCTTTTTTGCTGATCCTGCGTTCAAAAATTACTATATCATTTCTGCCTCGCAAAACTGCCCAGGTTGACATCAAAATCACTGCCAATGTCGTTGTCTTGATACCACCGCCCGTTGATGCCGGCGATGCACCTATTACCATCATTATCACCAGCAGGAACAAAGAACTGTCTTCCACTTTCTCCAGTGGAAGAGTATTAAACCCTGCAGTTCTTGGTGTTACAGCCTGAAACATACTTGCCAGCCATTGATCAGCATAAGATAAGTTTGCCAGCGTATCAGGATTATTGAGCTCGATAAGTCTAAAAAACACCGTACCTGTTATAACCAGTGCCGCAGATGCTAAAATAACCACTTTACTATGAACAGTCAAAGACTTAAAGTTGCGTTTTGATAAAACATCGTCCATAACGATGAAGCCTAAACCCCCCAAGGTAATTAGAGACATGACACAAAAATTGACGACACCATCCCCAACAAACTTCGTAAGACTATCATAGTTGCCAAACAAGTCAAAGCCAGCATTGCAAAAAGCTGAAACTGAATGCCAATAGCCAAGGTAGAAAGCTCGATCCCCATAAATAGGGTAAAAATGAAAGGCAAGAATTGAGCCAAAAATAAACTCAATTAAAAAAGTGTATTTTATTATATGCAGAACCATGCGCACGACACCAGAAACAGTTTCCTGATTAAGAGCTTCCTGAATTAATAAACGCTCTCGCAAATTAATTTTTTTACCTATTGCAACACTGATTAACGTTGCAAACGTCATGACACCAAGGCCGCCTAATTGTATAAGTGATATTACAACCATCTGTCCAAAAGTAGTAAAATAAGTTCCTGTATCAACCACTACGAGGCCGGTAACACATACTGCCGATGTTGCAGTAAAAAGCGCATCCACAAACGAAAGTGATTCATCGCTTACGTTTGCCGCAGGCAACATTAATAATCCTGTTCCACTTAAAATTAAAGCAAGAAAAGTAAGAGCGACTAATTTATATGTTGTGAGATGCTGCAACAATCTGATTATTATCACAAAAATTGCCTCCCTTGGCATAATCACTCACTTACCGTGTATTCTACACCTTAAAACGCTGTTAGACAATGAATATTTTAGCACAAAACACCTGAAGCATTGCTTCAGGTGTTTTATAAAATTGCAAATATTTTAAATTATAAAAATTACAGTGCTGCTTTAGCAACTTCAACCAATTTGGTGAAAGCAGCTGCGTCGTAAATAGCCATATCAGCCAAAACTTTACGGTTCATTTCAACACCAGCTTTAGTCAAACCATACATGAAACGGCTATAGCTCATGCCGTTAGCACGGGTTGCAGCATTAATACGGGCAATCCACAAATTGCGGAATTCGCGTTTCTTAGCACGACGGTCACGTCTTGCATAAGAAAGTGCTTTCATTACGGTTTCGTTAGCTTTTTTGAACAATTTGCTCTTGCTGCCGCGATAACCTTTTGCTAATTTCAAGATTGCTTTATGACGTCTGTGTGCAGTGACACCTACTTTTATTCTTGCCATGGTTAATCCTCCTCAAATTTCCTCTGTTATTATGCGTACGGCAGCATTTTTGCTACGCGTTCATGATCTGTCTTGTGAACAAGAGCTGCTTTGCGCAGACTTCTCTTGCGCGCAGGAGATTTATGTTCAAGAATGTGGCTTGTAAACGCTTGTGAACGCTTGAATTCACCTGTACCCGTTACTTTAAAACGTTTAGCAGCACTTCTACGAGTTTTCATCTTTGGCATAGGAAACATCCTCCTTATTATTTGTTAGCTTTTGGCGAAACAATCATAATCATGTTTTTGCCTTCTAATTTGGCCGCACGTTCGATGATCGCAAGATCTTCGAGTTGTTTAGCCATTTTAATTAATAAAACTTCTCCCAGCTCCGGATGTGATAATTCACGTCCGCGGAACATAATAGTGATTTTTACTTTATCGCCATCTTCCAAGAACCGAACTGCATTCTTGAACTTAACGTCAAAATCATGGTCCTCAATGCCAGGGCGAAGCTTAACTTCTTTGATATCAAAGCTTTTTTGCTTCTTACGAGCTTCTTTATCGCGTTTTTGCTGCTCGTAACGATACTTGCCGTAATCCATAATCCGGCATACCGGCGGTTTTGCATTCGGCGCAATTTCGACCAAATCCATATGACGTTCCAATGCTAAATTCAAAGCATCTCGACCGGACATAATGCCAAGCTGTTCGCCTTCGTCAGCAACGACACGCACTTCACGAGCCCGGATTTCTTCATTGATACGCAAGCTTTCTTTGCTTATAACAATTCACCTCCAAAAAATATTAAAGCGGGTAGACCCAATAGTCCACCCGCTGATAAACAATATCATTGACCCTGTCGGACGCTAGTCGCAAGGTGAGAAGCGGATGGCTTCTACTTCATTACTAAAAAATTGTAGCACAACACTTTAATTATGTCAAATATTTATTTCTTTTCGGTTATTTCTTTCTGCAGCATAGCTATAAAGTCATCTGCCTTCATAGCGCCAAGATCCCCTTCACTGCGGCGGCGTACGGCAACAGCACCCTCTTCGACCTCTTTGTCACCTATAACAAGCATGTATGGAATCTTTTGTACTTGTGCTTCACGAATCTTGTAACCGATTTTTTCATTGCGTTCATCAAGATATACTCTGAGACCCAGGGCAAACATTTTATCATTAAGCTCTTTAGCATAAGCTACATGTTTGTCAGTTATTGGCAGAATACGAACTTGTGTAGGTGCCAGCCATGCAGGGAATGCACCGGCATAATGCTCAATCAGGATGCCGATAAATCTTTCGATGCTACCGTAAACAACGCGATGTATCATGACAGGTCTATGTTTCAGGCCGTCTTCGCCGGTGTAGGTTAAATCAAATTTTTCCGGCAGCTGCATATCCAGCTGAATAGTACCGCACTGCCAGGTACGACCAATAGAATCGGTCAGATGGAAATCAATTTTCGGTCCATAAAAAGCACCGTCGCCTTCATTAACTACATATTCAAGGCCGAAATCTTCCATTGCATCACGCAGTGCATTAGTTGTCTTTTCCCAGGTTTCCGCATCACCCATGGAATCTTCCGGGCGAGTTGACAATTCAGCATGGTATTTCAAGCCAAAAGTTCCATAAACCTGGTCAAACAATTTTATAACATTTTGGATTTCCTCTTTTATCTGGCTTGGCATCATGAAAATATGTGCATCATCCTGCGTAAAGCAACGTACACGGAATAAGCCGTGAAGGGCTCCTGACAATTCATGTCTGTGTACAAGGCCTAGCTCACCCGCACGAATAGGGAGCTCTTTATAGCTATGTGGCTTAGTTTTATATACCAGCATACCGCCTGGGCAGTTCATCGGTTTGATGGCGAAATCCAGCTCGTCAATTTGGGTGAAATACATGTTTTCTCTGTAATGATCCCAATGCCCTGATTGTTCCCAAAGGCTGCGAGACAATATCATAGGGGTCTTAATTTCCTGATAACCATATTCTCTATGAATTTTACGCCAATAATCTTCAAGTTCATTGCGGACAATCATACCATTTGGATGGAAAAATGGGAAACCAGGCCCTTCGTCCTGTATACTGAAAAGATCGAGTTCCTTGCCAAGTTTACGATGATCACGTTTTGCTGCTTCTTCCAGCATATTAAGGTAGGCGTCAAGTTCTTCCTTAGTATTAAAGGCAGTTCCGTAAATACGCTGCAGCATTTTATTCTTTTCATTACCGCGCCAATAAGCACCAGCAATGCTTTGTAATTTAAAAGCTTTAACACGTCCTGTCGTTGGGCAGTGCGGTCCAGCGCAAAGATCAAGAAAATCACCCTGCTGATAAATGCTGATAATGGCATCTTCAGGCAAATCGTTAATCAGCTCAACCTTATACGGTTCTTCCATCTTTGCGAACATTGCCAAAGCATCTGCTCTTGACAGTTCACTCCGAACAAGCGGATTATTGGCTTTAACTATTTTTGCCATTTCCTTTTCAATTGCCGCTAAATCTTCCGGTGTAAAGACATGCTCGCTATCAAGATCATAATAGAAGCCATTAGCAATAGCCGGCCCGATAGCAAATTTGGTGCCCGGAAATAAATGTTGAATTGCCTGTGCCATGACATGCGCTGCTGTATGACGTATTGCATGCAGGCCCTCCGGAGTATCTGCTGATATAAATTCTACAGATGCATCATTTTCCAGGACATCTGTAAGATCCTTATTTTTGCCGTCAACAACCGCGAGTAAAGCAACCTTTCCTAATTTCTGTGACAAGCTTTTTGCTACTTCCAGAAGCGTTACTCCTGCAGCATACTCTCTTGTACTGCCATCTTTCAAAGTTACGATAATATTAGCCATACAAATCCTCCTAAACAATATAGTCATCTTAATAATTAACTAAAGCTACAAAAAAATAAAAAAACCCCATCCCTATGAAGGGACGGAGAATTCCGCGGTTCCACCCTGATTGATTCATAAAAGAATCCACTCGGTACCGTTAACGCCGGTTTTACGAAACTTTATACTTGTGCAAGCACGTTCCAAAGTTAGTTTGAAGGTGGTTGTAAACATCTTTTTACCAAACTGCTTCCAGCCAAGGCAGTTTTCTCTGTATGGTCTTATGGTGATGCTTCGTCCTTCGCATTACTTTTAGGTATTTTGATTTATCACTAATTATAACACACTCTTTTTTCTTGTCAATATTTTGTAATATGAGTAAAAATCGTAGTATAATGAGCCTGTGTCTATCTATTTTCTAAAAAAGTGAGCTGAGTACCCTGAATATTTTAATTAGATTTTTTATTTTTTTCGCATTTAGCATAATATCAATTTCAGCAACTGCCGAAGCAAACGGGAAAATAGTTTACGTTCCATTAGATAATCGTCCGGTTTGTCTTGACTACGTTAAACAAACTATTAAGGCCGCAGGTTATGAACTAGCTGTTCCGCCTGAAAAATTACTGGCCGATAATGAGCACAATGGCAATCCTGGAGCGCTCTGGTCGTGGTTAAACAATGCTGCCCAGGATGCTGATGCAGCGGTTTTGGCAACAGACAGCCTGATCTATGGTGGCTTAGTTGCCTCACGGACACATCACGATTCAAATGATGAACTCATTGACAGAATGAAAAATTTTAACGAATTGAGAGAAAATAATCCAAACCTTAAAGTCTATGGTTTTTCAACAGTTATGAGGACACCTCGTCAAAGCTTTGGTAAGGTTGAACCACCCTACTATACTAAATATGGCCCAAATATTTTTGCGCTTTCGCAATTGAACGATAAGGAAGAGGGGCAGGGTCTTACTGCAAGCGAGAAATCAAAGAAGAATGAATTGCTCGCACTGATTCCCCAAAAACACCTCACTGACTGGTTGGAAAGACGTCAGAAAAACTTTCATGTTAACTTACTGCTTACAGAACTAGCAAGACAAAGAACCTTTCATTATCTTGCCATTGGCAAGGACGATGACGCGCCGCTGTCACAGACACATATGGAGAGCCGCCATCTTATAGATGCTACTCTCGACTTGTCCAACAATAACTTTAAAATACTTCCAGGCGTAGACCAGCTTGGTCTTTTATTGCTTACCAGAACTATCAATGAGCTTAGTAATGAACAACCTGTTGTACATGTCATTTATTCCGAAGGCGTCGGTAAAAACACACTGCCTTATTATTCTGACCAGCGCCTATCTTCATCAGTTCCTGACCAGATTCAGGTCGTAGGTGGCCGCGTGTCAGAACTACAGGATAAAGCAGATCTCATTCTTGCAGTGAATACACCTTTTGATGGCATCACCAAGGATTCTACTGCTGATGATAATCTGTTTTTCTCCTCAATATATAATAAAAGATTTATTAATCTTATCTCTAACTTTGTTAAAAGCGGAAATACTTTGGCTATAGCTGATATATCATACGCAAATGGCGCTGATAATGGCTTCATGGAAGAACTATACAAACATGATTTGTTAGAACAAATAGTTGCTTATTCTGGTTGGAATACAGCTGACAATACAATCGGTTATGCCATTTCACAGGGCATATTAGCCAAAAAGATGTCGCCATCTGATAAAAACACCCTACTGCAAATACGCTATCTTGATGACTGGCTCTATCAATCTAATGTCCGGCCTAACCTAAGCCATTCCCTAGGCAAAAACAACCCTAATATCATCTACGATTTTAGACCTTTTCATGACGAAATCGTTACAGCGGCCTATAAATTATATGCGCACTACTTAAAAAAGGACCACTTTCTTCAAGCTGCTGACTTCAAAATTGATTTCCCCTGGAACCGGCTTTTTGAGATCAACGTAACTATGCAAACAAATAATTAGCAAAAAAAAGACTACTAACGTAGTCTTTTTTTATCGCATATTAATAAATTGTAGGTCAACTCCGAAATCGCCTTGTTTTAATAATTGAATGACAGCTTGCAAATCATCTTTTTTTGCACCAGATACGCGAACCTGATCATCCTGCATTTGTGCCGTTACTTTGAGTTTTGATGCTTTGATGGCAGCTATGATATCCCTTGCCTTTTCCTTGGCAATACCTTGTTCGATATCTATTGTCTGCTTAACAGTACCTTTTGACGCTGGCTCAATTTTTCCCGGTTTCAGACATTTTAACGGAATATTTCTTTTGGCCATCCGCTGCCTTAAAACGTCTAGTATAGCTGACAATTTGTAATCGTCTTCACCTGTAATCTTCAAACATTTTTCTTCTAACTCGATATTGGCGCTGGAACCTCTGAAATCGAAGCGTTGTCCGATTTCCTTCTTTGTTTGGTTAACAGCATTATCCATTTCCTGCATGTCGACTTGCGACACAACATCAAAAGAATTATCCTTTGCCACTGCAAACACTCCTTTAGAAATAATAACTGCTTTGTTCTCAGGAATTATTTTAACACGGCGCGCCATGTCACTTCAATAAAAAAGGTGTTACCGCATTCGCGGTAACACCTTTAAAAAATTAAAGATGGGTAGTTCTGTCAGAAACTTCGTGCTTTTTAGCGTCGTTAAAACGTGGCAAAGTACTCAGATAACCAGTAATACGACGTACTCTCACAATACTATCGTAATGGGGTTTAACCAAAACCGCATCACCTGCAAGTGATAAATCAACTGACAATAAAGTCTTATGCGGCATAACCTGTAATTGTTCGCCCACATAGATTGAAGCTTCCTGCTCTGTAATACCGTCGCAGCAATTAACCTGCACTCCACTAATTTCATATACCATAATTCTCAACCTCCGTACCAATAATTACTACTTCTATATAGTACAATAGGTTGATGCCAGTGTCAAGCTTTTCAACCACATATAGTGTTTTTATTATTAATTGTAGACAATTTGCACTATATTTAGTTTTTTCTCTAAATTTGCTCCCGTCCCTCCATGGTATTAACAAGCTTACGTAATTCGTACTTTATGACATCGCTAGCCGGTGTACTGATTGGGAGGTCTTCCGTTTCAAAATAACGGAGCTTTTTCATCAGCATTTTGTCATTTTCCTCTTTGTAAATATAAATATCGGCAGAAACAATAACTTGCTGCAAAACATCTCCCACATCGTGCCAATAGAAACCCCAGGAATGTACAAGCCGCTCTTCCATCCTGTTTACACTCAAAATAACAACAACCTTAGCTGGTATATTGGCAGCAATTTTTTGTAATGTTTGTTTGTCGAGCTTTGATGTAGATAAGCCGCTTTCACGAATAACTTTCATAGCAGCATCCGTTGGTTCAGAACTTTTAATAATTTCATAATAAGGCACATGGTAGGCCTGTCGTACTTGTTCCCGCCAGGATAACAAATCTTCTTGCACTGCATTATGAGAATAATCAATTACAACAAAAGCAACCGGCTTATACTCAAAAGCAGCTTCACTCCTGTTACACATGGTAAAAACAGAGACAAAAACTAAAAGTAATCCAAGTATACATTTTTTTATCACTTTTATTCCCTCCTTCGGCAAAAAATATCCTGTGCTTCACCATTTTCCAAAGATAAATTAAGAAAAAAAGCCAAAGTCTGACCTATATCAGAAAATGTTTTCAAAGGCGCTAATACTTGAGGCCTCACCGGCGTGCCAAAAAATAAAGCCGGTATCTTTTCCCGTGTGTGGTCACTGCCGCTCCAGGTCGGATCACATCCATGATCTGCCGTTATAAGCGCAATGTCTGAAGGCTGCATGCATTTAAGAAGTTCCGGAAGCCGCTTATCTATATATTCAAGACCGGCCGCGTAACCTTGAACGTCGCGTCTATGTCCGTATGACGAATCGAAATCGACAAAATTCGTAAAGATAAGACTTTTGTCCTCAGCTTCATTGACAGCCTCGATAGTTGCATTGAATAATGCCTCAAGACCGGTAGCCGGATAATGTTTACTAATACCACGATGTGCGAAAATATCAGCAATTTTGCCTATAGCATGGACGTAGCCACCACTTTCACATAGTTTATCCAGTAACGTTTTCTCGGGCGCTGGTACTGCATAGTCATGACGATTGCCGGTACGTACGTAATTATCAGGAGTATCCCCAACAAAAGGACGCGCTATAACACGTGCTATATGATAAGGCTGCACCAATTTAAAAGCAACCTGGCATAAGGCATATAATCTTTCCAAACCAAAGGCTTTTTCGTGAGCAGCAATTTGCAACACACTGTCAGCTGAAGTATAAACGATTGGCTTGCCTGTCAAGCAATGCTCCTCGCCTAGTTCCTTAATAATTTCCGTCCCTGAAGCATGTTTATTCCCAAGTATACCGGGAAGCCCGCCCTCTTCAATGAGTTTAGTTAATAAATCATCAGGAAAACTGTTTTCTTTGTCCGAGAAATATCCCCAATCAAATCTGACAGGTACGCCCATCATTTCCCAATGGCCGCTCAAAGTGTCCTTCCCCTTACTTATCGGTGAAGCACAACCGCAGGCTCCAGACAATTTTTTATCGTTTTCACTTAACGGAAAACTCAATTTTTCGCCCCTGCTAGCCTCAGCGGCCTGCCCGAGTCCCAACATATCCATATTCGGCAAAGATAAATACTTTGGCTTGCCGCTTTCATCTTTTCTGTTCTTAGCGCACCACTCATTAATGTGGCCCAAGGTATCAGCGCCTGTATCGCCAAACTTCGCGGCATCTTCTGCACAACCAATACCAAAAGAATCCAATAATAAAATAATTACTCTACTCATTTTTCATTTTCCTTCTTTAGTCATGTTAGATAACGCTCTTTTCACAACAAGTATAAACCGTTCAGAAGCCAGTTGGTATATGTCCGGGGACGCAACATGCTCACCTTGCGTTCTTTGCGCAACAACGCCACAGATTGAACCAGCAGCTAAACCCATACTTTGTGCCACAACGAAAAGAGTTGCCGTTTCCATCTCGTAATTGCTTGCGCCCAAAGCTTGCCATTCTTGTAAAGATCCCTGCAAGGCTCGCGGCACATAACCTGTAAAACTATCGTAGCGTTCCTGTCCAGGCCAAAAAGTATCAGAAGATATAGAAATACCAATGTGATAAGGCACACCTGCTTCAGAGGCTGCGCTAGCGAGAGCATTAGTAAGTTCCAAGGATGCAACTGCTGGGAATTCAATCGGCGCATAATGCCTGGAGGCACCGTCAAGACGTACAGCCGCGTTATTAATAACAACTTCACCTAATTTGATATGTTCTTGAATAGAGCCCGTAGTTCCGACCCTTATAAATTTTTTAATTCCTATTCTGGCTAATTCTTCCATGCCGATACTAACCGAAGGTCCGCCCATACCAGTCGAACATACAAGAATCGGTTTGCCGTTAATATGTGTCAGCCAACTGGTATATTCTCTGTGGCTGGCAATAAATTCAGCTTCTCCAAATGCTTTAGCAAGTACTTCTACCCTGCCGGGATCACCTGGCAAAATGGCATATTCAGCTTTCTCAATCATTGCTGTTGAAAGCCCTGTATGGTATAGAACTTCTTTAAAATCTGCTAAGTTTCCCATAATATCACCTTCTTTGCAAACTATTACTCTAGTAATATTCGCTGTTAATATAGCAGCACCTTCCGGCAAAGATTGAAAAAGAAAAATACCCGCAGCATTATGCTGCGGGTATTGGTAATTAGTCTTCAGCTATTTCACTGATGATAACTTCGTCCACTTCATCGCTTTCATTAAGCGTTACATCTATTATTTCTTTTTGCGCCGTAGGCACATTCTTACCGACAAAATCAGCTCTGATAGGAAGTTCCTTGTGTCCACGATCAATTAACACAGCGAGTTCTATCGCTTTAGGGCGTCCCATATCAATTAAAGCATCCAGAGCAGCTCTGATTGTACGACCGGTATAAAGAACGTCATCAACAAGGATGATTACTTTACCACTAATATTAAAATCTAGTTCTGTACCATGGACTATTGGATTGTAAGCCAGAGTTGATAAGTCATCACGATAAAGGGTTATATCAAGAAAACCAACTGGTACTTTTACATCTTCAATGTTTTCAATTTCTTTCGCAATTCGTTGTGCCAAAGGTACACCACGTGTGCGAATACCCACCATGATGATATTCTCAACGCCCTTGTTCTTCTCAATAATTTCATGGGCAATACGCACGATGGCACGACGCATTGCTTCAGCATCCATTATGATATTTTTCCTTACCAGTCTGCTCATAGCTACTACCTCCAATATTTAACTTTAAAACTGACCATTTCTTAAACGCGTAATGATTTTATTCATATCCTCAGGAATGGGCGCTGTAAAAGACATTTCCTCGCCTGTACGAGGATGTTTAAAAGTTAATTCATAAGAATGCAAGGCTTGTCCATTAATGGCGAAAGGTATTTTCTGTGGGGAATATTTTGGATCACCAACAACAGGATAACCAAGATGTTCAAGGTGTACACGAATCTGATGCGTGCGACCTGTCAGTAAGCGACACTTTAAAAGCGTAAAACGGCCAAAGCGTTCCAATACTTCATATTCAGTAATAGCTTCTCTGCCGTTCTTACTAACTACAGACATTTTTTTCCTATCTTTGCTGTCACGTCCAATCAATGTTTCAATGCGTCCATTATCTTGTTTCACATTACCACGCACCACTACAAGATAGGTTCTTTTAGCGCTTTTAGTCTGAATTTGCTCAGACAAAGAAGTGTGAGCTGCATCATTCTTCGCAACTATCATAACTCCTGAAGTATCTTTATCCAAACGATGGACGATACCTGGACGGATTACTCCATTAATTCCCGAAAGATTTTTGCAGTGGTAAAGAAGCGCGTTAACAAGCGTCCCCGTATAATTACCTGCAGCTGGATGTACTACCATGCCACGAGCCTTATTGATAACAATGACATCCTGGTCTTCGAATAAAATATCAATTGGAATATTTTCCGCGATTAGTTGCAAAGGTACTGGTTCCTGATAACGAACAACAAAGAGTTCACCATCCTTAACCTTATGATTAGCCTTAACAATCTTCGCTCCAACTGTTATTCGTTCTGCATCCATCATTTTTTGTACATTGGCACGCGATAAGTTAAGCTTCTCAGCAAGAAATACGTCTGCACGCTTGCCAGCATCTTCTGTCGCAGCCTTTTCTGTTTCTACTAGTTCGTTCTCTTCAATTCCGTCTTTATTGTACTCCATAAAATCAACCCTACTCCCAAACATATAGCTATATCGGCCACATTAAAAATCGGCCAGATGCGCAAATCAAAAAAATCTATTACTAATCCTGTTCTTATCCGGTCAATCAGGTTTCCGAACGCACCGCCGGCAAAAAGTGCTATCCCTATCTGTACCAACCTTGATTCAGATATAATAGCATGTCTGTAATAAAACAAAACGGCCAGCACTGAAACAGCTGCAATAACGAAAAACCAGCGATTGTTTTCCAAAATGCCGAAAGCGGCACCAGGATTTAGAATAAAAGTCAAATGAAAAATTCCATCGATAATTGGAATCCCCATTCCTTCAATCATATTACTGGTTACTAAATATTTTGTAAATTGATCGACAACTACGACAACCGCAGCAATTATTAGTAATAGCATCTGTTCACCCTACCACATGAAATTAATAATTAATTATAACAGAAAAAGGGTCTGACAACAACTCCGCAGCGCTTTCAGAAACAGACCTGACGCAAAAAAGCGTTATCTCTCTTGGAGAGATAACGCTTTAATAACAAAAATTATAAATTAATAAAGAATTTTATTAGCAATAACCAATCTTTGAATTTGGTTGGTTCCTTCATAAATCTGCATGATTTTTGCATCACGCATCATTTTTTCAACAGGATATTCACGAGAATAACCATAACCACCCATAATCTGAACAGCATCAGTGGTAACCTGCATAGCTACATCAGCAGCATAGCATTTTGCCATAGCAGCTTCTTTAGTAAAGTTCATGCCTTGGTCACGCATCCAGCATACTTTTTGCACCATCAAACGTGCAGTTTCAACTTTGATTGCCATATCAGCAACCATTGCCTGTATCATTTGGAAAGAAGCTATTGGCTGTCCAAATTGCTTTCTTTCTTTTGCATATTTTACTGACACATCAAGTGCAGCTTGAGCAAGACCTACAGAAACAGCACCAACAAATGGGCGAGCAGAATCCAAAGTAGTCATTGCAATACGGAAGCCTTCGCCTTCACGGCCAACACGATTTTTGACAGGAATAACGACATCCTGCAGAATTAATTCGCAGGTATTGGATGGGCGAATACCCATCTTGTCTTCCTTTTTGCCAACCTTAAAGCCAGGAGTACCTTTAGGTACAATGAAAGCAGTCAAGCCACGGATACCACCGCTTTTTCTGGTATTAGCAAACACCAAGAAAGTATCAGCAATACCAGCATTAGTGATGAAAGCTTTAGTGCCATTAAGGATATAATTGTCGCCATCCTTAACAGCTGTAGTAGCTACACCACCGGCATCAGAACCCGCATTCGGCTCGGTTAAAGCAAAGGCAGCCAAGCCACCTTCGTTTAAAAGATTGCAGTGTTCAACTTTTTGTTCTTCGCTGCCGCTTAACAAAATAGGATAAGACGCCAAAGAATTTGCCGCCATAGAAGTTGCAATGCCAGCACAGCCTTTGCCCAACTCTTCATAAATCATAGCAACTGTTACGCTGTCCAAACCAGGACCACCATATTCTTCAGGAACGATGAGATTCAAAAGTCCCATATCAGCGGCTTTCTCCATCAGGCCAGGCATAGCCTCATTATTTCTGTCCATCTCGCCAGCAAATGGAGTTATTTCCTTGTCTACAAACTCGCGTACCATTTCCTGTAATTCCAATTGGTCTTCATTTAAAGCAAAATCCATTTTGTCCTCCTACTTCCAGGCCGAAGCCGTGTATTTATGTCTTTTTTATATTTTTCACATAACAATAGTTAATTTTACCATTTTCTAGGGATTTCGTCAAAAAAACCGTCAACCGACATAGTAGTCAGTGCTGTGGCTAAAAGAAAAGCATTTTCATCTTTTATTTCTGAAGCTATTACCATCGTCCTGCGACCATGATGTTTAATAATACTATTAACTTCTACCATTTGGCAAGCAGAAATCCCTTTTGTTAAATTCATACCAAAACTTAAGGTACCGGCCATAACACCAACGCTTGCTCCTGTTATTTTTGATGCCACGTCTATAAGTGCTGTAAGAACTCCGCTTTGCACAAAACCCTGTTTGCTAAGATGCCTTGCAGGCTCGATTTTAAGGCTAACCTTTGCACCACCACAGCAAACTTCATCAATTTTTATATGAGAAAAAACAGGCACAAAGATGGCCCTGTCATAGATATCCATGACAAGGGCGGAAACATTTGGTGAATTCAAATCTCTGACACCTTCTCTACTCTACATAGTATAAATAAGCAAAGATTTATAGCCAAACTGCAGGGCTTCGGCTCTAGTGTCAAAGGCTATATCAATAATATTTCCCTTGATTGAACCGCCAATATCCGCTGCAACCGCTTTTCCGTAACCCGGAATGTAAATATCAGTGCCAAGAGGTATTATGCCAGGATCCACAGCAATAATTCCTTTACGCACAGCAACCCCAGTAGCAGTTGTTCCACCGCAGCCAGGATCCTGAGAGGAATATGCCGTAGCCTCTACAAGAAAATGATGCCTGAACTTTGAAAAATCCAGCTTACTTTCCTTCGCAAGGGCTTCTTCTAATTCCTTGGTGACAATACCATCCTGTGGCTTATTAATTTTTCGTTGAAAACTCTTAACAGCTTGTTCTGTCATAGGACCAAACTCATGATCAATAGTGCCATCATAAAGTTTAATTTCCCATAACATTGCCTGGACCTGCCCGACTATCTCCTCATTCATACCACGTTTAGCAATAATTTCCGAAGAAGCAAAAGCAAAGGTAGGACAAAGAAACAATATGAGTAAACTAACCAAAAACATGTTGAAAGGTTTTTTCATTTCAGCCTCCCATAGCTAGTTTTTTTTACACATTACACCATTTTTACAAACACACTGTTCATTTTAGCATATTTATGTTTAAGCCTCAATATTTTTCAAAAAAAAACAGGCGGCTGAGCCGCCTGTTAAATAGTACCAGCATTAATCAATAATATTCAATTTATAGTCATGATACAATGCTCTGAGTTCTGCCATCTTCGCAGCCATTTCCAATTGCAAATCAGAAGCTTTAGCAAAATCTTCTTCACGAACTGCCTTGCGAATTTGCGTAGCCAGGCAAAGTCCATCTACACCATCTTTAAACAAACAACGTCTGAGTTCATCAATTTTATTCCACAATGCATCATCCCAAGCTGATTCGCCTGTTTCGTGCATGCAGTACATTTCCAAAACTTCAGCAAGGTTATCAGGCAAAATCCTGTTAACAAGTTCTGTTTTCCAACGAATTAAGGCGCCTTGTACAAATGAATCTACAAACACCGGTTTGATAATATTGTCCTTTGTAAGAACTGCTGTCTTTTCCGGATGTTCCTTAAAGGCACACATATTTTCCCAGACAGTTGCAGGTGGTTTACCGAACAATTTATTACGTTGTTCTTCAGAGAAGTCTTCAAAAACATCCTCTTCTGTACGATATTCTCTGTCTTTTTCAAGATAGAAACCTTCTGTACCGTGTTTTTTGGAAAGCTCAGCACACAACCCATCAAGATCTTTACCAGATTCCAAAGCTGCTTTTATGCCATCCATCATAGAAAGATAAAATACAGCCAAAGCTAAATAAGTATTAGTATAAGGGTTCGGTGAACGCATTTCGAAACGAGTTGCCATCGGGTTGTCGATATCACGAACTAATCCGGCCAGAATCGTCCTGTTGCGTGACGGCACATCCGGCGTATGTCCCAAAGAAGTAACGATACATACAGGTGCTTCGAAACCAGGTTTCAGACGGTTAAGTGAATCGTTTGTCGAGGAAACAAAAGGATTTATAACTTCGTAGTTTTTAAGCAAGCCCATAATAGCACCATAACCGATTGCTGAAAGGAATTCTTCCTTCAAATCAGTTGGTGACATGAGATTGACAATTTTGCCGTTATTCAATTTGGCTGCAAGACCAACATGAGTATGTTCACCGCTGCCGGCAACTCCTGGTATTGGTTTAGCCTGGAAAGAAACTTCCAAACCATTCATGCGGAAAATCTCTTTGACAATAATACGTGCCAAAAGCTCATTATCAGCGGTTTGCAAACCAAAGCTGTATTTCCAGTCAATTTCGAGCTGCTCCATAACATGGGTCATATGACCAGCTTCATCCATTTGGCCTTTTACACCGCCAACCTCTTTATGTCCCATTTCTGGTCCCAAGCCATAGAGTTCAAGCGCCTCTACTGCTTGTTCCATAGCCGTACGAACGTTGCCGCGAGTTCTTTGCCAATATTGTTCCTGCATCATTTGTGAAGAAGAAAGAGCTTCAACAGGAGCGTCTTCGCGTGGAGACTTAACCCAGAATTCTAATTCTGTCGCACAAGTAAAAATAATATCATTTATTTCGTTGGCGTCGATATGCTCCAAGCCATAAATTTTAGGATGTTTTTTGCACAAAGCCAGCAATTCACCACGCACATGCTCTAAGCTGTTCTTTAAAATAGAACGAGAATCTACAAAGACATCATTATGGATCAAGAAACTTGGAATACGTAGTGTGCCAACCATCTTTCCTGTCTCTGCGTCAAAATGCTCACAATTATAGTCAACAAACCAGTTGGTATCATTGTCGGTAATCATATCAACACGAGCATTATTAAGAGAAGCAATACCAGGCATAACAACTGAAGAACCGTCTGTTTGCGGGCCATGTTCATTCAAAAAGACATCCATATCCTCAATAAACAGAGAGATAGGTATCTTTTCGTCAGTGTCATTACCAGCAAAATCAATACCAACAAACGAAACAAATTTTATTTCCGGATGAAGTTCCAACAAAGAAATTAAATCCTCTTTGTTATGTTGGGCAGGTGGAATCACATAAAGCAAATCTGATTTTTTCATTTAATTTCCTCCTCAATCTAATATGAATATTTTGGGGTTATAAAAAACGAAAAGGAACCTTTCCATCATATGCGCAGGCACAACAAAAGAAAGGTCCCCTTTGACCTAGCATAATTATACACAAAAGCAACACAACTGTCCAGCATATCTGCATTAAATCGTCAGCCATGCATATTCACCATCCTCACTCTCATTTCTAAAAAATATTCCACCAGCAGCTAATATTCATCTCCTGCTATGCATTTGCAGGGTCTTAACAATTCAGTTGCTTTCGCTGTAGCTTAATTGCAAGAAGATGCTAGACAAAAATCAAGTTTGTTGTCAGAAAATTATGATTTATATTCTATTATATCGCCTTTTTCATAGATTTAATAGTGCCTTATTAAAGGAGCAACCCCCACACATAATAATTTGTCTTTTAGACAACAAAAAAATAATTTGTTATCTCTCAAACATGAATGATATAATGTTTTTGAAATAAAGAAAAAGGGATGATTGCGTGAAACGAAAAATTAGTCTGATTCTGTTAATTATATTAGTATTAATAAGTATAGGTTACAGACCAAATGCGGAGGAACTTGAAGAACAAGCACTGAAAGCAGAGCAGGAAGCTGTAAGCAATAAGATCAATACAATGATGCAACTTTTAAAATAGTCCCCAAAACCCTCGGATATTATCCGAGGGTTTATTATTTGCAGACACAAATATATCTTCTGGTTTTTACAGGCAAACAAAAAGATCGTACAAAAAAACCGCATTCGAATTATTCGAATGCGGTTTTGTTTTAAGTGGTAGCCCCAAGGGGAATTGAACCCCTGACTCCGCCTTGAGAGGGCAGCGTCTTAACCACTTGACCATGGGGCCGTTTGGCTCCGGGACTAGGGCTCGAACCCAGACAAGATGATCCAGAATCATCTGTGCTACCATTACACCATCCCGGAAAGTACAGGACTTATTATACCTAATTATATTGAGAAAAACAAGCCCCTATAATGAATTAATAAAAATGATCGCTTCTTTTATGCGCTTAAGAGTCTTTTCCTTGCCTAAGAGCAACATAACATCAAAAAGTCCAGGGCTTACAGTACGACCGGTCAGAGCGAGCCTGGTAGGATGAATGACCTTACCTAAAGCCATTCCGTTTCTTTCGGCGATATCATTGTAAACCTTCTCCATGCTCTCCAGTGAAAACTCCTCTGAAGCTTCCAGGCCATTCAAGCATTCGGTAAGTATCTGCACTGCCTCAGGCTTAAAGTGTTTTGCAACACCCTTATCATCGTATTCACTCAAATCTTTGAAGAAATATGTGCTGGCATCTACTACCTCTTGCAGTGTCTTCACGCGAACCCTTACGACATCAATTAGT